>Ga0302230_10002573_pt1 | contig 10689 bp, 17 predicted proteins | sample II_Palsa_N2_1_FD_193523 | JGI IMG/M metagenome (GOLD analysis project Ga0302230, IMG submission 193523) | Peat permafrost microbial communities from Stordalen Mire near Abisko, Sweden - II_Palsa_N2_1 | ecosystem: Environmental > Terrestrial > Soil > Palsa > Peat permafrost | place: Sweden...
CTGAAGGGTCCGATCCGGGTTGGACACGATGCAGAAAATAGTGCACACACACTCACTCCTGGCTTCACTGAAGGCAAAAAGTAACCTCACAGTGAGGTTTAGTGTTCATCTTTGCACTGTTTTCTGGCTCACATTCACACATTCACTTTCGCTTCTGAACTGTAGGATAGCAGGTGAGGCCAATAGCCGACGAGCTCCATGGGTGGTCGACTAATAAGAGCCGGCGAGGCTTTTGGCCGAAGCACTCAAGTTCACGTGCTTCTTGGCGCGTTGAGCCTCTTCGTCTGCGTGGCAGCGGCGGCAGATGGGAAGGCGCTGACCTCGCTCGTGGATAACGACAATGACGGCACCTTTTCCCAGTAACAACAGTGGCAAGGGGGTCTCCCCTAATGCTGTCTCTACAGAGAAGAGCAAATGCAGGTGGTCGACAAACTGTACTCGTCCCTGGATACGGACAACAGTGGGGGCATCTCGGCGACAGAGCTGGTAAAAGTGGGAGGTCGTCTATGTTTCCTTTGACGTTTGATTGGGGCGCTAGGGTCGAGAGGGCGTTGTGCAGACAAAATCGGACAAGGACGGCAATGTGCAAGTGTCCAAGTCTGAGCTCAAGACTTTCTGGACGGATAGCCCTGTGCGCTCGTGGACCGCTGAACAGGTCGCCGTTTGGCTCAATGCGGTAGGGCACGGCGCGCACGCCCCAACGTTCCTCGCGCACAAGGTTGGTTGGACTGCGTTTTAGAAAGGAAACCAGATGGTTGAGAACAAATCCACGCCCAGGTCGACGGCAAGCTACTTCCAGCCTTGGCTATGAACAGTGGCGCACTCCTCAAAAAGAACCTGGCCATCGTCAATGAGGCTGATCGCCAGGTATCGTGTGTCATTGTATGCAACTCACCGAAAGAAAAAAAAAACGTCCTAGCAATTAACCATGTCGATCCTGCACCTCGTTTTCGGTGTGCCTCCGATCGAGCGCTCGCACCTGCTTGAGATAATTCTCGGTACGAAATGGAAACCATAAAAGATAAAGGGGGTGTTGAACGAATGATACTCAGCCATCGCGTGTGTTACGCTCGGAGGAGGATCGTACTTTTACTCGTCGACTGCCAAGAAGAGTCAAGACGAGCAAGTTGTTCTCAGCCGTCGCTTGCAAGAGGTCCAGAATGCTGCCAACAACACCCACAGTCTCCTCAACAGCCAGCTCAGCGAGATGGCTTCCGTGGCCGAAAAGACAAAGTCAGAGGTAGGATCCTCGATCACAACGTCTTTTTATTTATTTATTTGAACGCATTCGATCTTTTCAGCTCGAGCGTCTCAAGCAAGAAAAAGGCAAGGCTGCCATGCTGGAACAAGACTCTGCAAAACTTAACGAGCTCCTCCAAGCAAGCTCACAGGAGAAGGCGAAAATCCAGGATTGGCTGACGAGAAAGTACACCCTCGAAGCCAAGGCCATTGCCGAGTCTTGGAAGGAGCTCTCCACCCAGCTTGCATCCAGCCGCACGCGCGTCGATACGATCACTTCAAGCTCGTCGTCCTTTGGAATTTTCAAGTCGTCTGGCAAAGCACTGGAGCAGAGCCGCGCCATCGAGCAGATTGAAATTGAGGTCCAACAGTGGCAGACAAGGTACAAGAACTTTCTCGAAACCTGGCTCGTTGTCGCGGAACTCGGCTATGTTGACGTCCCTGACATTGCCCTCCGCCTGAACGAGATCAAGAGACAAGAGCAATCCCGACCCGTACGCAAATTAAATTTGATTTTTGATTATTTTATTTATTATTATTTTTTTTTAGCCAAAGTCCCCGCCAATCCTGGCCCAACCTGCGACCAAGATCCAATTGGGTCAATGATAGACTTCTCTCTCGACCTTTCGTCCTTTTGTCTTCTGCTGTTTTTTTTTGTTTTTTTTCATCCACCCAACACCTTAAAGTGCACAATCATCACAAATCGATTGAAGATTTGGATTTGAACTTGCGTGCCGTGCGCTCAGTAGTACGACAGAGCAGTTGATTGCCGTAAAGCGTTACAAGGATATCGCTGACGTGCATTTGGAATACGGAGTGACGCTTTGGCACCACTTTTTGGCAAGCATCCGGTTAGGTGAAAAATGATGTATGTATTTAATGCATACTCTTGAGGGCATTCGCTTTTGTAATAACGAAAAACATGTGCTCGGTCTCTCGGACGAGGATCCCAGTAAGACCAACATAGGACGGGCAGCGCGAGCGCAAAACACTGACGATGGAGCCGTGCCAATCGGCTTTGGAGAGCTTCATTTGTATGTTGCCCTCCAGTCGATCATTACCAATGAGTTGCTTGCTGTACTGCGCCCACAGATGATGCAGAGGCAGAAAGTTGTCGTACCTACGTTGTTGTTTTCTCTTGAGTAAAAAATGGAACAGAACTTTGAGCGTACTTTTGCTTGTCCTTTGGGATGTCAAACAGATGCGACTCACGCCGCTGCGTAGCAGTCATCCGCCCAGACGGTAGTCTCCTCCTTCTCTTGCTACTGCCACTGCTTTCACCACCGCTGCTTTCCCCGCCGCTGGGCTGGCCAGACGTGGCAGAATTGTCCAGATGGACCACTTTATTCGCCACGCGCTGCGAATAGGCCGTCCCTCTTCGACCTCGTCCAACCGCCTCCGCGACAATAGCACGCGCGACATTCGACGATCCTTGCTCGGCAGGCTCGTTGCCCAATCGCTTGTAGTGTTCTGGGTTGCGTGCTCTGAGTACCAACGTAGTCTGCAGTTTCTCGTACCCATGCAATCTGGGATGAAGACTTCATAAAATGGCTTTCACTGCTAAAATACACCATCTCTCACTCGCTGGCCGCTCGAGTCTGCAGTCGCTCGATGAGACGCTTGGTGAGATGGCTCGTGGGGCGCTCGGCCAGGCGCTGGTTAAGGAGATAGTGTGCTAGGCGGCTGTGCTGCGGCTCGCCGGACCGGAGACACGCTTGGATGAGAAGCTGGTGAACAATGTCTCGCTGGGCGTGGCTGCCACCGATGCTGTCGACGTCGTTGCGCACGGGCAAGAGCAGCTGCACCGTGCTTTCATAGTCACCCTTTTTGAACTTGGCCACCGCAGTGACGATGCGCTGACCGGTTGTATCGGCCAGCTGCTGGTGGGAGCCTCGACCGTGAAGTGCAAACGCTGAAGCCGCCTCCAGCCAGGTGTCGATATCCACATCCACGGGCGACGCGCCCAATAGGGCCATCGCAATGTGTGTGTCGTTGAAGGCAGTCAGATGGTCGTGAAGATGCGGTTTCCAGTGACCCCACACCTGGTTCCACCGTCCGCCCACATCAATGTTCTAGGGGACAGTGTTTTGTGTGTGCGTGTGTGCATGTGTGTGTATAACATACCTCAAATTCCAAACGGAACAACAGGGCGGCCATGTCAACCATGTCGAGGATCGACGGAGAGCGAATGCTGGCCATTTTCGTGTCAAACACATCCAAGGCTTCCAGGTGTCTGTTTTGCTCTATCCGATACAGGCCTTTTATTGTTGTGGTGGTGAGTAATAGATTTTTTCGTATGGCAACGTACAAAGATGCCAGTAGTTGTGGCAAGCGAGACCACCGGCTTTGCTCCAGTCGGCCTCAGTGTCGACCAAAAAGTGCTCACCGTCATGGAATCGCCCTTCCATCTCAAAGACGTGTGCGCGTGCGTGCGTGGCCCATGCGTCTGTCTTGCTCAGAGCCAGCGCTGCATAGTGTTTATAAGCATCGATAGTTGAAAAAAAAATTTTTTTAATTAATAATTTCGTACCTTGGGTTGCAAAATCTTCGGCACGACGATACTGTCCAGCCTCCTCCAAACCAAATGCCGTCATGCCGAGGACGTAGCTGTACAGTGGACTGTCGACTTGATCACGCGAATGAATGGTTCAGAAAAACGAAAGTAGCAGTGATAGTAGTTACCCTTCTTTTTCCACTCGGGCAGCACAGCGAGATTGACGTCCTTGATTTCACGCGCGCGACCAAGATAAAACAGGCAGTCGTTCATGAACCGTAGAGCGATGGCATCGGTGGGGTTCTCCACGAGAATTTGCTCCCAGCACGCATTTGCAGCTCTCTGCCGCTCGTGCAAGTCCAGCGTCAGGACGTGCAAACAAAAGAGTAATACGTCATCAGTACCATGTCGCCAGTCGCAAGACTGCGCGAGGCCTTCACATGCAATCGATCCAATAGGCTTGCGTTGCTGTCGCTCTTGAGGATGCTCTCCAGCTGCTCAACGTCGTTCTGTAAGTCGCTCAGCGGCGTGCCCGTACCGAGGAGGTCCAAATTGACCAAGTACGCCTGCGGGACGTCTTCACAGTCAGCAAGTCCGGCACGCGCAGCTTACCTTTGCCTGCACAAACGACGGGTCCATATCCAGTGCCGCCTTTGCGCTCGCAACTGGGTCGCCGTACCATCCGTAGAGCTCGTGCAGTGATTGCTCAAGTAGCTAGTTTCGTACCGTTTGTTCACTTGGCCACCAGGATTAGTTTATACTAGGTACTTTGCTCGCCATCAGGTGACTAGGAGAGCGTCGGTTAGTAACCTCGCCAAATCTTAGTCGACTGCGCCAGTGACGAAGAACTGAAGAGAAAGAAAGAAAGAAGAAAGAAAGAAATCGGATTAAAAAATATGTGCCTGATGAACTCAGTTCGTTGGAGCGATCGGACTGGGAAGGCGACAGAACGATCCAGTGAATGAGTTGGGTCCGTCGACGACGTGCACAAGAAGAAGGGGCGTGTGAGTTCAGCACGCAGAGAAGAGGACGATGCACGCACAGCACAGCAGGAGAAGGGACACGAGAGCAAAGCAGGAGAAGGGACAACAGCACGACGCGCAAATAGAGCGAGGCAGCCCTGACTTAGGACCCCCCAAAACAACCTGCAGCATAAAGCTTAGTCGAAAGCTTAACAGCTTTTATCGACTAAGAATTTTGAAAATTTTGAAATGACTACAACGACCCTATGCACGTTTTCACTATGCCATGGACACGTCCATCTGCATGATGCGGCCGTAGACATCCTGCGAGAGACGCATGCGAAGGCTGCCGGTAAACGCGACAATGTTGTTTGAGTATCGCCGAATACGATCGAGGTCGGGTTGACGGCCTGATGACGCAAGACGCTTGAACGAGTTGAACAGGCACTCTTCGGCCAAGAGGAGGATGTCACCAAAGTGGAGTTTAATCTGCAATCAATATTTTTAATTTTTCTGAATAATAATAAAAAAATTCGCTGTACGGATTGGTCCTGCATATCAAAACGCTTGATCTTTTCATCATTTCTGTCGTCGCCGAATGGCAGCAGGCCGGTCTTCTCAAGCAGCTATAAACAAAATAATAATAAAAAAAATTTTTTTTTGATCCACCCTTTAAGCACAAACCTTTAGGGCTTGCTCGTAGTGTTGGTCGCGGGCCTCAGTGAAGGCCTGCATGATGTCCAGCAGAGTCTGCGCGGTGGACACGAGGCCCGGATCGACAGTGTTGCTGTTCAGGAAACCTTTGCTCTGGTAAAAGGCGATCACTTGTCGCGCATCTTGCACGTCCTGAGGGCTGAACGTGAGCAGCTTTTCGCCCAGACGACGGTTCTGGACTTTGATGACATCGCCATGGCACTTTTTATAGTTTTCGTCAAAGGGAGGGGTGAGACATAAAGATAGCATATTATGATACCTTGGCGAGGTTGTACAGCTGCACGGCATCATCAAGACGACCCGCCTGCTCGGCCTCCACGGCCGCCTGCTTCACGAGCTCTTCGCGCAGGTTGGTCACACCCAGTAGCGAGGCAAACTTGGTCAAAATATCCGCCTTGAATTAAGGGGAAAAAAATAATAAATAATCGAGGAAATCGGAAAAAAAAAAAAGAGAGCAACCTGAGTCACGGTGCCGTCGGGCAAGACCTCACCCACAAGGAGGCTGAACTGACGTGTATCCAGCATCAGCTGGCGAATCAGGGTGTTGGCCGTCTCCTTCAAGTATTTCCTCGTTGGCTCAATCTGAAGAACAAAAAAATGGGCTGAGTTTAAAGAAAAACATATGACAACTGTACCAATGACTCGGCACCAAGAGCGAGGTAGTAGTGGAAGGCTTTGTCCGGATTGGTGTTGACAAACGCTTTCGTGTACAGATTGACCATGCTTGCAATGTCGAGGGTTGCTTTCCCTTTTTCTGACACTGCCCAGAGGAAGAAAAAAAAAAATCATCAGTCCTCCTTGCTGCTGCATAGGTCAGTTGGCCAACTTACAAAACTCCGAGGTGGCAGGCGATGTGGACACGCGCAAGAGCCCCTCGTACATGAGCGCGATGGCAATGTGCACCGCGTCCGCCTCATGGCTAGGAAAGAGGAAGAGATACTGGACTGCTTGCTCAAACTGGCCACTGAGCAAGAGGACTTGTGTGTACTTGATCGGGTTTGTATTCTTTGGGTTGAAATGTTTGGGGCCATACTTCAATAGCAGTTCCTGTACGCGATTTTTTTTTAAGTTTTAAAAAGGTATAATTACGAGTGCACACATACTTGCATGCCCTTGAGAGTGTAGTCACCAGCACCTCTACCACCACTGACAATCATACTCGAAGAAATCTCGTCCGAAGCGGAGCGACCGTGATCGCGGATAAGATGAAGTTGGAGCCATAGGTAGTCCTCGGTCGACTGGATCACCTCGGGAATCGTCTTGGTGTTGAGGTCGCAACGACCCACGATCTTGTACAGAGCTTGCTTGAAGATGTCGTGACGATTCATCAGCTGAAACTGGCTAAACGTTTGCACAATCATTTTGCGCAAGTCGTTTGGAATCCTAGAGGAGGAAAAAAAAAAAGGGAGGGTTTTTTGGACGTGCCCTGGGAAATTAAAAAAAAAAAAAATCTTTTGAATGCACGTACGAATGATCAGGAGAATCAACAAAAAAGACAAAGGCAGCGGCAAAGTTGGCATCTGAGGTCGTGAAATAATCACGGAAGTCCTCCCTGTTATAGTTGAAAATATTAAAACTTGCCGTACGAAAGAAAAAACTCACTGGACAAGACGCTTGGCAACGTCGTAGTAGCCACAACGAACAAGGTAGTACAGAATAGCCCAGATAGGATTGTCAAAGCTGGGCTCGATCCGCCGCCGGTCTTGTTCCTTTAGACGAGGAAGGACGATGTTGACGTAGGCCTCGATCTTGTTTTTAAAGTCGGGTTTACCGGAAATGGACTGATGGATCCGATTATCCAGAAACTTGGCAAACCTGTGAGAAGAAAACAAGTTGATGTGGCTTTACTGTATTCAACTCTGCACTGTTACTGTTTCTCGAGGAAAGACCGCGACGACAAAGTGAGGGCCTGATTGATCTCGATTGTTTGATCGTCGTACAGCGCGTGGACCGACGGGCTGAAGAAAGGATTTACTCTCAGCTTTGCATTTATTTTGGGTGGGTTGGGACTTACAGTTTGGGCTTGAGGGCCTTTTTGACTCCACCGATGATCTCGATGACCGTTTCCCAGCACTCGGCCATAGCAGATATACGCTACAGACACCAACACAGACAATGAAAAATTGAAAGAAAAAAAAAAAAAGGTGATACCGCCTCAGGGTCGAGAAGTTTGCTGGTTGCACTTCCTGCGTTGGCCATCGAAAACTTTTCATTTTTGACGCGAGCGTTATTGAGTTGCTCGACGTTTGCAGCCTTGGGGGAGGGGTGGTATTAGTTCATTTTAGTCATGCGGTTTTTCCCCCTTTCTATACATAGGCCATCATCCGCGCATGCATCTGCAGGGGGAGCGAGCCAGGAATGCTGGGCTCGTTCATGAACAACCCGGGCACCGACGAGGACGACGACCACACCATTGCACTGCTGCCTCCGGCAACGGATGCGTGGGCCAACGAAGCAGTCCTACCACCACTAAAGCCTAGGTCTTGTAGGAGCTTCTCCTTGGCGGCAATCCAGTCTGCCTCGAGGGCATGCAGGACCGAGTCCTCAAAGGCCTTGAGAGTCTCCTGGCGTCCTTCTTCGATTGCCTGCACGACGATTTTCTCGTGGTCGTCCCGCAGGTAGCCTTCCACATCAGTGTCGTCGCGCATCTCGAGCGGCATGAAGGCGTCCTTCATGTCGAGGTTCTGGATCTGGGCAGCCTGCCTCTCCGCATCGATGCCCTGTTGTGCAAGGAACACGCGCCTATTTTGCCAAAAACAAAACAAGAAGGAATGAGTGCACATGTGCGACGCAGTGGTGGCAGGTACGCTTGGGTGTTGGAGGCCTGCGGGTCGCCGCCGCCCGCCTTGGAGAGCAACTGCAGAAGGAAAGGGATCCCGTTAGCAAGGAGGACATGAGTGGGAGAGAGAAAAAAAAAATGGAGGGGGCACACGCCCTACCTTGCGCGACTCGACGAGGATCTGGGTCAGCTCGCGGCTCAGCGGCTGCTCCATGGTCGCCACCGAGGAGACCTGGTCCAGCAGGGCTTTGGAGGACTCGAACAGGTCGTCCATCAAGGAAGGAAAGAAAGAAACGGCTATCCACGTGGCCGCCACTTTAGGGTCGCTCAGTCCGTCGAATGAGCGTTGCATCGGCGCGCACGTTCGCGCCCGCGAGCAGCGAGTCGGCGCTGGACCAGAACCACGAGGTGTGGATGGAGCAAGATGGCCATCTGGACGCACAACGCGAGCGGCTGGAGGAGCTCAAGCACGAACTGCACTTGGGCAAGGAAAAGTTGCAGTTGATTGCCGCCGTGTCGGCGCTCATTGCCGGCTTTTCGGTCGTTGCGCTGATTGAGATCAACATCAACGAGTCGATGCCGCCCACTCTGCTGACGGTTCGACGACATTTCCCAAGTTTTGGGTCTCAAGTGCACAAACAACTGATAGGTCTGGACGCTCCTGTCGTGCGTCCTCATTACCCTACATCTCTTTGCCACAATGATCGCCGTTTGCATCCTGCCAACGCTCGCTTTGATGGACCGCATGAGTGCCAAGGACCCGCATCTGCTCAACCATTACAGCTTTTATCGTGTCTTTGTCGAGGTCGCGTGGTACAACCCCCTCCCTTTTTTTTTGAGTTTCTGTTTCGTGTGTGAAAACAAAACAAACTGTATTTAGGTTCTGCTCGATGGGCGCGGGCATCTTCCTGTTCCTGGCAGAGCTTGTGGTGGTGGTATGGATGCAGGTGGGCGGGGACGTACAGGTGGCCGCGATATCGGCCACCGTGCTGGCCGCACCTGTCTTTGCCATCTTTATCTTTATTGCGATCAAGCTTAACCGGAAGGAGGCCTCGTTTCTCAATGACATTGTGCAGCGAAGGCAAAACCTCGTCGAGTCCAAGATCGGCCGCCTCGCGGGCCATGCGGCTGGCCTCATGAATTTTGTGGGCGCCCTCGACAACTCGTCCATCCACAGTGCGAGTTCCCTCGTGCCGCACAACAAGGATGTGATTGTATAGCCTACGTAGAACGGTAGTTGAGCAGGAATTTCGATCGCGATATTTTTTGAAAGGGATTCAATTCAACATTTCACGCCCTCTCTGCAGAGAGGACAACAAGTCTCGGGAGTTTGCAAAGTTGTCTTGGATGGTCCGACGGAAGCGCTTCCCGAGGGCCTCACCATTGTACAGGTTTAGTGCTGGCCAGAGGAGGCTTGTCAGTCCCGTCTTCTCCTCCGGCATGTCCGCGAGCTCTCCCGCGACGTACTCAATGTACTTGTCGAGCACATCCTCCCTCGTCTGCACCTTGCCGCCGCAGTCATCATCTTCATCATCACCATTGTCATGAAAAAAGTCTCGATCCACGGTCGAAAACATGAACGGATTGCTGGCCGCGGCGCGCCCGAGCATCACACCCTCGACGTGCGCCAAATGAAGCCGCTTGCACACGTCCCAGTCGCGTATCTCGCCGTTGATGGTCATGGGAACGTGCGGGAAGGCGCGCTTGAGCCTGTACACGCGGTCGTACTGGATCGGTGGCACCGTCCGGTTATCCTTGGCCGAGAGGCCGTTGAGCCAAGCTTTGCGCGCGTGTACGACCAGGTGGCCCAGTGCCCCTGTCCGATCGAGCGTGTCCACGAACCGGTGCAGCAGCTCGTCCGAGTCGTAGTCGCGGTCCACTCCCAGGCGGCACTTGACCGACACACGCGTCTGTGCGGCCTCTGCCATCGCGCTCACGTTGGCGGCCACGAGGTCGGGCGACTTCATGAGCACGCACCCAAAGTGGCCTCCCTGGACGCGCTCGCTCGGGCACCCCACATTCAGGTTGAACCGCGTGAATCCGTCCTCGCGAAGGATCCCAGTCGCCACCTCTAGCGTGCGCGGGTTGTTCCCGGCCAGCTGCACGACCACGTCGCGGTCCTTGCCCACAAACCGCGTCACGTCAAAAGCAGCCCCCTCCTTCCTCGACCGATGGAAGATCGCGTCCGCCACCACCATCTCCGTGTACAGTGTCGCGCGGCGGCTGATCAGCCGCACCATCCTGTTGAAGTGCGGGGTCGTAACGTCGAGCTGTGGCGCAACAGCAACCAGAGGCATCTTTATTTTAGTGTGTGTGACCCAGTGGGCTGACGTTGGTCATGGTGAATCTCGCTGACCTTCTTCTTCACCCCCCACCCCCACCCCCACCCTTCCACAATAGAGAGGAACCACTCCGAGAGAACATGACGTCCATCGGAACCGGCTACGACTTGTCGTGCACGACGTTTTCGCCCGACGGCCGCGTCTTCCAGGTCGAGTACG
>Ga0302230_10002574_pt1 | contig 10685 bp, 13 predicted proteins | sample II_Palsa_N2_1_FD_193523 | JGI IMG/M metagenome (GOLD analysis project Ga0302230, IMG submission 193523) | Peat permafrost microbial communities from Stordalen Mire near Abisko, Sweden - II_Palsa_N2_1 | ecosystem: Environmental > Terrestrial > Soil > Palsa > Peat permafrost | place: Sweden...
TAAATACTAAAACAGCCTCGTCGATGAACGAGATTCGCCCGCCGTCGTTTTGGCCGTCTATCCGTTCGCGAAAAGGGGTTTTTCTACAGCCTCAACGCTTGAGTTAAGCGGCGGCGTAGCCGCCCGCCTTGAACGAAATTACTTGATGCGAGTGGCCTCCGCAATTTCGTTGTCGTCAGTGTCGATAAGTTTGTCGTCACACGCGACTATGTTGGTGGTTGGCAACCACAGAGCCGTGTCTACTTGATCGGCCGGGTCAATCTCCCACACCGACCCGTCCTCAAGTATGACGATGGCGCCGTCCGAAGAAACCGACTGAACCCAGTGACCATCTTCGCAATCGGCGCGCGCCAGCCCAGTTGCAAGTACTAGCGTGGCTGCCGTCGCCAGCAATAAGCCGGATCGCTTCATAACTCCCCCTTGTGCCTAACGCTGGAGTTAAGCGGCGGCGAAGCCGTCCGCCTTGAACGAAATGTTAGGCCCGCGCGCGAGCCACAACTAATGCGATAAAGACAAGTTGGACCAGAACTACGCCTGTGTAGAACCGCCAGCCAGGCGGCGAGGAACTGTGTGCTGCTACAACGGCGTATGCCTTGGTGTAGAAAAAAGAGTAAGGAATGAGCGCAACGAAGAGGAACAGAATGCTCCAGAGGGCGCCCATGGTGATGGAGCAAACGAGCACGACGAGGAACATCGGAATGCCGAGTAGCTGCATGCGCCGAGTCTCTTGCTTGCTTATCGCCTTGAACACAAGCATGCGTAGATCTTCCTTGAGGGCCTAACGCTGAAGTTAAGCGGCGCCGGAGGCGTCCGCCTTGAACGAGTGGTTAGGGGCGAGGCCACCCATTAGTAGCGGCCAAACCGGCTCCAGGCAGCACCCACTGCCAAACCCACGCCCATAAACCATACGATCGCGAAGTTTCCAATGGCCGTGTGGCAGCCCATTGATTTGCCGGGACCTACCTTACAAGTAACGTTCGAATCATGGAGAAGGGGTACTCCGTAGCGGTATGCGATTGTGCCCGCCACGATGAATATCACAAGCAGAGAGAAGCTGAGGGCGAGCGGTCGCTTCATCGGTTGCTTCCCCCTAACGCCGGAGTTAAGCGGCGCCGGAGGCGTCCGCCTTGAACGAGTTGTTAGGCCTGCGGAGCAAGCCCAGCCGCAGCAAGCTTAGCAAAGAGCTCTTGCCCAGGAACTGAGCATTGAGCTGGTGAGAAAAGCTCAGGCTCGAAGGCAGCAGAGAAGACAGCAGACAAAGCAGCAGCGGCAGCCGATGGGCTGCTGATGCTAGGTACAAGAGTGACAACTTGCGCAATCTCTGAATCGAACTCATTGATTGGTGCACCAGAGTTGATGAGACTGTAAGGATCCCACGAGCGTACGACGGACGCGACGATATGAATTGCTGCATCGTAGTCGTCGCGTGATCTCATAGAAGGCCTAACGCTGGAGTTAAGCGGCGGCGAAGCCGTCCGCCTTGAACGAGATGTTAGGCATCACCTTTTGCCAAGGCAATCTCGCCGATTGTTAGATTGGGGTGCTTTGTCCAAAGGTCTTGGCGCATGGCGAGAACCGATGCCAAAAAGTTGTCCCTGCTGGGATGCTCGATAAACGCCTTGACACTGAGTATGACCGGCTTGGCCGCGTAGAGAATCATCTCGTGGTATTCGGCTCTTAGGTACTCAATAACGTCCGAAGAGGAATGGATGTCTGGTTGACGGCTAGACAGGTACTTGATGTTCGCTGGATTGAAGTAGACGTCCATGTACAACAGGCAGGATTTATAGCGACGCTCTTTGTTCTCCAAGGCCTTGAACGAAAGTTCCTTATGCTTGGTTTGAACATTCGCGATGATGCCTCCGATGCCAACAAGTCCCAGCAACGCGAGGATGATTTCTATCGGGCTCATGGAATGCCTGCTGTGATGCCTAACGCTTATTAGACCCCGGATCGGGGCATATGCAACGGATGTTCAGGACTTGAAGGCACGGCGTCAAGCGATTGAAACCTTGTCTAGTCAATGCTTTGGCTGATGGCGGAGCGCATCTGTAGCGACGTGTTGCACCGTTGCATATTGCACGAATTGGCGTGCTATCTCTTATCACCCACAATCCGGAGTAATAAACACCGCCGTTTTGGGCTGTTTGCTGGTGTGGCGCTTGCGCGCGTTCAGCCAAGCCGCAGCAGCTTGCGCACGGCGGGTAGATTGCGTCGGCTGATTTCTGGACTGAGTTCAGTGCCATCGAGTCGTGCCAGGACGCGGCCGTCGGCGAGGGTTTTCACGCCGAGCAGGCGCGATGGGGGAACCAGGCAGTTGCGGTGCAGGCGGATCAGCTGATCGGGGTAGGTTTCTTCCAGCTGGCGCAGGGATTCCTCGATCAGCAGTTCGCCGCGGAGGTGTTGCACCACGACGTATTTTTCTTCGGCGAGTAGGCTGATCACTTCGTTCAGTGCGATGCGGATCTGTTCACCACGCATCCGGCCATGCAGATAGGCGACCGGTTCGCGCGGCGCATCGGCAAGCCGTCGTTGTGCACGCTGCAGCGCATCGCGCAGTCGCTCCAGCCGCACAGGTTTGAGCAGGTAATCGACCGCACCCAATTCGAACGCCTGTATCGCGTGTGTTTCGTAGGCGGTGCAGAAAATCACCTGGGCGCGTGTGCGCCCGGACAAGCGCTGTGCCAGCGCGGTGCCGCTGAGGCCGGGCATGTTGATGTCCAGCAGCAGGACATCCGGGCGCAGTTCACCAAGTGAAGCAAGTGCAGTTTCACCGTCGCCGACGCTGCCGACGATTTCCACGTCGTCGCATTCGTCGAGCAGTGCGGCCAGGCGTGCGCGAGCCAGTGGCTCGTCGTCGACGATCAGCACGCGCATCACGCCGACTGTCCCGGCAATTGCAGCAGGACCACGAAGCTATCGCCCTGGACTCCCGCCTGTACCTTGGCATTTGGTCCATAGCGATAGGCGATGCGCTGGCGCACGCTGTCCAGACCGTGACCGTTGCCGGGCGAAGCGGGGCTGGTGGGCAGCGGATTGATGATCTCGATGCGGATGCCGTTGCCGTCGCGGCGCCCGCGCAGGATCACCTCGCCACCTTCGAGCAGCGGCTGGATGCCGTGGCGTATCGCGTTCTCCACCAGTGTCTGCAGCAGCAGTCGTGGCAGCGGGAATTCGTTGGGTAGATCCTCCAGTTCGCGGCGCACGTGCAGGCGCGCGCCGAGGCGCAGCTGCTCGATCGCCAGGTAACGCTCGATCAGTGCCAGCTCATCACCCAGCGTGTCGTCGCCATTGTCGTGCTGACCCAGCGCAGCGCGGAACAGTTCGGACAGATCCTCGACCGTGCGTTCGGCCGCCGCCGGATCAACGCGGATCAGCGCGGCCACGGTGTTCATGCTGTTGAACAGGAAGTGCGGGCGGATGCGTGCCTGCAAGGCCTCGACCTGGGCCCGCGTGACCGCCGCGAGCCGCGCCTGCCACTGTGCCAGCACATAGAAGTAACGCAGCATCGCCGCACCAAGCAATGCCGCGATAAATGCGTTGTCGCGCACGAAGGCTGGCGTGCTGCTGCCGATCAGATGCATCTGCAGCGAGCTGTCGAGCCAGCGCGCCACGATGCTGGCGACGGTGACGATCAGCACGATCAGCAGCCACACACCGAGATACGGCGTATGGCCGGGCAGCCGTTGCAGCAGTGGCCGCAATTTGCACAGCACCACTGTAAACACCAGCACCAGCCAGGTCACGAACAGCATGCTGACGCTGTAGGCCGACCAGTCGCGCTGGTTGTCGCGGGCCAGCCAGATCACCGTTACCGTCAGTGCACCCACCACGAATAATGCGAACAAGGCCGGTAGTCCGCAGAAATCCGGCAACGGGCTGTGCTCGGCGCGGCCGCGTTGGCCGCTGGTGGACGTGGGTACGCGCATGCGGGCAAGTATGCCGCATGCGCGGGCGTGGTTATGCCAGGTGCTGACCGAGCCAGTAGCGCAGGTCGCTGATTTCTTCGGGGCAGACCGCGTGCGCCATCAGGTAGGTATGCCATTCCACGGCATAGCCGAGCGACTTCAGCAGGTCACGCGAATCGATGCCGCGCTGCAGGATGACCACAGGATCGACGCTGCCGTGGCCCCAGAAAATCGGAATCGCCGCATTCGCCGCGCTGCGTTCGCCGGGCTGTGCGACATAAGCGGGCAGATAGGTCGACAGCGCGATGATGCCGGCCAGCTTTTCCGCATGCTTCAGGCCGGCCGCCAGGGCGATCGCGCCACCCTGCGAGAAGCCCGCGAGCAGGATCCGCTCACTCGGTACGCCGCGCTGATGCTCGCGTGCAATAAGGGTCTCCACCTCGCTGACCGAGGCGCGCATGCCCGCCTCGTCCTGCCGTGCATTGAGATCGAACGCGGCGATGTCGTACCAGGCGCGCATCGACATGCCGTTGTTGATCGTCACCGGCCGTACCGGCGCATGCGGAAACACGAAGCGCAGCGCCGGCCACGCGCGATCCACCAGTTGCGGCACGATCGGCGCAAAGTCATTGCCGTCGGCGCCCAGCCCATGCAGCCAGATCACGCTGTGGCTGGGGTTGGCGGCGGTTTCGATCTCGAAGGCGGGCAGGGTCATGGCGTGATCGTGATTAAGCAAGGGTGAAGGCTGCATCGTAACAGTCACCTCCACTCGCGTGGCTCAGGTCGCCAGCTTCCTGCGCAAGTGCGCCAATCCAGGCGTAAGCATGTCGACTTGCCAACTTCCGCATTGCGCCCGCGGCCTATCCGAAGGCACGAGTAGCCATCAACGGAAGTAATGCGGCACGAACTGGCTGGTGTTGCGGGTGACCGCATCAACATCCTCGCGCATGCCGATGCCGGCGGCGATGCCACCGATCACCCAGGCGCCGACCAGCGCATGGCGGCCATCAAAGCGCGGCAGCGGGGCAAATGCCTGGAAGACGCACGGCTCTGCCGTGGCGATGGGGTTCTCGTGCGCGGCCAACACATGCACGCCCTGTCCTTCGCGGCCCCAATACGGTTTCTGTACCACCGCTCCGGCGAGGTCCGCGCGACGGCGGCTGGCCGGCAGCAGATTGGGGTGGCCGGGGAAGAACTCCCATAGCAGCGGCAGGATCGCCTTGTTCGAGAGCAGCATCTTCCACGGTGGCTCGATCCATTGCAGCCGCGTCTGCGGCAGATGCTGCGCGAATGGTTCGGCCAGCATCCACTCCCAGGGATAAAGCTTGAAAAGGCGCCCGATCGGGACGTTCTCGAGGTCGATGAAGTCGCGCCCGCTCCAGCCGATCTGCTCGATATCCAGCGCCTGCACGGCATGGCCGGCTTGCAGGCAGGTATCGAGCAGGTAGTCGCAGGTGGCGGCGTCCTCGGGGTTTTCGTAGCTGGCGGCGAAGTGCATGGTCGAGCGCGGCGGCAGAACTTGCCGCCAGCATTCCACCAGGCGTTCGTGGATCGAGTTGAACTGGTCGGCGCCCGGCTGCGTCTCCGTGAGCCAGTACCACTGCACCACGCTGGCTTCGAGCAGGGCGGTAGGCGTGTCGGCGTTGTATTCGAGCAGCTTGGGCGCGCCGTGGCCGGTATAGCTCAAGTCCATGCGTCCATACATAGCAGGATCGCGGTTGCGCCAACTGTGTTCGATCAGGGCTGCGGCACGCTCGTCCAGCCCCAGCTCGGCGTAACGGCCGGTGCGCACGATGCGATCCACGGCCTCAAGGCACAACCAATGCAGCTCGGTGATGGCTGCTTCCAGCATATCGATCTGCTCGCTGTCGAAGACGTAACAGACATCCTCGCGCCAGTACGGTGCGCCGTCGAGCGTGTGGAAATGGAAGCCCAGCGACTCGACACGGGCCGGCCAGTCCGGTCGTGCGACGATCCGCTCGCGACGCATCAACCGCCTCGCGCGGAAATGCGGCCGCTGCGGCCGAAACCACCACGGCTGCCGAGTTCGACCCCACTGGGACCGGCTTCGCCGAGAGTATGCGCCGCGCCGAAACCGCCGCTGCGGCCTGGGCCAGGATCGCTGGCATCCTGGGTAGTGCTGCTGCCCCGGCTGCGGTACCAGGGACCGTAATAGGAGGTGCCGCCGCTACCGCTGAGCGGAGTGTCGGAATTGCACTGCTCTAGCGAGTAGTCGCTCGTGCAATCCTGCAGGTTGCGGTAGCGGTTGCGCTGCACGTCGGTACCGCTGTGCTGCAACAGCGCAAAGCCGAGTGTGCCGGCCAATACCAGCGGTACGGCCAGCGAACGGCGTTGCGCGGAGCTGTCGGTGGCCGTCCCCGGATGAGTCCCATGAGGTGGCGGCGGCCGTGGGTAGCGGCGTTGTGTATCCATCGACACTAACTCATCGCTGCCGCGGCAATCAGGCCGACCACCACGCTGGCCAGCGCTACCATCAGCGCCATCGCCATATGGTCCTGCTCGATCTGTGCCGGCAAGTCACGCAACAGCAGGTGCAGCAGGGCGAATGCGGACAGCTGTATCAACAGTGCAATGCCGCCCCACACCGCAAGATCGAGCAGGCTCACGCTGTGCGCGATCGCGCTGGCCAGCGGCAGCACGAAACCGAGCACGGCGCCGCACAGGCTTACCGCGGCACTGACGTTGCCGGCGCGGATAAGGCGGATTTCGCGTACCGGGGTAAGCCAGACGTAGCAGATAACGAACAGCGCGAGCAGCAGCAAACTGGTCGCGAAATAGGCCAGGAAGGCCGGCAACGTACTCAGACTGGACAGCATGGATTCCCTTCCCCCCAGAAGGTTGAGTGTCCATTATGCCGAAGCTTGCGCGGTGCGCCAGAGTCCGGCGGTTTTGGCCGGCGCCGACCCCTGACTTATGGCATGGGCTGCCACGCGCTGCCGCCATGCTCGGCTATGCTGGTTTTTTGCCTGTGGGGATACATCCATGCGTCGAGTGTTGCTTGCCGGCCTGATCGCCTTCTGTGTGCTGCCTGCGGCCGCCGCCACACCGTCGGTCGCGACCACGGGGTCGCTCGACATGGAAACCATCATGGCCAATCCCGACTGGATCGGGCAGGCGGTGGAGACGCCGTACTGGAGCGTGGACGGGCGCAGCCTGTACTACTCGGTCAAGCGCGACGGCAGCCCGGTGCGTGACCTGTATCGCGTCGATCCGGCCAGCGGCAACAGCGTGAAGCTCGATCCGGCCGCGATGGCACGGGCCGACGGCCCGGCGGTGTTCGATCGCACCCATCAGCACGCGGCGTTCATCCTGCACGGTGACGTGTTCGTGGTCGATCTGGCCAGTGGCCGGCGGCAGCAGGTGACGCGCACGCCGCAGGAAAAATCCTCGCCGCAGTTTTCCGCCGATAGCCGCGCGCTGCAGTACCGCGACGGCAATGACTGGTACAGCTACGACCTGACCAGTGGGGTCGCCGCTCCGGTGGCGGTGCTCAACTTCGCCGACGATCCGCAGGCCAAGCAGCCCGACCAACTGGGCGACTTGCAGCTGGGCCTGTTCAAGACGCTGCGCGAGATCAAGGCCGACAAGCAGGCCCTGCACGACGAGGACAAGGTACTCGATGCCGCCGATCCAGGCCGTGCGCCGGCGCCGTTTTGGCTGGGCGACAAGTCCCGCGTCGTGGATACCGAGCTGTCGCCGGATGGCCGCTGGCTGCTGCTGGTGACGGCGCCGAAGGACTACGCCAAGGGCGAGGCACCGCAGGTCAATCATTACGTCACCGACAGCGGCTATACCGAGCCGCAGAAGGCGCGTACCTATGTCGGCCACAATGACCCGGCACCGCAGTCGCTGCTGCTGCTGGATCTGCGCAACCACCAGCAGTACCCGCTGAAGACCGACACCTTGCCGGGCATCAAGGACGATCCGCTCAAGGCACTGCGTAGCCAGGCCGTGGCCGCGCTGGACAAGGCCGGCAAGCAGGACGAGGCGAAGGCATTGAAGGCGCCCGACGTGCGCCCGGTGCGTATCGTCGCCAATGCCGAGGACGGCGGTGGCGGCGGCATCGTGTGGAGTGACGACGGCAGTCATCTCGCCATCCAGCTGCGCGCGATCGACAACAAGGATCGCTGGATCACCAGCGTCGATTTCGCCCGCCACGCGCTGGTCAACCAGCAGCGGCTCACCGACAACGCGTGGATCAACTGGAACTTCAACGATTTCGGCTGGCTCAAGGACAACCACACGCTGTGGTACATGAGCGAGGAAACCGGCTATTCGCAGCTCTACAGCAAGCCGCTCGACGGGAGTGCCAGGGCGCTGACGTCCGGCAAGTTCGAGGTCAGCCATCCGCTGCTCAGCGATGACGGCAAGTGGTTCTACGTGCGCACTAACCAGGTCGCGCCGTACAGCTACGACGTGTACCGCCTGCCGGTTGGCGGCGGTGCGTTGAGCCGCATCACTCACTATCAAGGCATGGACGACTTCAAGCTGTCGCCGGATGGCAGCCAGCTGGCCGTGCTGCATTCCGCGCCGTACGTGTTCCCGCAGTTGGCGGTGCAGTCGAGTGCTGGCGGCGATCCGCGTGAACTGACCAGCACGATGAAGGCGGCGTACACCGCGCATGCTTGGATCGCGCCGAAGATCGTCGAAGTGCCTTCATCGCATGGTGCCGGCGTGATCTATGCGAAGTACTACGGCCCCGCCGACGAAGCCGCTGCCGCTTCACGCCCGGCTGTACTTTTCGTGCATGGTGCCGGCTACCTGCAGGACGTCACGCTGTCGTCGACGTATTACTTCCGCGAGCAGATGTTCAACAACCTGCTGGTGCAACAGGGTTATGTCGTACTCGACATGGACTACCGCGCCTCCGAAGGTTACGGCCGCGCCTGGCGCACCGCGATCTACGAACACATGGGCCATCCGGAACTGGAAGACCTGCTCGACGGCAAGGCTTGGCTGGTGAAAAACCATGGCGTCGATCCGAAGCGTGTCGGCATCTATGGCGGCAGCTACGGCGGCTTCATGACCGAGATGGCGATCCTGCGTGCGCCGGGCGAATTCGCCGCCGGTGCCGCGCTGCGCGCGCCATCGGACTGGACCAGCTACAACCACGAATACACCGCCAACATCCTCAACGACCCGCAGCTCGATCCTGAGGCGTACAAGACCAGCTCGCCGATCGAGTTCGCCAACAACCTGCGTGACCCGCTGCTGATCGAACACGGCCTGATCGACGACAACGTCATGGCCAGCGACTCGATCCGCCTGTACCAGCGCTTCATCGAGCTGCACAAGCAGAACTTCTGGATCTCGCTGTACCCGCTGGAACGCCACGGCTTCGAGCATCCGGATTCGTGGTACGACGAATACCGTCGCATCTACGAGTTGTTCAATACGTATGTGAAGCCGGAGAAGGTGGCTTCACCGTAAAGAGGAATGCAAAAGTCGGAAACAAGCAGGTTGACGGATAGCTGGTTTCCTGGCGGCAGCAGCGCTGTTGTCGCCAGGGCTTGATCACGAAGGGACTCGAAGCGCCGTGAACCTGGCCCTGTTTGATTTTGATGGCACGATCACCACCAGGGAGATGTTTCCCGACTTCATGCGTTTCGCGGTCACACCGGGAAGGCTCGCTGTCGGCCAGGTTGTACTCATGCCGCTGGTTGTGGGTTACAAGCTTGGCGTCGTCACCGGCAAAACCATTCGCTCAAGCGTGGTGCGCTTTGGATTTCGCGGTGCACCCGTGGCACAAGTCGAGCAAGCTGGAGAAAGATTTTCCCGCGAGGTGCTGCCGGGCGTCGTTCGTCCGATGGCGCTGGAGCGAATCGAGTGGCACAAGGCGCAGGGCGATGTGGTGGTGGTCGTTTCGGCCGCGCTGGATCTCTATCTTGCGCACTGGTGCCGCCAGCACCAGCTGGATCTGATCTGCTCAAGACTGGAAGTCGAGGATGGCGTGCTCACTGGGCGTTATCGCGGTGAGCAATGCGCGAGCAGGGAAAAGTCCAGACGCATACTCGAGGCATACAACGTTCGCGATTTTCCCGTGGTGTATGCGTATGGAGATACCAAAGAGGACATGGATATGTTGAGCCTAGCCAGTAGGAAGTACTTCCGCTGGGAGGAAGTGGCCTGATGGCATCCTGCGGCTTGTAGAGTTCGTTCAGACCGAAGCTGCCCGGCATTTCGGTTTGGTCGGGGCTTTCGAAGATGATGAAGGCGGCATCGAGGAATTGATCGAGCAGTTAGTTCTACGCGAACTGTTTGCAGGCGAAGTCCCCTATTTGCCGGGCAAGCTGGCGTTAGGCGGGTGACGGCCACTTGCGGATCCGGAAGTGATACTTTAGTATCACTTCATGCGTACCGAACTCGTCACCACCCTCAAGCGTCAGGCTACCGAACTGCTCTCCGATATCGAGCGGGACAAGCAGCCTATCCTGATCACCCAGCACGGCCTGCCTAGTGCCTATCTCGTTGACGTCGAGAGCTATGAGCTCTTGCAGCAGCGCATGACCGTACTGGAAGGCATTGCCCGTGGCGAGCGGGCCTTAGCGGAGGGTCGCGTGATCCCGCACACGCAAGCCAAGACCCGTCTTGCCCGATGGCTGAAATAGTCTGGACGGAACCGGCGCTGAGCGACTTGGACGCCATCGCCGACTACATAGCGCTTGATAACCCAGTGGCTGCGGCAGAGCTGGTGCGCCGCATTGTTGATCACGTAGCACAGCTGGCAGACCATCCTGAAAGTGGCAGTCGGCCGCA
>Ga0302230_10002576_pt1 | contig 10681 bp, 15 predicted proteins | sample II_Palsa_N2_1_FD_193523 | JGI IMG/M metagenome (GOLD analysis project Ga0302230, IMG submission 193523) | Peat permafrost microbial communities from Stordalen Mire near Abisko, Sweden - II_Palsa_N2_1 | ecosystem: Environmental > Terrestrial > Soil > Palsa > Peat permafrost | place: Sweden...
ACCGACCGACCGACAGACCCGACCGAATGAGCAAACGAGGGGGGCACGTACTGTCGTCAAAGGACGAGTGCTGCTTGGGCGGCATCCCCAAAGCCAGCCTTGCAAGGACGACGAAGAGAAACAGTCTAGGGGCGTCATACTCTATTTTCACTTCGAGCGATATATCCGTATCAGCGTTTTTCTTTTTTACATGTCAAACAAGCGGATCCATTTGACAGAAACAAAAGTGAGGTCGGGGTTGATCTTGAGGGTTGCGGGGGTCCCTCGTTGTCGCAGCCACCCGTCCCATTTTGCTACAAACATCTCGGCCATGTGCCTGTTCTCCCGCCAGCTCTCGCGCGCCTCGTCCGGCAGCCAGAACACGAACGAGTCCTGCCTGTCCGCCGACTTGAGCAGCACCTCCTTCAGCCCGCGGTCCGTGGGCGACAACAGCTCGTCGCTCGTCGACATTTTTGGAAATTTGCCCGTTTATTTTTTCTGGCTGGCAAAAACTAAAATTAAATTAACATGGGCATTTTTTTTTTTCCTCTCATCCACTACTGTAGCGATCTAAAGCCTAGCACCGAGCCTAGCACTATTTTACTGAACAAGAGTGAGAAAAGTGGCTAGGTCAATGACATCGGCCTGCTTGGGGAAGACCTTCTCCACCAGAACCCTGTGGATCTCTGCGTCGACGTCGGCCACGAGGTCCTTGACGACGATGAGGCCATAGTCCTTGTCGGCCGCCTCGCGAACGGTCGAGAGGATCGCGCCGCTGGTGGCAATGCCCGTGACGATGAGCGTGTTGATGCCCTTTGCCTGCAGCTGCTCGTGCAGATCGGTGGTGCTGAACGGGCCGGTGCGTTTCTTGACCACGACGAGTTCGCCGTCGATGGGCGCCAGGGCATCGACGATCTTGACCGCGTCCGAGCCCTCGGTGGCGCCCTTGATCTTGGCCTGGTACGAGAAGGACTTGTTGGTGGCGGGCACGGCCGCGTAGTCGGCATCGGTGAAGGCGACGCGGACGTGCACGACCTGGATCTGGGCGGCACGGGCGGCGATGAGGGCCGTCTGCTCGCTGGACACGAGGGCCTCGGCGATGGGCAGGCGCGTGAGGATGCCCTGCATAAAGTCAAACAGGAGGAAGGCTGTCTTGCTCTTGTCAATGCTCACGGCACTCGGCGTCGTCATTTTTCAGTGCCTGATCCTGCTTGATACGGTTTCGCGTGAGGGATATACATAACTGAAGCGTAGGATGGCCCCGGGGGGTGAGGGGAAACAGCGCCAGCAACAAAAAACGCGGCGGTGGACCGAAAAAGGAAATCACGGTGAATGCTCGGGAAAAACCGATTAATTTTGAGGGCCTGAAACAGCAGGAGTCGCGGTCGATCCCAGCGACAGCACAATCTACGTCAGCGACAACAACAATCATCGCAATGGCAATGGCCAATTTTCTACATCGATATGGAATGGAAAACAAGGCAACGTCCCAAAGGGCAAATGACACAACAACTTGACTTGTCAAGAAAGGTAGCGATTGTGTAGAGGCGTTGGCGCGAGGCTCAGAAGAGGACGAGCATCGCCGTCACCACGGCAAAGAGAGCAGCGAACGACGAGGCCAGGGTGGCCACGGCACCGCTGGTGATCTGGACGTAGATGGCCACGCCGGGCAGGCCGGCGAGGGTGAGGTCGATCGCGCTGCAGGCTGTCTTGCTGATGGGCGCGACGACACCGAGACAGTTGCCTGTTGTGCACGGGCTGTCGCCGTCGCCCGTGTTGGACCCGGCAAAGCAGGCTCCGTAGAAGGCCTCTGCTGTGGCGCTGCTGCTGCTGGTCTTGACCTCGCCGCCGTACTGCGCCAGTGCGGTGCCGTTGAGGGTGAAGGTGCCGCAGGTGTCGACGCCCACGCTGAAGGCCGTGAGGGTGGTGGTGCACGCCGCGTCGGCGTACAGCTGGCCCTGAGCGCCTGCGCCCGTGCTGGGGTTGAAGGTCACCTGCACCGTCAGCTCGTCGCTGATGGGGAAGGACACAGAGCACGAGCCGTAGGGGATCGTGCCCGAGAGCACGAGGGCCGTGGAGGAGCAGTTGGCGGCGGAGAACAGCGAGTACGACACGTCGCCCGCGCCGTTGTCGGTCAGCTTGGCGTACAGGGCCGACTGGGGCAGGGTCGCGCAGCCGTCCTGCGGGATCGAGATCGTAACAAAGGGCGTGCTCGAGCAGTTGGCGGTGTCGGCGCCGCTGAGCACGTACACGCTCGTGGCGATGAAGGGGGTGGCGTGCACGACGGTGCTGGCGGCGAGGGCGGCAACGAGGAGGAGGATGGTCGTCGTCGTCATTGTAAAGAAACGGTTACGGGGCACAAACAAAACAAATTAACAAAACACTGAAAATAAATAATATAAAAATAGATTCGAATCTCTGCTGGGCAGCCTTCAGTCGCCAGCGCGCGAGTTGGTTGTGCAATCGGAATAGATTTGCTTTCTCGCGTACAAAAAAATATAACTATTGGGAGTCCTCGACTCCTCCCGCTAAACGGCCGTCTTCAAAGGTGCAAGCCAACCCACTGGACCTGATGCGGGCTCTCTCAAACGACTCGGACCTGTGTTGGGAGTATCGTTGAGAAACAACGCAATTTTTATTTGAACGTGATAGAAAAAAGGGAAAGAAAGAGAGGAGCATGGAATCAGAATAAATCGGGTGTTGTCACACACCCTGTAAAAGAGACATTCAACACGAAAACATTCTGTCCGCCCGTCTCTAGAGTTTCATCCGTTTACACGCAAGCGGGAGAGGTGGGTAGGAAGAAAAGAAAAAAGAAAAAGAACTTTTGTCCTTACCTTTTTTAAAATCTTGTCGAAGTAGTCCATCTTGTCAAAGTAAGTAGGCCATCATGTCGAACTGGGCTCCTCGTAAACATCCGTGAAAACTAAGTCAAACAGAAACGGACCATTAGTGAGGCGGAATGAAAAAGAGAGCGGTAGGGAAAAAGAGAAAAAAAGGGTGGGTTCCTCTGACAAGGCTGAAACTTATAACGTAATTTGTTTGTCATTCAGTACCAGGCATAGCCCGGAATCAGCTTCGGGAAATGTGTCTCTTCATAGGAAGGGGGGGGGAAAGAAAAGGGATTTTGCAGAAAGAAAGAGGGGATTGTGCGTACCTCGGATGGCCTTGCTTGACTGGAACTAGCTCGACATCTTGTGCTGTGTCCTACTGTCAGGGGGTCAGTTTTGGCAGCAAACGAGAGAGAGCGCGCGCGCGAGAAAGAGAAGGGGCTGGTTAGACTCAGGCTTTGTATTTCTATCCGCAGCAAGCTACCGAACGCTTTTTTTTTCCTATCAAAAATGTCGGTAGTTCTGGGAGTTGGATTTTCAAATCATCCTCGGAACAGCTCGGCGAAAGAGAGAGGAGAGAGAGTGAGGGAGGAAGGGGAGCGGTACCTTTTTCAGCGCGCGTGCGACCAGAAGGAAAATGGGCGCCACGTGGCCGCTGACGCGGTCGATGACGATTGGTCGAAAGTGGGCGGGCCAATCAGAGCATCGGTCTCTTTTTCAAAGTACGCGAGTGAACCACAGGCACCGGGGGAGCAGGGCCAGGGCGTTGGTGGTGGAGGGGGGGGAGGTGAGGGGGGAGGAGGACTACTGTGAGGACGTGAGGCGGGTGGTGAGAGAGACAGGATTGAAGCGAGGATTGGATGGCAGGATTGATGGACTAACCCAACCCAACCCTCGAATTGCAACCCCCAACCGGCCCGCTTTGTCCGCAGTCAAGCACTAGCACAATGGTACGTTGTGTGCTCCTGCGTGCTGGCTGTGTACTCACTGTGCTACTTTAAACAGGGCCCCAAGCTCGACCCGACCGCGATTGTCATCGGTGCGTTTAAGCGATCGTGAATTTGCGCAAGACTAAATTACTTACCACTTTCTATTGCCGTTGCCCGTTGCTGTTGCCCTGCTGCTGCTGCTGCTGCTGCTCGTTATGGTGTGAATAGTCAACCTCCGTGTCACTGGTGGTGAGGTTCCCGGTGGTTCCTCGCTCGCCCCCAAGATCGGTCCCCTCGGTCTCTCGCCCAAGAAGGTCGGTGATGACATTGCCAAGAGCACCTCGGACTGGAAGGTAACATGCCTTTCCGGCTGCACTTGTTTCTTACCACAGTTCTTTTTTTTTTTTTTTGGCGGGCAGGGTCTCCGTGTCACCGTCTCGCTCACCGTGCAGAACCGTGTCGCCACCGTCAAGGTCGTCCCCTCGGCCTCGTCGCTCGTGATCAAGGCCCTCAAGGAGCCCGCGCGTGACCGCAAGAAGGTCAAGAACATCAAGCACGACGGCAACGTCGCGCTCGAGGAGATCTACACCATTGCCCGCACCATGCGCAACCGCTCCATGGCCAAGACTTTTGAGGGCACCGTCAAGGAGATCCTCGGCACCGCAAACTCGGTCGGCTGCAAGGTCGACGGCCAGACCCCCCGTGACATCCACTCCAAGATCAACGCTGGCGAGATCACCGTCCCTGTACGTTTTTAGTTTCTTTTATCTGTTTTCGCTAACCAGTTGCCCATTTAAAAAAACAGGCCAAGTAAATAGCTGCAGCAGTGATGTGTAAAATGTAGCCCGACCGTTGTTCTCTCAATTAAAAATAAAAATTTAAAAAATCAGTTGCATTTTTTTTTTTTCTCAAAATGAAAACCAAGGAAATCTTTAAGGCGTGGGCTCCGTCTGTCTACTACGTACTACTGGATGACGCAGGTCGCTTGCTCTGCGGCCTTTTCCGACCGAGCCACAAACTGCTGCTCGAGTTGCTTTTGCAGCTGGGTCATTTGCATCCACAGCCACCCGTTGTCCTCGGCAATCCCGCGGCGCATCTCGGCCTCCTGCTGAGCGCTGAGGGCGCACTGGTTGAGCAGTCTGGTGCAGGCTTCGTGTGCAGCCTTGAACTCTACAAAGCGAAAAAAATAAAAAATTTTTGAATTGTGTCTATTTCCTACCTTTGTCGGAAGCCGGGTTCTTGATCTTTGGGTCGTTGATGGCTACTTTGAGGTCCTCGATGAGCTTCATTGTCCTGGACTGGTAGTTGTCCGTTTGCAGCTGTTGCAAAGGGGGCGGGGTTAAACAAACACATGGTTCAATAATGTAAAAAGGGTACATCCGACTGCATCGCATTCTTCTGTCGCAGCCGCTGAATGAGGTCTGCCGCAAGCTCCCTCTGTCTGTCGATCTCCTGCTGCTTTGCCCTGAACGCCTCCACGATGGCCTGCGTGACCGACTGCAGGTTCATGTACTGCTCCTCGGTGAGGCCCAGGTCGTCGTTGAGCTGCTGCAGCTTGGCCAGCGCGACCTCGCGATCCTGTCTGAGCTCGCGTCGTTCGACCTCGGACGCGTCCTTCATCTTTTGTATCAACTGGGGGCGATAGGATAGTTAAGCAGCCGCGTGTGTGTGGAGGGGTAATGAAGACGTACAGAGCGCTCGTCAAAGATGGGCCCTCCCACGCCTGCCTCCTCCGGGTCCTCCTCCGTCAGCAGCTCGCCGTACACGTCTGGCTCGATGGGCACGGGGGCGCTGAGGGCGTCGCGGCCCATGCTCAGCAGGTCGCTCATCCAGCTGGCCAGGTTGTTGGCGGGCGAGCGTTCCTCTGCGGCGGCGGCGGCGGTCGTGTCAGAGCTGGGCCTGAGGGGAGACAGCAGCCTCTCCGCGGCGGTTAACTGGTGGGTGGCCAGGCCGGTGGTCGTCGTCGTGGCAGCGGGCGCGGCGGTGTCGAGGGACAGGGACAGGGACTCGTTGTGGCCAAACAGCACGTCGCCCATAGCAGCAATGAACTCGTCGTACGAGATGGGCCGGTGCGCGTCGTACGGGAACCTGCTCGTGAGCTCGTCCAGGGGCAGCGACAGCGACAGCTTGACCAGCACCTCGGGCAGCGTGCTGAGCGTGAGCACGTCGCTGTGGCTGGACGCGGCCTCGCGAAAGGCGACGCGCACCTCTTGGTTCTATTCGGGGAGGGATCCCGCGCCCCCTTCCAGTTAATGAACCGTGCTCGTGGGCTTAGTTACGGTACCCGGTACACGCGCACGACCGAGCGGGACGGCGCGGCGGGCGAGGTAAAGTTGGTCATCTCCTTGTGCGTCTGCGTCTGCTGCCGTGTCTGCTGAGAAAGAGTCGATGGTACCGACTGGGGATTGTGCGGCTGCGGGGACAGCGGCGTGGCCAGCACGGCGCTCGCCTGCAGGTGCGCCTGCTGAGTAGACGTGGTCGCAGACAGGCTGCTGACGCTGTGTGTCGGTGACAGCTGCTGCCTCGGGAACGCGGATGACGACGATTGCTGGTGCAGAAGCAAGGGGGCCGTGTTGATCGCAAGGCCGGCGGTGGTGCTGGTGCCGCTGCCGCTGGTGTTGGTGCTGGTCTTCGTGGTCGTGGCCGTGGTCGCCGTGTCGTCCTCGCCCCACACGTTGTGAGACAGGGCGGCAGCGTAGTCCATCTCGGCTTGTTCGTCTAAAAAATGTGTGTACAACTAGACCTATCTTCGCGGCGACGTGGAGGCGGAGGCGATGGCGGTACCGGCCCCGGATGCCGCCAGAGAGGACGCTGCTGCTGGTGTCCCTGTCGGTGGTGGTAGTGGCTTGGACGGCAGTGGCTTGACAGGGACGCCTGCTGGCCCTGGCCCGGGTGCGGCTGCTGGCCCTGGCCCGGGTGCGGCGCCTTGGGCCGATGCTGATGCACCCTGTGGAAGAGGATGGGTCGCTGACGTGGGCGAGGGCGCCGACAGCGGCTGGAACGACAGGGCTGCCACGACCGCGAGGAGCCGGCTGTCGCTGTGGTGGTCTGCGCCGCTGGAAGTGGGAGGAGATGGAGCAAGGTCGAGTCCTGTGCTGAGCGACTGCACAAACCACGTCATGTCGGCCCTCAGGCGCGTTCGTGCTGCCTCGCGCGCGCTGCTCGTTGCCGACGTGAAGAAGGGGTCGATGTCCAGCTTGAGCAGCTCCTCCTCGACGCGCTTGTTGTACGTGGCGCACACCTTGGTCATGAGCAGCTGCACCACCGACAGCGGCACGTAGTTTTTGAGCAGCTTGTGCAGCTTGCGCACGTCATTGACGATCTGCTTGAGGGGCTCGCTGGGCGTGTTCTCGGCAGTCACCGCGTCCGCCCACGGCGTCTGTGCCTTGAGGGACCGCAGGTGCGCGACCAGGCGAGTGTCCATGATCGCCACGAGCTTGTTGAAGATCTCGGCCTGGTGGCGGTTGATATCCTGAAACAAGAGACAATCAATTAAAAAATGGGGCGCAAATCATGCGATCATCATCTTTTTGTACCGTCCACACTCGCTCCAGCTCGGACAGGAGGACCTCCTGCTTGAGCGTGAGGCGCGCCTTGAGGATGGCCTTGAACATGGGCGTGAGGAGGATGAGCACCTCCAGGGCCTGCGAGGCAAGGACCAGGTGCTTGGACGTGATGGTCTCGAGGCCGGCCGTTCTGATGGCCCCCGCGCCCAGGATGAGCAGGCAGCTGTGCTCGTTGAACGTCCGGAGCAGCTCGGCCACACGCTGCATCACGTCCATGGTCAGGTGCGGGATGTTGACGGCGCACTGCATCAGCTCGCACAAAAAGCGCACGTTCAACAGCACAGCAGAGATGACAATGCAACGACTCCCTTTCACCATCAGATGGTCTGCACCGGCTTGCTGCTGCTGCTGCTGCTGCTGCTGCCCCTCGTGCACAACAGACATGGGGTCCTTGCCACCCTCGGCAGCCTCGGCTTGCTTGACAATCATATCCACTGAATAAAAAAAAAGTCAGCGTCATATTCTTCTTGTACAACTCGTATTACCAAGGGACTGGAACTCGCGGGGCACGGTCGTGGCCACCCAGGTATCTTGGTCGAGCAGCATCTTCACTATCCCTTGCTTTTCCTGCGAAAAGGTGTCCAGAAACTGCTTGCTCTAATAAACAAATAGAATTTGCTTAAAAAAATATAATAAAGCAATGAGAGGGCGCACTTGAGCGGCAAGCACGCCACGCAGCCCGGCGATGGAACGACGGTTGACGGTCTCGGTGTAGAGAATAAATTCGTTGGTCATATTGTACAGTGCGAAGAAATCTTTAGGAGGCAACCTCATGTTGTTCTAAGTGGGAAACAAATAAGCACTGCAATTTATAAAATAAAAAAAAATAATAATATTTACGTCTTTGCGAATAATCAAAAGTTTAGCGGAGCGCAAGTGCGCCAGGTCTGCGAGGGCGTGGATGACGTCCATCGAGTCAAACAACAGTCTGTAGGCGTCAAAGGCGGGCTCGTTGTCGGGCGATGCCGCGCTGCCCCGGTCTGTTATTGTCGGCAGCTTGGGCGACGGGGAAGAGGGCAAGGCCTTCTCGACGGCCAAGGACGGCGATGAGGACGGCGACGAGTGCTGGGGGTGGGGTTTCCCAGGTAGCCTTACATTTAAAGTCAGTTTAATAATACAGCAATAAGAGCGTACGGAGGAGAGGCCGAGTCGGCCAAAGAGCGCAAGTTGGAGGACGACGATGGCCTGTATCTTTTCATTTTAATATACATGGAAAGAAGGACGGACAGGACGTACGGCTCTGGTGACTCGCCGATCATGCCTGCAAACGCCTGATGGTTGACCCAAGCGCGCGTGACGAGTGCCGCGAGCAGCTCAAAGATCTTGCTCATGGTCGCGTAGTAGCGCTCGGTGGAGAGCTCGCGGATCTGCTGCGCCAGTGTGATGTCCATGTTGATCTCTCCCTCGCGTGGCACTGCAGCGTCGGCGGCACCGCCAGCCGCGTTCTCGAGCGCGTTGAATCCGGCCAGCGACGCCTCGGCACTCTCGCGCACGAGGGCCTTCATGATCTTGAGCGCCTTGTCGCGGTACGCCCCAAACGCGTCCGTCATCTTGTTGCGCGAGAGCAGCATCGAGACGAGCTGTTCACACGAGGCGATGGCGTCCTCCAGCTCTGCCATTTCGGTGTAAATAAGGGGGAAAAAAAAAAAAAACTATGGATGGTAGTTTTACGAAATGGCCTTTTGGGCAATAGATCGACGCCGGACGCGGTGGGGCGCTTCTTGAGGGACGGGTTGTGAGGGGCATTGGGCTGCTGCTGCTGGTGCTGCTGCACGCTTTCCTCGTCGATCTTGCCCGCCTCCTGCTGCAGAATGGCGTCTGCGTTGAGCGAGGGCAGCATCGGACCGACCAGGTGCTGGACAAGGTCGTTGATGACGTGCTGGTCGACCTGCTGCGACAGCTGGTTGAGCCGTGCGCCAATCTCTGTGTACACGTGGATGCCCGCGAGCTCGTCGGCGATGACGTCCTCAATGGCCAGGATGAGCTGCAGCACGCCGGCGTAGTCGCCCGAGGCCAGGAGCATGTCGACGTTGGGCAGCTGGCGCTGCACGGCCTGCATCAGCGCGACCTGGTCGTGCACGAGGATGCTGTTGTCGCGCTTGGTGGTCTTGGACACGACCGAGAGCGGCTGCAGGGCCACGAGCTCGTCGATCTGGCATGCGGTGGGGCGTGGGGGTCATTAGACACTAGCTAGACAGGTAGATGGGCGTACGTCTCGGAGGCCCACGCGCATGCCGTGGATGTGCGTCACCGTGTGGAACACCTCGTCCAGCGTGGACTCGAGCTGCGTCAGCGCCTCAAAGAACTCGTCCGACCGCGTGGAGACCTGCTCCGTCAACTCGTACTCGATCTGGTCCAGGTAGGACGACAGCTTGTCCTGCAGCAGCGCCGTCTTCTTAAAGTCGACGTTGAAGACCGTGTCAAAGTCCTCGGGGCGCTCCAGGTTGAAATCCACCTGGAAGAAGATGGCGGGGATGTTGGCGAGGGGGTCGCCCTTGCTGCTGTGCTGCTGCTTGGCCATGAGCTGGTGGTCCTCGGGCCTAATAATAATTATATAATACTATGCGGAGGTACAGAACGTACGAGAACTCGTCCGCCGCGTGCCGCAGCGCAGAGTTGCGGCTGAATCGGTCATAGTGCGGCTTGATCGTCCTGAGGTAGGCCGCAAAGGTCTCCCGCGTGACCACGGGCAGTTGCACGCTCGGGATGGGCGGCAGATGCTGCGAGACCCGGACCTCGCGCAGTCGCCCGGACGGGTCGTTGATGGCGGACGAGATGCTGAACGACGAGAGAGAGAGAGAGAGAGAGAGAGGGCCAGTGAGTCAGCAAGAGTCAGCACGTCAGTCCGTACGCATTGATGCCCATGTGTGCGTGTGTCCAGGGCCGGTAGTCGCTGTCATTGTCTGCTGCTGCTGATGGCCCAGGCGCAGCTGCTGCTGCACGCCGCCGTTGCTGGGTGGGCGTCGTTGCTGCTCCCGCTGATGACGATGCTCGTGCCGGTGCTGATGATGTTCGTGCCGGTGCTGACGATGCCGCCGCCGCCGACGACGACGACGACGACGACGACGACGATGCTGATGATGCTGATGATGCTGATGCCCTGTCCGTCGCGTACGGCTGCCCGTTGTGCTGGTGCACGATCGCACCCTTGGATGGTGGCAGATGATGCGGCGTGCCAGCAGCGTCACCCATGCGGTATACGGGGCACAAGAAGACGCGCTGCCACACACGAGAAAGAAAAGTCACGGGACGTCACTTTGGTATTATGGAGGTCGGTTTGCGTGTTGTGCGGCTGCTGGTCCCTGGACTGCGACCAGTGAGAGAGGACGTGGGGGGCGGGCGCGACTGTTTGAGAGGGGTGCGTTTGTGTGCGTTT
>Ga0302230_10002587_pt1 | contig 10656 bp, 8 predicted proteins | sample II_Palsa_N2_1_FD_193523 | JGI IMG/M metagenome (GOLD analysis project Ga0302230, IMG submission 193523) | Peat permafrost microbial communities from Stordalen Mire near Abisko, Sweden - II_Palsa_N2_1 | ecosystem: Environmental > Terrestrial > Soil > Palsa > Peat permafrost | place: Sweden...
CGCCGTCCGCACCTCCCTTGTAGGCCGCGCGCGAACCCATGCGGATATCGCTGATGTTCGGTGTCAGCTTGACGAGGCACGGCAGCTTCGTGCCCTCCTTGACCCAGCGCGTGACCATCTCGATGTATTCGGGCACCTGCCCCACCGCCGAGCCCATGCCACGCTCGCTCATGCCGTGCGGGCAGCCGAAGTTCAGCTCGACCGCATCGGCGCCGGTGTCTTCGACCAACGGCAGGATCCATTTCCAGTCGCTTTCGTTGCACGGCACCATCAACGACACGATCAACGCGCGGTCCGGCCAGTCGCGCTTGACCTGGGCGATCTCGCGCAGGTTGACGTCGAGCGGACGGTCGGTGATCAGTTCGATATTGTTCAGGCCTGCGATACGTTGGCCATTCCACTGCACCGCGCCGTAACGCGAGCTGACGTTGACCACGTGCGGATCGAGGCCAAGCGTCTTCCAGACCACGCCGCCCCAGCCTGCCTCGAAGGCGCGGTTGACGTTATAGGCCTTGTCGGTCGGCGGCGCGGAGGCGAGCCAGAAAGGGTTCGGCGACGTGATGCCGGCAATCGTACAGCGCAGATCGGCCATGTTCGGCTCCTTGGGGACTTTGTTTTATCGTGAGGTCGGGTGAGTGGCTTTGCCAGGCGCAGTGCGCTCGCGGCTGGGTCGCTAGGCGGCCTTGATCGCCGTGCGGGCGAAAAGCGCGTCGATAGCTGCGGCCGCAAGCTTGCCGTCCTGCACAGCCTGCACCGTCAGATCGACGCCGCCTGTCGCGGCGCAATCGCCACCGGCCCACACATCGGGCAATGAGGTCTGCCCGTTGGCGTCGACGGCGATCCGGCTGCCATCGAGGGTCAACAACTCACGCTCCACGCCCACTGCAACCAGCGTCTGGCCGATTGCCTTTAGCACCATGTCCGCCTCCACAACGAAACGCTCGCTGCCCTCCGCCGAGCTGCGCTCGAATTCCACACCCGTCACATTGCCATCACCGCCAATCAGGCGGACCGGCTTCGCGTGCGTGACGAGCGTGACCCCCTGGCTCTGCGCGAATTCGCGTTCGGCCCACGTTGCGCTCATCGTCTCCACGCCGCGGCGGTAAACCATCGTCACCGTCGTCGCACCCAGCTTGCGGCTTTGCACCGCGGCATCCACCGCCGTATTGCCTCCGCCGATCACGACGATGCGGCGTCCCACTGGCACTGTCGCGAGATCGCTCGCTTGCCGCACCTGCTCGATGAAATCGACTGCGTCAACCACACCGCCAAGCGCTTCGCCTTCCAGCGCCAATTCGCGTACACCGGTCAGGCCAATCGCCAGAAACACCGCGTCATGTTGTTTGCGCAGCGCGTCGAGACTCAGGTCGCGCCCGAGCGTCACACCGCTTTTGATTTCGATGCCGCCAACCGAACACAGCCAGGCCACTTCACCCTGGGCGAAATCGTCGACCGTCTTGTAAGCGGCGATACCGTATTCGTTAAGACCACCAGGCTTCTCATGCGCGTCGTAAATCGTCACACGGTGACCCGCCACCGCCAGCCGATGCGCGCACGCCAGCCCCGCCGGACCCGCGCCGACGACGGCCACATGACGCCCGGTGTCCGCCGCACGCTTGAATAGCACCTCGCCGCGCGCCATCGCCCAGTCGGTCGCATGACGTTGCAGCGCGCCGATTGCCACCGGCTTCTCGTCCTGATGATTGCGCACGCATGCCCCTTCGCACAGGATCTCGGTCGGACAGACCCGCGCACACATGCCGCCCAACGGATTCGCCGAAAGAATATCGAGCGCCGCGCCTTTCAGGTTGCCGTTGCCGATCTTGCGGATAAAACTGGGAATATCGATCTGCGTCGGACACGCCTGAATGCACGGGGCGTCGTAGCAGTAGTGACAGCGGCTCGCCGCCACCGCGGCGGCGGCCGGATCGAGCAAGGGCGAGATATCGGCGAATTCGCAGGAAAGCTGCTCGGGCGACAGCCGATGCGGGGCAATGTCGCCGGTATGCTTGATGGCCATACACGTTCCTTCTTGAATGTGAGGACGTAGCCGTGCCCGCCGACTGCACGCGAGCGCAGTCGGGACGGCTTGTTATATAGGTAATGCGGTCAGGCTTTTCTAAAAGCGCCAACGCCCGGTTGCAATACGCGGCGCGGCGCTCCAGGCACCATCAACCCTTCAAAGTTCATGAAGCCGGTTCGCAGGCACGCCCCAGCATGGCGTGCAGCAGCACATTGGCGCCTGCTTCGATCCATTCGAGCGTGGCGTCCTCGATCTCGTTGTGACTGATACCGTCGACGCACGGCACGAACACCATCGAGGTCGGCGCGACCTGCGACAGATAACAGGCGTCGTGTCCCGCGCCCGAGACCATGTCGCGATGTGGATAGCCGAAGCGCTGCGCAGCAGCGCGCACCGACTTCACGCAGGCCGCGTCGAAAGCGACGGGTTTGTAATAGAAAATCTGCTCGAGTTCGGTTTCAAGGCCAATGCCACTGGCGATCTTTTCGACGCCTTCGCGTAGCGCGGCGTCCATCTTCGCCAGCACGGCATCGTCAGGATGACGAAAATCCACCGTGAAAAACACGCGGCCCGGAATCACGTTGCGCGAGTTCGGGTGTACCTGCATCATGCCGACAGTCGCGCAGCCGAACGGCGCGTTGTCGAGCCCGATGCGATTGACGAGATCGACTACGCGCGCAGCGCCGAGCAGCGCATCGCGACGGCGCGGCATCGGCGTCGGACCCGCGTGCGCTTCCTGGCCGGTCAACGTGATTTCGTACCAACGCTGTCCTTGCGCATCGGTCACGACGCCGATCGTCTTATGTTCGGCTTCGAGGATGGGCCCCTGTTCGATATGCAACTCGAACGCGGCATGCAAGGGCCGGCCGCCGCACGGCACATCGCCTGCGTAGCCGATGCGCTTGAGTTCCTCGCCGATCGTCTTGCCGTCCACGTCCTTGCGCGACAGGCCGTATTCGAGTGTGAACACGCCGGCGAACACACCGGAGGCGACCATCGCCGGAGCAAAGCGCGAGCCTTCCTCGTTGGTCCAGATCACCACTTCGATCGGGTGTTCGGTTTCAATGTCGTGATCGTTCAGACTGCGAATCACTTCGAGTCCGCCCAGCACACCATAGATGCCGTCGAAACGCCCGCCAGTGGGTTGCGAATCCGCATGCGAGCCGGTCATGACCGGCAGCGCGTTCGGATTGCGCCCGGCACGTCGCATAAAGACATTGCCCATCTGATCCACCGTGACCGTGCAACCCGCCTCTTTCGCCCAGCTTACGATCAGGTCACGCCCTTGCTTGTCGAGATCGGTCAGCGCCAGGCGGCAGACACCACCCTTAGGTGTACCGCCGATTTTCGCCATCGTCATCAAGCTGTCCCACAGACGCTTGCCGTCGACCTTGATCGACGTATCGGGTTCAGCATGCTTTAACGCCTCGGATACCGCGTTCATTCGTCTCGCTCCTTTCGATGAACCGACCATTCTGCTGCGATCACACATCGCTTCAAATAAAAACTGGTGCATTTACGGCTGATTTTAGGGCGTTTCCGCACGGCCGCGGTGCATGTTAATTGCCGTCTCACCCGCATCCGGCAAAGGGCTAACCCTGGGGTACCGCCCGCTCATCCAATCCTGTCCGATTGGACAGGTTGTAGCCGATTAACGCCGCCAAATCAATGCTTTTCGTACGTGAGCATATAGAGCGAAAAGCGTGCCATTGCAATGCAGCATGCCGCGTTGACGCGCAGCGAATCAGCGTGTCCAAAATCTTCCGAACGACTAGAATGAAGCGCGACGCGGCATGCGAGCCGCGCGAGGCCAACAATGAGACACGACGAAGTGGCAGCCGACATCGCGGGAAACGACGAGACACCCACACCTTTGCGGCGGCGCAAGGCGCACATCCGCGAATCGAACGAGGCCCATCTGCTGGCCTGTGCGGAGGCGGTATTCGCCGAGCGGGGACTGGAAGGCGCCAGCACGGCGATGATTGCCGAACGCGCAGGCTTACCGAAAGCTAACCTGCATTACTACTTCCCTACGAAGCTGGCGTTGTATCGCCGCGTGCTCGAAGACCTGTTCGAAGACTGGCATCGTGCCGCAGACACGTTCGAGGGCAGCGACGACCCGGTTGAAGCGATCAGCGGCTACGTGCGCGTGAAGATGGAGTTGTCGCGGCGGCGCCCGCTCGGCTCGAAAGTGTGGGCCAATGAGATCATCCACGGTGCCGAGCATATGCAGGACATTCTCACGCAACGTGTGAAGCCCTGGCTCGAGAGCCGCGTGAAGGTCATCGACGACTGGATCGCACGCGGTCTGCTCGCACCCGTGAACGCGCAGACCTTCATGTACATGATCTGGGCGACCACACAGCACTACGCCGACTTCGACGCGCAGATCCTGGCGCTTGGAGGCAAACGTGCGTTGACGCAGAAGGCGTTCGAAGCGTCCACCGAGGAAGTGGTGCAACTGGTGATTCGTGCATGCGGGGCCGTGTCGCCTTCTGCGAGCCGGACTCAACCGTAACGGCGTTGTCACGCATGCACACCCGGGCCGCCAAGGACACCACAGCTATCGCAAGCGACTTCGCCATCTTGCCGGCCACCTCCGCACGCGAGGCGCTGCGAATCGAATACCAGTGGATCAATGCCGAATTACAAGCGGCACCGATCGCGTTGTTTCTGCATGAAGGACTCGGCTCGATTGCCATGTGGCGCGGCTGGCCGCAACAGCTATGCGATCAACTCGGCATGCGTGGACTCGTCTATTCGCGTCCCGGCTATGGCCACTCGACGCCGCGACCTCGTAATACCGTCTGGCCGGTCAATTACCTGAGCGTTCAGGCGCACGACGTTTTGCCGGCGTTGCTGGAAGCATTACGTATCGGGCCCGACGAACGCGCACGCATGTGGGTGATTGGCCATAGCGACGGCGGTTCGATCGCGCTACTCTACGCCGCTTCGTTTCCACGCCTGCTTGCAGGCGCTATCTCTATCGCGCCGCATGTGTTCGTCGAAGATATTTCCCTGCAAGGAATCGTCGAGACCAAAGCAGCCTACGAGCACGCCGACCTGCGCGAGAAGCTCAGCCGCTTTCACGCCGACGTCGATTCGGCGTTCTACGGTTGGAGCGACATCTGGTTGAGCCCAGCTTACAGAACGTGGAGCATCGTCGAGGAGTTGCGTGCGATCCACGGCCCGTTGCTCGCAGTACAAGGGCACGACGATCACTACGGCACGATGGCGCACCTCGATATGATCGCAGCGCGTGTACCTCTGGCACGTCTCGTCAAGCTCGATGCTTGCGGGCACTCGCCGCATCGCGACGCGCCTGATGCGCTCAACGCGGCGATCGTCGCGTTTGTCGCAACCACGGAAAGTGGTTAATTGCGCAAACATACACAATTACAACTTATTCCCCAACGTTCACAAATCTTACACAGGTAAGTAGTTATCCTTCGACGGTGCTGGGCCAAGGTGCGTCACCTTGGCCCAGCGTCCCCCAATACCGTCAAAGGCCTCCTATGTCTCCCAGGTCTGAGCGAAGCGAGTTGTTCGAATCCGAACCCCCGAGCAGACGTCTGGCGGCCGCACCACGCGCATGGCCGCGAACGTTCGGAGGAGCCGGATTGGTGGCGTCGTTGTGCGTCTGCATGGGCATCTCCTTGAGCGCCTGCAGCAACGACGACAACAAGGCGCCCGAAACGGCAACGACGACCTCGGATCAGGTCAACGCCGCGCCGCCCGCGCCCTACGCGATGCCGCAAAGCGTGGCCACGCAAGCGCAGCCGACGGCCCCAGCGGAACTACCGCCGAACGCCTTCCAGACCCCGCCGCCGACCGCTGCCCAGGTCGGAGCCTCGGCGTCCGACAGTCTTGTAACACCCGTGATTCACACCGTTGATTGAGGTCGTCCGACTCCCCGCGCCGGTTCTACCCGTTTGCTCACCGTCGCGCATATTCCTTCCCTGAAGATCGAAGCCCAACATGACATCAAAAAATCGCCGTGATTTTCTGCGCGCAGCCGCCTCGGCTGCGGGTTCTGCAACCGCGTTGAGCATGCTGCCGCTCGGCATTCGCAACGCACTCGCGATTCCCGCTCACAACGCCACAGGCAGCATCCAGGACGTCGAGCACATCATCGTCCTGATGCAGGAAAACCGCGCATTCGACCACTACTTCGGCACGCTGCGCGGCGTGCGCGGCTTTGGCGACACGCGCGCCATCACACTCCCCACCGGCAACCCGGTGTGGTATCAACCGCTCACCGAAGGCATCACCGCTGACGCGGGCTACGTGCTGCCGTTCCGTCCGAGCGCGCCGAATCTCGGCCTGCAGTTCCTGCAGGATCTGGCGCACGACTGGGACACCACGCACACGGCATGGAACGGTGGCCTGTACAACCAGTGGGTGCCTGCCAAAGGCACCACGACGATGGCGTACATGACGCGCGACGACATTCCGTTCCACTACGCGCTGGCCGACGCATTCACGATTTGCGACGCGTATCACTGCTCGCTGCTGGGACCGACGGACCCGAACCGTTACTACATGTGGACCGGCTGGGTGGGTAACGACGGCAGCGGCGGTGGCCCGGTGATCGACAACTCCGAGCTCGGCTACGGCTGGTCGACGTACCCCGAAGTACTGCAAAACGCCGGTATTTCGTGGAAGATCTATCAGGACGAAGGCACCGGCCTGAATGCCGCCGGTTCGTGGGGCTGGACGTCGGACCCGTATATCGGCAACTACGGCGACAACTCGCTGCTCTACTTCAACCAGTATCGCAACGCGACGCCGGGCAATCCGCTGTATGACAAGGCGCGCACCGGCACCAACGTGGCAAACGGCGGCACTTACTTCGATGTCCTCAAGCAGGACGTGACCAACAATACGCTGCCGCAAGTCTCGTGGATCGTCGCGCCGGAAGCCTATTCCGAGCATCCGAACTGGCCCGCGAACTACGGCGCATGGTATGTCGATCAGGTGCTGCAGGTTCTGACCTCGAACCCGGAGGTGTGGAGCAAGACGGTACTGCTCGTCAACTACGACGAGAACGATGGCTTCTTCGATCACGTGCCGCCCCCGTTCGCACCGGCTTCGAGCGCCAACGGCCTGTCGACTGTCGCGACCACCAATGAAATCTATCTGGGCAACGGCCAATATACGGCGGGCGAGTATTCGAACGGCCCGTACGGCATGGGCCCGCGCGTGCCGATGATCGTGGTGTCGCCGTGGTCGAAGGGCGGTTATGTGTGCTCGCAAGTGTTCGACCACACGTCGGTGATCCGCTTTATCGAAAAGCGCTTCGGCCACAATCACGACCTCGGCGAATCGAACATCACGCCGTGGCGCCGTGCGGTGTCCGGTGACCTGATGTCGGCATTCAACTTCGTCAATCCGAACGACTCGACGCCGGCGCTGCCGAGCACGACCGGCTACGTGCCGCCGGACCAGTTGCGTCATCCGGACTATGTGCCGGTCCCGCCGCTCGTGCAGGCCGTGCCGAAGCAGGAACCGGGCGTGCGCCCGGCGCGTGCACTGCCCTACGAATTCTTCGTGCGACTGCGCAGCGGAGCATCGCAAGGCAAAATCGCGCTCGGCTTTGTGAACAGCGGACAGGCTGGCGCAGCGTTCCTCGTCTATTCGACCAATAGCAGCACGGCGCCGCTCAGCTACACCGTCGAAGCCGGCAAGCGTCTTGACGACCAGTTACCGCTCAACGCCAATGGCACCTACGACTACACTGTGTCCGGCCCGAACGGCTATCTGCGCCGCTTCGCTGGCAAGCCGGTGGCAGCGTCGAACTGGTGGAGCAAATCGGAAGTGGCCAATCCGGAAGTGGCGGAAGGTTACGACGTCGCCAACGGCAATCTGCAATTGCGTCTCGAGAACCAGGGCACGGCAAAGTGCGAGTTCACCGTCACCAATGCGTACGATCCGAGCATGGTGATCCGGCAGACGGTGGCGGGTGGCAAGACGGACGAGATCTATCTCGACCTGCGTGCCGCTTATGGCTGGTACGACCTGACGGTGACCGTCGATACAGACCCGACCTTCACGCGGCGCCTCGGTGGCCACGTCGAAACGGGACACAGCAGCTATAGCGATCCGGCATTGGGCGCTTAAGCATCGGATAGCGAAGCTTGGATAGCTGAACGTCAAAACGCTGCCTGGATTGCGCGACTTCTGCGCAGTCCAGGCAGTTTTGCTTTGTCGCGCCGCTCAAGCCACCATCGACGCACACGTCGCAGCCCGCTCACGCTCCTTCGCAAGAAGCGCCTGCACGACGTATTCCGCATCGCGCGCAACCCCCGAGAAGCGGCCCGAGCCCCATGTGTGCAACCACGGCAAGCCGACGAAATACAGTCCTTCGACCGGCGTCACGCCGCGGTGATGCGCCGGATAGCCGCGCCCGTTAAACACCGGTGCATCGATCCAGCTAAAGTCGGGCGTAAAGCCGATACACCAGATGATCGATGTAATACCGCTAGCGGCAAGTTCTAGCGTCGCGCGCTCGTGCGGCGGCTGCCATAGAGGCTCGTAGGGGACACCCGGCGGCGCACTGACACCATTCCTCTCGATGAAAGCGTCGATGCTTGCATTGATGCGGTTATAGGTATCGTCCGCGTCGTCGAGATTGGCCGCGAGATTCGGCTTGAAATGCAACTGCCCATCGCGCAGATCTTCGAGCCGTCCGTATAACTCCATGCCTTCGGCAGCGAAGCGGCGCAAGTCGATATCGCGTCCGCCATCGCGGCCGGTCACGTAGTGATTGGTGTTGTCGCGCACCCCTTCGCGCAACGGATGCTTTTCCACCGGCATATCGTAGTACTGCATGTCCGCGAGCCAATCCACCACATCGCGTCCGCGATAAAAGCGCGCGCAGCGTGGCGCTTCGCCTACGGCGAGCACCACCTTGCGGCCGGCCAGATGCAGGTCCTCGGCAATCTGCGCACCGGACTGCCCCGAGCCCACCACCAGTACCACGCCTTCTGGCAGCTCCTGCGGATTGCGATACTCCGACGACTGCAACTGCACGATCTGCGCAGGCAGTCGCTCTGCCAAGCGTGGCACGATCGGCGTGTGGTATCCGCCCGATGCCACCACCACGTGGTCAGCCGTGAAATCACCCTGCGAGGTGGCCACCGCATAGGTACCGTCCTCCTGGCGCTTCACGCGGCTGACCTGGGTGTGCTCGAGCAGCGGCGCATCGACCATCGCAATGAACCCGTCGAGGTAATCGATGATCTCGTCCTTTTTCATGAAGCCGTGCGGATCGTCGCCGGAATACGGGTAGCCCGGCAATGCGCATTGCCAGTTCGGCGTGACGAGACAGAACGCATCCCAACGCTGCTTGCGCCAGGTGTGCGTGACGGTCTGCTTTTCGAGCACGAGGTGATCGAGGCCTGCCTGCTTCAGGTAATAGCTGACCGACAGACCCGCCTGCCCGCCGCCGACGACGAGCACGCTGTAATGGCCATTGCCGCGTGGGCCGGCGCTCATGGAATGCGCTGTGTTCGACATGATGCGTCCTTGCAAGTAATAACGTTCAGACCAGCTCGATGACTTTCACGGTGGCATCCGCGTGATCGCGAAAGCGCTGCGCGTCGTGCTCGATCTGCGCGAGTTGATCCATCGCTGCCGAGCACGCGAAACCATACTTCTGCCGTACCCGCTCCGATGCGATATTGAGCGCCTCGCGCGAGCGTTTGACGAAATCGTCGAGCGGATACGTATGGCCCGGCGTAAAGAAGTCGCTGACGACCTGCGACGGCGAATAGCAGTTCGCTTCGTCGCCATCGGGCCATTGAATGCGAAAGTGCATGACTGGCATAGAAATTCCTTTGTGCAGATGGCTTAGTGAATCGCTAGCGGCTGTTGTGCCAGCCACGCGCGATAGACGTCGACATGACGGCGCGCACTCGCGGCCCAGCTAAAACGGGCAAGCAGCGCGGGCACCGCATGGGTGAAATCGGTTGCGTGCTCGCCGTTGAGCACGTGCTGCAGTGCTTCGGCAATTGAATCCGTGGCGGTCGGCGTGGCCCAGCAGCAAGTGTCGCTATCGAGGTATTCCGTGAAAGGCGCGATCGCCGACGCAACAACCGGCGTACCGCAAGCGAGCGCCTCGAGGACAACCAGTCCGAAACCCTCGCGCACCGACACCATCGCCAACACATCCGCGCTCCGGAACAGTGCGGGCATCGCGGCATCGTCGAGTGGTCCGGTGACGACGATGCTTTCCTGCGGTCCGATAGATAGGCCTAGCTCCGCCGCACGCTGGATAAACCGCCGCGTGTACGAATCGTGATCGAGCAGACTGGCGCCGCCCGCGACGACCAGTTGCGCGTCGGCAAACACCTTACGCACTGCGGCAAATGCATCGAGTAGCGCAAGCGTGTTCTTGCGCGCTTCGACGCCGCCCACCGCGAGAATCAGCGGGCCTGCTCCGAGTCCCAGGCGTTGCCGGATGGCCTCGTCTGTGGGCAACCTCGGCGAGGTGAAACGTGTTGCATCGACGCCATTCGGCACGGTGACCGCAGCGATTCCGTAACGGCTGAGCATTTCACGCGTCCACGTGTCGCTCACGCATAAAACCTGATCCGCGTCGCGGTACGCGCGTTCCTGCCATGCCGCGAGGC
>Ga0302230_10002588_pt1 | contig 10654 bp, 15 predicted proteins | sample II_Palsa_N2_1_FD_193523 | JGI IMG/M metagenome (GOLD analysis project Ga0302230, IMG submission 193523) | Peat permafrost microbial communities from Stordalen Mire near Abisko, Sweden - II_Palsa_N2_1 | ecosystem: Environmental > Terrestrial > Soil > Palsa > Peat permafrost | place: Sweden...
CAGTGGCCGAGGGGGCATCGGCAGCATGCCCAGTGGTGGTGGTCGCCACATCCGTGAGGTGAAAATCCGCCGTGTCACGTATTGCGTGTAACAAGTACGTGATGCGTACAGGAGGGTCTCTTTTTTTATTAATTTTTTTCAAGGCTTCAAATTTTAACAACTGACCCGAGTTGTACAGGCAATAACGTAGTTAAGGAGTGAGTGAGTGAGTTAGTGAGTGAGTGAGTGAGTGAGTGACTGGGTTTTCTACAATTGTTTTTTTAATGCAGAGTATGTACTGATGAATGTTTGGGTCGGTCAGACCTTGGATGGATGCAGGGGAGGGTTGGCCTGGATGAGCTGCTGCTTGCCAAAGGACTTGTAGTCAAACGAGCAGTCGTGGCAGTCCGAGTGGCGATGCGAAGAGCAAAAGGTGCCCTTGCAGCGGCACGAGTAGGCGTTGACGAGGCCGAGCTTGCGGCTGCACTTGGCGCACCGGCTGGCGGACGATGCAGACGACTGGGCAACGTCCATAGCGTCGGCCGCAGAGGCAGGCTGCTGCTTGGGCACACGCTCGACGGGGGCTCCGTTCTCGCTGGCACGGGCCTCCTCGGCGCCAGAAGAGCCGCGGACGAAGAGCGAAGGGGCGGGCTGCTGCTGCTGCTGCTGCTGCTGCTGTTGCCGGTGCTCGGCTTGAACAGCGGTAGGTGCCTCACGGCGAAGGCGCTTCTGTCGCAGGTTCTCCTGGATGGCTTGCATTTTGCTGCGCAAGCTGTCGGGGGTGCACTGCTGGGGCCACTGCTGGTCCATCATTGCGCTCAAGTCGACGTCGGTCATGCTAAGCATAGTGGGACTGCCCGAGGGCGAGGTCGCAGACGACGAGCTCGGCGAGATCCACCTGGAGGCAGGGACGGACACTGGGCGGATGGCCATGGTTGAGGCCGGCTCGGTCACAGTCTCCATCATGTCGGCAGAGGCTTTCGAGGCTGGTGCCTTGCTAAGCATCCGGCGCCGGAGCAGCAAGGGCGATGTGGCAGGGGAGGCGCTGAGATGGAAGGAAGACTTGCCCACGGAAGAAGGAGAGGGCAAAAGCGATGTTGGTTGGTGATGCACCTGGGAGATCGGGGCGGGTGCTTCTGCAGGAGTCGCTTCGTCACAGGGTGCCTTGCGCTTGAGAGCGTGCGCAAGCTGCTGCGGTTGATGTGGTTGCGGGTGAGAGTGGTGCTGATGGCGGTGTCGTCGATGGATGTGGGCAGAGCCTTTTTGGGGTTCGCAGGGGGTAGTAGACGGCGAAGCCGGGATGCGATCGCTTGTGGAGACTGGAGCTGGGGATACGGGGTTGCTGGGAAGACTGGAGGCCTCAGTTTGCTGCTGCTGTGGCTGTTGGGATGGCAGATCCTTTTCCTTGTAGGGGACGACGGTGAACTCGACCATCTGCTCGCCGATAAAGGTGATGATCTTCAGGGGCTGCTGCTTCACGACGAGCGTGTGGTACTCGGCCGGAGTGAGGCGGCGGAGCGCATCCATGAGCACTGCCTGGTCGATCACTGGTGGTGGTTGTTTCTTTTGCACACTAGGTCCGGAGCGCAGGGCAGGGGCAAGGGTAATGGTCGAGTTGTCACTGAGGCCGAGTTCCTTGATGGTGGACATTGAAAAGGAGGTGAGGTCTTTGCCAGCAAAGAGGAGTTGTTGGTCCTCCGGGGGCATCCGCAGCATCTTTGCAATCTTGATCTTGAGCATGCTCAGGGTCTCGTTGGTGTAGATCTACAACATGGCCCAATTAGCAAAAAAATTTTTTTTTCAACGCCCGGACGCAAGTGTACCTTGAGCTCGTGCTTTGTCCCGAGGAGTGTCGCAATGTTGACCTTGATTTCGTCACCACCTACGCAACAAAATAAACAACGGAACCATGGTGGTGTAATTAATACCTTGCACCAGTGGCAGAGCAGGGTGCTGATGGTACGCTGACCTGTTTGCGCTGGTGAGGGTTGATGCAGCTGCCATTGCGGACGACGTCGACGACTTTGGGGAAGATGACGACAGCGAGTTTGAGCGGGAAGACGACGATTTCGTAGAAGCAGGACCCTTTGTGTTGGACGCTGCCGTTGATGTCGTCGCTGTTGCGGGTGCGACCTGAGGACGACAGAGTTGATGGTGTTGTGGCACGGTCGGCGTTGACGGTTCCATGTGTGAGACGGTTACTGTAACTGTAACAACGCTCTGCCGGTGGGTAAAAAATAGCGGCTTGTGAGACCTAATTGCACAAAAAAAAAAAAAAGACACGGTTGGACGTTTGAGGTTAGTGATACGGTCGACAGCTGGAGCAGGGAGGAAGGGGAGGGGTCAAAGTTAAGAGCCATTGATCCCATTGTTTGTTTCAATGAAGGGAGAGTGGGCGCCGCGCAAAGAAGTGGGGCCTAGAAAAGACCATCATGTGTGGAAAACAGTTACGGGAGGAAGGGGGAATGTTTTTCGGGTGACATCAGGGTCCACCGCCGGGTTGGGAAAATTTTTTGTGTTTGTTCGTAAGAGTCACACGGATATGCCGGACTCTCCAAGAGAACCTAGAGCACGGAGGCGCCCCACGGGAGGCCGTGTGACGGACAGTGAAACGAGAGAGCGAGAAACAGAAACAGAAACAGACGCACGGGGTCAGACGAAACGCTCGCTTTCCCGGTAATTAAATTGCGTCGTAGGCACATGTAAAAAAAAAGCCGCAATATCTCCGGGAGGGCTCCCGCGAACCGTGACATAAGCGGAAATCAGAGAAACTGTCACCATCAGGCCGCAAAACAACAAAGGCTTTTTTTGGAACCAGAGAAAAAAAGGGAGGGCCATCAGTGCACCTCCTTTGACACATTGTTTTTTACCCACACAAGGGCCCCGCCCTCTTTCTCAGGAGAGGGCGCCGGGCCTCGGCTCTGGGCAGAAATAAATGAAGACGCGGGCAAGAGACTAGAAACCGGACGGATAACCTTGGGGGGGGCCCTCGTGGGGGTCGTTGCACGTTAAAAAAAAAAAAAGACGAGACAAAACGTGTGTGTGCTCGAAACATGACACCACGTTGTTTATCACCCGGCCACCTTTAAAATCAGTTGCCTTCAGGCCGCCGGCCTGGGAACGCGTTCGTTGAACAGGTACACGTGTGCAAAAACGACAGAGGATTTGCGCGCCAAAAGTTGGGCGCGCGCCAACTGAAAAGAAAGAAAGTGCGATTTGGTGAAATCTGAAAACCACGCACGCTCGCCACGTTAAACCACGTCTGCGGGGTGGGCGAGTCCCGCGCACGCGAAGGAACCGAAAATGAGAAGGCTATAAAAAGAGCAGCAACCACTTATCTTGCCCTGGCTTACACGGCGCAGGGTCCGAAGAGAGAGAGAGTGAGTTTACACGAAAAACCACTTTTTCGAGAGAAACCTCACATACACCACCGCGCAAGAGACGTGACAAAAGAGCGCCAGAGAGAGAGAGAAAGAAAGAAAAAAATGATAAGACCCGGCCATGCGCACCGCTCGGGCCGAGAGCGAAAAAGATAAAGTGAAGGGCGTTCGACCTTTTTTTTTCATACTTTTGAGCCTGGGCGCGAGGAGGGTCAAAAAAAAAGGAGCGGCACATTTTTGTCAACTGCCTGAACTGGTACGTCCTTCGCGCGGCAACGAAACATACTTCCGAAAGGCCAGACGCCTCCCTGCAAAGTTCTCCTGCCGCCCAGTGCCCAGGAAAAATATGGCCAAGGCCGGCGGACTTCGGAAGCAGCCGTGTAAGCGAAATTTTTGACGGTGGGCGGGGCGTCTCCTTGCTTTGTTGACCCCCGTCCTCCCATGTGCTGATTAGCAATGCACTCCTTCGAGGATACCGAGGAGGACGTCTACGACAGAGTGGTGCGTCCGGCACCAACAGCAGTGCCCACAGCACAGTCTTCGCTGCCACCGCCCAGCGCAATCAAGAAGAGCACGTCCATCAACGACGTCAACAGAGCAGCGTCAGGGTCTGCCACTGCAACCACCACAACTGCTGCTGCCGCGCCTCCGGGCAGCCTAGGTGAACGGAGGATGTCCAAGGAGCCGCACCGCAGCGTGTCCATGATGAATACCTCGGCAACAAAGCTGTATGTACCGTACCGTGAACAGAACGTTCATTGAACACGGCAACAGACCCCCGCTTGCTCCGGCTGGATCACCGCCACCCAAGCTTGCGTTCACAAAGACACCGAGCACGGCGAACATGCGGTCGGTGGAGGCCCCTACCCCCACCTCGGCGGCCGCCCCAGGTGCCCAGGCAACAGCTGCTCCATCGGGTTGGACAAAGCGAGTGACAGCGATGGTCGGCCTTTCAAAGAAGCCATCGGTCGAAAGGGGCCGAGTCGTCATCAGTGCGCCCAGCAACTTTACCCACGTCAAGTGTAACGATTCCATCCATGAAAAGAAGGGCATCTCTAAAACTAGCGAACAACCGCAACAGCAATAACAACAGACGATCCTCCTCCCCAATCCTCGCGAATGTCCCGGTCCGAATCGATCCCGTCCATTCATGAGTATATATGTGTATTTCTGGCTCGTGCCGTGGGTTGTAATGCAATACTGTCCAAAAGGGAACTTGCAGCGGAGGTGGCACACGAGACCCTTGGATCTCAAGTCGACAGTCAGCCTTTTCCAGCTCTATTATCACCGCAACAGCAGCCGTCAAACGGCGCGTCATTTGTCGAGTACAACGACACGCAATCTTTGCACCCTTCGGAGCTTCGTGCACGCTCTACTTCGATGACGTCGCATCATGCAGAGAACAGGATGTCGCGCTCCATCAAACTGATCACTGGCGACTTGGTCACCGGTACACGCTCAGCAGTGTGTTTGTTGACTGACCTTGGTTGTGGTTGTGGTGGCGGAAGCAGGCGCGTACTTTCTACGCCACATCAAAGGCAGCGAGGCCAAACAAGTGTTTATCAGCTCGAGCGAAGACCTGATGCACTTTCACGTTTGGCCAAATTATTATGACAAGGCAGACAAAAAGGTACGTTGTGTGCATGAGGACTTTTTTTTAAAAAAAAATAAACAAATAAATAAATGATTTTTTATTGCGTAGGCGCCACGAGAAGTACTCAATGTGCGTGATCTCGTGGACGTCAAGACGGGCGTCTCTGGCGGTGTTTTGGACCAACAGCAGAAGAGCAGCGTCGGCGACCATGAACCGCTGTCCTTCTGCCTATCACTCACAAATGGGCGGATCGTGGATTTGGAGGCATTCACTCCCGAGGAGCGTGACCTATGGGTCAGCACCTTTGGCTCCCTGGTGGACTTTTTGAAGGCCAAATAAGCTATTTTTTTTTTAAGTATTTTATTGAGGCAAAATTTTTTGTTTCTAGTGCGTATGGATTAACAACAAAACTAATGGGACAGACAGAGGAGACACATGCAGTAGCAGTAGCAGTAGCAATCACTTACTTTTTCTTGCCCCCAGCGGGAGGCGAGAGAGCTTGCAAAGCAGCCGATTTCTCCTTGTGCTGCTGCTCCAATTGCTTCACCTCCAGCTGCAGCTTTTCGATCTCAATCTTGTTGGCCTGGCTCTGTTTGTTCATCTGATGACGCACGCACACGAAAAAAAGTGTTAAGCCAGTCAAGTCTCATCTCTCTTATTTTGTACCCGGTCCTCGATGTTTTGGAAGTGGACTTGCTGTTGGTAGACCTCGTCGGCAGACCGCTTCTTGATCTCCTCTTCCTTCTTGGTAATGGAGGCCTCAAACTCTTTGCGCAACCTGTGTAATAAAAACTATCAAACGCAAAAAAAAATTTTTTTCTTTTGTCGGCCTACTGCTCAGGCGTCACGTCATCACTCAGGCCACCTTGACGAAGCTTCTTCTCGCGGAAAGCCTCATAGTGCACGTCCTTCATCGATTGGATAATGTCGTTGAGGTGCGTGCGCAACAGAAGACTCCGCAGCTTGCGGAAATCACAGTGGTTGTCATTCTCGACTGCCGAAAGTAATTTAGAAAGTAATTTCTTGAGCTCGTAGTACCTTCAGCGACACCCCACTTGTACTTGCGGCCCAGGACGTCCTTGCCGTCGACCTTGACCGTCTCCTCGCTGCTGATGATGGCGTATGGGCAAGCGCTCTGAAAAAAAAACAATACCAAAATTGTTTAAGACTTGTTTTTTTAAATTAAAAAAAAGAGAGCCTGATCGTACCGAAATCTCCTTGTTCAGCTTGGTCGACTCCTCATCATCGCTCTCGATGGGCACCTGATAGATGTTGATGCCGTGGTTGCTGATGTCGTTCAGGATCTGTCGAGCAGCATTATTTGTTTTAGGACTTTCTCCCAAAAAAAAAAAAAAAAGAAATACCAGCTTCTTAAACTTGGCCAACTCTTCGGCGGTAAGCGTGTCGGCCTTGGCGATGACCGGGATGAGGTTGGTGAGCTTGCCTATCCCTTGCATGGCAACAATGTCGAGCGCGGTGAGGGGATGCCCGGTCGGCTCAATAAAATAGAGGGCGACATGGATGCGCGAGTCCTCCAGGTTGGAGCGATCGGCACGCAGCTCGTGCGAGAGAAAGTTGGCGTACTGCTCCTCGATGTAACCAAGGATAGGCACGAGGCTACGCAAAAAAGGAAAAAGGAAAAGAAAAAAAAAAAGTTTACGGATTGTCCGTTTGGTTTTGTAGGGTTACTTGTTGTTGTTGTTGAGTGAGTCGCTAAAGCCAGGCGTGTCGACGACCGTCAAGTGCAGCTTGAACTTGCGCTCTTCGAGTTCTGTTTTGTGTGTGTAACGATTTGGTAAAGAAAAACAGCCGACTCACCAGCCTCCGTGACGGTGATCTTCTCGTCGTCGCCGATAGCTTCATAGCGCTGCGAGTAGTCCTTGGGAAGCGAGAGGACGCGCGAAAACAGCGTGTTGACAAAGGTGGTCTTGCCCAGTCCGGACTGGCCTGTGTTTTCCGTTAAAAAACAGAGGAGAGGGCGGCCCACGCACCAATGGTCATGACCGTAAACTTGGCACCCTTCTTGGACGTCGCCCGGTGCTTCTGGTTGGGCAGGTTGGACACACCCATGTTGACGGTGAACGACTTTTCCGGCATTGCAGCTGCTGAGCGACTTCTTCAACGACCAAAAGGGCTAAAAAAAAAAACTCGTGGAAAAAATTTCAGGACAAAGCATGAGCAGCGGAAAGGTCAAGAAGGGCTTCCTGTCCAAGCAGGGAGGGTCCAGCAAGGGATGGAAGCGTCGCTGGTGCGTGTTTGAGAACAACGCGCTGTTCTACTACAAACAGGAAGGCGTACGTGGGCTCGTTGGCGGCGGTGTTACTAACGCGCGCATTGCCGCTCCGACAGGACAAGGAGTCTGCGGGCGTCATCTACGCCGAAGACATGCGCAACGTCTCGGTCAATGAGGAGGAGTCCAAGAAGAACCCCAAGTTTGCGTACTGCTTTGAGATCCACACCAAGGAGCGCGTTTGGATGGTGCGTTTTCTCTGGGCCATGTGCCGGGTCCTACTAACAACAACACAAACAACTCATACGACTGGACGCAGTTTTGCGCCGAGTCCCGCGCCGAGATGGACGAGTGGATGGACTTTATCCGATCGGTGTGGGAGGACGACGACGATGCGCCGGCGCTCGAGGGAACGCAGCAGTACGCCACCGTCGAGTCGTTTGTGGGCCAGGGCCTCCGCGTGAACGGCAGCGTCGAGTCGTCGATCCTGTCCAGGCTGAGCGATGGAGCGACGGCAAAGCAGAAGAAGAAGGATGCAAGGGGATGGTACTGCGAAAAGTACGTCCCGCCCTGGCAGATCCTCGCAATCATGGGAGAAAACGGGTGGTCCCTCGTGCACTCGTACAAGACGCAGGCCGTCGTCGCCGACACAAAGCTCTACCCCGTCAACATGATGACCTTTGCGCGTCCCTACCGCCCCACGAAATAGTCTCATAATCATGATAAATTGTATTTTTTTTGTCCTGCTGTTGTAAAAACGAGACAGAGGGAGACCAATCACACATGCAATCATCACACTTTTGCTCGTTTGCGCCCGCATCCCTCCGTCAGGAGTCCTTGTAATTTTTGTTGAGCAGCTGTTCCTTGAGCGGCGAGCCGTAGAAATCGCGGATGAAAATTGGGTTCTTGGACGCTGGAGCATTGAATTAGAAACTGGAGAACTGGGAGAAGACACATCAGATACGGCACCAAACTGACGTCCACGCGTCGTTGCCTCTGCTATGCTCTTGTGCAACGAGTACCACACCGTGAGCATGACAGCCCCTAGCACGGCCGCCGCTGCCGCAAGCCAAGCAAGCATCACCTCGCCGTTTCTTTTTTTTCTCAGGCCTGGGTTTTGAAATTAATTTTCTTTTCAACGCAGCAAACCAACAGCAAACCAAGTTTACAAAGGTGGTGGTAGAAAAAAAAAGAGAGAGAGAGAGAAGAGAGGAAAGAGAGTGGATAAATAGGTAGTGTTTTTTCCTTCTTTTTTTCTTTTTTCCAACGTCGATTTTGTTTGAGACCGAAGGGGCAAAAAGAAAAAAAAAAAAGTGGGGACAGGGTGGGCAAAAGAAAAAGCACACAAGAATCATTAAGAGTGACAGAGGAGGATGAGATTGCAGCAAAGAAAGAAGGAATCTTTATATTCAGCTCTCGAGCGGCTCAACGCAACGACCTCGGGTGCTGTTGTTGCCTCGTCCTCGGGTGATGGTCAATGTCCATTGCTGACGAGCCGCCAGACGAGTAGTCCTCTTGTGACTGCATCTGCTCCCACTCGTACGAGCCCTCGAGCGGCTTCCCGGACGCAAAGTCGAAATTCCAGCGGTTGTTTTTCTCCTGCCGGATCTGCTGGAGCTCACGCTGCAGGTCGGCGTCGGTGTTGTTGATCGACCCAGGCGCCGCAGGAAAGAGGAGTCGCGCGGACCGCAGCGTGGTCATGTCGTCGTCGCTCAGCAGGGCCTGCCCTGTGTTGGGGTCGAGTTGCTGACCGGCTGCGCCACTACTGGCTGCTGTTGTGGAGGCGGTGGCTGTTCCCTCCGAGGACATAGAGGCAGTGGCGGAAAGGGAGCTGTGGGATGATCCCGTCGCCGAGGCGGTCGATCGCAGTGGCGATGATTTCGACTTTGGCGAGTTGACCGCGGAGGGCAACTTGGATGCAGGGGAGCTCGCACCGCCGAGGTGGTGGAGGTGGTGATGTAGGGTTTGTGGTGTGTCGACCATCATACTGCTGTCATCAACATAGGCCTTGGACCCCGCCGCCGCCGCCGCCGCTGCTGCTGCTGCTGCCGCCCCTGTTACTGCCGCCGTCGTGGACGAGATTGCTTGCGTGTTGGCGGCATTGTTGACGCTTGCCCCTCCTCCTCCGACAGATTCGCTCATGGTCAACAGCGGTGTCGTGGCTGCCGCGCTGGCCTTGTGCCTCCTCGACGTCTGCAGATGCTGCTTGGCTGATGATGTCATGGCGACTGGCGCGGCTGTCGTCGCTTTCCTCTCGCGAAAGTCGTAGCGGCCTAGCGTGACGACCTGCTGGACTGCTGTTGATGGCGAGGGTGCGGCTGCCGGTACTGCTGTCGCCTTTGCTCCCTTTGTTTTACGCAAAGAAGACGACATTGTGGCTCCACTGGTTGTGGCCGAAGACAGCGTCTTTGTATTGCTCGAGACCATAGCTGTCGCCCTCTTCTTCCCTGCTGTTGTAGCTGCTTTCGGTTTCCACCTCGTCGAGGTCTTCGCTGTAATGACTACGCCTGCCACTGGGACTGTTTGCGCAAAGACCGCCAATGGCCTCGTCTGCAAAGAAAGGGAGGGGGGAAAAAAAAATTTTAGACTGAGGGTCGGTGAATGGCAGCACGTAAAAAGACATGTAAGGGAGGTAAACAGACACCAAGGGAGGCAAACAGACACGAAAGGGCACCAGCCGCACCACAGAAAAATATATATATATAGAACGCAAACGCAGCGGCGCGCACAAACGACGGTTACAAGACGCTGACGTGATCGCCGTTTGGGGGGCTGGAAGGACGCTTTCCTTTCACGAAAAAGGTAAACAATTGCTTGTAACGGCGAATAAGACGTTACGAACAGACACAAAAAGTTCGACACGATTCCCTTGGAAAAAAAGAACGGAGACGGCGCAGCTACCAAAAAAACGAAAGTTTTTCTGTCGGCCCTGCCACCTCATAGTTCGCGGAAAACGGTTTACGACAAGAAAAAACCGGGCGAAAACGCCTGCCGTGGTGCTTGGCTTGGCCAAGACAGAGTCTGACACAGACGTTCAAAAACATTGCAAAACAACGGGAGGACGGTTCCCAGAAGAAAAAAAAAAACCAAAAGGTGGATAAACAAAGATACGCACGCGCGCCCTCTCAAGCGGCTCTTTTCCCATTGGTGCCGACGTTTCGCCAAAAAAACGTGTTAAACGAGCGCGGCCGCAAGTCGCAGACACAAAAAAAGAAAAAGAAGAGAGAAAACAAAAAACAGCGACCACCGTGAGAGAGAGAGAGACGGACGAGTAGGGGCAATAGAGAAGGGAGGAGGCGCGTCCTCCCCTTTTTTTCGTTCGCGAAATCACCAGGATCACCAGCTTTTTTTTTTCCACGCCGTCTGAGCAAGCAGGGAAGCAGTTGATGACTAAGCTCCAGTTGGGTTGGGCACGCAACTGCAAAACCCACTTTGCCGGCAAAGACGAGACAGTAACACACAGTAACGGTC
>Ga0302230_10002589_pt1 | contig 10653 bp, 12 predicted proteins | sample II_Palsa_N2_1_FD_193523 | JGI IMG/M metagenome (GOLD analysis project Ga0302230, IMG submission 193523) | Peat permafrost microbial communities from Stordalen Mire near Abisko, Sweden - II_Palsa_N2_1 | ecosystem: Environmental > Terrestrial > Soil > Palsa > Peat permafrost | place: Sweden...
TCCGGGCCTCGTGTTGCCCAGAAAAAAAAAAAGGACTTCCGAGTGAAAAGGGGGTCAGTTCCATCAGCGATTAAAAAACAATAAAAAAATTCACATCGTTTGTCATCGTTTGTTGGCTGCTGTATTCACATCGCTTTCCCAATTTCTTTGGCGCTGGGTGAAACAAAAGTTACAAAAAAATTTTTTTCAAATAATATCAAATGACGTGAACGCAAATGACCGATCGGCCGTCGTGAGCAGTGTCGACTCACGCGGATGGAAGATGGCGTGGTTCACCGTGCCCTCGCCGATTTCAAGTGTCTGAGCAGGCCGCGACAAGTCGGCGTAGCGAAGCTAAAAAAAAAAAGTTGAAAGAATGATCGGTGAGAAAGAAAAAGAAAGTTTGCAATCGTGCATACATCCCAAAGCTGAACACCCGCTCGCTCGCCACCGCCGGGACAGGCGACCATGTTTCCGGTCCGGCTCCAGCTGGGGCGCGTGTAACTGGACAGATTTCTCGTCTGCGGCCAGCAAAAACATTAGAGCACCACTGAACGAACAAAACTCTGGTACCTCGGGCCAACCAAACTTGAGCACGGTGCTGTATGTCCTTGTGTCCATGAGGGTAAATTGGTTGTTCTGTCCCGTTGTTGTAATGAGGAGCAGCTGCGGATCCAGAGGGTTGAGCATGAGGAAGCTCACATTGTCGCTGAACTTGGTCGAGCACGTCTGGATCCTCCTCTCAATGTCGGTCATGAACAGCTGTGCACAACACAATTTTATCAGAACCATCGATTGACTTGATTGACAAAAAGGCACCTTTTTGTCGGCGCCGCCAGTGACCAGGACGTTGTTCGCTGAGCACTGCATCGCTTGTACGGCTGCACTGTGCGGCACATTGATCGATTCCACAGTCGTCTCCCACGGTTCGCCGGAAGAGTACGACATGTTGGGCTTTGCCTTCCACAAGAACTTTACGGGGATGTCAAAAAACAACAACTCGCACACGAGATGAGAAAATTACTGGACCATACCACTCGATGGTCGCACCCACCGGAAAAACAGCTCAGCGCGTCGGGTGTCTGAGACTGGAAGGCGGTGGAACATAGTGACGAGATACCCGCGGCATTGTGCGGCTTCCTCTGCATAGGAAAGTCCTTGATCTTGAAGTCGTCCTTTGAAAAACAAAATTAAAGAAAACTTTAACGAGGGTTGGAACGCACAAGCTTGGACTCGGACGTGAAGCATGCAAAGCCGAGCTGCACCTTGCACTTGGCAATGTCGTCCTTGCTGTCGAGCCCCCAGTCGTACGCCATGGCAAACCCTGAACCGCCGCCAACCCAGCAGACGTCCTCGATCCATTTGGCCTCGAGGTTGGGCACGTGCTGAGCGACGACGGCGCGCTTCTTGTTGGACCAAAACTGGAGTTGACCGTCCAGAGAGCTCGAGAGGATCAGGTTGGACAAGGGCTCGTCAAAGGACGGGTGCACGAGGACCGTGCGCGGTTTCCGCTTAAACACCTTGGTTTTGATGTCCATGCGTATCCGCAAGACTTGGCTCGAAGAAGACTTGCCAAAAACGTCCACAATCGACACGATACTTGCCAATGGCGCGGTCACCACCGGTGAAAACAGCCCTGCGTTGTTTCTTTCTTTTAATTTGGATTGAGATGACTAAACCTACGAAGGGGCCAGCGGGCATTGGGGTTTTGGTGCTGTTGTGCTGACGGTGGAGGGGACGACATTGCTTGCACAGGCGGCGCAGGCTGCTGCTGGTGGCGCTGCTGGTAGATTGGCGTGATCACGTCCTCCACCTCACTATCCTCCGCGGGGGCCCAAAGAGCCCCGTTGGAGCGCTTGTGCGACTGTTCGGGTGAGGATGGCGCCGACGAGGCCGTCGTGGAGGTGTTTGGCGTTCCCGGAGCAGAAGACGATGCGGGTGCTGTTGCCGCTGTCGTGGGCTGGCCAAGCTTGACCGCCAGCATCTCGATTTCAGTGCACAACTCACCCATTCGCTTCGACGAGGCCTCGAGCTGCTGCTGCTGCCGCCAGAACTCGCGCTCGGCCTCGCGAAACTTGTGGACGGTGTCGAGCAGCTTTGTCACGAGCGAGTTCTCCACTCCCGCCGCGGCCGGCCCGGGTGAGGACACGGCGGGCGACCTGGTAGGGTCACTGCTGTCCACACGGGGTCGCTTGTGCAGTTGTTCTGGCTGCTGCTGCTGCTGCTGCTGCTGCTGCTGAGGAGGAGGAGGAGGCTGATGAGCCAGCGAGCCGTCCAGACTGTCCACGCGTTGCTTCTTGCGGCTGCTGTCCTCGGCGAACGCGACCACGGACGACGACGAGGACGACGACAAAGAGGAGGAGGAGGAGGACGAGGACAACGAAATCAACGGGGGAGAGGAAGGTGTTTTGCCAGCTGGCATGACTGAGCGCAGTGGCGGCACAAACGGCGGCGGCGGTAGCTGCTGGTGTTGCTGCCGGTGGTGCTGCCGGTGGTGCTGCACGGGCGCTGACGAGGCGACCACACTGCGCGCCAACAAGGAGGCGGGAAAGGCGCTCATGCGGCGAGGAATCCACACCTGGCAAGAAAATAAGTGATGTCGTCCCCCAGTTTGCAATGAGTGAAGAAGCCGAACGCACCGCCAAAAAGTTCGTTCGTGAGCCCACGCCCCCTCTTTTTTAAAACGCAACTGAGCACACAGGCCGCGCACGGACGACGGCCCGACCAGCACCAGCACATCGAGCACGGGCTCAAATGCACCCATTTCGTCGCTGTTTGGGAGTGGGAGCGGCGTCGGCGGTGGTGGCAAGACGTTTGCAGACATGCTGAGCAAGAAGGAGGAGACCTCCACGCTGGGGGCTGCAGTACGTTCTCTGCTTTCTCTCCCTTGCTGACTTGTCCTCTCGTGCAGTTTGGGGCAAAGAGTGCCGTGTTCGGTTCTGCCTTTGCAAACCCGACGTTCGCGAACCTGTCCACGGCTGCCGCGTCGTCCGCAACGGCTGCTGGCGGGTTGGGATCCCCGATGGTGACGACGTCGGTGTCGGCTGCTAGTCCTGCGGCTGCTAGTCCTGCAACTGCTGTTGCCGCAACAGTCCCGGCGACCACGTTTGGATCGGGATCGTCGCTGCCTTCGTTCGGGTCGCTTGGGACGACCGGAGGGCTCTTGTTTGGGAAACCAGTTGCCACCCCTGCTGCTGCTACCGACGATGCCGCTGCTGCTGTCACGGGCGGCGCTGCTGTTTCCACCGACGCTGCTGCCGCAGAGACTGCTGAGACGGATATCATGTTTGGACGCAGTGCGGGCAAGACAACGTCACTGGTCGAGCAGGTGCCCGTTGTCACTGGCGAGGAGAACGAGACGACGATTACACAGGTGCGACTACGTCTTTATGTATTTTTTTAATAATTTTTCCCCCCCTTTTTTGCACAGCTCAAAGCAAAGCTCTTCCAGCTCGACGAGAAAAACATATGGCGCGAGCGCGGTGTGGGAACACTAAAGCTAAACGTTGACGGCGAGACCGGCGCTGCTCGCCTAGTGATGCGAGCGGATGGAAGCTTGCGTCTTGTGTTGAACGTGCGCCTTTTTAATGGTATTTCGTGCGAAATCGTGGGCGAACGGACCCTCCGAGTTATCACGTTTGATACGAGCAAGGCAGCCACTACGTACCTTATCAAGGTGACTAGCATTTCACGAAAACAAAAAAAGTCTTTTCTAATGAAAATACAGGTACGCAACGTCGATGACCTCCTTAAGCTCAAGGAGGAGATCTCGGACCGGTTCGAGCTGCTCCCCCCTATGGGCGTGGTTGTTGCCCCCCGGCCCCCCAAGGGACAACAGACAGAAACCAGTGCGACTGCAGCAGCCGAAGATAAGAAAAACGATGACAACAGCGGCGACGAAGCGGCCGACGACGACGAAGACGACGAAGATAAGGCATAGGGTAGAATCAAATCCATTCCATGTCACCTGCTGTTATTTTTCTTATTTTTACAAATTTGCAAATTGGAGGTTGAAGCTGGTCCAGGTTTGGGCGAGAGACCTTGAGGCTGTGCGGGCTCTCGATAGTGCCGCGTGCACCCCCTTGAGCTCGTCGCGCGACCAATTCCACCAGACCGAGGCTGTTTGTGGATCGTTCAGGAGGAGAAGGAAGCCGCTCGTGAGCCTGTCGTTGCCCTGGAGGTTCTGGGAAACAAGGTCGAGCACAAAGGCGCTGACCCAGGGAAAGGCACTTGCGAGTGCCTTGTACGTGTCCTTGCACACGTTTGTTTGCGTCTGCGATTCGCCGCTGCACAGGAGGGTAACAAAGGCGGCAGCCAGAGAGCACACATGCGCTCCAAAGCGCGATTCCCGCTGGGCATCTTTCTGGACCTCCAGCGCGAGACACAGCCGAGCGTAACAGACGCACACGTCGACGGGCACCGCGAGATCGACGAGGCCGTCCATCAGGTCCACGAGCCATTCGGTCGTCACCTGCGCCTCCTGGCCCTTGAGCTGCTCGGCGACCGCGGCCACGGCAACGTCAATCACCTGCAGTCGTGAGGACCAGAAAGCCGCGTCGTCGATCTTGACCGGAGTGTTCTCGTCTGTCTTCTTTCGCTTCTTGGTTCCATCGGCGACCTTGAAAATACCAAAAAGGTTGATAATACTTTCTAAAATTTTTTTCCCTGCTACCTTTGTGCTCGCTTCGCGAATTGCACAGGCAGTCTCGATCGGTAATAGGGTCCACAGGGGCACGAGGGATTTGGACTCGGCCGGAGGCACGATGACCGCGTCTCTGGCTGCCTCGGTCGTCTGCATCGCGCGCAGCTCGGCCATCTGGTAACCGGTGGCGACAGAGAGGTAGAAGGCTGCACCGCTCGCGCTGTCAAAGTCGATGTACCGGTCGTTCTGCTGCACGTGCAGGCGGATGACGTTGAGGAGGTACGCGCTCGTGATCGCATTTGTGGGGAACTGGAGGGCCGACGAGATGGACTGGGCGAGCTTGAGCGACATCGAGGGCATGTAGTAGAGCAGCTCGGTGGTGGCGCGCTGGACCCGCTCGGGGAGGACGCAAAACGGACCACGAATGCGCTGCTGCTGCTGCTGCTGCTGTCCGACCACGGCGAAAAAGAAGGGGGCGAGGCTGTTTTGCAGGTGCGTCGAGACCTCGGTCTCGTTCTCCCGTGACAATTCTTTCTTTACGGCAAGGGTCAAGACTCGCAAGACCATCTGAAAGACAAAGCGCATCAACGTCAGAGCATACACAGTTTTGTCGTGCATACGAGAGATGTGTCGGGGTCATTTGAACCGAGCTCCCAAATCGTCTTGGGCAGCGCAAAGTAGAAATCACGCCGGACCTGCGTTGCGGCCGCATCGTCGTGCCATTCCTGCTCCGCGTCGAATGGGCCTTGTGGACCCTAGTGAAATAGAAAATAATTTTAAATTAAAAAAAATAGTACTGATTTCTTTTTTTTTTTTTTTTTCCCCATGCCATGAAAAACTGGGCGAGGAGGCGAATGCCCTGGCGTTTGGTCTGGGAGAGGCTGTGGCTTTCATTGACGGCCTGCTGAAGGGCCTGCAAGATGCTGAGGGTTCGAGCATGCCACGGCACCCATCGCAGCAGCCGCCAGCATACAGACCACACACTCCCAGCAGCCGCGTTCCCGTCGAGCGCCTTGCCCTCGAGCCTGGAGATGACAAACGACGTGAGCTGGATCCAGGGCGAGTTCTTTGTCTCGGCGGGGATGGGCGAGTCGCCGTGCGGATCGATGTAGAGCTGGAGCGACATTGTCTCTGCAAACTCTGCCGACATCTTGCCGAGGATGTCGCTGACCTCGGCAGAGCGCTTGGCGCCGCCCGCGCCCACCGAGTCGAAAGGAAAGTAGAGGATGAAATGCTTTAGGTAGTCCTTTGTGTAATTCTGGGCGATTCGGATCAGATCCACGTCCTTGAGCTGAAACGCCAGCTGGACCAGCCGGCGCCAAAGACGGTTCATCACGCGGATCACCTGCTGCAGTGTTTGCAGCGCCGAGTGACCGTCCTTGCCGGGCTGTGTGCTGGGCGCCGACAGCGACGGAACGTACTCGAGCCAGCAGTCGAGGAGGATCGGCATGATCTTGTTTAGGAAATCCTACAGGGGGAGGGGGGGAAGAACGGTGAATACGAATCCCAAGATTCTGTATCTTTCTTACAAAGAGCTCGTCGGGCGTGCGCAGGGACGCCTTGGTGTTGCCGGTGTTGAGGGTGGTGATTGGATCAATCAGGTAGATCGAGGCAACGCTCAAGCTGCTGAACTCGTGAAAGTTGGCGACAGGGACAGTGGGCTCGTCAAACATGTCCTTGTCGGCCGACAAGAGGTTTTCCCTATTTTTGAGTAATGTAGTGACGGACACAAGAGTTAAATTTCATTACGATGTGAGGACCGATTCTGCCCCTTGCCCTTGGTCAGCTTCGAGGAAGGCGCACAGGCTGCCGAGAACGGCCGCACGCCCCTTGGCCGACGACATCTTCTTACTTGGTCCGCCTGCGAGCGACATCACGGCGCCCTCGTCGTTTGCGCCCGTGAGCAGGTAGAGGAAGAGCGTCAAGAGCTGCTCGGTTTCGCGGGCGAGCACGCGTGGGAATGCTGCTACGGCAATGTTGAGCACCTCGACGGCGTCCAGCCTGATGTCGTCGGCAACGTGTGTTAGCGCAGACTTGACATAGACGGTAAACATGGGCATGAACGGGACGATGTTGTCCTCCTGTATGGCGGGCAGTACCGCTTGCTGCAGCAGCATGCGCATGGCGTGGCGCACGTCCTTGTCGCCGTCGGTCAGCAGCGGCAACACGACCGCAAGCACGTCGCCGAGCTGGCGCGCGACGACCACCGCTGGCTGTCGCCGCAGCAGCTCGCGCAGCCCGTTGACGGCATCGCGGCGCGAGTTGACGTTGTAGTGCTTGACCTGGCCCAGCAGCTCCTTGAGCGTCAGATGACGGCTGCTCGTGGCCTCGTCGCCCTTGTCGGTCTCGAGCGGCTGGTCGGGCAAGACAATCGCTGTTTTTCCATGTTCGACATTACTACTACCACAATCGGCCCACACCAACCTTTCGATTTGAACGATGTCCGTGTCGCGTTGGTCGCCAACGGCTTGGCCTTGCCCACCTTGAGGCGCTTCTTCTTAAAGTCCTTTGTCGAGCCCATTGAGCCCGTGGAAAAAAAAAATAGACGACCACGTGGCGGAGTATTTTTTAAAATGGAGTCCAAAGTCCCCCCTGTGCTGGAGTGTGCACTCTGCCAATCGGCGTCTGTGCCAACTGGCGAGCAGGCTGGCGAGGCGCTCGCGGGCGACCGCTTCTACCGATTCGAGTGCGCGTCGTGTGTGCCTCCCGTGGGTCGTTACCGTCGCTACCTGGTCTCGTGGCAGGACTTGATCCGCCTCGCGCTGTTCAACCTGCACTGGGACACGGACGGCGGCGGCAACTGCGTGCCAACGACCTACTTCCGCATGCGTGACGACATCTGCGCCTGGATCGACCGGCACTGGGACGTGGTCACGCCGGGCAAGACACGCACGATCACGTGGAACAACACGGTGGCGTCGTACCTGTCGCAAAAGGGCGAGTACTTTGAGTCGGGCATGGCCGTCAAGGGCGAATCGGGATGGTGGCGGCTGCGCGGGATGGTCCCGCCCGAGCGGCCCGAGGGTGCCGTGCTGTGCGACGAGGAGGGATCGGCCTTTGTTGCTGGCCGCAAGCGCGGTGCCTCTGCCGCCGCCTCGAGCGAGGCCAGTCCGGGCCGGCAACGGAGGCAACAGAAGCGATCCGGACAAAGGCGAGCGATGGACGGGGAGGAGGACGAGGCAGAGGGGGCAGAGATGGAGGACGAAGAGGTAAATGACGGTAGAGGACAGCGCCGGCGACAGCGGCGGCCAAAGCGCGTGCAAGAAGCAGAGGAGGAGGAGGCGGAGGCAGAAGAACATGACGGGGAGGAAGACGACAAACCCAAGAAACGGAGACGGCGGTCGGCAAACAAACGCAGCGGCACAGAGCACGGCGAGGAGGACAACGAGAGCAACAACGACGAGACCGACGAGCAGCAGCCGGCATCGCCGGCTAGATCCAGAAAAAAGGCCTCCAAACCAGGCGCGAGTACCCAGCCCGTGTGCGTCGCGTGCGGAAAGGCACCCTCGGAGATCAGCCGCGCGCTCCCCGGCGACGTGGTGAGCGCCCTCGCCGGGGAGCAGGTCGTGGTTTGTGCCAAGTGTGACAACCTTTTGCGGAAAGGTAGTCGTTCCTAGTTTTTTTCAATGTGAATTAAAATAAGGATTGCCAGGTCACTATTGCACGATCTGTGTGCACACCTACCTTCCACGAACTTCGCAGGCCATGGTCATGTGCATTGAGTGCGAGCACTGGATCCACACAAAGTGCGCAGTCGTCACCAAGGGCATCCTCAAGGACATCAAGTCTGGCGACGCGACGTTCACCTGCCAAGCGTGCCTCGACGCCAAGTCCAAACGATTGGCCTCAAACAAGCGCTCCTTGGCAAACGATAGCTTTGATGAGCAGGACGAAGACGAGCAAGTCAAGGAAGCCATCAGGCTGTCCATGGAGACAAAAGCCAAGCTTGCTGCCGAGGCGCCGATACGACCCATGACCGAATCAGAGGAGGCAGAGGCCATTGTCAAGTACGTTTTTCTTGTCTCGATGTTTGTTTTAACATTCTCCGATTCAGACTGGAGGCACTTGCGACCGTCTCCTTCAAGATCGCGAGGCTGCTTCGCAAACTGAAGCTTCGCAAGGTAATAATAAAAACGAAAAGCACAATTCTTTTACTAAAAACCAACAGATCAAGCGAAAGCTCATGTTGTTGCCGCTGCTAGATGTGGATGCTTATGTGCGAAACGTGATCAATTCTGAGGCCGAGCTCACGATTGGTGCAGCAGCGTTGGATTCGTCGTTCCCGTTGGAACCATCAAAGATAAGAAACAGGCCTGCCCGACCGAAGGGCTCCTCTCGCAGCCACAAGGAAAAGATGCACAGTGTCGACCTTCGAGACGAGCTCGATCGGTACAGTGTCAATTCCAAGGCGGCGTTATTTGTTCCCCCTTCGGCCTTGTCTTTGGCCGCCGAACAGAGACCGCCTCCGCGACTGCTGTCGTTTGCCAGTCGTCTCCTTGGCGAGCAGCAGTATGCGTCCGCTCTCGTGTCACAGGTACATTTTCACATTTTAAAAAAAGAAAGGGAATTTACGCGTTTACAAAATTTTTTTTTTCAGGACGAGAATGAAATTATTTCGCCGTACACGTTTCGTCGCCTCAAGGCCTTTGTTCGCCGCGACTTCTGCGTTGGGGTGCCCATGGCGCTGCTGCCGTCCAAGTTGGCGATTCTGCGTTCGATAAACCCAGCGGCCGAGCTCTATCCGATCGACTACTCTTTCTTGCGCCCTCAACACCTCGGCCAGGTTAATGCGCTTTTGGAGGAATTCTTCTGGTCCGGCATCAACAGTAGGCATTATTTTTCTATGTGCGATCCTCATTTTAAATACCTTTCTTTTTCTGCAGTGAGTGATGCACTCGACTATCCAGATTTTTCCGTCGTCGTCTCCTACAAGCGACTGGTCATTGGCTGTGCCTTTATGACGCCCGCGGCGTACATATCGTACGTCGTCGTCCACCCTGACTGGCGCAACGGCGGCATCGCCACCTTTATGCTGTACCATCTTCTGCAGGTACTTGCTTTTTATAATACGATTTTCTTTGATTTATTTCGTTTGCCTCTTGGCCAGACATGCCAAGGGAAGGACGTGACCCTCCACGTCTCGGCAAATAATCCAGCCATGTTCCTGTACCAAAAGTTTGGCTTCAAGCCCGAGGAGTTTATCGTCAACTTTTACGACAAGTACTACGATGACAAGTCGCTCGAGTCCAAGAACGCCTTTTTCATCCGTCTTCGCAGGCGATGAGCCGAAAATATTTGTTATTCAAAGGAGCAGAATGAAAAGAAAACAAAATAAAACTACAAGATTTGAAGATCTAAAAAAAAAAAAAAAAAAAAAATCGTAAAAAAAAAAATATTACTGTGCCATCGCAAGCGAACGCTGTGCCTGCTCGCGTTGGCGGCGACGTCTCATCATTTGCACGTTTTCAATGAGGAATTTAGGGCCCGTGTAGAATAGTGCCGCACAGACGACGACCGGTGGGCCAGCCACGACGGCGACGGTAACCTTGCCCACAAACAGAGCCGATCGGGCTGCATAACAAGCCGCGCGATTTTCCTTGCAGAATTTCTCAGGACATCCGAAAAGCTGCAGTCGGTCGCAGTGGGATCCAAAGAGAAGTTTGGAGGACGACCGCATTATCTTGCCACATTGCCAGCTGCCAAAAAGAGACGGTGAGACTTTCAATATCTCCATTTGAATTAACATTACCAAAAGCTCGACTGGCAGCGATTGCACGTCATGTGGTCGCAGCCACCATCGCGCTCGATCGGTATTGCGCATCGTGGACAAGGCTTGGTGTTGAGGACGAGGTAGACTTTCTCCCGCAAGTCTTCGGTCGAGATGTCCGTGTTGTGCATGAGGCGCTCGATCTTTGAACGCTGTTTCTTGGAAAACTGCATCGCAAGTCGGCAGTTGTTACACTTGGCTTGGTCGTACAGCTTGAGATCTTTTTTTTTTTTTTTTTTTTTTTTTTAAACCGAAAATATAAGTG
>Ga0302230_10002592_pt1 | contig 10651 bp, 17 predicted proteins | sample II_Palsa_N2_1_FD_193523 | JGI IMG/M metagenome (GOLD analysis project Ga0302230, IMG submission 193523) | Peat permafrost microbial communities from Stordalen Mire near Abisko, Sweden - II_Palsa_N2_1 | ecosystem: Environmental > Terrestrial > Soil > Palsa > Peat permafrost | place: Sweden...
GTGGGCGAGCCCGTGCGTGCGTACCTTCGCAAACGCAACGACGCCATCCGCTGCATCATTACATCGCTCACGAGTGACGAGGAGCTTGCCGAGGAGCTACATGGGGCGGAAGGCGGAGCAATCACTGTGATTGACGATGGTGGCCAGGCGCTGAGCGATTACGAGGACGAGAACTGGATGCCCGACCCAGTCGACGCCGATCTCTGTATATTTGATATCCTGAAGCACTGCTAAAGGAGACCTTTTTTTTTCCCTTAGCCAAATCGTCGGCGAGCAGACGATCGGCCGATATAATCTCCAAGCTGGTGAGCATCTACGGCAGCAAGGAGGTCTTTGTGCGCGAGTACCAGAACCTGCTGGCCGACCGCCTCTTTGTCCTGACCAACTACGACACGGACCAGGAGGTCAAGAGCGTGGAGCTGCTCAAGCTGCGCTTTGGTGACGCCGCCTTCCACACGTGCGAGGTCATGCTCAAGGACATTGCCGACTCCAAGCGCACCGACCACGCCATCCACCAGCTGCTCACCGAGGCAGCCGACGTCCCCATGCACGCCCAGATTCTTTCGCGCCTGTTCTGGCCCTCAAATTTCAAGAAGGAGGAGGTCACCTACCCAGCCACGCTCAAAAAGTACGCCATGGAGCAGCACATGGGCAATAATGTATTGTGGATAGGATCGCCGATGCGTACGAAGCCAAGTTTGCTGTGTTCAAGCCACAGAGGAAACTCGAGTGGATGAGCACGTTGGGCACAGTCAACCTCTCGCTCTCGCTCCAGGACCGCACGATCGACGTCGCCGTGCCTCCTATCCAGGCCGCCATCATTGGCGCCTTTGACGGAGATCGAGGTACACGAAAACAAACTATTCTCTGTGATTTTTCACGTCCTTTTTTTCTTCTTAGCTTCGGCAACTTTGAACGAGCTTGCCAACGAACTTGGCATGAACCCAACGTCCTTGCAAAAACGAATCGCGTTTTGGGTGCAAAAGGGCGTGCTAAAGGAGGACCCGCCGAACACGTACACGATCGTCGAGGTCCTGGCCTCTGGCTCGGCGGCTAACGGTACAACCGAAACGACTGAATGCGAAATAATTAAATATCTCTTTCCCCTCCCACCTAGACGAAGAGGACCTGATGGACACAGAGGCCTCAGCCAGCAGCACAAATGTGGGCGGTGGCAGCGGCGGTGCCGGTGAAGACGACACGCCCGAGCTCTACTGGCTGCTAGTCTACAACATGCTCACCAACCTCGGGTCCATGCCCAGCGACCGCATCCACAGCATGCTAAACATGTTTGTGCAGACGCCCAACAGCTACGAGTGGTCCCCGCAGCAGCTCGAGGCGTACCTCAACCGGCTCGTCCGCGACGACAAGCTCGTCTCATCGGGCGGCCAGTACTCGATCCGCAAGCCAGCCGCTTGAGCATGATGGTTTTGGGCCAATATGTTAGAAAGTAAACGATTTAGAAGAAAAAGAAAAAAATAATGGCACTTGACCCGTCGCTACGGTTTCTAACGAAAGCACAAAAAAATATAACCCTTCAGCTCTCATCATCTTCTTGGTCGTCGTCCTCGTCCTCGTCGTCTTCCTTGTTTCCAAGGGCCTTGTGCGACGACGCCGACTTTGGCGTTTCCTCGTCCTCTTCATCCTGACGGTTATTTTTTATGCTTTTGTTTAAAAAAAACTTTTATTTCCTTTTCATACGTCGTCCTCCTCGGGTTCTGCCTCGGTGTTTGTGGCGTACGACATGAGACTTGGCCTGCGATTGCGGATGGTCGACGCTGCCTGCGCCTGGCTCTCCTCGCCCTCCTCCTCGTCCTCCTCGGGGCCACTGTCGCGATCGGGCTGCGAGTCCATCATCCACGACATCAGGCTGGGCCGTTGTGTGAGCGATGCGCGACGGCCGTGGCCGCCCTCGCCTGTCTCGTCTTCCTCCTCCTCGTCCTCCTCGTCGTCCGAGTCGTTCTGGTCGCCGCCGTGGTGCTGCGGTGTTGGTGCAGCCCCAACGGGCGTGTCCATGTCGTCACCGCCACTCTCCTCTGTCAACCTGACCTTCTTCTTTGGTCGCTGGGCCGCCGCTTTGCCGCCCTGTTCGGTATCAGACGCGCTCGAGTACTCGTCCTCTTGAGGCTCCTCCTCCTCGTCCTCCTCCTCCTCACCATCGTCCTCGTCGTCGTCCTCCTCCTCCTCGTCAAACTTGACCGCTTCCTGGGGCAAGTCTGGCATCATCGAAAACACGGACGAGTCTGCGGCCCCGTCCTCGCCTTGGCGCGACAAGTGCTGCAAGCTAAAGATGGCGGAATCGGCCTCGTCCTGCTCTGCGGCGGCGGCGGCGGCGGCCCCTTGCCCTCCCGCTGCTGATGGGAACGAGGCGGCATTCGACAGCAGAAGGATCTCTTCTGCGCCGATCTCCAAGTCTATTTGCTTCATCTTGGGCGAGGGGCGTGCGCTGACGCGCCCGGGCGTCACCTCTCCCAAGTGGGGCAAGCGTGGTGACGTCGCCGCTGAGGGGGCTTTCGACGTTGCCGCCGAGGACGCTGTCGCCGCCGTTGCCGCTGCGGCTGCGGCTGCTGCTGCTGCGGCGGCGGCGGCCATTGCGTGCGCGGCGGAGTCACGGCCCATTCCGACGCTGCTGCTCCTGCGCGAACCAAAGCCAATGGCCCCGATCGACGACTTGCGGCTGTGGATTTCACCAGGGGCGCGTGGCCTCACTGGAGCAATAAATGCGGCAATGACGTTGACGGCCATCAGGCCAAACAGGTCACTCTTTCGTTGAGCTGGAAAAACAGGCATATTAATAAAAGAATAAAAAGGACGAAAACAGTACCTGAAAGATTTGCTTCGTCCGAAACGGGTGCGCCGCTGTAGGGCTTGACGTGGGAAAGATTGGAGATGATTTTTGCACTGGATGAAAAAGAATGTATTAGATGAGGAAAGAAAAAAAAAATCAGATTCTGTTTTACATGTAGGCATCGAGGGACGACTTGGTGTTCATGTTTGTCATGAGACGCGTCTCCATCGACAATCGGTAGGTGGGTGCAAAATAGTCGTAAAACTCGTTGTAGGGTATTTCTGTAAGAAGGAAAAAAAAACGAAATTTAACGCATTCTTTTGACAGCAAACACAGTACCATCGGAAAGCTTGACGCCAACAAACTTGGACGTGAGGTGGGTCCACAGGTTGACTGCCTTGGTGGTCGCAGGCAGGCCGCCGCCGAGGACGAGGAGGGGCAGGTTCATGTTTTTTACAAACTTGACGCAGCTGGTGTGGCCCTTGAGGGTGACGTTGAACGTGTTAATGCGTTCGCTGGCGAGGATGGATGGGCTGGCGAGGAGGACGATTGCGTCGGGCTGGAACTTGTCCTTGGCCTCCTGGACAATCTTCTTGAAGACGTACTCGTACATCTCATTGTCGATGCCGTCGCTCAGCGGCATGTTGACCGAGTAGTACTGGCCCTTGCCGTAGCCGACGTCCTGAAAGGCCAAACAGAGTTTTAAAAATGAGAAGAAAAAAAACTCCTAGAAAATACAGCAATGTCGCCAGTGCCAGGGTACGTCATGTTGCTGCCCGAGTACTTGTGGAGCGACACGGTCATGACCCGGTCGGTCGTGTAGAAGGCCTCCTCGACGGCGTCGCAGTGGTATATGTCCATGTCGATGTACAGAACGCGTTGAAACCGTCTGCAAGTCCCAATTTATTAATAAAAATAATAAATTGTTTTGTTTTGTTTTTTAGTATGGGGAGGACGTACGTTAGGAGCTCGAGGATGGCGAGGACAACGTCGTTCACGTAGCACGCCCCTGATGCCTGGCTCTTGCTGCTGTGCGTGAAGCCGCCTCCCCAGTTGAGTGACACATCTGCCGAACCGGCCGTGAGCGCCTTTGCGGCCACTGAAAGTTCATATTGTTTCCGTTAAAAAAAGAGCAAACGGGTTCCACGTACTGATGGATGCGCCAGTGTACAGCTGGGCAAACTCGAGCGCGCCATCCATGAATGGGTTGTCGGTGTCGTCGTCAATGTTCCCTGTGGTACCATGTGTTTGTTTAATGTCTAATGCCAAGTTCGTGTCGCTCGTCTGTTTACAGCGAGGGCCCTCGTCGTAGACCTCCTGCGGCATGTCGACCTTGATCTTTTGCAGGAACGTTATGTACTCGTCCGTGTGGAACTTTGTCAGCTCGTGCGTTGACGCCGGTGTGGGTCGCTGGCATAAGGAGTTAGGGGGGAAAACAGCCACAACAGCACCACCACAACCACCACGAGGAACGTACAATGACCTGCAGCTTGTGCAGCAGCCCGTAGTTGGCCAGGAGCGAGTGCAGGATGTGCAGTCGGTGGGGCTGAACGGGATGACCTCGGCCAAACGAAAAGTTGGCCATGTCGGCTGCACAAACAAACAGGGTTATAAATAAAATAAAAAAAACACGCTGGAAACAAGCACGCGTTACCGTCGTAAAAGTACCACACGCGGCGCTTCTCGTCAATCACTGTCGGCAGGCTGACCGCCACCTGGAGCGGGATCAACTCGGCCGTCGACGACGACGGCTGCGTCGGCGCGTCCAGATCCATAATGTTTTCCGCGGGCGCGGCAATGGCAGCAGTGGCAGCCGCCTTCTCCGCTGCTGCTGCCGCCGCCGCCGCCGCCGCCGAACTGGCCACAGCAGGGGATGCGACCTCCATCGTGAGTGTGTGTGCCCTATACCAAAAACGACCATTTTAGAGCTGTGATGGACCCAACGGACGACCTCGAAACGAGCGAGCTGCTCGCGCTTGCGGCCACGGGGGCTGCTGCTGCGACGGGAACGACGGCGACGACGGCCACGAGCCCGGTGGTCGCGCCGGTGGTGGCCGACAACAGCGCCGACGACGGTGAAATTGGCAATGCGAACGGGCAATCGGTTGGGAGCCCTCTGCAGCACCAAAAGCAGCAGCAGGAGGGCGCGGACGAGGGCGCGGACGAGGGCGACGTGGAGCAGAAGCGAGCACGTGCGTGTCTTTTTTTTCTTTTCTCTTTGACGTCTGTGCACGTTAAATGTTTTTTTTTTCACGACTGCAGGCGAGATGAAGACGTCGCTGTTTGCAAACAAGGGATTGGACGACTTTTTCGGCGACGAGGACGAGGAGGAGGAGTTCAAAGGCTTTGACTGTACGTGCTGTTGTTCTCGTGCTGTTGTTCCAAACGGCTGGTGTGTGTGTGTGTGTGTAGTGAACGCTGCTGACGACGACGAAGAGGACGACTTTGACCGTTTGCTTGCCCAGGCCGCGGCGTTGAGGGCCAAGAGCGGCAGCTCAGCCTCCGCACCGTCTGCCGGGCGTGCTCGTGCCCATGACAGCGACGAGAGTGACCAGGAGGAGGAGGAGGAGGACGACGACGACGAGGAAGGCGGCAGCAGCAAAAAAAGGAAGGGTGGCAAAAAGGACAGCAAGCGGAAACGGGGCGAGTCGGGGGCCGCGCCAAAGCGGTCGCGTGGAGAGTACAGGGATGGCTCGATCAAGTTCAACAAGCGCATCACGCCCGACTCGGAGAAGAAGAAGAAGCCCAAGAGGCGCAAGCGCACGATCGAGGAAGAGCAGGACCGCGTTGACACACTCGTGTCCAAGATGAGGCAGGCGCATGAGGAGGACGTGCAGCAGATACGCATGGGCGAAGCAGCACGCCAGCGGTACCAGCTCTTGCAGCACGTTATCATCATGCTTTTGAGGTAAACAGCAGCCGCTACCAGTTAAAAACCTAACCAAAACCAAAACCCTCTTTATCAGCCAAGAGACTTTTTCAACCCTCATGTCTGAGGAGGAGATGCAAGACGTGGACTCGCCGCTGACGGCCTTCCTGATCGAGTGCGGCAACTGGCTCAAGCCCACCGTCGTTGAGACGCTCGTTGCGGGCGAGATCAAGCAGACCACCGTCATGGCTAATCTCGAGCTCCGCGAGAGGCTGCTCAAGACGCTTTTCGATGTAACTTTAATTTAAGAAAGAGCTTGTTCTGAACGTCTCTTTTTTTTTTTTCAGAGCCCGTTCACACGAGACAACAAGTCGCTGGATTGTCTCAAGCGCAGCAAGATTGGCCAGGTGATCGTGTCCATCCTCAAGAACCCGCGCGAGTCCAAGGAAAACAAACTCGTGGCTCAAAAGCTCATCAGTAATACGAACAAAATCTCTTTTTTAATATTAAAAGCAAAAAAAAAAAAAAAACAAGACGCATGGAGTGAACTGGCACTGAAGGGCAACCGCGACATCAACCGGCCACCGCCCCTGCGACGACTGAGCTCGGCCGGCGATGGCGCCGCCTCCGATGATCCCGTGATGATGCGCGAGACGCGCGTCGTGCGACCGACCGACCGTGCGCGCGTGATCGAGCGCCCCGTGTTCAAGTTTGCCGACGACGTCGACTTGGGATTCAACAGCCCCGTGCGCCCCCGGCCAAGCGAGGGTGCGACAAGACACATCGGCATGACCTTCAAGCAGGTCGAGCCGCCAAAGGTCACCCGGCCCTTCCAGGTCAACGTCCAGGGCCGTGGCATCAAGTGACGCACTGGGCTAGGCCGAGAAGCTTTTGTTTTTTGGTTGGGAAATGAGCGGAACGAAAAAAAGTATATTTTTCTCGCGGCCATTTGGACCACTTTCTTGCCCTGATGTCGTTTATCGCTGTCGACGACGAGACGCTGCTTGCGGGCAAGGCGCGGTACGATGGCGAGCTGTACGGCGTTGTCGTGACGGCGGGCGGGATCGAGTGTGTCTCGTTTGACACGGGCAAGCGTACGTCGGGGTCTATTTGTGGGTGATTGTTCACACAACTTAAACTACCCCAACCATCACCCATTGAAAAAAATGGAATGTGTGCATAACAAAAGAGTTTACGATTCACATGGTCAACGTGTACGGCGTGGAGAAGAGCACGCACAACGGCAAGTTCAAGGTGGTCGTGCACACGTTTGTGACCAAGGGGCGCGATGCCAAGCACGGCGACCCGTTCAAGGGCGTGGACAAGCACGCGGGCTTCAGCAGCTCGTTCAAGTTTGTGGTGCAGGCCGAGGAGGAGCAGAACGAGTGGGTCGAGGCGATCAACTACGCCGTCAACGTGTCGATGGGTAACTACTTGGCGTTTGTGTTTTGAAACAGCTGACATGGGCATTTGGCGACCCAGGGCTGCCAAAGGAGAAAAAGCGCAAGTTTTTGATCGTGGTCAACCCGTTTGGAGGGCGAAAGCTGGGCAAGAAGATCTACCAGACCAAGGTGTGGCCGTTTTTCAAGGTGGCCAACGTCGAGATCGAGATGATCCGTAAGGGGAAAAAAAACATATAACTAGAGAATAAACATAACTTGTAGTCACCGCACACGCCAACCACGCCGTTGAAATCGGGCAAAAGCTCGAGCTCAACAAGTACGACGTCGTGGCCACGGTCTCTGGCGACGGGCTACTGCACCAGGTCCTCAACGGGCTGCTCGATCGGCCCGACTGGAACAAGGCGATCCAGTCGACCGTGTTTGGCATTGTAACTACTCCCCATTTTCTTTTTTTTATTTAGTGAGCATTTGTAGATCCCCGCCGGGACGTCCAACGCACTCGCCAAAAACATTGACTGCGAGGTGCCCGAAGCGGCTGCGTTCAACCTGATCAAGGGCAAGGGCCGGCCGCTGGACATCATGGCCATGCACCAGGAGGGCCACACGACCTTTTCGCACTTGTCGCTTACCCACGGCCTCATTGCCGACATTGACGTGGGCTCGGACAACCTGCGGTACCTTGGCCCTGCGCGTCTCACTGTTGCGGCCATCCGTCAGATGATCAAGCTACCACGTTACCCCGTCAAGCTCGCGTACCTGACCAAGGAAACGGTGCAGTCGACGGCGGGTGGCGGTGCTGGTGCTGGTGCCGCGGCCGCGGCCGCCACCATCGACACGATCGACTCGGATGCCGTGGACACGTCCGCGTCCAAGCCGGCGTTCAAGTACGACAAGCTCACCTTTGACACGATCCCCGCCGACTGGGTCAAGCGCGAGACGTCGCTCATGAAGCTGACCGTGTCCAACCCGCCGTGGATCGACACCGACTACCTCAACGCGCCCAACGCCGACTTTTCCGATGGCTTTGCCGACGTCGTCTTGATCGAAAAAGCCACAACAGCCCAGGTTGTTCCCTACTTCACCGACACGGAGTCGGGCCAGGTTACGACGGCGTCCTTTGCCGAATATTTCCAGGTTCGTTCCGTGGTGTTTTTCTTGTACGATCATTTATATTCCATTTTTATTACTAGGTCGCAGCGCTCTATCTCGAGCCTGAAAAGGGCCTCGTCGCGATCGACGGCGAGCTCATCCCCACCAAGCCCGTCATCCTCGAGATGCTGCCCCAGTTCATGACCCTGGTGGCCCCGCCAGAACTGGTCGTGCCTCCCTCTGCTGCGACTGGAAAATAAATATCCTTCTTTTCATGAATACCAAGTAGACTTTCCCCCCCTTTCTTCACTCCTTTTTTTTTTTAAATCTTCTTCTTGTTGGATCGAAATGCAAGCAGCCACGCTTTTAACACACACACCAGAAAACAAACAAAACAAAAAATACTGAGAACTACTCAGTTGGGAAGGCTGAGACCTTGGCCGTTGCGAAACAGGCTCATGGGCCGATCTGACCCGGGCAGCGGCGGGAGGAACTCGCGATGCAGGTCTGTCTTGATGCCGTCGACGTTGTCCGGTGTGCTGAGCGATGCCTTGACGATGCGTCCAATGGCAGACTGCGTGGGATAGAGCCCCTCGAGCGCACAGAACTCGTCGATGTGCATCCACTTGCACTCGAGGATCTCCTGCTCCTCTCGCTTGATCTCCCTCGTCGCACCCGGCACGGGCCGCATCCGCACGACAAAGTACAAATCGGTGCATCCCCACAAGTAGCCGTGCTTCTCGCGGAACGAGAGCACACTCACGTACTCTGCCGCGATCCCCGTCTCCTCCATGACCTCTCGCTGCGCCGCCTGCACAATGTCCTCGCCCAGGTCGGCCAGCCCGCCGGGGATCTTCCACCGCCCCGGCTTGTCTGCGTACTTTTCCAGCACGACCAGCAGGCGGTCCTGCTCGTCCAGCACCACGCCCGCGCAGCCCACGTAGTGCGACGCGTACGCCGGCAGCTTGTTGGTCTCGTCCGTGGGCAGCCACTGCGTCAGCATCACGAAATCGGGCTGGCAGTGGTGGAAGACAAAGCCCTGGGCGACGGCGATGGGCACGTGGGTGGCGAGCGCAATCGGCACGCGCAGCCACAGACCACGGCGGCCCTCGGCGCGCCAGAGCGAGAGGGACGACGCCAGCTCGGCGGCAAAGGTCGACGGGTCCGCGGGCAGGCCGGCTGCGTCGATGATGACGCCGTTGTAGACGTCGCCTGTGTTTAGCAGAACCATCCAACGGTTTGCCCAAAAAAAGTAAACGATCGTCTCAAATGAAATGACATGGATGCGTTTGACAAAACAGCGGAACAGTTGAAGACCAGCTTCATATGCTTCGATTGCTGATTTGCATTCAGTACGACTCGCCCTTCCCAGCCAGCTGTTGTTGTTTTTTTTACTTCAGTGTAAAAAAATATTTATATTTTCGTTTGAATACCTCGATGATGTCGTCGTTGGAGGCGCGGGCCGAGGGCGAGGACTTGAAGAAGTAGCTTGGAGGATATTCGTAGGCCTGGGCATACGTGGCCGAGGACGAGCCAAAGATCCATGGCTCGGGCATACGCTCCTGCAGGAGATCGTCGGCTTTGCTGTGCTTTGTTGTGCGTCGCCGCCAGCAGAGGAGCACCGCGAGGAGGAGGCAGAGGAGAAACAGGAGTGAGCCGACGGTGACCCCAACAATAACAGACGAGCTGTTTTGCGGCTGGGTCGTCGCGCAGTTGATCGAAAGGGTCGTGATGTTGAAGGTCGACGAGGCATCGCAGTAGATCGTGGCGTTGCCCTCCGTGCCGCTCGTGCAGTTGCCAACAGAGAGTGATCCCACGGGGACGCTCGGAAAGACGATGCCGTCAGCCGTGATCGCTTCGCAAAATGCCGTGGACTGAGAGGGCGTTGCTGTCGCGGATGCCGTGGCCGTGGCCGTTGCCGTTGCCGTGGCCGTTGTCGTTGCCGTGGCCGTGGGGAAAGCTGTTTCGATTGGGGCAGTCTCGATGAAAACTGTTGTTGCAGCGGGGGGCACGGTTTGAATCGGAGCTGTCGACGTCCCAACCAAGGACGAGCTTGATTCTATAAAACCAAAAATGGTCGATTGCTGATTAGCAGATCCGGTTGCAGCCGGTTTTGTAGCAGATTCAGAAGTTGATCCGGTCGCCGAGCCCGTTGCCGACTCGGTTGCGGCTGCGGTGGCCGATTCGCTTGCGGTGGCCGATTCGCTCGCGGTGGCCGATTCGCTCGCGGTGGCCGATTCGCTCGCGGTGGCCGATTCGCTCGCGGTGGCCGATTCGCTTGCGGTGGCCGATTCGCTCGCGGTGGCCGATTCGCTTGCGGTGGCCGATTCGCTCGCGGTGGCCGATTCGCTCGCGGTGGCCGATTCGCTTGCGGTGGCCGATTCGCTCGCGGTGGCCGATTCGCTTGCGGTGGCCGATTCGCTCGCGGTGGCCGATTCGCTTGCGGTGGCGATGCCAGAAATTATTCTTGCAGTCGATGTGTACGAAGCAGTTGCTGTCGTC
>Ga0302230_10002596_pt1 | contig 10644 bp, 2 predicted proteins | sample II_Palsa_N2_1_FD_193523 | JGI IMG/M metagenome (GOLD analysis project Ga0302230, IMG submission 193523) | Peat permafrost microbial communities from Stordalen Mire near Abisko, Sweden - II_Palsa_N2_1 | ecosystem: Environmental > Terrestrial > Soil > Palsa > Peat permafrost | place: Sweden...
GCAACGTTCACAACCAGTTCGCTCGCGGTTGGATCGCACAGCCTCACCGCGAACTACGCGGGTGACGCAAACAATTCGCCGTCGAGCTCGCAGATCGTGACGCTCACTGTTTCGGGTTCCCCTGACTTTTCCATCGCACTCACCCCTGCAAGTGAGACCGTTGCCAGCGGAAGTCCTGCGTCGTCCACTGTGAGCGTCACGCCGGTCAACGGGTTTTCCGCGGCCACTGCGTTTTCGTGCTCTGGTCTGCCCTCGTTCGCCTCCTGCACATTCAGTCCAGCCTCCGTAACTCCGAATGGCGCTGCCGCGACATCGACCGTGACCATTGCAACGAATGTCCAAACAGCTGGGATTAGGAATGGAAACCGACCGAGTGGTAAGAGTGGAGTAGTTGGATCAGGGTGGAGCCTGGCGATTCTACTTCTCCCCCTGGTCACTTTCAATCGCAGACGCAGAATATCCTGGCTTCGAGTTTTCGGATCCATCTTTGTGGGAATGTTGTTACTTCAGGGCACTATGGGGTGCGGGGGGGCTTCGAACAGCTCGACTACGCACCAAGGTCAGTACTCCATTACCATCACCGCAACGTCCGGGACTCTCAGTCACAGCGCAACCCTCGCGCTTACTGTTCAATAGAAAGACACTACTAATCTTCAAAGCCGCATCGGCTTTTGAATGCAAAAACCTGAGCTCGCCGGTGCTCGAGTTTGGAAGGAATGCTACCTTCTGCATCGGTAAGTGATAGCGAACTTCCTATTATGAACACATTAATCACTACAGGCGGTTTCGAATCATCGCCATTCGTCGGTCAAACAATTCGTTTACGGGGTTGCAAAGGAGGGCCGCTAAGTTGATGTCGAGCTAGACCACAAATAAACGTCATGGAGGTCCGAAAAACGACACGGCTCTTTCGTGCCCGATGACCATGACAGCAGCCCTCCGGAGTGCAAACTTCGGAAGGCTGCCGCCCCGTTCTTATTTGACTGTCAGGGTGAGTTGCGTCGAGTGGCTCATCGTACCCGCCGTCACGGTGACCGTCACGTTGTAGGTTTGCGGCGGAGTTGAAGAGCTGCCACAGCCCGTAGCTCCAATCGCTGCGGTGATGCCCGCCGTAACCAGCATGAGACACAGCCATCCATTCATCCGACTACGCGCTTTGCGCCACTTGCGCGTAAAGGGCAGCAGTAGCAGTCCCACGGCTACCTGCGGGAGCTTGCTGGGTGACCCGTGACTTGGCTCAACTGCCGCCATCTGCTCAGGCATCTGGAACTTGAGTGAGATGTTACTGACCGGCTGATTAGCCGGCAGGCTCCACGAGGTGAGCGATTGCTCTGTCCATCCCGGTGTCCCAAGGGTTGCTGTTGCGCCTACGGGGAGACCGGTAACGGATAACGTGATTGCGCTCGGGAACGTGGTGCCCGCGCTGGGAGCGAGGGCCACCGTGTAGCTCGCCGATCCGCCCGGAGTCGTGGTCTGCGACTGCCCCGTGCTTCCGCTGCCGCCGGTGGTACCCACCGTCAGATCGACGACGGACAGCGCAAGCACGCTGCTCGACGATACTGCGAAGTCGACACTCGCAGTATAGGTGGCCGTGATCGAATGCGAACCGGCCGTTAGCGTTGCGGTAGTGAATGTGGCCACTCCGCTCGAGACCGTTGCCGATCCAAGAAGCGTTGTACCGTCGAAGAACGATATCTCGCCCGGTGGTGTTCCGGCAGCCGAAGTCACAATCGCCGTCAGGCTGAGGGAATTCATCAGCACCACTGGATTAGCGCTCGATGTAACGCTGACTGCGGTCGCGGCTGTGTCGATAATGAGTGTCCCGCTGGCCGAGCCCGTATAGTTGGTGTTGTTGATGGTGCCGACTACGGCATAGCTACCCGCGGCCGTCGGAACTGTTGAACTTCCGTTGTAGGTTAACGAAACGCTTAGGCTGGCTGGAATCGTCGTAGCTATCGCGGTCAGAGCCGAACCGGTGTACGTCTGCGACAGCTTGGACAGCATCACCGTCGCCGCTGCCTTGCTGATCGTCATCGTTCCAGTTGCAGACCCTGTGTAGTCCGCATCGTTGATGGTGCCAACAACGGCGTATGTGCCTGCTGCCGTCGGAACCGTTGAACTTCCGTTGTAGGTCAACGAAACGCTTAGGCTGGCCGGAGTGGCCGTGGCCGTCGCAGCCAGGGTCGATCCGGTGTAAGTCTGCGAAAGTCCGCCCAACGTCACTGAACCTGCTGTCTTGCTGATCGTCATCGTTCCAGTCGCAGACCCTGTGTAGTTCAGATCGTTGATGGTGCCAACAACGACATAGCTACCCGCTGCCGTCGGAGCTGTGGAACTGCCGTTGTAAGTGAATAAGACGTTGAGGCCGGCCGGAATGGTCGTAGCTGTCACAGCCAGGGCCGATCCCGTGTACGTCTGCGACATTCCACCCAGTGTCACGGAACCTGCGGCCTTGCTGATCGTCAGCGTTCCAGTCCCCGTGCCTGCGTAGTCCGCATCGTTGATGGTGCCCACAACGGCGTAGCTGCCAACTGTCGTCGGGGCTACCCAACTGCCGTTATACGTGAACGAAACGCTTAGGTGGGCCGGATTGGTCATGGCCGTCGCGGCCACCGCAGAACCGGTATAGACCTGCGACATTCCGCTCAGCGTCACCGAACCTGCTGCCTTGCTAATCGTCATCGTACCGGTCGCCGTGCCCGTGTAGTTCGCGTCATTGATGGTGCCCACAACGGTATATTCACCTGCTGCCGTGGGAAGGGTTGCACTGCCGTTATAAGTGAACGAAACGTTCAGGCTCGACGGAGTCGTGGTCGCCGTGGCCGCCAACGGGGAGCCGGTGTAGGTCTGCGACATTCCGCCCAGCGTCACCGAACCTACTGCCTTGCTGATGATCATCGTTCCGGTCGCCGTGCCTGTGTAATTCAGGTCGTTGATGGTGCCCACAACGGCATATGTGCCCGGTACGGTTGGAACCGTTGAGCTTCCGTTGTAGGTAAATACGACGGTTAGGCCAGACGGGGTCGTGGTAGCTGTCGCGGGCAATGCCGACCCGGTGTAGGTCTGCGACATTCCGCCCAGCGTCACGTTTGCTGCGCCCTGTGCAATAGAAAGCGTATAGCCCTGGGTCACTTGGCTTCCGCTAAGCGTATCTGTGGCTGTCACGCTGAAGCTCAAGAGGCTACCCGCGGCTGTCGGAGTTCCCGAGAGGACACCGCTTGCGCTGAACACCAGCCCGGCCGGCAGACTTCCCGTCGAACTGAAGGTGTAGGGTCCCGATCCGCCGCTTGCCGTGAAGCTCTGGCTATAGGCCACGCCGACAGTACCTGGCGTCAATGTCCCGGCCAGGGGAGAGACTGTGATCACCGGTTGAACGCCTGTGCCGGAGAGCGTGATTGACTGCGCAGCGGAAGCGTTATTCAGGTGGTTGTCAGACACGGTGAGGGTTCCGGAGTTGGCGCCGCTCGCCTGCGGCGTGAAGTCGACCGCGTAGCTGCAGCTTCCGCCCGCTGCAAGGCTGCCCGCGACTCCGCCTGCGCTGATCTGCGGGCAACTGGACGAGTTGTCGAGCGCGAAGCTGCTGTTCACGATTGCAGGATTCGAGCCTGTCGCCGGGAACGGGAAGGTCAGTGGTGCGTTACCGCTGTTGACAAGGGTTACAGTGGGCGCGGCCTCCGTATCTGCACTGCCAACGTTGGTCGGGCTTGCAAAAGTCAGACTCGGCAGGTCTGCATAATCCTCTTTCAGCACGCGGCTGTTGTTGCCGTCGGCAACAAAGAGGTTTCCGCTTGCGTCCATCGCAATCCCGTAGGGCGATGTCGGGCTGCCCGTCGGTACCACTGTCTGCGTATAGGCGCCTCCTGACCACGTCTCCTTCAAAATCTGCCCAGCGCCGTAATTGCTGATGTAGACGTTGCCGGACTCATCCAGTGCAACACCGTAGGGACTGGAAAGACCACTCGCAATCTTGCTCGCAATATAGGTGCCGGCCGAGAACGTCCACACCACGTTGTCGTTCGCGTCGGCGACGTAGAGGTTGCCGGTGGCATCCACCGCAATCCCCTCCGGATGGTTCAGACCAGTGCTGACGATCGTGCTCTGGCTATAGATTCCCGCGGACAGCGTCAACTCATAGATGGCGTTACCGGTGGAGTCCGTGACAAACACATTGCCGGCGCCATCCACAGCGATCCCCCAGGAATTGCCCACGCTGCTGCTGATCACGCTCTGCGTGTAGGAGCTTCCGCCCGCGGGCGTCTCTTTGTACAGCGTGCTGTTGGGGCCTTGCGCGATATAGACGTTTCCAGCCCCATCCACCGCAACTGCGGTCACGAAGTTGATCGTGGCGATGGTGCTCTGGGTATAGCTGCCACCTGAAAGCGCCTCTTTATATACCGCGCCGTTCGAGTGGTCCGCGATATACAAATTTCCGCCTGCAGCTACGGCAACCCCGACAGGAGCCGCCAGATTGAAGGGCGACGCTGCGGTCGCGACCGTCGTTTCCGTCCCAGGCTGGAAGGTGATTTGCGGCCCCGTGCCCGTTCCAGACACGTAGCCCGTCCCCAGCACATTACCCGCTCCATCTTCGAGTAGCACTGCGCCATAGCGGGTTCCCGCAACCTGAGGCGCAAAGTTCACGTCCACCGTGCAGGTATTGGCGCTGGTCGGGCTATATGTGCCTTGCGCGCAGGATCCGGTGCCAGCGTTGAGGAAGTCATGATTCGCCGCGCCCTGGGTTACCACATTAATGCTCGCCACTGCGGCTGGGACGTTGAAGGTGAAGGTCAGCGTGATTGGCAAAGCTAAACTTCCAATATTCGAGGATCCGGCGGCTTGCGGCGGCGCCGCGGAGGCTACCGCATAGATTGTCGGGGTATAGCTTTGGCTCGCCGTCATCCCTGCAAGCGTGTCGGTCGCGGTGACGGTGAAGGCGGTTGGGCCTCCAAGAGTTGGTGTTCCGGTAAGCAAGCCGCCGTTCAGCGACAAGCCCGCAGGCAATGCTCCAGCGCTTACGGCATAGGTATAGTCGCCGTCGCCTCCGCTGGCCGAGATGGTCTGGCTGTACGGAATGCCGAGGGCTCCGTCGGGTAGCGAGGCAGGCACGATGGTAAGCGGGATCGACGCCGCATTAATCGTGAGCGAGTAGCTTTGGCTGCTGCTCGAAAACGCCGGCGATGAGCTGTCCGTCGCCACGATCGAACAGGTGAACGTACCACTGGCGGTAGGCGTACCCGAAAGCACGCCGTTGGTGAGATTAAGGCCTGTGGGCAATGCGCCATTCGTCAGGGCGAGAGTGTATGGTCCGGTTCCGCCGCCGGCCGTGAAGGTCTGGGTATACGTAACTCCTACGGTGCCGGCCGATAAAGTCTCACTTGCCGGCGAGACGGTGATACTTACTCCCATGCCGCTCACACCGATATTCTGCGACACAAGGGTGTTTAGATTATTGTCCGCCAGGCTGACCGCTGCACTGTAGGCCCCAGCGGCTGTTGGCGTGAAGTCGATGCCCAGAAGGCAGCTGCCATTCGCCACCAGCGTTTCGGAGTTGAGCGCGCAGGTCGTGCTGTCGCTCGAGAAGCCAGTCGGTATGCTGATCGTGGAAATGTTCAATGTTGCATTGCCGTAGTTGAAGAGCGTCGCCGACTTCGGACTATCGGAACTCTCACTGCCTGCAGCCGTGCTCGCGAAGGCGAACGTGGGTGCCGTCGAGATGTTCAGCTCATCGATTGCAGCGCCGCTTTCATCAGCGATGTATAGATCGCCTGCAGCGTCCAGTGCTAGGCCAACTGGGAGATTGATTCCCCTGGTCACCACCGTGAGCGGGAGGAAGGTTCCGCCCGAGGGTGTCGCTTCAACTATTCGGCCATTGCCGGAATCGCTGATGTAGACGTTGCCATTCGGGTCGATCGCAAGGCCTTCCGGCTGAATCAACACCGAGTTCGCCACGATGGTTTGCGTATAACTGTTGACGCCGGCAGGAGTCTCCTCCAGCACCTGGTTGTTGCCCGTGTCGGTCACGTAGATGTTCCCGCTGCTGTCCACTGCGACGCCGTTCGGACCGAGAAGACCGGAGACCACCGTGCTCTGGGCATAGCTGCCGTTGTTTGGGGTTTCCCTCAGGACATCACCAGTGGTGTACTCGGCAATGTAGACGTTGCCGGAGCCGTCGACCGCAACATCGTATGGGCAGGCGAGACCACTGATGGGTGTGGATTTGGTGTAGACCCCTGGGCCGGTGAGTGTCTCCAGCACGACGTCGTTGTTGGTCGAGCATTCCGCTACCCAAAGGTTTCCGGCTCCATCGACCGTCATGCCAAGCGGGCCCTGCAGTGTGCTGTCGTGCCATGTAGCCGTCGTGCTGCCGCCCGCAAACTGATACAGAGTAGTAGCCGCGTCGGTGACATACAGGTTTCCAGCCTCGTCGAGCGCCGCACCAAACGGCGTTCCGAGACCGGAGGTATTCGGAACGGGAGTCGAGAACGTACCCGGCTGGAACGCAATCGAGGGCGCCTGGCCGACACCATAGAAGTAGTTGGTGCCAAGCACAGCCCCGCCGCCGTCGGTGATCACCAGCGCGCCGGTGCGCATGCCCGGCGCCTGCGGGGTAAACGTAACCTCAACGGTGCAGCTCTGTGAGGCCGAGTAAGAACCCGCAGCGCATGTACCACCGCTAGTGAACTGGAAGTCGCCCGTCGACGCGCCCTGCGTGGTCACGTTAAATCCGCCCGGCGTGGCTGCGTTCATGAAGTCCACCGTTACCGTGACTGTGGGAGCCGCCGTGCCCACGTCATACTTGCCCAGGTTGTGCGGCGGCGTGCCGCCGGACCAGATGAGGGCATCGCCTGGCTGGTTGTATCCAAAACCATAGAGCTGCCCAGCCTGGTTGACCATCAGCGTGCGGATTCCAGGAATACCCTGGTAGAGAGTTTGGTTATAGGAGCTGCCTCCGGTTGGCACCAGGAGGTTGATTGTGCCGGCGCCGCAGTCCACCTCGGCACCACAGTCGACCACCCAGACATTCCCAGCGGCATCCGCAGTCGTGGCCGAAGGACTCACCCAGGTGCCGGCGATGGATGCGAGGCTATAGCTGCCGCTGGTGTTTGTGATTTTGTATACCGCCGCCACCGCCGGCTCGGGCAAGTTCAGGGTATAGGTACCGTAGTTGGGGCCGGAAGCTACGTAGAAGTTTCCCAAGCTGTCAATCGAAAGGCCTGTTGTATTGACCAGGGCGGGATCCGTAAACAGCGTGGTTGGCGGGTTGTAGGTGTTGTTGCCCGCCGAGGTGAGCTCCACAATCGCGCCGGTTCCGGCATCCAGCACGTAGACGTTCCCGCTGCTGTCTACGGTGACCGAACTCGGTTTGCTCCAGCCGCTGCCCAGCGTTTTGTATGTGAAGCTGGTGTTGGACGTGCCAACGGGAATGAACATTTGCACCAGCGGCCCGGCCGGGTCGACGCGGAACAGGTTGTTCGAAGCGTCAATGGCGAGGCCCATCGCATCTACGGTTGAGTACGTCCCGCTGCCACCGACCGGGATACCGCCTACTTTGATATCCTTCTGCTGAGACACGTCGAGCGGGTTTCCATTAGCGTCCACTGGCACGTAGACGAGAGCCGAGAAGCCTGAGATGTAAAGACCTCCCGAGGCATTGGCAACCAGCCCCTGCGCGTTGGTCGCCTTATTCTGCTGATACGAGCTAAAAGCGCCAAAGAACTGAACCGTCTGAGCCGCCACCGGCACCGAACCCATCACAACCAACAACCCTGCAAGCGCAATCGTCCCGCGCACGCCCAATGCCGCGGCGAGCCTGCCCGCCGCTTTGCGACAAACACGGCCGAAAAGATTTAAGGTGGAGGCGCTTAAAGACTGGACAGATCCTTCTAATTTCCTGGCGTGCAATTCCATTGCGGTCGATCTCCCTTGCATAAGCGCAGAGAGCTACCCATTGGGCCATACCGTACACGAAGGACCCACGTTCACACCCAGAAAGGTGTTTGTGGAACAACGGCGGAAGAGCACACTTCGGGAAACAGTTCTGCGAATTCAAGGTGTGTATCGACGGTGGGCGGAATTGGATGATACTTGCATAGAAAAGAATGGCCGCCGATTATCCCGAAATGAACGTGGGCAAAGATTGTCCTGATTTGGCAAAGTGCGGCGGGATCATGAGAGAGTATCGACGGAGAAAGGCCTACCAGGCTGTCCAAGAATTGTCAGCCGTGATGAGAATATTGCCGGTGCGGATCTACGTCTCCTGTGAGTCTCCGGAAGTAGATAATTCGCGGGACTCGGCATTAACACTGGGTCCGGACGTAGAACTACCTTGCATCGGCAAGTGACGGATTAGTCTCTACGCGACCTGCGCGAAAAGGTAAATCGCTCTTTCAACGCCGCCAGGATTGATCGCGCTCCCGTGGCTTGGTATGCGACCGCGCCCGGAACGGCGATCGAGACCTCTGTGCCGCGACTGGCATCGCTCTCGATGGTGAACCGGCCGCGGCCCCTATAGCTGCGCTCACGCATCCCGGTCAACCCAAAATGGCCCGGCCGCCCCATCCCCGCCATGCCTGCCGTCATCCCAACCCCGTCATCCTTGACTCTGAGAACGAAGTCGCTCGAGTAATGGAGAGTGACGCGAAGCTGCGTGGCCTGAGAATGTTGGACGGCGTTACGTATCGCTTCAAAGGCAATCTGCCAAAGCTCATCCCTCACAATCGGATGTAACTCTCGATATTCCCCCGTGACCGAAAACTCAACCGCCATGCCCGGAGGAGGGGGCAGGTCTTCTGTAGCCAGCCGCAAAGACTCGACAAGGCCAGTGGCACCCTCAGTGGTCGTGGATCGCATCGCCTCCAACGCGGAACGCCCTTCCGCAATCGCCTGACCAAGCCACGTCGATAGCTTCACCAAGGCCGTGCGTCGCGTATCGTCGGTTCCTTCGGCCAACGCATCGTCAGCCACCATCTTGCTGCCTTGCACGGTCTGTAGAAAGGTATCGTGCAGTTCTCTCGCCACGCGGGTTCGTTCCGCGAGACGCTCCTCGAAACGTGCATTGATGCTCCTGGCAATCGACCGAACCCGGAGTCTGTAGATCGTCCATGCAGCCAGGAGAATGGCTAAGACGAAACCAACCAATGCCCGCTTGGTCTGATACCAGTATGGGGCGATGGTGAAGGTCAGGGTTGCGCCCTGCTGGTTCCACGCATCGCCATTCCCCGCGATCACTCGAAAGTGATATGTACCCGGTTTGAGGTTTTCGAAATAAGCGGTTCTGCGGCTTCCAGGGTCCTGCCAGTCGCTGCTGTAGCCGTTTAGCTGGTAGCGGAATCGAATCTTTCCGGGCGAAACATAGCTCAACGCTGCGTAGTGAATCTCGATGTCCGGGGTGAGTGGAGGAAGGCTCACGGCTGCGCTGACGGGATGAACCTGGTGATTTGCGGTCAGTCCCTCTATCGTGACAGGCGGAGGCAACATGATCGGCGTCTGGCTTTGCGGATCGATCATATTCAAGCCAACTTCACCTGCAAACCACAGCTTGCCGTCGGACGTGACGACAGCTTTAGAATCGAAAATCCCCTCCGATGGCTGCACCCCATCGTAGGAATCAAACAGCGTGAACCGCACCGTGGAATCAGGATGCTTCCACCATGAGCCGAACTGATCCTTTGGAATCCGCAGAAGCCCACGAGCGGTCATCAACCACAGATTGCCATTCAAATCGAACAGCCCGGTAAAGTAGCGGGTGTCGGGCAAGCCATTTCGACTATCCATCGTTTGCACTCGCCCGTGGCGGCAGGCTTGCAAAGCAAAGGTCGTAATCGCCAGCACCTCGTCGTCGTTCACGGGTACGATCTCTTTGAAACGCCCTCGGCCGAGATCCACCTTGCATCCGCTTAACCTCCCGTCCGCAAGATGACGTAATTGACCATCGGCATAGGAAAGCCAAATCCCATGCGCTGTATCTGCCCTTACGAGGTGAAGGCCGGGAGGCTGCGGTGCGAGTGTCTCCTCCACTGCCTTGTCCTTTGCAACACGGATCAAACTAGGGCCTTGGACAAGCGACGTAGCCCAAATGGTGTGGGCTGTGTCCTCCGTGATGGACACAATCAGCCCCGCGGGATCTCCATTCGCTTTGCGGACTTCTCGAAAATGCCCTGCATCATATAGGTACAAACCGTTACTGATACCTACCCAGTCGCGCCCCTGATGGTCTGTAAGGACGGATGTGACATGTCCCGCGGTTGGAAATCCCTGAAGCTTCCTCACAACGCCTTTGCTTAGTAGATCCACCGAATCTTGATTGCCAATCCAAAGAGTGTCATTCTGCGCCACCGCTATACCGCTGATTGAATCCATCGACAAACCTTCGGTGACGGTGAAGGAGAGGACGCGAAGGTCTCGGAAGTTATCCAGGCCGCCGTTGGTCGCAACCCAGACTGTCCCCTCGCTGTCCTCAAATATGTTGTTGACCGCGTCGCTGGATAGGCCATCCGAGCGGCGGTAATGTTCCACAGAGTTCTGGTAAAGGCGGTAAATGCCGTCGGCATAGGTGCCCACCCAGAGTGCCCCCTCCCGGTCTTCGAGTAGAGCCGTCACGCCGATCTTCCTACCCTCCAGTCCAGGGCGTAGAACTCCCTGAATGTG
>Ga0302230_10002601_pt1 | contig 10632 bp, 2 predicted proteins | sample II_Palsa_N2_1_FD_193523 | JGI IMG/M metagenome (GOLD analysis project Ga0302230, IMG submission 193523) | Peat permafrost microbial communities from Stordalen Mire near Abisko, Sweden - II_Palsa_N2_1 | ecosystem: Environmental > Terrestrial > Soil > Palsa > Peat permafrost | place: Sweden...
CCCCCCCCCCCCCCCCCCCCCCCTTCCTTCTTCCCGCCATCATCTGTGCCTGAGCGTGATCCCCGCTGGTGCTGGTGCACGTGCAGTTACTGCGGTTGTTTTTTTTTGTGGCCTGCATGAGTGCCGTCCAAAGCCCTTTTGATCCAAAGTTGGCATGTTTCTTATCTCCGTTTGAATAGGTCTTGTTGGATTCTTCCTACTGTCCCAGCACAGGAGCGCCTGCACGAGTACAGAGTACATCGCACAGAGTGAACGCAAACGTGCCAGTAACTAAGCCCCTTTGGCGTCAAAGTTGGCATTTTTTCCTTACTCGCTTTTCAATAGGCACATCTGAAGGCAAGCAACGTAGAAAACGAAAGGTAAAGGCATAGGACCTTGGGTGTCAGCATTTGCATATTTTCTTATCCTTTTTTTCAAAAGGTTCCTGTGCAGATAAAAGAGCGACTGTTCAGATTGTTGGGCTCCTGTGGAGATGATGAACATCCGGGAGGGTGTGGTTGCGGGAAGGGACGTCAACGCGGTCGTGTCACAGTACGCAACTTATGGGGCTGCGCACTTGTTCATGCCCCGTCTGCTGCCCACGGTCTGGTCGGGCACGGACGAGAAGCTGGAGGCCAAGCTGGCCTTTTGGTGTCTTTTTGAGCGCTTTATGGATGACCAGGGGGCTCGTTTGCTTGCGTCTGCGGGCATGGACGGTCTCGGGACTGCACTCACAGCTGTGGTCCGCACGACGATGGCCATTGGAGAGGACTCAGACAAGATACTCGAGGCCATGAAGCGAAAGGAGGATGTATGGATGTATCTCCGAGCGCAGACTTGTCTCGTGCGCATGCGATCCAGCGACGAGACCCACGTCACCATCTCTGCTTTTGACATCCATCTCCCCAAGGACGAGAACATCACCAATGAGCAGTACGAGCGGTTGACTGTGCCCAGCACGAAGAAAGGGTCCGTCTTCAGTGTCGGAGCACGCGTCGGCATGCCCAGAGTTACCGTGCGAGCGGAGACAGTCCAGGTCCACAGCGTGTCCTTTGCCCGTCGATTGTCCGAGATGGTCAACACGCCAGCGGAGACCGCAAAAATTACCAAGAATGGCGTCGAAATGGAAGAGTCCCGCCAGCTGCCGTTGTCGACTGGTGTGTTTAATTGGCTGTTGCCCGCTGTTGCGATCGACGAAGCCGAGTCAGTGCAGCCTGCGGTCCAGATGTGGAAGAAACTTCGCACCGACGTCATGTACTCAGAGGGTCCGCCGTGGTACCGCTCGCCCCAGTACAACGCCCTTCGAGCAGTAATCCAAACCATCGTCAACGAGAACGTGGCCGGCAACGACGCCCACTTGGTCTACAAGACGCTCATGCTCGAGTTCCTCTCGTGGGCCGCCCTCAAAGTGTCCCCCAAGGTGGTTCGCATCGATATGTGTGCAAAGCTTGCTCAGCGCATCAGCAAGATCCAGTCGTTGACTACCGAGGCGACAAGGCTGACCGAATGGAAACAGCGAGTGCTGGCTTTGGCGACTTCTGCGACCGTCGAGTTGAAAAAGGGCTTGCAGCTTGCGTGGGATAAAGAACGCGAGGATTTCAGTGCCTCGCAGCAGATACGGCTTCCCCCTGTCACCAAACTCGATTTGTCACCCAAGCATGAGCTCAAGAAGACTGCTTCGAAGCCGATTCTAGAATTGCTCGACCGCGTCGTCAAACCCAACGAGTCTTTTTCCAGTGTTGAACCGACGCCGTCTGCCCCCTCGACTTGCCTCGCGACCGACGCCGTTGACATGGAAAACATCGAGGCCTTTTTCACGTCTGCTCGTCAAGAACTCGACTCACGCAGACATACCAAGACTGACATCCGCTCAACGCTTGACTTGCAGTGGACGCTTTGCCGCGTTGAGCACATCATTCAAGGAGTCATTTGGCCCATTCTCTCCCTCGATCCCCAGATCAATGTCAAGGTTGGCGCGATCAGAGCAGCAGAGCCTCTGCTCAAGGCCTACATCGACTTGACCAAGACGGTCTACGATAATGACCCGAGGCTCAAGAGTGTGCGCATGCTTACCATCCTCACAATGACGGTGATAATTGACTGGCTCGAGTTGCGCTATGATAGCCTTTGTCGCTGGTCCGAGGCCATTGGAGCCATCTTGTACAAGTGCCGTCTGCCTTTTGACCCCTCAGAGGTGGCGGAGTCGCTACTGTTGCAATCCAAAGACGAGCATGTTTGTCTGCAATCCGTTCTCGTCTACTGGAACAAGCGGCGTGAGCCAAACATTCCGATTTTCGACATCAAGACGCCATTTCACAGCCTAGCGTTCGAGTATTATTCCAAAGACAAGGACATGCAAAGTCACGTGGCGACCGTTCGCCTAGATGACGAGGTTCTTTTCCATCAAAGACAGGTATCAGTACCTATTTTTTTTTAACTTGACTGACCCTCTCTTTTTTATGATAGGTCGAATTGAAAACGAAAATCGAGAAATACGAAGCGCTCGATGATAGCATTCGTTCGCAGCCATCCTGTACGTGCCAGAAGTCTCATTGGGGAAGCGTTGTCTCCGAGTGCTTTTCGTGCCAGAAGAGACTCCAACTGCAAAACGAGAGGGACAACATTTCAATCGACGTCGCTGAACGCCGGCTCCCAGACGATGATACTGAGGCAGGCATTGTCGTTTTCTACCAGCAAATGCCCGACGATATTAGGATCTGGTGCAACACCATCTGGTATTGTCAGCTCGAGATTGCGCCAGTGGTGACGAAAGTGCAAATTGTTTCCACCTGGCCCGATCAGAAGTCGTCGCCCATTTTCCTCGGCAGCACTACAAAGGCTGTCTCCGAATCACATTTCAAATCGGTCAAGGTTACACCAGCGCTCTCCCCCGACAGCATATTTGCGCCCAATGGTCGAAATCTTACGATGGCTGTGAACGACATCGGGAATAAAAAAATCAAGTGCGTCACCACCGAAAGCCCGTCGGTTGCCCAGACGTGCACGTTCAGCATCGACGAGTACCCAGCCTACAGATCGTTGGACTTTGTGCTCAAGGAGGTACAGAAAACCAACAATGTCGTCATTGCTGAGCAAGCCAACTGCTCCGCGGACATCACCCTCTCCGAGTTTATCAACTTTGGCGAGGTCCGCTGTGGTGGTCACCTTCAAGCGCGCAACATTGTCCGCGCCATCCAGTCGGGTTTTCTCTCGTTCAAGCAGGAAGCAGTATTTTGCTTACTCTCACAAGCTCTCCTTCAGATCGGCCCGTTCGATAAGGTGGCCAGCTCGTTTGGTTGGAAGGTGGACTGGCTCGATTCGACCTTTGTGGCCTTTGCCCTGAAGGAGACTGGCGACCTGTTGGAAGCCAACTCTCGCAACTGGATGAATCACGTGGTTCTCCAAACGGCTGTGGGTTTGTTTGGGTACATTATCCGTTCCGCCGCACCACAACGAGAGCGTCAAGCTGCCTCCATAGCCCTTCGTCGATGCCGTGAAATTGGGCTCGAATGGATCGGCCAGATTCGCGAGGCAGCCAAGCCCTCAAAAAACCTCGACAGCAAGGGTTTGGTCGATAAGAAAGAGGTCGATTACCTCAACAGTATTATTGCCCAGGTCGCGTGCTCTGTCATCGTCTCATTTGTCGGGAGCACGTACCTCCTCGCTTCCTGCGATGATGCAGCCCAGTTCCTTCAAGCGTCGTCAGCCCTTGCTGGGGTGCTCTTCTCGGTACCAGCGGGGTCATTTGCCAAGTCCCATGTCCACGCGGCTATCCGCGCGTCCACCGAGGTCCTTCCTACACTGGTTGCAATCACGAAAGAGGATAAGGGTGCCTACCTCACCCGCTTTGTCGAGCAGCAGTGGGCCCTTGCTAAGGCCGGCACGGTTAGCGAATGGCGCGGCCCTGGACACATGGGCGATCACTGGTTCACGAGCTCGTTTGTCCGATCAACTGGTGGCCGACCTGTTCAACTTGATATTAGTCCGATTTTGGGTCAGTTCCTCGTGGATGGCCGTCCCATTGGACAGCTTCCAGCCTCTGTCAGCAGCTCTGACATTTACAAGAGCGTATTTGGCGCGTCCGTGCTCGAGGTCTACGCCACAAACGACAACACCCTGTCTGCCAAAACGGACAATAGCGGGCTCAGTTTCCTCTTCTATCCAGAGGCGACTCCGTTTATTGTCCACGACGCTGCGGAAGGCAAGTACTGGCTGCTTCCACCTGATCTCTTTGCAGGCACCTTGCCCAAATCGCTATGCAAGTACGCTGCCTGGCTCTTTGTGCCTCGAGACACTACGCCAACGGCATCGGGCACGTGCGAGATCGTCCTTCGTACTCACAGCTTTACGGATCCAACGTTTACCACGGCCGTGTGGCGAATGCGTGTGGTCTACAATGTTGACCAACCGAGTCGGACGGCGTCGGTCGACTGGATGCGACACGAGGCAGAACAAAACGTACTCCTTGGTATCAACACAAAGGCTTTCGAGAAGCTATACGCTGTGTTTGGACGCTTGGAAGACCGCGGTCACATCCATATCTTCCTCGACAAGGACGGCAACCACTCTGCTCGCATACATTTGCCGCGACACAATTTCCAGTTTCGTCTTTATCCCCATGGCGAAATCGGGTCGATCGACTACGAGGGCATGTGGGTCAATCTCAAGTCACAGTCGTGCGGGGCTCTGGTTGGGCTCAGATCAACTCTTCTGCTTACGTCGCATGGTGTGCCTGGTTTCTCGCCGACCAGCTTAGTGATCGTTCCGTTCGTGTCCACTTTCACTCAGCCCGAACCTGTGCTTCACAGAGTCCTCCACGGGACCAAGCCTCAAACCAATTCTGTCCCTTTTGAAGCGTCCTTTGAAGAGCTGCAGTCCCCTTCGTATTTTGTCTACACTGTTGACCAAACACTGCAGCAACTCACCGGCAAATCGCGTGTGTCTCTTTTGTACCTCGCCTTCTTGCACTCTCTCACCGCCCATGTGTTGCCTGATCTCCTCACATGCTCGCCTGGTGTCAACGTTGCGATGGATATCGTCGAGCGATGCAGGTCCAATCAACCGTTTGATTCAGCTTGCACTCTCATCTTGACTAAACTGCTTCCTTCAACCGTGCCCGAGCGAGAGGGTTACCCCATCAATAAGCCTACGATGGAGCAGATGTCCTATCCGCAATATTCACGACTGAGAAGGCACGTGCCACGAGACTCACTGTTGCTTTTGGTCAAGAGCGTCTATAGCGAAAGCAGACTGCTCGAATCCGCATTTCTTCCCTTTACGAAATCAAAATCATCAGCGGCGACAGCAGAAGAGCGCCAGAAAGAGTCGGCGAAAGAGCAACGCCTGCACACGATTGCTTACTGGCGTTCTCATAACCTGTTATCGGCCGAACACCGCCTACCGGTCCAGTTTGAGGACCTGCTTCTCAAGCCAACGGCGATGACTAGGACTGAACGATCCAGTGAGGATGTCACGAAGGACCTGCGCACCCTCGGGCAGCTTCATCGCGCCATTTTGAGCCCAGATCAGCCTGCCCTCGGCCCGCAGATCGTGATGCCAGCAGTTATTTCCATCCAAAAGAAGGCGGTCGCAATCAAGAATTTGGAGGTAAAACCTGGAATTGTAGCCCCCAAAGGACTGGCTGGCTGGCTGAGCGAGTCCAAAGACGAATGCCATTTGCTTGTTTGGTGCAAAGATGCCCTTGCCTGTGCCAATGCCCTTGATCGAGACGAGTTCTTTTGGCGGCTTGTCATCATTTGCAACTCGTCGTCCAAACTCTTTGACATCGCCAGGACCCTCCTCGTTCTGGCCTCGACGCAGTCCACCTCGATGCTACCTTCCTTTGACAAGCCGTTTCCAGTACATAAATCGTATTCAAATTTCGGCACGTTCCGCTTCGAGCGTGACATATTGACCTCGCTTGTCTCATGCTCGCGGAGCTTGGCATTTTCGGGGAAACTCAATAGTTTGATCACTCAGGAGGTCGAGACGCAAACCAAAGAAGTCGTTGATTTCTGGGTACAAAAACACCAGTATTGGACAGGCGGGTCTCTGCAGCCAGCACTGTCTACGATTAACTCAAAGTCAGATGCTGACTGGCTGCTGGCGAAAAACAAGCGCGTTGAAAAGTCGACGTTTGAAAACTTTGATCGCGCATACCTTTTGCGCAAGAGGAACTGTGACCTGGACGAGTTCCTCATACATCTCGATTCGTACGTCAAGTCAATCCCCGTACCGACCAATCTGTCTGCTGCAACGTTGACACCGCCACAAGTGCCTGCCCAAGTGCCTCAGGAGCGCACAGGGCTCCAGCCACGCCAACTTTGCGTCAACCGAGTACCTGACCTCAGCAGCGAGATCTTGTCAATCTGGAAAAGCAACTGTGTCAACAGCTTTGAATGGGCTTTCAGCAAATGCCTCGTTCGGTCCGACAGAGTCGATAGCACCAGCGGCGACATGATTACCGAGCCAGACACTTTCCTGAACGACGTCAACGACCCCGCTCTGCAGTCGAAAACACTAAACATCCTGAAAGAGGATGTACGCTCGGGCTGGCTGGCCGACCAAGGACAAGCTGTTCGCATGCAGCTCAGGGACGTCATCTTCGTCCAAGATCAACTTAAGGCTTGCCTGAAAAAAGCCTCAGCCCTAAGCAAGTCCACATGGAAGCAAATCGCCAACTGTCTCGAGCCACTCGAGAGTGACCTTGTCGGCACCGCGTTCAAAGCTGCTCGTTTAGACCCAAGCAGATGTCGCTCGCGAATCCTCCCACTTCTCTGCTCTGTTGCTTCCTCGCTAGCTCTGCGGAAACTGATCGCTGCCTTTTGCGTCTACGAAACATATGTTCATCGTTCGCAGCAGTGCCTTCTCGACCTCGAAAAGAACAACGTCAACTTTGTCATCCGTGGCCTCGGAAACACTCGAACGGCCAGGTGGACACCAGAATCCAACCCCGAGTGGCTGCTACTTGAGGTCCAGCAACGCATTACCATTCGCGAGACGCAAGTCAAGATTGCGCAGCACATGATGTCAAACTCAGAATCCTTACCGCCAGCCCCTCTCCTCGAGAAAGACAATGCAACGGAGCCACGTAGTTTCTGCGTACAGCTCAACATGGGTGAGGGCAAGACCTCTGTCATCGTCCCAATGCTCTGTGCGGCCCTTCCCGATGGTAAAGACCGTGTTGTCCGAGTTCATGTGCTGGGTTCCCTGTACGATTCCAATGGAGATACCCTCTTCATGTGCTTGGGCAACCTTCTTCGCCGAAAGTTGTTTTCGTTTCCCGCTCGACGCGATGTCAACTTGTCCTCGAAAGACCTTGGGATAATTGGCCGACAGCTGAATCGAGCCCTTGCCTCTCGCGGCGTCATCATTACTGTTCCCGAGCACCGAATGTCCTTGCAGCTCAAGATGCAAGTGCTGCACGGAAAGGATGCGCGAAGCAGTGAGGAAGAGTCTGCTCTGCAAGCCCTTGTGCAAATCCACAACTGGTACGACAAGCACGTTATGAATGTACTGGATGAGTCGGACGAACTGCTGTGCCACTCCTTCCAACTGATATACCCCGTGGGCAACCGGCACTTTGTGGACAAGTACCGATGGCGAGTCGTTGAGGAGGTCCTCAGCCTCGTCCGTGCCCTCATTCTCTCAGACGACACGTGGAGTCCGTTGTTCACTGTTTTCCAAAGGCGGTCTCCACTCGAGAGCGCGCCAGAGTGGCCTCAGACCCTTCGTCTCGTTGCTCAACCGAACGACCCGCTCCTTGCCAACTTCCAGTCGGTCCTTGTGGATCGAGTGCTTCAAGAGAAAAGTCTGACCCTTCGCAATTTGTCCAACTGGCTCGACAGCAAACCAGAGCGCCGAGCGTACGTGCGATCGCTCATTGTCGATGGTTCCACCAGATACGACGGAGCATCCCACATCATGCCCGAACTTATCAGCGAGATCGTCCTCTTGCTTCGCGGTCTATTTTCCTTTGATGTTCTTGACCACGTCCTTCGAAAGCGCTGGGCTGTTGACTACGGAACTCACCCTGAAGGCGCAGATGGTCCTGCCCCAGCACGACTGATTGCCGTCCCATACCGAGCCGCAGATACAGCCGCCGAACGCGCCGAGTTTGGCCACACGGAAGTGGCCGTTCTCTCGACCCTGCTGTCATACTACAACGAAGGCCTCTCACTGACCCGCTTCCGCCAAACTCTTGAATGTTTGATGCAGGACCAGTCCAAAAGCGAGGTCTTTATCTCATGGACGCCCCACCTTCCGAAGGAGCAGCGCGATGTCAACGCAATCAACCTCAACGATGCCAGTTATATCCGGGATCTGCACATGAAATTCCGATTCAATACAGCCTGTATCGACTACTGGTTGGACACGTTTGTGTTCCCTCGTGATGTCAGTCTGCACCCTCGCAAGCTGATTGGCTCAGCCTGGGACCTCGCGCACTCGTCTCACTACCCTACTCGAGGGTTCAGTGGCACCAACGACAGCCGAATGCTCATGCCCTCGACCATTCGCCAACAAGACCTTCCTGAACTGCAAACGACCAACGCGACTGTCGTCGGGATGCTACTCCGACGTGAGAACGCTAAGTACCATCCCCTCAGCGAGAGTGCAGTGAACACTGAGAAGATCCTTGGCGAGATGCTTTGGACCAACGGAGACGCACAAATGCTTATTGATGCTGGTGCGATCATGGTTGGCGTAGACGGTCGAGCAGTCATGACTAGCTGGTTCAAGCATCTGCCTGCGCGGTCCAAGATCCACGCAGGCGTCTTTTACGAGAACAACCGTCTTGTGGTCATGGACAGCAAGAACCACACGCGCGTATCTGACTTTGCAACCTCGCCCTATGCCACCAACCTCGAGCACTGCATTGTCTTTTTGGACGATTACCACACTCGTGGCACCGATCTGCGTCTCCCAGTGCCGTGCCACGCCTTTGTAACTTTGGGTGACCGAATGGCAAAGGAAAAGCTCGTGCAGTCGTGCATGCGAATGCGGCAACTCGGACGAGGCCACACCGTATCCTTCTTTGCCATGCCAGATGTCCACAGACAGTTAGCAACCCTGAGCCCCAAGCCGACTTCTGCGCATATTCTTCGTTGGGCCGTTGCAAACGCTGTCCATCGGACCCAGTATGCTCTGCAGCAATGGTCCCAACAGGCCTTCGTATACAACCGCAAGCTTGTTCTTGATCGGATGCCACAAGAAGCCCTCTCATCGCACAAGTACTTTGAGTTTGACGAGGTCCACGACCTCGACGCCCTCTATGGTGATTCGCGGCAGGAGCAGACCCTCAAGGCGAGCATCAAGTCCACCGTCGTCATGAACCAGGCTGCCTTTGAGAAAATCCTCCAGCGTTTTGTGCCCAACCAGCCCACTGGGATCAACACCACCTCTGTTCATTCACGGCTCTCGCGGCAGGTGGAGGCTTACGTTGGCACATACGCGGGCGAGTTCAAGGTCAAGACGACTGCCTTGGACGAAGAACAAGAACGAGAACTGGAGAAAGAACAGGAGGACGAACGCGAGGTTCATCAGCCTCCAAAGCAGACTCCGCGTACCCCTGTTCTGCCACACGACCTCAGGCTAGCAGTTGATCATGCCGACCCGAATCTGCTCAACAATTGCATCAACGGTCCTATCCCGTCCATATATGCAGCATCAGAACTGGCAGCAAGCGCTCAAGCATTGGCCACCATTTGGGACCCGAAGATCCTCGTGACAAAAGAGTTTGTCCGCACGATCGAATCCAAGGACCCATGTCAAAACGACTACTTGAGACCCCCCAACACGTTGCTCATCTTCTGGGATATCGCTAGGCAAACCCTGGAGCGGGCTGTCCTCGTCTCTGACTTTGAAGCAGACAAGCTAATCGGCTTTGTTCACAACCATGCAAGCACGGCCTCGGTTTCCCTGCACCGCACCTTTTTGCGCACGATCCCCGACCAACCCAATCCAGTGTCGACGGCGTTGACCGTCCCATCCGACATCATTGAGCGCAATGAACCGTGGCGACTTGAACAGGCTGCCCCCGTTGCAGCGCAAATTTCAGTGCTCACGTCGAGTCTCACGTTCCTCCCTGGAGTCGAGACAGAGTTACTGACGCGCGTGAGCCAAGCAAGCGACACCTTTGTGAGAACAAACGCTGCCTTTCGTCACGTCGGCCACCGCGTCGAACGATCTCTGCTTGGTACCAAACTGAGTTCGCACAGCCAATCGCACATGACAAAATAAAATCCAGAATCTAAAATTACAAAAAAAAGTAGGATCCTATCCTCTGGTAATCTTTTTCTCTGTTATTTGGTTCCTTTTTTAAGCGAACAAAGCACCGCAATTTTTAAACAAACTAGCTAACCGCAAATAGCTACCATCACCGCTTGAAGACGCTTGAGGTGCGCCTGGACATCACTTGCGGAAGCGAGGACGGCACACAGACGAGGTAGCGGTTGTGGAGGCGGTCGTCTACCATGTTGCGGCATCATGTCCATGAGTTCTGCAGTGCGGCTGAGGGATGCGGGGGCCTCCGTCAGCATCCCCGCGGCAGTCTGATCGCACAGCCGTCCAGCATCCGCCATGTGCAAAACATCCGACGCATGTCGCCCCTTTTGACGTCATCACTTTGTCGGAAATGCCGTATTCCTCACAGTG
>Ga0302230_10002611_pt1 | contig 10603 bp, 9 predicted proteins | sample II_Palsa_N2_1_FD_193523 | JGI IMG/M metagenome (GOLD analysis project Ga0302230, IMG submission 193523) | Peat permafrost microbial communities from Stordalen Mire near Abisko, Sweden - II_Palsa_N2_1 | ecosystem: Environmental > Terrestrial > Soil > Palsa > Peat permafrost | place: Sweden...
CGTTGCTGCGGGTAGACCGCGAGGATGTCGTAATCGGGCAGCGCGAACTCGTCGAGCACCGTTTCCAGTTCGCCGCGCGCGAGTTGCTGCTGGATCTCCCATGTGGAGCGCCAGCCAAGCCCCAGCCCTTCCGAGACCCAGCGGTGCAGCAACTCGCCGTCGTTGCAATCGAGCGTGCCCCCCACCCGCACTGTCGCCAGCTTGCCGTTGCGCCGGAAGTACCAGCCGCGGTTCTGGCCCCCTTGCAGGTTGAAGGCGAGGCAATTGTGCTGCGGCAGGTCTTCGAGCGTCTTCGGCCTGCCGTGCTTGCGGAAATACTCCGGCGTGCCGCAGACCACACGGCGGTTCGAGGCCAGCTTCACAGCGACGAAATTCTGATCGACCGCGCCGCCGATGCGAATCGACAGGTCATAGCCTTCGCGCACCAGATCCACCACCCGGTCGGTCAGATTGAACGACAACTGCAGTTCCGGCTTGTCGGCAAGAAACGGTGGCGCGAGCGGTGCGACGTGTTTGCGGCCAAAAGCTGCCGGCGCCGACACGATCAGGTGTCCAGTCACGGCCCGGCGGCCCGCTGCGAGCTCGTTTTCCGCCTGATCCCATTCGGATAGCAAACCGCGGCAGCGCTCCAGGAACGCCGCGCCCTCTTCGCTCACCACGAGACGCCGCGTCGAGCGGTACATCAACTTTACGCCGAGGCGCTTTTCCAGCGCATCGATGCGCCGTCCGAGGATCACCGGCGACACGCCCTCCTCCAGCGCTGCGGCAGCCAGACTGCCCGCGTCGGCCACCCGCACGAAGGTTTCGATCTGCTTGAAGCGGTCCATTGTCGTCTCCTGTGTCGACCCGAGTTCGCCCTTTGGCGCGCTACTCGGGTCCCATGCAAGCGGGTTGCAACCGCCTTGCACGCCGTCTCCCCGGTCACTGCCATTCCATACTTTTTGTTTCGAAATAAGCGACCCGGACTGATCTTATCAAACCTTTGGGTGAGGCCTAAAGTCTGTCTCAACCCCCTCGATCCGCATTCAAAGACATTCAGGAGACATTCATGGCCAAGATGAGAGCCGTCGACGCAGCGGTACTGGTGCTCGAAAAAGAAGGCATCGACACCGCCTTCGGTGTACCGGGCGCCGCAATCAACCCGTTCTACTCGGCCATGCGCAAGGCAGGCAACATCAGCCACGTGCTGGCGCGCCACGTCGAAGGCGCATCGCATATGGCCGAAGGCTATACGCGTGCGCAGCCGGGCAACATCGGCGTGTGTATCGGCACGTCCGGCCCCGCCGGCACCGACATGATCACCGGTTTGTACTCCGCTCAGGCTGACTCGATTCCTATTCTGGCTATCACGGGTCAGGCGCCCCGCGCGCGTCTGTACAAGGAAGATTTCCAGGCCGTCGATATCGAATCGATCGCCAAGCCCGTCACCAAGTGGGCCGTCACCGTGCGCGAGCCGGCGCTGGTGCCGCGCGTGTTTCAGCAGGCGTTCCACCTGATGCGCTCGGGCCGTCCCGGTCCGGTGCTGATCGATCTGCCGATCGACGTGCAGCTCGCCGAAATCGAATTCGATATCGATACGTATGAACCGCTGCCGGTCTACAAGCCGAAGGCGACCCGCAAGCAGATCGAAGCGGCGCTCACGCTCCTGAACAATTCCGAGAAGCCGCTGATCGTCTCCGGTGGTGGCGTGCTCAACGCAGCCGCGGAAGACCTGTTGGTCGAATTCGCCGAAACGATCGGCGTGCCGGTGATTCCGACGCTGATGTCGTGGGGCGCGATTCCCGACGATCACCCGTTGATGGCCGGCATGGTCGGCCTGCAGACGTCGCACCGCTACGGCAACGCGACGATGCTCGCCTCCGATTTCGTGCTCGGCATCGGCAACCGCTGGGCGAACCGTCACACAGGCAGCGTCGAGGTCTACACCAAGGGCCGCAAGTTTGTGCACGTGGACATCGAGCCGACGCAGATTGGCCGCGTGTTTGGGCCGGACCTCGGCATCGTGTCGGACGCGAAGGCTGCGCTCGAACTGTTCGTCGAAGTGGCGAAAGAGTGGAAGACCGCCGGCAAGCTCAAGGACCGCAGCGCATGGGTCGCAGACTGCCAGGAACGCAAGCGGACGCTGCAACGCAAGACGCACTTCGACAACGTGCCGATGAAACCGCAACGCGTGTACGAAGAGATGAACCAGGTGTTCGGCCGCGATACGTGCTACGTGAGCACGATCGGTTTGTCGCAGATCGCCGGTGCACAGTTCCTGCACGTCTACAAGGCGCGTAACTGGATCAACTGCGGCCAGGCCGGCCCGCTCGGCTGGACGATTCCCGCAGCGCTCGGTGTGCGTGTCGCGGACCCGCAACGTCCGATCGTCGCGCTCTCCGGCGACTACGACTTCCAGTTCATGATCGAAGAGCTCGCCGTCGGCGCGCAATTCAAGCTGCCCTACGTGCATGTGGTGGTGAACAACTCGTACCTCGGGTTGATCCGCCAGGCCCAGCGTGCCTTCGATATGGACTTCTGCGTGCAGCTCGCGTTCGACAACATCAACGCGCCGGAAGTGAATGGCTATGGCGTCGATCACGTTGCGGTGGCCGAAGGTCTCGGTTGCAAGGCGATCCGCGTGTTCAAGCCGGAAGAACTGAAGCCGGCCCTGCAAAAAGCCCAGTCGATGCTGTCCGAGTTCAACGTGCCGGTGATCGTCGAAGTGATTCTCGAGCGTGTGACGAACATCTCGATGGGCACCGAAATCGATGCCATCAACGAGTTCGAAGAACTGGCGGCCAAGCGCGAAGATGCGCCGAGCGCCATCAGCATGCTCGACTGATCTTGCTCAGTTTTCCTGACTAGTTTGACCTGATCGATCGGGCGGTGCGGCGCGTAGTTGGCGCTTGCCCGCAGGATCGAAATTGTTTCATTGACCGACCAGCGAGACCCCAGCACCATGCCGAAATTTGCAGCCAATCTCACCATGTTGTTCAACGAGGTCCCGTTCCTCGACCGCTTCGTAGCGGCTGCGGACGCGGGCTTTAACGCCGTCGAATTCCTGTTCCCCTATCCGTACAAAGTCGCTGAGCTGGCCGAGCGCCTGCAGCAGAACCGTCTGAAGCTCGTGCTGCACAACCTGCCTGCAGGCAACTGGGAAGCCGGCGAACGCGGCATTGCCTGCCTGCCGGATCGCGTCGGCGAGTTCCAGGAAGGCGTCGGCCGCGCGATCGAATATGCCAAGGCCCTCAAAGTGCCGCAGCTGAACTGCCTCGTCGGCATTCCTGGCCCAGGCGTCGATGCCGGCCGCGCTCACGCGACGATCGTCGACAACCTGCGCTTCGCCGCCGGCGCGTTGAAGAAAGAAGGCATCAAGCTGCTGGTCGAGCCGTGCAATTCGTACGACATCCCAGGCTTTGCATTGAACCGCTCATCCGAGGGCCTCGACGTGATTCGCGCCGTCGGCTCGGACAACCTGTTCCTGCAGTACGACATCTATCACATGCAGCGGATGGAGGGCGAGCTCGCCGCCACCATCAAGAAGAACCTGGCGTCGATCGCGCATATCCAGCTTGCCGACAATCCGGGTCGCAACGAACCGGGCACGGGTGAAATCAACTACCCGTTCCTGTTCGACCTGCTCGATTCGCTCGGCTATGACGGATACATCGGCTGCGAATACAAGCCGCGCACGACAACCACCGAAGGTCTGGACTGGGTGCAGCGCGTTGCGGGCCAGGCACGTGGCGCGGCGCACGTCGCCTGCTGATCGATCAGATCGCCCTCCTGAACACTCTCGACCCCAACCCACTGGAGACATAGACACATGGCAAAGATTGGATTCATCGGCCTCGGCATCATGGGCGCGCACATGGCGCGTAACCTTATCAAGGGCGGCCATTCGCTGTTCGTGAACGGCGCGTATCCGGTACCGGAAGACCTGAGCAAGACGACCACGGTGGTCGCCAACTCGACGGCCGTTGCGCAGGCTGCTGACATCGTCGTCATCATGGTGCCGGACACGCCGGACGTCGCCAACGTGCTGTTCGCCGACGACGGCGTCGCCAACGGCCTCACCAAAGGCAAGCTCGTGATCGACATGAGCTCGATCTCCCCGCTCGACACCCAGGCCTTCGCGAAGAAGATCAACGCGCTGGGCGTGGACTATCTCGACGCGCCGGTTTCAGGCGGCGAAGTCGGCGCGCGTGAAGCGTCGCTGACGATCATGATCGGCGGTCCGGAAAAGGCCTTTGCACTGGCCAAACCGCTGTTCGAACTGATGGGCAAGAACATCTCGCTGATCGGCGATAACGGCGCCGGTCAGACCTGCAAGGTCGCGAACCAGATCATCGTCGCATTGAACATCGAAGCGGTTGCAGAAGCGTTGCTGTTCGCTGCGCGTTCGGGCGCCGATCCGGAACGCGTCCGCAAGGCGCTGATGGGTGGCTTCGCTTCGTCGCGGATTCTCGAAGTGCACGGCGAGCGGATGACGAAGCGCACCTTCGATCCGGGCTTCCGCATCGAACTGCATCAGAAGGATCTGAACCTCGCGCTCGACGGCGCACGCAAGCTGGGCATCGCGCTGCCGCACACGGCCAGCGCACAGCAACTGTTCAGCGTGTGTGCAGCAAACGGTGGCAAGGCGTGGGATCACTCCGCGATGGTGCGTGCGCTTGAAATCATGGCGAACTTCGAAGTGGCTCAAGCACCGGGCAAAGAAGCGAAGGCGGCTTGACGCGATAGCAGGGATACGCTGCTGAAACGCCCCTGGTTTTGCCTGCGGTATGACCACAGGTTTAGAGGCGATCAACGGCTGCAACATCGGTTGGCGTGAGCTCCATGCCATTCATCACGTCAACCGGCAAGTGGGGCGTCCGGTGCGGTGCGCGGCACGCGTAGCGCATCGGACAAATCGTGCCGCTCTGGGCTGAGAGCGGCAAGTGGGGTCCGCAGCGGCACCCGTCGACGGCGGGGAAGCCTTGGTCGGTCAGACGTCGTCGTCGGGTGTCCGGCTGTCGGATAGTGCACACTGATACCACGCAAAAAAACGCGGCGATAAGGGCAATCAGCCTTTATCGCCGCGTTTTTTGTTTCGCGCGCAGGTTTCGAAGCGCGCGCAATACTTCATTAGTATCACGCACACTTCGCAGGTCACTACGTTAGTACTTGTCGAAGGCCTTCTGCAGCGCAACCGGTCCGGTACCACCCGCCGCGAGCGCCAGCATCAGCAGCACACGCGCCTTGTACGGATTGAGCGAGCCCGCTGTGACGAAGCCAAGCGCATCGTCGGAGGCAGCGCCGTTGCGCATCACATGGCCCGAGCCGACCCGCGACGAGCGCACCACCACCACGCCCTGGCTCACCGCATCGGCAAGCGCCTGCTGCACCGACGCGTGAATCGAACCGTTACCGGTGCCGGCCACCACAATTCCGCGTACGCCTGCCGCTACCAGGGCATCAACGCCGATCCGCGATACGCCAGCGTAACTCACGACGATCTCCACATTCGGCCACTTCGCGCCGATCACGAATTCCGTGTCGACCGTATGCGGACGCACGACCTTACGCTGGAATTCCACTCGTCCGTCCTGCACCCAGCCAAGCGCGCCCACTTCCGGAGACTGGAACGCGTCCACTGCATAGGTGCTGGTTTTGACCACATCGCGCGCGCTGTGAATGCGATTGTTGAATGCCACCAGCACGCCCTGCCCGTGCGCAGCCTCGCTCGCCGCGACAGTTACGGCATTGAGCAGGTTCAGAGGACCGTCTGCGGAGAGCGCCGACGAAGGCCGCATCGCTGCAGTCAGCACGACTGGCTTGATGCTTTTTACGGTCAGATGCAACAGGTACGCGGTTTCTTCAAGCGTATCGGTGCCGTGCGTAATCACTACGCCGTCGATGTCGTCGCTCGCCAGCAACGCATTCACACGTTGCGCGAGGGTCGTCCACAGCGCAAGCGCCATGTCCTTGCTGTCGATGCTGGCGATCTGCTCAGGCTGAATCTGCGCGACACTCGAAAGCGCTGGAACCGCTTCGAGCAGGCGCTCGACGCCGACCACGCCGGCCTGATAGCCGGAGGTATTGGCGGCATCGGTGGCGGTACCGGCAATCGTGCCGCCCGTCGCCAGTACTGCAATGCGTGGAAAAGCGTGCGCGGCGGCGAAGATGGCGGCGGACTGGGGGCCGCTGGCCGGTGAAGCGGCGGAGGTGGCAGACGGGGAGCTGCTGGCCGGCGAAGCGGCGGCGGCAGAGCCGGCGCCCTGCGCGCCGGAAGAGGAAGGAGTCGAAGTATTCATGGCGGCGATTGTAAGCGATGCGCTGCGCGCCGCCATGCGGTCAAACGAGAATTGCCGGGTTAAAGTGATCTCTTAGTCGACCATCCGGCCCCTGCTCGATGGAGATGACCGACGCCACTTTATGCAACGCGGCGGCTCTCTATCACGCCAGCATCAATCCACTGCGCGCAACTGCGCAGCGATCTCGGCTTCCTTCAATTGCGGTGCGAACATTTCCAGCAGACGATACGCGTAAGCCCGCAGGAACGCGCCCTTGCGCAGGCCCACACGGGTCGTGCTCGCCTCGAACAGATGCTGCGTATCGAGCGCCACCAGCTCCGTGTCGCGCTTCGGGTCGTACGCCATCGCCGCAACCACGCCGATGCCCATGCCAAGCTCAACATAGGTCTTGATCACGTCCGCGTCGATCGCGGTCAGCACGACGTCGGGCAGCGCACCCGCCTTCGCGAACGCCTGGTCGATATGCGAGCGGCCGGTAAAATCCTGGTCGTACGTGACAATCGGAAACTCGGCAATCTCGTCGAGCGTCAGGTTCTCACGTCCAACCAGCGGATGCCCCTTCGGCACAACCACCACGTGATGCCACGAATAGCAAGGGAACGTGACGATGTCCGGGAAGCGGTCGAGCGCTTCGGTCGAAATACCGATATCCGCTTCGCCGTTGATGATCATCTGCGCAATCTGTTGCGGACTGCCCTGGCGCAGCGCCAGATGCACCTTCGGGAACACTTCGGTGAACTGGCGAATCACCTTGGGCAGCGCGTAGCGTGCCTGCGTGTGGGTAGTGGCGACGACAAGGTGGCCGCTATCCTGATCCGCATACTGGCGCGCCACGCGGCGCAGATTTTCCGCGTCGAGCAGCATCCGTTCGATCAGCTGATGCACGGCCTTGCCCGGCTCCGTGAGGCCAGTAAGACGCTTGCCGCGGCGAATGAAAATATCGACGCCGAGTTCGTCCTCGAGGTCCTTGATCTGTTTCGACACACCCGACTGCGACGTGTACAGCACGTTCGCGACTTCCGTCAGGTTCATGTTCTGCCGCACGGCCTCGCGCACAAAGCGCAGTTGCTGAAAGTTCATCTGTGTGTCTCCGGTTCAGCCAGAGTTAAGTTATAGAGTAGTAGCGAGCCAGGCGCACGCTCAATGCGCCGGAAACACGCGCAAGGCGCGCGGCACAGCCGTCACGCCATCGCCGATATTCAGCTGCAGCGCGCGCCACGCTTCGCGATCCAGTTCTGCTTCGAGCACGCTGCCTTCGCGGCCGGCCAGCTCGACCCGCACCGAGCCGCCGAGCGTCACGACGCGCCGCACATCGACGACAATCCCATCGCGATGACCCAACGCCTGCGGATAAAGCTGCAGGTCATGCGGACGCACGTAGGCGAACGCCGGACCTTCGAACCCTGCCGCAGCGGCCACCGGCAACGCGGCGCCGTCCACCACAAAACCGTTGCTGCCAACCTTGCCGTGCAGACGGTTGGCCGCGCCGAGAAATTCATACACAAACGAAGTCTGCGGATGATCGTACACGTCTTGCGGGCTGCCCACCTGCTCAACGTGACCGCGATTGAGCACAACGATGCGGTCCGCCACTTCGAGCGCCTCTTCCTGGTCGTGCGTGACGAAGATCGTCGAGATATGCAGATCGTCGTGCAGGCGCCGCAACCAGCTACGCAATTCCTTGCGGACCTTCGCATCAAGCGCGCCGAAAGGTTCGTCGAGCAGCAGCACCTTCGGTTCAACCGCGAGAGCCCGTGCCAGCGCAATGCGCTGACGCTGGCCACCCGACAGTTCCGACGGGTAGCGTTGTGCGAGCCAGTCCAGTTGCACGAGCTTGAGCAGTTCATGCACTTTCTCGCGGATCACCACTTCCGATGGCCGCTCCTTGCGCGGTTTCACACGCAGGCCGAAAGCGACGTTCTCGAACACCGTCATGTGACGGAACAGCGCGTAATGCTGGAACACAAAGCCGACCTGGCGCTCACGGGCGCCCACCGTCGCGACATCCTGTCCTTGTAGCACAACCTGACCCGAATCCGCATATTCGAGGCCGGCGATCACGCGCAGCAATGTGGTCTTGCCACAACCCGACGGCCCGAGCAGCGCAACCAGCTCGCCCGGCGGAAAGTCGAGCGAGACGTTATCGAGCGCGGTGAAATCGCCAAAGCGCTTTTGCAGGTTACGAACGGTGATGCCCATTGACTACTCCCATGCAACTTTGTTGCTTACTGGACCGGGTGCTGCGTCGGCGCAAGCGCCACGGACGACTGCGAAACTGTTGGACCGGCGTGTGCGGGAACATCACGCGAGTCCGCCAGCTCTGCCGACAGATGCCGCTCGGCGAGCAGCTTGAGGCCAAGCGTGACAAGCGCCAGCAGCGCCAGCAACGAGGCCACGGCAAACGCCGCCGAGAAGTTGTATTCGTTGTAAAGAATTTCGACGTGCAGAGGAATCGTGTCGGTCTGCCCGCGAATATGGCCCGACACCACCGAGACGGCGCCGAACTCGCCCATCGCCCGCGCGTTACACAGAATCACCCCGTACAGCAGGCCCCATTTGACGTTCGGCAAGGTGACGCGGCGAAAGGTCTGCCAGCCGGATGCGCCCAGCACGTGCGCCGCTTCCTCTTCGTCATTGCCTTGCGCCTGCATCAGCGGAATCAGTTCACGCGCGACAAACGGGAAGGTCACGAAGATCGTCGCGAGCACGATGCCTGGCACCGCGAAGATAATCTGCACGTCGTGATCCTGCAGCCATGGACCGAACCAGCCCTGCGCGCCGAACAGCAAGACGTAGACGAGCCCGGAGACGACTGGTGATACGGAAAACGGCAGGTCGATCAGCGTCGTCAGCAACGCCTTACCCTTGAATTCGAACTTCGCGATGCACCACGACGCCGCCAATCCGAACACCAGATTCAACGGCACCGCAATCGCAGCGGTCAACAGTGTCAGCTTGATTGCAGAGATAGCGTCGGGGTCGGCGAGCGCTGCGAAGTAAAAACCAACGCCCTTGCTCAACGCCTGATAAAACACGGCAACGAGTGGAACCACCAGAAATAGCGTGAGAAACAGCAACGCGATGCCCGTCAGAAGCCAGCGCACAAGACGCGGCTCGCTCACCGGATCGTTACGGCGCACGGCGTTCAAGCCGGTACGCGACACCGGCTGCAACGCAGCAGAATCGTGGCTCATTGGGCACCTCCGGTCACACCTGCAGCGCCACCTGCAGCACCGATGGCAGCCCCCCCACCAGGCAGCGCAGGCGCCGCTGCACCGCGACGCGTACGACGCTGCAAATACCACTGCAGCGTATTGATCAGCAGCAGCATCAGGAACGACACCACCAGCATCACGACCGCGAGCGCCGTTGCGCCGGCGTAGTCGTATTGTTCGAGCTTGGTGATGATCAGGAGCGACGTGATTTCCGATTTCATCGGCACATTACCGGCAATGAAAATCACCGAACCGTATTCGCCAAGCGCCCGCGCGAAGGCCAGCGCGAAACCGGTCAATAGCGCCGGCAACACCGCGGGCAACACGACGCGCCGAAACGTCAGCCAGCGCGTTGCGCCGAGGCAGGCAGCGGCCTCTTCCTGCTCACGCTCGAACTCTTCGAGCACAGGCTGCACGGTCCGCACCACGAACGGCAGTCCGATGAAGGTCAATGCGACCAGCACACCCAACGGTGTAAAAGCGACCTTGATCCCGAGCGGCTCCAGAAACTGGCCGATCCAGCCATTGCCGGAGTAAACCGCCGCGAGCGAGATCCCGGCCACCGAGGTGGGCAGCGCAAACGGCAGATCGACGACGGCATCAATGAGCCGCTTGAACGGAAACGAATAACGCACCAGCACCCACGCCACGAGAAAACCAAATACCGCATTGACGAGCGCGCCACCGAGCGCCGCAAAAAAAGTCAACCGGTACGACGCCAGCACGCGCGGCGACGCGACGGCGCGCACGAACTGCGCCCAGTCGAGCGAGGCCGTCTTGAGAAAGGTCGCCGCAAGCGGAATCAGCACCACGAGGCTCAGATACGCCACCGTGATACCGAGCGTCAGGCCGAAACCCGGTAAGGCGCTCGGCTTGCGGAAGGTCAACGTCGTCATGCTGGATGCTCTTTCAGGGTGAAAACCGTGTCGCGCGGCTGGACAAACCTAAATGGCCAAACGGCGCGCCCCTTGAGGCGCGCCGAATGACAGCCTTACTGCGGCGAGTAAATCGAATCGAACACGCCGCCATCCGCGAAGTGCGTTTTCTGCGCATTCGCCCAGCCGCCGAACGTGTCATCCACGGTGTACAGCTTCAGCTTCGGAAACTTCG
>Ga0302230_10002616_pt1 | contig 10591 bp, 12 predicted proteins | sample II_Palsa_N2_1_FD_193523 | JGI IMG/M metagenome (GOLD analysis project Ga0302230, IMG submission 193523) | Peat permafrost microbial communities from Stordalen Mire near Abisko, Sweden - II_Palsa_N2_1 | ecosystem: Environmental > Terrestrial > Soil > Palsa > Peat permafrost | place: Sweden...
TGCTGTACTTTTTGTTTTAAAAAGAAAACCACCTCTACGTCGTCTCGATCAAGCACCCAGGGCATGTCCAGCGGATTACCGAGGCCGGTTTTTTCCACTCGGTCACTCTAAACATGTACGACACACGAAAAAAAATAAAATTCATGTTTTTATTTTATTTTTTTTTTTTTGGTTCAAACAGGAACTGTACCAAATTCCTCACGTCCTATTCGTCGATCCTGGCGCCGCCCAAGAACGAGATATTTGAGCTGTGCTTTGACAACGAGCACGTCCTGCCCGTGGCCCGGAGGATCGCCGAGATCAAGGCGACGTTTGTGCCCCCGCCCGATCTCCCCGAGCCAAAGCTTTTCTCCTTCCAAAACAACCACGGCGACACGCTGTACGGGTTTGTCATGTCGCCCGCCGTCGTCGACCCCTCGAAAAAGTTCCCGACGTTGCTAAAAGTGTACGGAGGGCCTCACGCTCAGGTAATTCCTTTACTTACTTTTTTTTTTTCTTTGTTAAATGCATTGTTTCCTACTCTAGCTTGTCACAAACGACTACAAGTACCCACGCTTCCTGCAGTCGTACCTTGCGGTCAAGATGGGCTACGCCGTGGTCATGATCGACGGCAGGGGGTCGTACAACCGTGGGCTAGCGTTTGAGTCGCACCTCAAGCACCGGATGGGGACGGTCGAGCTGGAGGACCAGATCAAAGGCCTCGAGTACGTCGCGTCTGCATACCCGCACATTGACACGACGCGGGTTGCGATCAACGGGTGGTCGTACGGCGGTTACGTGTCGCTCATGGGCGTGGCACAGCACGGGGACATCTTCAAGGTGTGCATCGCGGGCGCCCCGGTGACGACATGGAGCCTCTACGACACGGCCTACACCGAGCGCTACATGGGCTCGCTCACGGAGCAGGCCGAGGCCTACAGTCGCGGCAGCGTCATGTCGTACGTGGACCAGTTCCCGGACACGGAGAATCGCGTGCTGATCGTGCACGGGCTGATTGACGAGAACGTGCACTTTAAAAACACGGAGCAGCTCATCGACGCCCTCGTGCGTGCCCAGAAGCCGCACCAGCTCCAGATCTACCCCAATGAGCGCCACGGCATCAGGCACCCCTCGGCCAACGAGCACTTTGACTGTCTCACTTTTACCTTTCTGCACCACCACCTCTAAAAAAAACCCACCTCTCAAAAAGGTTATAGGATTTCTTTAATATTTCTTCCATGAACATCGCAAAAAAATACAGCTCATCCGACGACTAGAACTTTGGCGACAGCATCGTAGACGATCGAGTAAACACACGTTGAAAATGGACCAGTGCCAATCGTGCGGATGTGACGACCGTCCGCCAAGGACAAAAGCTGGACGTGCCTGCTGCTGTATTCACAGACAGCAACGGCGTTGATGTCGGGGACATCCTCGAGCACCTTGGCGACCTGGGCAGCCTGCGAGTTGAAAAAGTAGGTCTGCCGATCACATATTTTGCCATCCATCCCGAATGACGTCGTCTCAATCGGCACCATCGTCACCCTTCCTGGACGAACTCTTCTCCAGCATCGTCGTGCAGGTACAAATACGTTCTACTCCCCAGTGAATAACCCACGCTCTTCTGACGACGGACAGGATGCGTGGCGAGAGGCCGTGTTGGTGATGCAGCGCGTCCAAGAGCGAAACAACCAGCAGCAGCGACAGCAGCCGTCGTCCTCGTCCTCAGCATCACAGTCGTCGTCGTCGTCGTCGTCGTCGTTCTCGTCCGGCGGGTTTGCTTTGCCTTCGTCGTTCAGCTCGTCGTTCAGCTCTGTGTTGGACACGTCGCCCACGGTCGTGCACCACGTCCACCACCTTGTCTCTTTGCCAGCCTCGCAACAGCGCCAGCAACAGCCATCGGTCGTGATCGTCAACAGCAGCAACAGCACGGCTGGCTCGTCCTCGTCGTCGTCGTCCTCTGCTGCTGCTGCTGCTGCCGACCACGACGACGACAAGGACGACAAGAAGAAGAAGAGAAAGGGCAAAACGGACGAGGACAGCGCCGTTGCGTCGATCCAGTGGACCGAGATCGTGACCGCAGGCATGCTCCTGGCCGCGGCTGGCACCGCCCTCTTCTACGGCATCCGCAGCGCCACGGCCGACGCCAAGGCGCAGACACGCAGCGAGCTGGCCCGCGCCGCGCTCTTCCTGACCAAGAGCGTGTTTAGCCGCAGCTACAAGGACGACGTGGACGCCCAGTCGCACTACCGACGCCTCGTGACGATCTGGCAGACGCTTGCCCTGCTCGACAGCCCGTCCACCAGCACGTGGAAGCACCCTGTGTTGCCGTGGTCGCTCATCGGCAGCGGTGCCATGACGGGCGCGATCTCGATCCTGGGCAGTGGCGCACTCACACGCTCCGTGCTCGGCTACTCGGCCATCCTCCTCCCTGCCACGGGCGCATTCATCTGGGTCGCACAAAAGGCCCTGGCATGGGACGAACCCACGGCCGCACAACGCGAGGTGGAGCTGATCAACGCCATTGCAACACTGCAGCCCTACATCCATGCGCCCTCGGCACCGCCACCCCCAGCAGCCGCAGCAGCATCCTTCACCACGAGCACGTTTGCTGCCTCGACGGCCAACGACGACGATGCCCCGCCGCCGCCCTACGAGCCCCTGTAAATAAGATATATTATTTCACCTTCTGCTCCCTCCTTTGTCTTCTTTCTGTGACCTTGGAGGTGTTAGTCTGTTGTCAAAGTTTAGTTGGGGCCACGTTGACCAAACAGAACCGTCCTTCAGGGATACAAATGACATCCGAGCGAGACAAGCGCCGCAGAGACGTCCCACCCGTCCGTTATAGGACACTGCGAGCATCAATAATAGTTTGTAAGAATAATAAAACCGCCGGCTCTTCGGTTATACAAAATCTTTTTTATTTACACCATCATCTGGTTGTTGTACGTGGGTATTGCATTGTCGTCGTCGAGGTCGTCTTCTTCGCCTATAGGTAAGTATTCAGTAGCTTCTCTTATTGCATTTATCGTCATACTGTATGTGGTATCGACCTCGCTCGAAGATGAGTTTGGGTAGCGCCCTGCTGCATTTAAAAATGTCTATTAAAAAAAAAAGCCACGTATAAAAGTAATCAACGAATACCATTGCCCATGTTGCCAAAAATCGCAGACGGATTGATCCCCGTTGTTGGAGGACGTGGCGGCTGAGCTAACGGCCGCGGATAGTGGGCATGGGCAGGGGGCATGACCATTGGCATTGACGATGATGATGACGATGGCCTTGACGGGGGCGACGTTCTCTGCAGCGGGAGGGGGGCAGCCGCAGTCGATGGATGCGAATAAGAAGCGTAGTAGGGCGGCGGTGTTCCCACGATCAAGGTTTCGTTGATGTTGCTTTCGTAGGACGCATTCGACATGGCGACATTGACCCGCGACGCCTGCTGCTTTTTGGTCGGGGACGCCTTTGTTGGCGCGCCCGTTTTTATTTTGGGTGGCCTTCCCACGCGTCGTTCTATGGTGGGTTATTGCCGTTTAGTGGATTATCATCAAACGTGCTTTGGTTGAGTTACTCTTGGGCTGCTGAGGGACCTCGACGTACTCGCCATCGTCATTGTCCGAGTGCTCGGGCGAGGGCGGATCGGCGAGCGTCACAGCGGTGGCACTACCGCTGCCATTCATCGCAACGACATTTGCCTGCCGCTCGTACGTGAACAGAGGCGCAGTTAATGCCGAGGACGACGACGAGGACGACGAGGACGACAACGACGGAACAGACGATTGGCTGGCGTGATCCGCCCTAGTTTATTTAATTTAAATTGGCCCGTTATTCGATTGCCTTTTCTTACATGTTGCTGGTATAGCTGCCGTTGCCATTGTTATTGCCACGTCTCGCACCGCGAGTGGCCCGTGCGCCCCCCAGCCCCATGCATTTCTCCAGATGGGGTGCATATCGGGCGGGAGCGATCGGCCTATTTAATTAATTAAATATATATCAAGTGTGCATTTTTTTTTAAAGCGGTACCGCCTGCAATGGTCGCAGGGAAACGTCAGCTCTGCGTGGTTGACGTCGGGGACATTGCCAAAGATGTCCTTGCCCGGCTCCTCGCACAGCCCCACACGCCCGCCGCCCACGGCGCCCACGCCCGTGCAGTTTGGCTGGCCGCAGCGGTGGCACAATGGCGTGTCCCGTTTGAATGCACGGTGACACTCGAGGCTGACGTCCAACACAAGATCCTCGATCAGGTCCTGCAGAACCATTAAACTCTGCACACAAGAAAAAACACGCAGGGTCAGCAAATTAATCCCCCCCATTAATCAAGGAAGCGGTACCAATGCAACACGCGAGGTGGGGGCCTCGTGCAGCTGCGCCACGGCCGCCTTGAGCGAGTCCCGCTGGGCTGTCAGACGCGCCAAGGTGGCATTGGGTGGTTGCGTTGGCGCGGCACCATTGAGCAACAATGTAGGATGCTGCTGGTGCTGCTGGTGCTGGTGCTGCTGTCGGCTCGTTGGCAGCAGGGACACGTCCACGTCCACGTCCGCCTCCTCGTCGTCGTCGTCCACGCCCTCAAACAGCTGCCGAAGCGACGCGCTCGAAGTGCGACGCATCATTTCAGTAGGTGAAATTGGGTGGGACATTTGTAGTTTGGAGGGAAACATCATGGTCGAACGCGCGCCAAATCCAGGCGCTGTCCGCAAGTTGGCTTCAAGACTTTCTCAGATGTTGTTTGTTCATAATGTTTCAATTACCATACAGTAACACACAAAAAGATCAAGAAATAGTTCTCACTCGTGGCGGCGAGACGACGACAGGAACGCGGCAATGTTGGGGCGGGCCTCGACGGCGGCGTAGAACTTGGTGAGGAGGGGGAAGGTGGCCGCGTCGACCTTGAAGCTGTTCAGCTTGGCCTCGTCGTGGAGGATCTGGTACACGGCCGCATCGGCAAAGGTGAACTGCGTGCCGGTGAAGAAGGGGCCCTCGGGGTACCGCGCGAGGAACGTCTCAAAGACCTTGGCAAACTTGGGGGCGACCTCCTTGACGTGCTTGCTCTTCTCCTCCGAGCCTGCAGCCAGGCTCAGCGAGTGGGCCCAGGTATTGCGCCACTCCTGGTACGCGTCCGCGACGGCATCGGCAAAGTAGTCGCGCTCGATGTCGCTGCCGTACTGGCCGAGGCGGCGCGCGACGTAGCGGGCAATGCTGATGTGCTCGGTGTAGTGCTTGCCGTCGATCGTGGCCACGGGCAGGTGGCCGGCGGGGTTGCGGCCGTCGTTGATCACGCTGGTCTTGTCCCAGCCGGCAAAGACGGTGCGCTCGTCCGTGTAGGCGACACGGTTGTCCTCGAGGAAGAGGTACACGACCTCGCCACGACCCTACCCATTTGACGAAAAAAGGAGGAGGATTCAGCTGACAAGCACGAGCACAATAAAAACGTACGATGGCGGGAAGGTCAAAGTACAAGAGGTGGAAAGACTTGAAGGCCATTGTTGTTGCTGTTGAAGGCTTGTTGTAGTAGTGCTGTGCTTGGTTTCCAGTACTTGCAAGGTGATCCAAAATGAGGGCGATGGGGCCTGCCCTTTATAGGTCGCGCCCGTTTGTCGCATTGTTCGCATCGTTCGACGTTCGCGACGTTCGAAAAAACACGTCATCGTTTTTGTCATATTATTTGCCAGGACCCACAAAACAACCCTCAACTCGCTGTCGCTCACTCGCCACATATCTTTCTAAATTCAGTATTTATTTGTTTGCTTGCTTAGAAGAAGGGGGGAAAAATCAACAGTTAATACGGCGCATATGAATTACGTTCAAAGTTGATCTTGATGTGGCCAGTCGAACCATCCGCCGTCGCCGGTCTGGAGCGGGGCCATCGAGTTGGCATCATACAGACTTGTACTGTTGTCCCCGGCGCCGTTGATGAACGGGCTGTTGCCGGTGCCGATCGAGCGCAGGCTGGCGAGACTGAAGCGGACGTCGGCGAGCTGGCCCTCGAGCACCCGCAGCTGCTCGATGATGCTGGCCTCCCGCTCCTCGAGATGCAGGATCTGGTCGTGGGTGCTGCCGCCGGTGGGCGGAGTAATGGCGTTGGAGGCGACGACAGACTGGGGCGGCGTGGGCAGCGACGCCACAGACACGGCGACGTACGCCGGTGTCGACGACGACGACGACGTGCTTGTAGAGATCAGCTTGCGTCTCTTGGCCCCGGGGCACGCAGGCTGGACTGTCTCCTCAGAGACCGTGTCACACAGTTGTGCGCTGGTGTTGGTGTGGAGGCGGTGGCAGCGGGCGCAAAACACAGACATGATTGCGATGCTGCGATCGACGCGCGAAACTCGGTAGCCGCGGAACTGGGCGCGCTCGATGACTTGCTCAAGGACGCTCTCGGGGATGGCGTGGCCCAGCACGAGGCGGTTGCGGGTATCGTCATCGCAGCCCACGAAAAAGGCCATCGTGAGAAAGTCCTCCACAGGTACCTTTTGTGGTGGTGTGGCCGTCTCCCGCAGCGTCGCACTGAGGTTGGCGGTGCCGTTGAGGATGGCCTCCATCTGCTCCAGCTCGTTGGTCCATTTTGGGTCCTGCTGTTGCTGTTGCTGCTGTTGCAGATGCTTGAAGCACGTAGGCAGAGGCATAGTGATCCCACCGGCAATGGCGGACACGATGCGGTGGTCGATCTTGTTCTCGTGGAACAGCTTGAGTACGACGGGCGGGTCGCTCAGGGGCAGCGGCACTGGCCACGTGTCCTTGTGCCAGACGGGGACGAGCGAGTGCATGTCCACCGAGGCAGGGTACGAGTGGTCGTAAAAGCAGCCCTGGTAGTACGTCCCCTCAAACAGCCGCATTCGATCGTCGCGCTTCTGTGTGTAGGCCTCCCACGTGAGCCGCTGTGTCGTCGTCGTCGTCGTGGCAGAGTTGGTGGTCATGGTTTTTCAGTGCGAACAACGCGAACAATGACAAAATGCCATGATTACCCTAGTTACGTCCCCAGTTTGTCAAACAGTCATGTCACTCTTCTTTCCTGTCTTTTTTTTGCGCATCTGGCGCACGTTGCTTTTTGGTGGAGGAAGGAGAGTGTCGGGGGTTTTGGATGGCGTTTCCTTTTTTTTTTTTTTTGAAGCGGCAGAGGAGGACCAGTGGAGGACGGGACGCGTTATACGCGATAAATTGGGGAACTCGCATTCTTTTTATATTACTCCCCCTGCAGAACAGCAACGGAAACTGGGGAGGAACGCTCTAAAAACAGACTCAAACACTCACGACACAGGCCACCCCTCTCATCAGCACCGCGCAAAAGCATTCACCATGAGCGACGACTCAACCGCAGCCAGTACGTTTTGGCTCCGCTGCTCCTTTTCTCTTTTTTTTTTTTTTTTAATCCCGCTTGGAATCCCTTGTTTACCTTTTTTCCCCGTTCGCCTTTCCCTTTTTCCCTCTGCTGCCATGGGACAACACACAGAGCGCGCCAACATTATCCGCACGCTGGCCATGTCGGCCGAGAAGAAGATGACGCAAAAGCTCGCGACGTCCAATCCTGCGATGCTGGGCATGGACGACGATGCGGTCGACCTGCTCGAGAGCATCTTTGAGTTTGCCGAGAAGCTGACGAGCAAGGACGAGGCCGACAAGCTGCGCAAGGACATGATCAAGATCGTGGTCAAGCTGGCGCTGCTGGACAAGAACAACCGCTTTTCGGACGTGGAGAAGAAGCAGCTTGCCGAGATCCGGCTGCAGCTCATCACCATTTTCCAGACCATCGTCACGTTTTACGAGACGGCATTCACCTTTGATGCAGACATCCTGCTCGACCTGCTCAACAAGCTGCACGGGCCTGTCGACGTCATCGTCAAGGCACACCTCACCGAGAAGACGTCGGGACGTGTCGCAAACGTTTTCAAGTTTTTCGGCAACAAGGCATACCTAACAACGCTCTACAACGATGCGGCATACAAGGGGGACCTCCAAAGCATCGCAAAGGGACTTCAAAAGTATAACCGCCACCCCCAAAAAAAGCCGCAATTGAAACAAATTTAATTCCCACCTTTTGATTAATCTAGGCTGCTCGATGATCGCAAGATTTAAACAAAACAAAACAAAACCAAATAATGAACATAAGATGGGTCGCCGTGCGAGACATTCTCATTCTTTTTTTTTTTTTTGTTGCTGTTTACTTTTTTTTTTTTCTGCCCATCCGAAGTTATTCTTACACTTAGCACTTCGAAAGCGGCACAGGGATAACATTAACAAACATGCCGGGGTGGAGGGGGGGAAGAACGAGTAATACCATTTCACTGAAGGGGGAGTGTGTGTTGGGGGGATCCAAGAGACTTAACCAGAGTTGCCCATGCCTGTTTATATTTTTCATTAAATACCAATATTCCTTTCCAAGTCTTTACCTGCGACAACGCCCTGGATCGAGACCTGGAGAGTGTCGAGCAGGATCGGGTCCGTGCACTCGCCCTCACGAAGTGTCTTGAGCAAAAGGACCTGGAGCACGTTGATCGTGTCGCAAAAGGGCAAGCGGGCCTCGACGGCGCGGCGCACGACCTTGTCCGTATCGAGCAGCTTGGTCTGGTTGGTCAGGCGCAGTACAACGTCGATCGTCTCTTGCATCAGCTTGCGGAGGTGATCGCCCATGTACCTAGGAAACAAGAAGTATATCTTCTTATTCTTTATTAAATTTTGTGACATACTGCAACTCGGCGGGGACGAGCAGCTGGTCATAGAGCTTGGCAATGTTGGGATCGGCCTTGGCGAGGATCATCTGAATCAGGTCCATTGTCGATCGGAAAAAAGGCCAGTTTGTGTACATGTCCTTGAGCACGTCCTTTGATATATGTGATTTTTTTTAAAAAAAATTTTTAAAATAAGAACAACTCGGGGGGGTACCTCCTTGCCCAGCTCGATCGCCTTGGACAGCGCAAAGCCGACGCCCAACCAAACGGGCAAGTGCACACGCGACTGTGTCCACGAAAAGATCCACGGAATGGCACGAAGGGTCTCGACACCGCCGCCCTGGTTGCGCCGAGCGGGGCGACTGCCAATGTTCATGAGCCCGAGCTCGTTGAGTGGCGTGGCAGCCTTGAAATAGTCGACAAACTGCTCCGTGTTGAACACGAGGTTCTTGTAGTGCGCACACGAGCTACGCAGGTGAAAAACAAAAACAATTCAGAATAATTATTTAAACGGAGAGGCAATAGAGTACGATTCCGATAGCTGGTCCATCATGGCACGCCACTCCTCCTTGGGCTCCTTTTCGGGCGCCATCGTGGCGATGAGCGTGGCCGTGGTATAGCGCTCGAGGGTCTGCTCGGCCGTTCCCTCGAGACCAAAGTGGGACTCTATCGTCTCGCCCTGGATGGTCACGCGCATGCCGCCTCGCAGGGATCCGGGCGGCTGTGACAGAATGGCAATGTGCTGCGGGCCGCCGCCACGGCCGACCGTTCCACCGCGGCCGTGGAAGAGCTGCAGCTTGACCTTCTTGGCTTCGCACACCTTGACGAGCTGCTCCTGGGCCGTGTACAACGACCAGACCGACGTGATGCGGCCGGCGTCCTTGGCGCTGTCCGAGTAGCCCAGCATGACCTCTTGCATCCCGTTTATGTGCTCGAGGTACCAGTCGACGTTCAGAAGCTGCTGGACAGTCTCCGGCGCCCGCTCGAGATCGGCCTTGGTCTCAAACAGCGGGACCACACGCTGATGCTTGGCAGCGCCCACCTCCTTTTGCAGCAGCTCCACGCACAGGACATCGCTGGGCAGACGGGCCATCGAGATGATGTACGCGCCCAGGGACTCGGTGCCGATGAGGGCGCAGATGCGGAAGGTCATGAGGACCTCGTGCACCTTGTCGTTGATGCCCTTGAAGGAAAAATTCACGGGCAGGAGCGGGCGCCTGTTGCGCAGCTCGGCAAGGAGGAACTCTTGCTTCTTCGCCTCGGACCACGCGCTGTACGAGCCCAGGCCGATGTAGCCCGTGATCGCGTCCATGGCCTCGGTGTGGCGGTCCGACTCTTGCCGGATGTCCAGCTTGGCGAGCGACAGGCCAAAGCACGCGACGCGGCGGATCAGGTCCAGCAGACGCCCGTTGGCGATGATCGTGTCGCCGCAATGGACCAGCGACCTGTGGATCAACTGCAGCGGCTCCATCAGATCCGCCACCTTGCTGATGACGAGCGGCGACGCGATCGGCAGCTGGTTGACGTGGGAGACTTTGGTGTGCTCGGTGAACTTTTCCCGCTCGCTCTGGACCCGTGCGGCGGGGTCCGTCAGGCCGTTACTCTGGGCAATCAGCAGCAGCTCCTCGCAGTACTCTTTGGTTGCAAGCAGGCGCTCGCGCAGGATCGCGAGGTAGCGGCGATACGGCTCGTCCAGCGGGATGTTGCCACGTGCAAAGTCCCAGTGAATGCGCTCCGTGGACCTTAGGACAGTACGTACCCAGAATTTAAAAAAGAAAAATTATTATTATTATTATTATTTAAATAAATAAATAAAAAAAAGGAATAGTTTACCAAAGCTGGTCAGAGGTGATCTTGTTGACAATCTCCTTGAACTCGGGGCTGCAGCGAGAGATGCTGAGCTCAAAGAGCAGGCGATCGACCTGGCGGTAGTACAGGTCAGCTGCTCT
>Ga0302230_10002619_pt1 | contig 10573 bp, 15 predicted proteins | sample II_Palsa_N2_1_FD_193523 | JGI IMG/M metagenome (GOLD analysis project Ga0302230, IMG submission 193523) | Peat permafrost microbial communities from Stordalen Mire near Abisko, Sweden - II_Palsa_N2_1 | ecosystem: Environmental > Terrestrial > Soil > Palsa > Peat permafrost | place: Sweden...
GCACATTCGCTATTGCTTGCAAGGTGATCCACACGATGACGGCTCTGCAGGGCAGTGTACGGTTAGCGGGGCGGCATGCCAATTCGTTGTCTAAACAGTCCACCAGTTTGACGACGATGCGTGGTCTGCCAACATGGCATCGCCGTCGCCGGCGCATCCGCACCAAACACGGGCAAGGCAACCTGCACGCAAGTCCTCGTTCAAGCGACCCGTGGCCAAGACGGGCGGCTCCAAGGGGGCGCACAGGGTTGCCTCGATGGAGTTTGGCAACGACGACGAGCTGCTCGAGGCCGCCCAGACGGCAGCGGACGACGAAAAGGACCTCGATCTCTTCGATAAAGCCGACACCGACACCGACGACGGCGATGTCGGTTTTGCGATCCCCGTGGTATGCGAGGAAGAGGGAAACAATAAATAAAATTTTTTATTTATTGGCTTAGAAAACGCCCACGAGCGCCAGGATCGATCCCTTCTCCCGTGCCGAGTCTTTTGCTGCTTCATCTGCGTTTGATTCTGCTTTTGACGTGCCCGTTAGTTTGACGACCGCGCCCACCACCTCTGTGCTTGACGACGCCTTCGCACCATCGGCGCTTGATGCTACTGGCTCTGACGGCGCTTTCCCATCATCAACTGAAAAAACCACGTCGTTCATGGCGTTCGAGACCCCTTCTACGTCGTCAGATGTTGAGGCCCCAGTTTCGTTTGCGCCCGCGTTCGCTGCATTCGCGCCCACAGAACCATCCTCATTTGGCCAGGAGTTCTCGTTTGCGACAACGGCCGAGACGGCGGGCTTTGATGACTCTGAGTTTGGCGACTCGTTCACCGCAGCGTCGGATTTTGACGACTTTGCTGCCGCCCCAGCTGTCGCTGTCGGGGAGGTCTCAGCAATTCCACTGCACATCCAAGCCAGGTCGAGTCTGGAACAAGCATTTGGCGGCGGCGGCGGCGCCCAGGTCACGGTGACGATGATGGCCACGCCGACGACCAAGTTTATGGAAAGCTCGCAGGTCTGGAAAGGTTTCAAGGACACCGACAAGGACAGCGTCATTTTCCGCGTCTCTGGGCCTTACGAGTCGCCCTTCACAAGGTCCATACGATCGACCGTTTCCATCCCATCCCTCCCCGCTTCGCCGCTCAAGGCGCTCGCCAAGCTCGCCGTCAGTGCCAACTCTCGTCGTACGCATAAAAAACAAGAAAAGCGTTTGTTCAATCATTCTTTTTGAAAGCATCAACGCCCACATCGACGCGGTCATCGTCCAGCTTTAATATCCCGATCGTCCCGAACGGCGGCGTGGAAATTGGCTACACCGAGGAGGTTCTCATGGCAATGACGATGGAGCAGTTGCACGCCGTGCTGCAAGAGGTCCAGGGCCGGATCGATCAACTTTCCAACACTCTCTTGGAGGTACTGGACGTCCAAGATGACCTGCGGCAGGAAATGGCAGGCACTCTTCCTTTACTGACTGCATAGCATTGTCTTGAATGCAATTTTCTTCTTTTTCTTCTTCTTGTGGAGCGTTGAAAACTGTACAAAACGCGAGAAAATTGTTTTTGACGAAAAAAAAAACATGGTGAAATGAAAACAGAAGAAGTCTATCTATGTCGCTCCAGAGACGACTGCCATGGCATAGTTACTCCAGATGATGTGTCCAATATCTTCGTGATGTACGTCTGGTCGGAGCGACCTGAACGGATTGAGCATCTAAAAAGGAAAAAGTAAACAAACAAACAAACAAAAAGTTTCATTTTTACTTGAGGGAGGAGGGTATTCCACCCGAGCTTAGACCATTCTGAAAGGGCAGTCATGTCGCTTCGCGCATCCTGCACACTGTGGGAGGTGATGAGGACGGGCCGCTTAGACTCGTGCAGAAGTCTGTGATAAATCAAACCATGTTTCTTTTTTTTAAAAAAAAGGCAGGAAATTTTCTTTTTGCGCATTACTTGAGAGTTGGCGCCCAGTACTTGTTGGTGAATTGGTGACCGAGCCCGGGGTTGAAGAGGACATAGAGGTCGGGCGTGTTATCGGAGAGCATCGAGTCGTCGTGGACATTGTGGTAGAGGCGCCCAGAAAACTCGGCCTGGATACTGGTCGAGTAATTAACCGTGGTGTGGTGGAGATGGGCAGGAATTTCAGGACCGACCATGTGCAGGATGAGTTTCTTTTCATTGCGAGTTTAGAGGAAATGCAAAGCAAAGCAACGAAACGAGCGTACAGATCGAGGGAATAAATGCGCAAGCTCAATCCAGTTTGGTGCAGGTAGAGTTGCCTCGGCGCGTGCTCCTAACAAGCACAGCCGCACGGGGCGGCTCCCATCCCACACCTTGTTGCGGATCCCTTTTGTGCCCACGAAGCAGTTAAAAAACACAGTGACAGCACACACTGACCATCAAAGACACGGATGCCCTCGTCGTTGAACGGCAACGGTCCCCGGGAGAGGAACTGTGCGATCGTGAGCGGGAAGGTGAGTGGCTTGGACAGATGCCGTTGTGTCCTGTCGAGCTCTGCCAGGTTGAAGTGGCGCGAGGCCAGGTAGCTGCCCCACGACGAGAAGTCGACGTCGTTGGTTGCGATTTCGGCTGCACACGCAAATGAGACCTCTTTTTTTTCTTTTTTTGCAAAGAAACGGTCCAGCTTACAGGGGTAGCTGTACTCTGACTTGACGCGCGGTCCGGCCAGATCCATCGTGTCCAGGTACAGCTCGCGGACGTGGTTGAGGACGTCGACGTGCTCCTTGGTCCCCTGTGCGACAACGCAGTCCTTCTGTGAAAAAAAAAAGAAATATACGCTTATTGCGGCAGCGGGACCAGCAAAACACGGACGTACCCCACCGGTGCAGGCGTACTTGTTGTGCTCTAGGCAGCTCATGCACCCGCCCGCTTTGTGGTATTGCTCCTTCAACCGCGTCGCAAGGGCCACCGCCGACGCTGCACCCGCCGGCACGATGGGCGCGCGCTGGAACGTCACGCTGGGCTTGGACGACAGCGGCGGCCCCCTCGGCTCTGGCTGCCCTGCTGTGCTCCTCGTGGGCGGCATTGACCCAAACGGCCGCAAGCGCAAGCGCAAGGCGGTGGTGCGCGACGCCATGCGGGACGCCACCACGAGTAGTGACATCCCCAGGACAAATTGGAAAAACAGCCATGCGGCGCGGGACTGTTGCCGTCGTCAAGAAGCGCGCGGGCACGGCGGCCACGGGCGGCGTGAGCGTGAGCGGCGCCAAGAAGCTAGTCAAGGAGCACTACCTGCGTGACGACATTGTGTGCGGCTCAGAGGTACCACACGAGGGATCCCCCCCTTGATTTGACCCACAGGGAGACACACACAGGCCTGCACCGTCTGCGACCACCAGACGGCCGCGGCGGGCACCAAGCCCGTGCTGTCCGCCACGCCCGCGTCCACCGCGCTGTTTGCGACCAAGCACTACGTCGTCCCCGACGTGGACGTGCTGCTGCACCAGATGGACGTGATCGAGCACAGCTTTTTCGTGGACGTGGTCGTGCTCGAGACGGTCCTGGCCGAGGTCAAGACGAGGGCACCCGCGGCCTACGAGCGGCTGCGCGACCTCATCGCCAACCCCGAGCGGAGGTTCTTTGTGTTCCTGAACGAGCACTTTGGCGCGACCTTTGTCGAGCGCGAAAAGGACGAGAGCGCCCAGGAACGCGTCGATCGTGCCGTCCGCAAGGCGGCAAAGTGGTACACGGAGCACCTCCAAGAGAGCAACCTCTCTGCGGTCCTGCTCACCGAGGACGGCCAGCACCTTGAGGCGGCGCAGGAGGCGGGCTGTACCGTCTCGTCTGGTAAATTTCCTCGTTTCTTTGGTTGCAGTACTGAAGGATACGCAGTGTTTGCGTACGTCGAGGCGCTCAAGAACGTGCCAGAGCTGCGCGATGTCCTCGTGCGACCGGCCGAGTCGTTTGCGGGCGACAACGAGGGGTCGTTTGCTGCGCACGTGTCCAAGGACGAATTTGAGCTCGGGCTCAAGACCGGCAGGTACGAGAAGGGCAACTTCAACATCTCGCCCTACGATCACAACGAGGCCATCGTGTGGGTGCAGGGTGCCGACATGCGTGTGATCGTCGAGGGCGTCAAAAACATGAACCGTGCGGTTCACGACGACCAGGTCATCGTCGAGATCTTCCCCAAGGAGCAATGGCAGCACCCCTCGACCAAGGCCGATGGTATTGCTCGCGAAACAACCGTACAGAACCCTCTCACGTGGTCTTTCATCGCAGTCAAGGAGCAGAGGCCGTCGGGCAGCATTGCTCTCACGATCAACGAGCCCATGCTCAACGACCAAGCGAGCCAACCCACGGGCAAGGTCGTTGCCGTGCTCAAGCGCAACTGGCGGCCGTACTGCGGCTCTCTCGCCGTTGACACCAACGCCATGGCGGTGGACGACAAGGAGGGCTCAACCGTTCTCTTTGTGCCCGTCGACCGACGGATCCCGCGCGTCTGGATCAAAACGCGCCAGGCCGCCGCCCTCCATGGCAAGCGCGTCGTCGTGTCGATCGACTCGTGGGCCGAGACCAGCAGCTACCCGTGCGGGCACTACATCCGCACCATTGGCACCATTGGCGAGAAGTCGACCGAGTCGGAGGTCATCATGATCGAGCACGATATCCCTCATTATGTTTCCCACGCTATCCTCAGCTGCCTGCCCCCACAGGGCGACAAGTGGACTGTCAACAAGCACGGTGGTCACGACGAGGTGCCTTTCCCCCCCCCCTCTCAACTTTTTTTTTTTAAAATTATTATTTCTCTTTTTTCTCAGCGGCGGAGAGACCTTCGGCATATTTCAACCCTGTGCTCAGTCGACCCCCCGGGCTGCACAGACATTGACGACGCTCTGCACGTGCGCAAGCTCGACAATGGCAACTTTGAGGTCGGTGTGCACATTGCCGATGTGTCCTACTTTGTCCGCCCTGGCAACGCGATGGACTTGGAGGCGTCGCAGCGCGGCACGACAGTGTACCTCGTCGACAAGCGCATTGACATGCTCCCAGAGCTCCTCGGTACCAACCTGTGCTCGCTCCGCTGCAACGTCGACCGATTCGCCTTTTCGTGCCTGTGGGAAATGACGGCCGACGGCGACACGGTCAACGTCGATTTCTGCAAGAGCATCATCAACTCGCGCGCTTCACTCGAGTACAGCCAGGCACAAGAGCGCATTGACGACCAGTACACATTAAATTATTTTTTTTTTTTTAAAAAAAAAAAAATAAAAAATAATGTTTTTGTTTTTTACCAGAAGCGCGACCGATGAACTCTCGATTTCCCTCAAGACGCTCAACATGCTCGCGAAAAAACTCAATCACAAGCGACGAAACAACGGCGCCCTAGCGCTCGCGTCGCCCGAAGTCCGCATCGCTCTCCAGCGCGATTCCCAGGATCCCGTCGACGTGGAGATGAAGGAGATGAAAGAGGCCAACTCGATGGTGGAAGAGTTTATGCTTTTGGCCAACATTAGCGTCGCCGAAAAAATCCACGAGGTGTTCCAGCAGTGCTCTCTTCTTCGGTACGTACAGGAAAAACGACGTCAGTTTTTTTTCCCTAATAATTTTTGTTTGTCGACATAGACGACACGCGGTTCCTGCTCCTTCTCGCTTTGACTACCTCGTTCAATCTGCACGCTCCCAGGGCATTGATATTGACCCCACAACGTCGAAATCGCTCGCAGACTCGCTGGACAAGGCGATCGTAACCGACAACTCTTTGTTTTCTCACTGAGATCTTGTTTGTCATAGACACCTTCGAAACCCTACCTCAATCGCCTCATCCGTATTCTCACGACAAGATGCATGACCCAGGCGCAGTACATCTGCTCTGGCAAGTTTACCGCGGACCAGTTCCAGCACTACGGTCTCGCCGCCAACATCTACACCCACTTTACGAGCCCCATCCGCCGCTACGCAGGTACGAGTTTTTGATTTTTCTTTTTTCCTCACATGCTATCATTGCTCACCCAGACGTTGTTGTGCACCGACTGCTGGCCGCTGCTGTGGGCGCCGATACCACCTACCCAGAGATGCTCGACAAGGATCACATCCACAGGGTCTGCCGCAATCTCAACAAGCGGCACAAGCTTGCGCAACTTTGCGGCCGTGCATCGGTGCAGCTGTACACTGTGCTCTTCTTCAAAGAGAAGAGCGTAGTCGAGGATGCCCACATCATTCGCGTCCTCGAGAACGGCATCGTCGTCATGGTCCCTGCGTACGGCCTGGAGGGAGTGGTCACGGTCACCAGTGATGCCGACGGCGCCAACTCGGCCTTTGAGTATGACGCTGCCAACAATCGTCTCTTCTCCAAGGCCCACAAGGTTGCGTTCAACCTCTTTGACCGCGTCCGTGTCCTCATCCGAACCGATGAGAGCGACCCTCTTTTGGTATTTTCTATTTATTTTTCCTCATCCTAAGAAAAAAAAAAAATATGTTTCCCTTAAAGATCCGTCTCGAGCTCAAACTCGTCGAGCCTGTTGTACCCGGCGTCTCTGTCAATGCATCCTCGGTGGCTGCCCTGCCGAGCACAGAAAACAATCCCGCAACCCCGCAAGACAAGAAGGCACCCAAGCGATCGTCTGACACCGTCGGCTCGACCTCCTCTCCCCTCGCTTCCTCTTCTGCGTCTGCGTCTGCCTCTTCCTCTCCCTCGGCATCAACTCAGAAAGGGAAGAAGGCCAAACTCGCGGCGGGCGATGTTTAGGGGGGGTAAGAATTTGTAATCATTGCGGGGTCAGTGTGGGAAAGAGCGCACGATCACCACTTTTGTTTATGTCTGTCTGCGTTTTTCTCCAGCTAAGAAAAAGTCTGGCTGTCTTTCAGCTGCGCACTGCCGTGCCACCTGAGGTTGACGAAGAAATTCGACAAAGAAATCGGCCACGTACGTGAAACAAAACATGAAATGAACCCTTCCGTCGGGACCTGGACACGTCACTTGTTTTTTTTGTTTTTTGCGGGGCTGGTCGCGTGCTTTGCGTCGCTATGCCGTATATCAGGCCCGCGAACGGCTCTGTTCCCTTAACGCTGCGCCGTCCTCTGGCCCTCTGGCCCTCTTCGTGGTGCCGGGACCAAGAAAGCACGAAAATAGATAAACACAGAGTTTCCTCTCGTGTTTCAATGCTATCTGTCCATGGCAAGTTTTAAGTCTTGCGTGCACTCTCTGCTTCTCCACCTTGCCCCCCTCAAGCCCTCTGTCCTCGTTCTTTTGTGTTCAAATGAGTTTCCTCACCCCTTTTTTTTTATTACGCCATAAAGCAGATTTTCTGGATAACAAAGAAGGACGCGTGATGGTCGACGTGTTTGCCCTGTTCAACAGCGGTGTCAGTGCGCCCCCATGGGGCAGCGTCGAGTGCCCCCCCGGCTACCGAGGTAAACAGTGCAAACAGAGCACCGGATCGTCTTGTAAACAAACAAACGCACGTTTCAGACGACAACTGGCACCTTGCAGTCAACATGTCCCCCTGCTCGCTTGACGAGCAGGCGCTCGTCGTGTGCAACGCCGTCCTGCTGGGCGTGTCGGTCCTCGGCTTGCTCGAGGCTATCGTCACTCGGTTTGTTTTACGGGTCGACAAGTCTCCAGTACGCTCCCTTTCGGTGCCTTGTGATACTCACCGCGATGATTGGCAGGTGATTGTCTTGGTTGGCTTCATCGTCATGAACATTTCTTTATCGGCGGGCTATGCGTACAAGATTGCCACCCCCAATGCCACTGTTACCAAGCTGCCAGACGCGCCCATCCTCTATTTTTTCGTAAGCAACGAGATGCATGTACATACGAAACTCATCAATGAATGAATGCAACCATGCAGTTCTTCTTCCCAAATGCGATGGTCCTGGTGGTCGCGCTGTCGTCGGCAGTCCACTTTATCCAAACCGCGAACCGTTCCCTATCGCTCGTCAAGGACGAAAAACACGACTGGTCGTTCCGCATTCGCCTGTTGACTGCACTGGTCCGCACGTCCATTTTCATCTTTGTCCTCATGCTCTTTATCGTGCTTGTGCTGGGCATCATCTTGCCGTCGGCGAATGCTGACGATGGCACGACGCAAGCAAAGTACATGGTCGTGACCTACTCACTCGTCCTGTTCCTCATCCTCATCACCTGCCCATTGATCTTGCGCATCGTGTACATCACCCTCAACATGGTCACTATCCAGCTCGATTTTATCACCAACGGTGTCAGCTCGTCCAGCGAGAGGATAAATAACAACGGCAAGTGGGAGCGCAAGCCCTCGATGGACGCACAGATCCTCAAGCACACCCCCGCCGCAATCCCTCTGCGCGACGTCCAAGGCCGCCTCCGCTTTGTCTTTTTCGCACTGCTCGTCGTCGTCCTCTTTGAGCTCGTCATCTGGGGCCTCATCCTCGGCTATGGTCTGAGGTATTGAGACCATTGTGTTGGTCGTTTTTTTTTTTTTCTAAACAAAGAAACTATCACGCTCACAGGTGGATGCTCATCATCGTCGGAACGGGCGTTGTCCAGATCGGTGCGGGGATCATCCTCATCTTCCTCTACCGTCCCAAGATCATGCCTGCGTTCCTGTACAGGTCGGCCGGGCTGCGCGTTCGTCGCTCGTCGCTCTCCGTATCGAGCAACCTCTCGGATGACAACGGTGGCGCCCAGGCCGCGCACCAGCATTCTGGCGACTTGCTCCAAGGCGTCAACTCGTCGTCCACGAGCAACGTTCCCCCATCCGTTCCTACTACGCCGATCGAGTTGACCGCCTCCCAACACTCGAGGGGGCCGTCACAGAAAAACTTTATAGTCGTTGGATAATCCGTCAAAATAATAAAAGCCACAGCCCGAAATTCCCAAGCAAATATGTGTACAGAGTCAACTTTCGTGTTGACAGTATGAAACAACTATGTATCATTTAGTATACTCTCACAGCGCGGGAATCAGCGCCCGAATCGCCCGGCCCAGTGCCAGACCGAGCTCGTGCTTGAACTTTTGGTTCCAGGCGATGGCGTACCTCTGGAGGGCGTCGAGGTCGTCGGCGCTCTCGGGCTCGAGCCAGGCCCGGACAAAGGGCGCGGCGTCCTTCCAGTCGGGGACCCTGAGGATGGGGATCCCCGGGTGGGTCTCGAGCAGGTGGCTGGTGGCGACCTCGGTTTCTGTCATGACGGGGATGGCACCGCTCTCGAAGCTCTCGTACAGGCGGATCGTTTCGACGTTGTTTCCACCTGGGCAGAGGGCCAGTTTGACGCGCTGCATGCGGAACGAGTACTCGTCCGCCGCCAGCCCCAAGGCAAAGTCCTTGGTGACCTCGATCTTGCACGAGCCGTCTGAAAAGGCCGTGACGATGGTGTCGCGGTCAGCGCGCATCGAGCCCGAGAACCAGCAGCCAATGTCGCGCTTGGACGACGGGAGCAGCAGTTGCGGGTGCCAAGGGCCCCGTCCCGTGAGGTAGCCCGTGGGGAGGTACATCGAGGGCGGACGGAGCTGGCCGTCGACCTGGTTCGTAAAGTAGTAGTTGCGGAGGATGAACGAGACGTGCCAGGGGATCGACGTCTGGTCAAACCTGCCGTACTCGTCGTCAAAGATGTACACGCCAAACTGGTCAATGTTGGCCTTGGCGACGCATGCCGCCTTGGCCTTGACGTGCTCAAACCTGGAGGCGACGATGGCGCGCTCGCCCGGTCCCAGCGGGTGATCCGCCCACGCAGCGCAGTCGCCACCACCGGGCTCGACAATCTCCAGGCGAACGGCGAAACCGCTCGACCGCAGCAGATCGTACAAGTACGTGATCTTCTTCACGCGAAAGTCGTCGCGTGCCCAGTACAGGACGAGGACGTCGTTCGTCGCGTTGATCAGCGGCGGAGGGACCCAGTGGCGGTCGCCGTGCGCTTGCAGCTCGGTGCCCAGCCTGACGACATTGGACCAGGCCACGGTCACGGCCGAGCGGATCGGCGACGCACCGCCGGCGATTGCACCGGCATCGGCATCGGCATCGGCACCAGCGGGCTGCGCGAGCTCTGCCAGCGAGGGCTCCATGAACGGTTCTCCTCCGGGAAGAGGGTCTTTCCCCTCCTGCCTTATTTGCTGGTGCAGGTTGGGATGCTGCAGGGACGGCGTCGAGGGCCCGACGGACATGCCCAGCCCCAGCAGCATCACCATCAGCACAAACGCGCAGGCGAATGCGCCCACCGACTGCAGAGGTCTCATGGAGTGTACTTCCCAGAGTGGCAAATGGCGCAAATGGCGCACGTCCTGCCCAGCAGCTCGTGGTGCCTGATCGAGAGCGACCCAGGTACGCGCGCGTCACCCGCATTGCCTTTGGGCCTCACCCGTCTAGCATTGCAGCCGTGTTCTCAGAGCTCGTGCGCGGGATAGGGGTGCAGGGCGTGCAGGTGGAGGAGCTGTACGACCTCGACGGACCGTATTTTAACGGGACAAGCGACCCGAGGAAGCCGGTGTACGGGCTCGTGTTCTTGTTCAAGTGGCGCTCGGGCGAAGAGAGCGAGCGCTTTGCAGATCCGGGCGAGTGCCCAGACGTGTACTTTGCGCAACAGAGTACGTGGCTTGGGGGCCCAAGGCAAACCGCGGGCTGACGCTTTTTTTTTGATGTTGCGCCAGTTA
>Ga0302230_10002621_pt1 | contig 10563 bp, 5 predicted proteins | sample II_Palsa_N2_1_FD_193523 | JGI IMG/M metagenome (GOLD analysis project Ga0302230, IMG submission 193523) | Peat permafrost microbial communities from Stordalen Mire near Abisko, Sweden - II_Palsa_N2_1 | ecosystem: Environmental > Terrestrial > Soil > Palsa > Peat permafrost | place: Sweden...
TCAGGGCCGTGATGTCGTTGCCCGCCGTCACTGTGGAATCTCCCCCGGTGATGGTGAGATTGGCTCCGTTCCCGTTGACGGTGATCACGTTATCCCACGTGTTAAGGGTTTCGTCCGACCCTTCCGAGGCGCTACTGCCATTGGCGTTGAGGTTTAAGGTCGCCGAAGTGCGATAGCCCAGCCCTACCGTCTCATCCGCACCGTTCAGCGTGCCGCTCGACTCGTTGCCGAAGATCACGCTGCTGTCGCTGTTGTCGATCAGGTCGACCGTCTCGCCTGTGCCATTGAGCGTCGTATGCGAGTCCGCGTCGGCATTCACCAGGTTGTTGCTGCCGCTGATCGTGGTGCTATCGCCACCACCGCTGAAGTTAAACGTCTCACCCGTGGCACCGATGCTGTCGCCACTACCCAAAACGTTAATGTCGTTCTCGACACCAGTGACCGCTCCACTCAGCCCACCGGCGAAGCTCACCAAGCTGTCGCCATCGGCCGTCAGGTTCGCGGTCCCGCCGCTGGCGTCGAACGTTACCGTGTTGTCGCTGCCACCGTCGAAAATGGTGCTACCGCCATTGATCAGGGCCGTGATGTCGTTGCCCGCCGTCACTGTGGAATCTCCCCCGGTGATGGTGAGATTGGCTCCGTTCCCGTTGACGGTGATCACGTTATCCCACGTGTTAAGGGTTTCGTCCGACCCTTCCGACGCGTTACTGGCATTGGCATTGAGGTTTAAGGTCGCTAATGCGCGATAGCCCAGCCCCACCGTCTCATCCGCACCGTTCACCGTGCCGCTCGACTCGTTGCCGAAGATCACGCTGCTGTCGCTGTTGTCGACCAGGTCGACCGTCTCGCCTGTGCCATTGAGCGTCGTATGCGAGTCCGCGTCGGCATTCACCAGGTTGTTGCTGCCGCTGATCGTGGTGCTATCGCCACTACCTGAGAAGTTGAACGTCTCACCCGTGGCACTGATGCTGTCGCCACTACCCAGAACGTCGACGTCGTTTCCGGCACCCGTGACCGTGCCGCTCATAGCCGCAACAAAATTCACGACGCTATCGCCATTGGCAACCAAATTCGCTGTTTGGTTGTTACCGCTAAAGTTCACTGTGCTATCGGCGCCGCCGTTGTAGACATCGCCATCACCATTGATCGAGGCGTTAACATCGTTGCCTCCCGTCACGGTGTCATCGGAACCGCCGACCGTCACCTCAGACGCCGCACCTACGCCAACCGTCCCGTTATTGACGCTCGCACTAGCTCCGTCGCCCCCAAGATAAATCAAGGGGCCGTCAGTCGAAGAGCTGCCGACGATTGAACATTGCGTTATACCAGCAGCTGTGCCGCTAGCCTGCAACTGAAACTGACCTCCTGTATTAGTTGTAGCTGGCGGGAAATCCGCCGTCCAAGTACCGTCTGAATTCGTTGTAACAGAACCGCTTGTTACATTCGACCAATTAATGGTATTCAAATTCAAAGGGTCGGTTGGTCCGACGAGATTGTTGCACTGCACTATTGCCCATGTATCTTGCGAATACTGCAAATAGTTTATGTTTGGCGCGTTTGAAGGAATCTGGGTCGCCATTGCGTTGCTAGCGGCCTCTATTTGTGCCGCAAGTAAGCTTTGCCCTGACGAAGCGGTAGCGTTCGTGATCGCGGCATCAACCACTGGATTTGCGTTCGCTAACGCCCCATTTTGGCTATCTGACGCATTAAGTTGCTGTGCGACCTGCCAGGACGCGACGGACGCAACTCCTTCCGCATATAGATCACTCGCACTCGCCTGCGTCGGATTGGCAGGGTTAACGTACGGATATTCATCGTACATGCCGTCATCTTGCGTAGCATGGCCCAATTCATGCGCCAATTTTGTTGTCAACCCTACGGAAGATAGATAGCTTGGTGAACTCGGGTCAAAATAAGATCCGTCCAACGTAATCGTATAAGTTGACGTAACAGGGTTATACACGGTGGTAGTACCACCACCATCAGCGCCAATTACGATTGTATTTCCAGGCGTAGAAGAAAACGTATTTAGCATGGAAACCATCTGTTGCGATTCGTTAAACAGACTTATCATTGCCGAACTGTCTAACGCTGCACTGCCTGTCGTCGCCGTTCCTAGTGTTCCCGTGTTAACAGTGGCGTTACTCATAGGTACCTATCCCCATTTGTTGTATGGCCAGTGGAACGCTTAGTCATTCAAGCGCTTCAATTTCAAATATTGATCATATCGTTTGATCGACTGCCCAGCTTTATTTGATTGGCTCGTGTGAATACCCTTCCACGTGCACAGCGATAACACAACTGGATTCCACCCCGCCTTCATTGAAAGCAATGGTTACCCGGGGAAATTTTCGATTACCCCCGGAGAAGTTCTCCTGAGGTGGCACCAACAATAGATAGCCCATGTCAACCAGGCCCAGGGACAATAAGTCTGCCCTAGCTCTGGGGGTAGGCACACATTGGGGATCGAGACTGTCGAAGTCGATAATCGAGTAATAGCCAGGCACATAATATCCCCTGGTCTTCCTCCACACCGGCATCGCCTTTTTCGACATGTCTGGATTGCCGCCAAATTCCTGCAGCCGTATAGACGACAAACCGTCGACTGGCCCCTTGTAAAGGTATTGCTTAGCTCCTCCTTCCTCAGCACCCTTCTCAAGGGTCATGCCGAAGTCCTTCTGAAACCGTTCAACGGAGATATAGCCTCCATTCTGGCGCAATATTTGGAGAAGCCTTTGCCAAAATATCTGCATTGATAGTGATTTCTGCTGCGCCACCGCGTTCAGGCGTGGCGGCGCTCCGAATGCAACATTGCCGGTTGACAATGCGCTCGCAGCGAGTAGCGCCGTTAGAAAAGCCGCTCGTGCCATACACATAGATTTCATACCTCTTCTCCGAGCAGATTAAGCCGGCTTACTGTGCCGATTACGCACGAGAATGCATCACCGCTCATGCAAACTTTCCCTTGCATGCTGTATCAGTGGACTAAGTAAATAGCTGATAATCGTTCGCCGGCCAGTTTTAATTTCAACAGTGACGGTCATCCCAGGAGTCAGGCGTATTTGCTTCCCCTCTATGACCATGGTGTTGGTTGGCAAGGCGACCTGCGCCGTAAACACCCAGGTCTTCTTGTCGTTATCGTCCTGCTTGGCATCGTTGGACACCTGCGCCACCGTTCCATGCAGCACGCCATAGCGCGTATACGGAAACGCCTCGACTTTCAGTTCGGCCGGCTGACCTACATTGATAAACCCAATGTCTTGGTTATCGATGGTCGCCTCGATCATCAGCTGATTACTCGTCGGTACAACGATCATGACAGTCTCTGCCGGACTAACGACACCTCCGATCGTATGCACCGCCAGCTGCTGCACGACGCCATGAACCGGTGCCGTTAAATGCATAAGACGACCATGGTTTCGCGCCTTGGCGAGATCACTCGCGGACGAATCGGCCTTGGTGCCGTCGTCCTGAATTTTCTCTAGCCAGGTGCGACGCGTTTGCGCGATATAGGCGTCCCGCTTGCGCTTGGCTGAATCAAGGGTCGCCTGCGTCTCGATCAGCTTGGCCCGTTGCCCGATGAGATCCTGCTTCATCTGGATCACCGCCTGCTGTTCGTTGTAATAATCATGCGTACCGACATAACCGTTGACGATGAGCTTGGCGTAGTCGTTTTCCTTGGTTTCCTCGATCGGAAGCGTGCCTTCTAGCTTGTCTATTCCCGCGGCATTTTCGCGCAGGCTCGCGGCAGCCTGCGCGATCTCGGCGCCCATCTCTTGAACGGTGCTGCTGTAGTCCGCGTATTCGCCAGCGAGGACACGATTCTGGGTGGCCATATCTACCGCATCGCGGTCTGGTGAAGGCAACAGCACGGGCGCGCGATTATTGTCGATGGCTTCCAGCAGTGCTCGACCTCGCGCTGCTTCGTCTCGTGCTGACGCCAGAGCTGACTGCGCCTCGCTCGCGTTGCTCGTCGGATCCGTTGCATCGAGATCAACCAGCACATCCCCCTTCTTCACCGCCTGACCATCGGTGACATGGATAGCCGTAACGACAGCCGTATCCTGGGATTGAATGGTCTTTACATCGCCATTCGGGACAATTTTGCCTTGGGCGGTCGCCATAACGTCCACTTTGCCGAAAATTGCCCAAGCCAACGCAAAGATTAGCAAACCCACAATGGAGCCCATGGCATAGCGGGGCGCAGGATGGATCGGAGTGTCACGCAACGCCAGCGCGGCGGGCTGAAAATCGGTTTCGTGTTTAAGCCGCGTCGGCGTATCGAGCGAGGCGCGCATGCCCCAGGCAGCTTTGGAAACACGCGCATAGCGACTCGTTAGATCGCGTGTAGCCAGCCATCGCATCCTGAGTGTGCTCATAGCAGCATCGCACGACTGCGCCGAAATGCGGCGTCCCGGCCATCGCAAAGAGACTGGCTCCGAGTGCTCGCGAGGACGATGAGGACGCTTAGGGAAATCTGTAGCGCCCTCATGTTTGTTGCAACCGATGCAGTCGCGAATAGTGACCTGCTTGCATCTGCAGCAATTCAGCATGAGCGCCTTCTTCGACGATGTTTCCCCGCTCCATGACGATGATGCGATTGGCGTCCCGGACGGCGGAAAGTCGATGTGCAATGATGATGACGGTGCGCCCTTGGCAAATCGCCCTCATGTTGTTCTGGATAATGCGTTCCGACTCGTAGTCCAAGGCGCTGGTGGCCTCGTCGAAGATGAGGATGCGCGGGTTGTTCATCAACGCGCGTGCGATGGCCACGCGTTGACGCTGGCCGCCCGAGAGCGTGGAGCCGTGCTCGCCGACCATGGTGTCGTAACCTTCGGCCAGTTCGAGTATGAATTCGTGTGCGCCCGCCAACTTAGCGGCAGCAATGACCGACTCAAGCGGCGCACCGGGATCTGTCAACGCAATGTTTTCACGCAACGTGCGATTGAACAGGATGTTTTCCTGCAACACCACACCGATCTGACGTCGCAACGACGACACGTCCACCATGGCAAGGTCCATGCCGTCTACCATGACTCGACCGCGCTCTGGCACATACAGCCGCTGGATGAGCTTGGTTAGCGTGCTCTTGCCCGAACCAGATCGACCAACAATGCCAATCACTTCGCCGGCTTGAATCTGCAGATTTACGGCGTGAAGCACTTCAGGGGCATCTGCTCTATACCGAAACGTGACGGCATCGAGCTCGATCCGCCCTTGCAGCGGGGGCATCGTGCTTCGACTGCCGCCACCCACTTCACCCGGGGCGTTAAGAATGTCGCCCAGGCGCTGCATTGAAATGCCTGTCTGCTGGAAATCCGTCCAGAGCTGAGCAATTCGCATGATGGGCTGAGCGACACGGCCGGCCAGCATGTTAAACGCGATCAGCTGGCCGACCGTCATGTCGCCATTGATAACGAGCCGCGCACCGATCCAAATCGTCGCGACGGTGACCAGTTTGCCGACGAAGTTCACGCCTTCTCGGGCAATCGTTCCCAATGCCACGGTGCGGAATCCGGCTTCGACATAACCCGCCAACTGGTTGTCCCAACGTCGTGTGGTCTGTGGCTCGACAGCCATCGCCTTTACGGTGTCGATGCCACTAATCGTCTCTACGAGGAAAGATTGGTTGTCTGCACCACGATTGAACTTCTCGCGTAACCGACTGCGCAGTGCGGGCGTCAGCGTCATCGAAAGCAGCACATAAACTGGTAGCGAAGCGACCACCACAAGGGTCAGCCATCCGCTGTAGCACAGCATGACCCCAATAAAGACGAACGAAAACAGCACATCCATCACCAGCGTGATGGCGTTACCGGTGAGAAAGTTGCGAATATTTTCGAGTTCGCGAACCCGTGCTACGGAATCACCCACACGTCGCGACCTGAAATAGGCCAGAGGCAGCGATAGCAAGTGACGAAAGAGCCGAGCGCCCAATTCGACATCGATGCGGCTTGTCGTGTGCGCAAACACATACGTGCGCAAGCCGCTAAGCAGTGATTCGAATATCGAACAGAACAACAAGCCAACGGCGATGACATCCAATGTCGTCAGGCCACGATGCACAAGCACCTTATCCATCACCACCTGGAAAAACAGTGGTGTAGCAAGTCCGATCAGCTGCAGGAAGAACGAAATGACCAGGATTTCGCCAAGAAGCTTGCGGTATTTGACGATTGCCGGAATGAACCAACTGAAATCGAACTTGGAAAGCTCACCGGCGATCGAAGCGCGCGATGTGAACAACATCACCTGCCCCGACCAGCGCGCCGCAACTTCTTCATGTGTGAGCAGCTGAGGACCGTCGTGACGCGGATCTTGGATCAGGATCTGTTTGTCATTGACACGCGCCATGACGTACATCGCACCACTTGGGTCGATGACCAGGGCGGGTAGAGCAACGTAACTGGCGCGCGCAAGTTCCGCTTTCACGAGCTTGGTTTTGAGGCCGAGTTTGCTTGACGCTTGGCGGATGAGTTCGCCGTCGAAAGGACGGCCTGGTTCGCCAAACTCATGGAGTATCTGTGCGGGATCGACGGCTATGCCGTGCAGCCGAGCGATGATGACCAGACATGCCAGCCCCGTATCGGAACTCGCGCCTGATCCTTCCCGCGCGCTCGCATGGGCTTCCGTCACGCTGCCCGCCGCAAAACAGACGAATGCAAGGCGAGCAAATAGCCACGTGACCTAGGGCATGAATCGGTCGATACAACGAAGGATGAGCCTAGCTCTTTCCCGCATTGAACGTGCACGACGTCCTGTCCGATAAATGGCATCCCTTCCAACATTCAGCACCTTTCCCCTAAAACGCGCGCGCCGGCTATCTCGGCGCAAATACCATTTGTAACCACCAGCAATGGCATGTCAAGCAGCAAGATCATGCGGAGAAACGTCGGTTCGCGGCGCTATCAATATTTGAATGGACGTCGGCAGTGGAGGCAAATCCATCGCTTCGCTACGCAGCGAATGACGCACAAACAGACTCCATTGCTTCACCTGTTAGATGAAAAAAAAGCGCTGTGATTTGAACTACTCCGGCCGAACGCCGAACACGCCGACGCAGAGCACCCGTCGCCCGCTCCGAATGAACTCCATTTGTTCCCCCCATTGCACGCCTCAACGCGTGACACTTACCCCCCGAATCCCTAGGCTGAATCGCTTGTAGTAGAGCTGCATTTGGACGACTTGTGCACTGTAGAAACCTACAGGCTCGCCGAATCGTCATCTCTTCACAGAGTGCGAGGGCAGCGTCATACGGGTCACCGCAAGGTAGCGGAAGAGGCGACCTGCGTAGCAACTTGCGTTCCTTCGGACAAACCGCTGCTCGACCTGCAAGCGCAGGCACGAATCAATTCCCCTCTTACGCACAGACGTCGCATTGGCAGAAATGGGGAGAGCAAGTCTATGACCTTCGCTTTACTTCAAGTTGCGGCGCGCGTACCGGCTACGCTCCTGCATCACGTAGCCGGATATTGCCGCCGAGAGCTTGTTCGACAGCGGGATCCGTCGATCCATCGTCTTCAGTACCGGCTGGTTCGCGCGAGGATCGTCCTTATCGTCGTGGCGCCGGGCAATGACGACTTCATTTTTTCTGAAAATCGAAGTCGCTGATCCATCTGCTCCGAGACCCCATAATCTTGCCGCTGCGGGCTGAATAGTATCGGGGCCTGGTGGTGCCCGACTTGGTCTCAGACATGACGTATCCCTGTTAATGCGGGCAAGTGTAGTGCGAAGAGCCGTCGTCGATCAGCGGCAGTAAGCGCGTGCTATCAACCGAGCATTTGTTTAATCACGACCCCAGCGAGCGCCTTAATTGTGTCAAACGTCAGCTCAATGCCATTTTTTCTCGCCGTCGATTTGATCTTTTCCCAAACCGTGGCAGATCGCATCGTGTCCAGCTAATCGTGCCCTGCCATCGTCACGATCGGGCCAGGAACTTCTCTTCGCTCCACACCTGTAACGCATCGCGCCAGCGCTCAGCTGGCCAAATATCCCGACGCGCCAGGCCACACAGAGCCCGCGCTGCAACTGGAAATTGCTCGCGACAGAGCTCGCTCCAATCGGTCCGATGAAACGGGCCTTTCACAGGAGCCCTCTGAAGCCACTCCATCAATTCTAGATGTTGACGTGGCACTCTTTCGAACTGACTTCGGTCCACGAAGTCGGGATCACCTGTACCACTCATCCAATGTGAGAACTCGTCGCTTTCGTTCGCTGCCAGCTGCCAATCCGGATGGCTTGAAGTCAGCTCTTCGAGGCGAGCCGTCGTTTGTCTACCAAGGGACGCTCCCGTAGAAGCGAGTTTGGCCAGATGCAGCCACACCATGTGGTCCACCAAATCGATCCAGTGCTCAGGCTCGATGTCATCTTTAAACATTCGGCGTGGTGGCCCGGCCAAAATGCCTGCTTCCAGGCGCGCACGCGCTGAGTCGGGGATGCTCGAACCACGCAATACCAAAAGACGTATGGTCTCGCGTTGCGTCTCAACCAACCAAAGCCACCATCCATCGTCAAGGAGAAGCCAATCGACCCACTGTCCCTCAGGGTCTATTTCATCGTGCGATGTCGCGAACAGCGCTAGCCGTTTGAAGGCAGGGTAAGGCTGCGCCCACCAATCCTCCGCAATGCGGCGGGCCCGCACGGGATCAATGTCTCGGGTAATGCTCGAAACCCACCACGGACTACCGCAGCTTCATGTCGTGAGGCTCTGAGCGACGCTCCTTCGGCGGCCAATTTCATCGAGCGTGTTCTGGACCCACCACTGCGGGCCAAATGTGGTGGGCCGGTCGCCCTCCGAAAGGGCCGCTACCGGCCGAGGCTGTGTGAAAACCCTCTGATTCGATAAACTTGTTCCACCGCGCCGACGAGAGTTGCCGATGGGCCGTTTTGTTGAAGGTGAAGATCGCTCGCAGAGCACCTTGCTGCCCGAGCGCCTCGACGATTACGTGACGGAAGACAACCCCGTGCGGGTGGTTGATGTCTTCGTCGACAACCTTGATCTTGCCGCGCTGGGCTTTGACCGAGCCATCGCGCAGGCCACGGGTCGGCCGGGATACCACCCGGCCACGCTGTTGAAGATCTACATCTACGGTTACCTCAATCGCGTGCAGTCGAGCCGTCGCCTGGAGCGCGAAGCGCAACGGAACATCGAGCTGATGTGGTTGACCGGTCGGCTGGCGCCGGACTTCAAGACCATCGCTGATTTTCGCAAAGACAACGGCGCAGCGATTCGCCAGGTCTGCCGCGAGTTCGTGCAGCTGTGTCGACGGCTGGATCTGTTTTCGCAGGCGCTGGTGGCCATCGACGGCAGCAAGTTCAAGGCGGTGAATAACCGCGACCGCAACTACACGCGCGCCAAGGTGCAACGTCGGCTCGAACAGATCGAAGAGAGCGTGGCCCGGTACCTGTCGGAGCTGGACCGAGCCGATCGTCAGGGTTCGGCCCCCGTCGCCGAAGCCCAGACGTCGCGGCTTCGGGAGAAGGTCGAGAAGCTGCAGTCAGAGACGCAGCGCATGAAGGCGTTGGCGCAAGCGGTCGAGGCCACGCCCGACCAGCAGATCTCACTGACCGATCCGGATGCTCGATCAATGGCCACCCGCGGCAAGGGCACCGGCACGGTCGGCTACAACGTGCAGACAGCGGTGGATGCGCAGCATCACCTGATCGTCGACCACCAGGTCACCAACGTCGGTCACGATCGCAACCAGTTGGCGGTGATGGCGCACCGCGCCCGCACCGCCATGCAGGCCGAACAGCTGGAGGTCGTCGCCGATCGCGGTTACTTCAGCGGCGAGGAGATCGTGGCGTGCGAAGACGTGGGGATCACTGCCTACGTTCCGCGGCCGCAAACTTCCAACAATCAGGCCAAGGGCTTATTCGGCAAACGGGACTTCATCTATGTACCCGAGACCGATACCTACCGTTGCCCAGCCGGACAATCCCTGATCTGGCGCTTCACGACGGTGGACAAGGGAATGACGTTGCACTGCTACTGGAGCTCGGCCTGCAAGGCGTGTCCGCTCAAGGCGCAATGCACACCGGCAGCCCAGCGTCGCATCAAACGTTGGGAGCACGAAGCGGTGATCGAGGCGATGCAGCAGCGTCTGGATCACGATCCGAGCAAGACGCGCGTCCGCCGGCAGACGGTCGAACATCCCTTTGGCACGCTCAAGGCGTGGATGGGGTCGACGCACTTCCTGATGCGCACGCTGAAGCACGTCAGCACGGAGATGAGTCTGCACGTGCTCGCCTATAACTTCAAACGCGTGATGCGGATCTTGGGAATTGCGCCGCTGATGCAAGCGATGTGCGCCTGAGGGCGCGCTTGTCGCGAAAACACATCGACCCAGGAGCCTCCGGTGTCGATGACCCCTTTCGAAATTTCACCAACGCCATTTCCACCACGGCGCTTCTGGACAAACACAGGCAGTCAGAGAAGCGCTCAATGTGGCAATCTCACCGTCGGGGCCGGCGCAAATCCGTTTTCACACAGCCTGGGCCGAGAGCGGAAGTTGCGCGAAAGTCGAGCGGTTGACAGGCTGATAAGGTGTGCTTGACCAGGCG
>Ga0302230_10002624_pt1 | contig 10554 bp, 7 predicted proteins | sample II_Palsa_N2_1_FD_193523 | JGI IMG/M metagenome (GOLD analysis project Ga0302230, IMG submission 193523) | Peat permafrost microbial communities from Stordalen Mire near Abisko, Sweden - II_Palsa_N2_1 | ecosystem: Environmental > Terrestrial > Soil > Palsa > Peat permafrost | place: Sweden...
ATGCGGTATATTTCACAGTGGGTGCGGGTGCCCTACCTTTGGAAAATAAACAGCCCCACCCAACCCTCCCCGGAAGGGAGGGCTTTAAAGGTCTCCCCTACCGGGGGAGATATAGAGGGCGCTTTTTTCTTTAATCTTATTTGGATTTAATATAAATAAGCGTACATTTGCCTGTATATAAATAGCAATATGAGGCTTTCACAACTTGAAGTAGGCGAAACTGGAATTGTAAAGGAGTTTACCGATCTTGAAATGTCGGTAAAACTGATGGAGATGGGATGTTTACCAGGCGAGCCGATAAAGGTTGAACGCATTGCGCCCCTTGGCGATCCGATTGCTATAAATGTATCGGGCTATCAATTAAGTTTACGTAAGCGCGAAGCATTTACCATTGTTTTGCAGTAGTTTTTTAACAATTGAAAGCTGATATAAGAGTTGCGCTTGTAGGAAATCCCAACACCGGTAAATCAACGCTCTTTAATGTTTTAACCGGTTTAAATCAAAAAATAGGAAATTTTCCGGGGGTTACGGTTGATAAAAAGGTAGGTTATTGCACTCTGCCCGATGGCCGCCGCGCTGAAATTATCGATCTGCCCGGCACTTACAGCATCTACCCAAAAAGCCAGGATGAATCTATCGTTTTTTCTGTTTTGGCAGATAAAACAAATCCGCATACACCCGACCTGGTGGTGATCATTCTTGATGCATCAAACCTCAAAAGAAATTTACTGCTTTACTCGCAGGTCGCCGACCTTAAGATACCTGTTATTGTCGCGCTGAACATGATGGATATGGCCAAAAAAGCCGATATTACCATTGATGTTGATCTGTTTGCCAAAAAATTAGGTGTACCTGTGGTACCCATATCAGCACGAAAGGTTGAAGGTGTTGATCAGCTGAAAACCGCCATATCGTTCGCCAACAAAATTGCCTTGCAGGAAGATAGCATTGATGTATCGGCCATCGCGCCCGAAATGGTTGCCGCCATTAGCCGGGAATTGCATATCGATAACCCCTACCTTGCCCTGCAATTTGCACACCAGCACGAAACCATAACATTTTTATCACCCGCAGAAAATGAGCGGATCGAGGCGCTTGAAAAAGAGTTCTCTTTCAACTCACAAAAAGCACAGGGCGCCGAAACCATAGCGCGTTATGCCTTTATTAACGACCTGCTGTACGATACCGTTAAAAAGCCCGTAACTGCACAGGATGAAACTTTCAGCAACAAAATAGATAAGATACTTACGCATAAAGTGTTGGGGTTCTTTATCTTTTTCGCGGTGCTGATGTTTATGTTCCAGGCCATTTTTTCGTGGTCGGCTTATCCCATGGCCTTAATTGCCAGCGCGTTTGTATGGGTGCAGGATTCATTACACCATATTTTACCCGCAGGCCCGCTCACCAGCTTATTAGTTGACGGCGTTATTGCCGGGTTAAGCGGGGTGATGGTTTTCATCCCGCAGATAGCCATACTTTTTGCCTTTATATCTATACTGGAAGATACAGGCTATATGTCGCGCGTTACGTTTATGATGGATAAACTGATGCGTAAAGTGGGCTTGAATGGTAAATCGGTTGTACCCTTAATTGGCGGTTTTGCCTGCGCGGTGCCATCTATCATGAGTACCCGGAATATCGAGAACTGGAAGGACAGGATGATTACCATTTTAGTTACCCCGCTGGTTACCTGCTCGGCGCGTTTGCCGGTTTATACTTTACTTATCGCATTGGTAGTACCCAACCGGAATGTGTGGTGGCTGTTTAACATGCAGGGGCTTGCTTTAACGGGCATGTATGTTTTCAGCCTGGTATCGGCTATTGTGGTGGCTTATGTTTTTAAGTTTATTTTGAAGGGAAAGGAACGCGGCTATTTTATTATGGAGCTGCCCGTTTACCGCATGCCGAGGTGGAGCAATGTGCTTTACTCCATGTATGAACGCTCAAAAGCCTTTGTTTTCCAGGCCGGCAAGGTTATTATAGCTGTATCGGTAATATTATGGGTGATGGCATCATACGGGCCGGGCGACAGGTTTGCAAAGATAGACCAGCGTTATAGCCAGGCACAATATAAACAAACCATGAGCGCCGATAGCCTGAGCCGCGCCATATCATCAGCCAAATTAGAAAATTCATACGCCGGGGTATTAGGCCATGTGATCGAGCCGGTTATCCGCCCGCTTGGGTTCGACTGGAAAATTGGTATAGCCCTTATTACCTCCTTTGCCGCCCGCGAAGTTTTTGTGGGCACCATGGCTACCATATACAGCGTTAACGGCAGTGCGGAGAAAATGGAATCGGTATATGAAAAAATGCACGAGGCCAAAAACCCGCAGACCGGGCAACCCGTGTTTACGCTGGCTGTAGCATTTTCGTTAATGATGTTTTATGCGTTCGCCATGCAATGCGCCAGCACAGTAGCCGTAGTTTACCGCGAAACCAAAAACTGGCGCTGGCCCGCCATTCAGTTTGCTTATATGACCGTGCTGGCTTATGCGGCAAGCTTTATAACTTATAATTTATTGAAATAGAGGCTGAAAGTCTAAAGCTTTTACCTGCGGCTCGTTTTATGTTTTGGTCTTTTTGCTTTTTGCTTTCAGCTTTAGTCTTTCCGCTCAAAATAGTATCTTTGTGCCGAGGTAAAATTGGATAAAGTAAAAGTTTTAGAAAAGTATCTTCCGCCTGTTGCGGCACCACTTATTGGCCGCTGGATAGACTACTTTAAATGCGAGTTTAAGATCTCGCGCAACCGCAACAGTAAATTTGGCGATTACAGGGCACCGCACGCGGGCAAAGGGCATCGTATCTCTGTGAATTACGACCTGAACCCCTATGCTTTTTTAGTAACAACGGTGCATGAGTTCGCCCACCTGCATACCTGGAACGAGCATAAGCACAAAGCTAAACCCCATGGCACCGAGTGGAAAAACAACTTCAAAAAAATGATGCAGCCTTTTTTTGAAAAAGAGGTTTTCCCGCCTGATATTAAGCACACTATTATCAATTATCTGAATAACCCGGCAGCTTCCAGTTGTTCCGATCTGTCGCTATACCGTGCCTTGCGAAATTACGACGCGCCAAAGGAATCGGTTTACACAGTTGAAAAATTGCCGCTTAAAGCCCTGTTTAAATTAAAGGACGGGCGGGTTTTCCGCAAAGATGAGAAACTGCGCAAACGCTATAAGTGTACGGAGATAAAAAGCAAGCGGATATATTTGTTTAGTCCGGTTGCTGAGGTGGAGTTGGTGGAGGAGGGTTAGCTTCAACATCACGTCATTGCGAGGCACGAAGCAACCCCACACGCTTAGCGAATTTGCAGTTGAGGTTGCTTCGTACTTCGCAATGACGCGTGGAGAGCAAGCATTACCTAATCTTTTGAATATCAAAGAAAAATCCTAAATTAGGTACACCTTAAGCACATCAAATAATGCATAACTCTGCACCGGCAAACCATCACACATCAAATAAATATTTTCTTTTAGCTTTTGGTTTAATAAATATCCTTGCCTTTACATTATTGTTTTGTACCGCGGGTTTATTAGCTGATGCGCCTGTTTCTATATGGCAGTTTCCGCTTGCTATTATATGTGCGTTGCTGGTTAATTACTACGCTGTGAAATTTTTCAATCCCGGAAAATCAAAGCTAAACTTTCTGAAAAACAGCGCCGCCATACTTACCCTGGTTATCGGCTCCATAATAGTTGCCGGTTACTTTTACGATGTTTCTTTCGATGGGCAATGGTATCACCAGGAAACAGTTTATAAGCTAAAACAAGGGTATAACCCCGCTTATCAATCACTACCAGTCCCGGCGGATGAACAGTTAGCTACCAGTGCTAATAATTGGTGTATGGGTACCGACCGGCCTGCTCCCAATTTTATAAAACCCAATACCCCGCCCGTCAACTTAAAATACCTTAACATTAACTATTTTAGTAAAGGCACAGAGTTTATGGCAGCCGCTATTTATCAATGCTGTGGCCGTATTGAAACTGGTAAGGCTGTAAATATTATCTTGCTGCTGGCTTCCTTCTTTTTATGCCTTTCGTTATTATATAAGATCGACAAGCTTGGCACTGGCCGCAAATGGCTGCTGGCCTTTGTACTGGCCTTCAACCCCATTGCTGTTAACGAATTATTAAGCCTATGTGTTGATGGCAATGCCGCCTGTTTATTGCTGTGCCTGCTGGTAATTTTTTGCCTGCTGTTTATACAGCAAAACCGCTATTACCTTTTGCTACTGGCATGCTTAATAGCAGTAACGGTAAATATAAAGTTTACAACCCTTGTTTTTACCGGGATGTATTGCTTTGGCTTTTTGATTGTGCTGTTGGTTTATAAAAAGATAGACACCTTTAAAAAGGTATTTATTATGGGCGTGATTGCCGCTGTTGTGGGCATCGGCTGTTGTGGGTTTAGTCCGTACGTTACCAATACCTTGCAAAAGCACAATGTTTTTTATGGGCTTGATGAAACCCGCGATGAGATAGCCCGCTTAAGCCCTGCACTATTCATCAATCATAATCGGTTTACAAAACTATTCTTTTCGCTTTCGGCACACCAGGGTTGGACGACTGCCGACAAACATTCGCTTAGCGAGATCCCTAAAATTCCGTTCACCTTTAATAAAAATGATATTACCGAAGCTAATGATATCGAGCAGGAGCTTTCGGGCTTTGGGCCGTTTTTTAGCGGAGCGTTGCTCATCACCATAGCATTGTTTGTCATCATTCTTATCCGTTTCAGAAAAACGCAGGCATTTAAACAGGGCGGCGCGGCATTGCTCATCATCCTGTCAACCATCCTCATCATGCCCGACTCCTGGTGGCTAAGATTTGTACCGCAGTTTTGGCTTATACCTGTAATTATTTTACTGGTGGCCGAATTTGTTTCCTTTCGCGGCGGTCGGCTGATAAAGGCAGCGCTTTACTTGTCATTGCTGTTAAATATTGCCTGGTCGGCATTGGTGATTGTTTCATGCTTATTCACAACTGCCCGCATCAACTACCAAATGGCGCAGCTAAAGTCGCTAAACAAACCTGTAAACCTGGAGTTTTGCAATTACAGAAATTTTAAAAGCAATTTAGTGAGGTTTAATGAAGCGGGCATACCCGTTACGCAAGATAACGTTGCTGGCAAGTATGCGTATGATGTGGTTAATTCAACCACCAGGTTTACAACTACAGCCCCCTTACCCGAATTGCCTAAATCATTTATATTGAAACTCAGCGAGCGGGTATCAGGTAAAAAATAAAGAAAGTAATGCCATCATCCAAAAACAATTTCCTTTAGCGTAAAATTTCCAATCCTCAATTTAATTCTCACATTTGCAGTGCATGAGTACTACACCAAAAGGCAAACTACTGGTTATCGACGATGAAGATCGCCTGCGCAAGCTTCTTGCCCGTATTTTACAGTTAGAGGATTTTGAAGTACTCGAAGCCCCCACTGCCAAAGACGGCCTGCGCCGCCTGGAACATGAAGTGGTTGACGTGGTGATCAGTGATGTAAAGCTGCCCGATGGTAATGGCATCGACCTGACAAAAACCATAAAAGCGGCTTACCCGGCTATCGAAGTAATTGTATTAACCGCTTATGGCACTATTAACGATGGCGTAACCGCGATAAAAAACGGCGCGTTCGACTATATCACCAAAGGCGATGATAACGAAAAGATCATTCCGTTGGTAAACAAAGCCATGGATAAGGCCGTACTACAGCGCCGGGTGTTGGAACTGGAAACCAAGCTGAATGTAAAGTTTGGGTTCGACCGTATCGTAGGTACATCGCCTGCCATTGCCGCCGCTATAAAACTGGCGCAGCGGGTAGCCGCTACCGATACCACCGTATTAATTCTGGGCGAAACCGGCACAGGTAAGGAAGTTTTTGCCGAAGCTATTCACCAGGCCAGCCAGCGTAGTACCAAGCCTTTTGTCGCCATTAATTGCAGCGGTTTTACTAAGGAATTATTAGAGAGCGAACTATTCGGCCATAAAGCAGGTGCCTTTACCGGGGCTATAAAAGACAAAAAAGGCCTGTTTGAAGAAGCCAATGGTGGCACCATATTTTTGGATGAATTAGGCGAATTAGACCACGACCTGCAGGCAAAACTATTGCGGGTACTCGAATCACAACAATTCATCAAAATAGGCGATACCAAAACTACCAAAGTAAATGTGCGCATACTGGCCGCTACCAACCGCAACCTGCAGGACGAAGTAGCCAAAGATCATTTCCGCTCCGACCTGTTTTACCGCCTATCTGTTTTCCAGATCACGCTGCCCGCCATCCGCGAACGCAAAAAGGACATAGGCCTGCTGGCTAAAATGTTCGTCCATCATTTCGCGGCCAAGGTAAACAAGCAGATCACCGGTTTTACCGATGAATTTTTGGCCCGGCTGGAAGCTTATAACTGGCCCGGTAATGTGCGTGAGCTAAAAAATATTATCGAGCGCGCCGTTATTCTCTGCGATGGTACCGAGCTGGATGCCTCGCTGCTGCCTTATGAATTTGACGCTTCACCCGCCAAAACAAGCGGAAACCTATCCGCTTTTGATCTGGCTTCGGTAGAAAAACTTCACATCCAGCGCGTTCTCAATCATACCCAAAGCAACCGCGCCGAAGCTGCAAGACTTTTGAATATTGGGATTGCTACCCTGTACCGTAAATTAAAGGAATACGGGTTGGAATAGCGATGGTTAGGCTGTCATGCTGAGGTACTCGAAGCATGCGGGCAAAGGCCTCTGCGCTCACCCTTCGAGTGCCTCAGGGTGACATCCCACGCTTGTAATCCAATAAATCAACGGTTCCCATTATGATAAAACACTATCAAAATGATAGGCCTTATAAACGTAAATAGCACGTTCAAACAACGTAAAATCATTTTAATAAGCTGATTTTTAATAAGTTATTAATTAACCCCGATTAATGGCACCCGCTTGGTATATCCCCCAGCAAATTACAATGCTATGGATACCATACTCACCATCGTTTACATCATAAGCTTTATAGTCATCTTCTGGCTATTCTTCAAATCAGTTAACTACTTCGAAAAAATCTAATCATCATGATCGCATTATTCTTTGTAGCCATCGCCGTATTCATATACATGGTATATGTGCTGCTAAAACCCGAAAAATTTTAATAATAAAACAACATGAACACAGAACTTATAGGTATTATTTTTATGTACCTGGCTACTATAGCCCTGGCCATACCACTGGGAAAATACATAGCCAAAGTATTTAAAGGTGAGAAAACCTGGATGGACTTTATGGCCCCGCTGGAAAGGTTGATCTTTAAATTCAGCGGTATCGACCAAAATCGCGAAATGAATTGGAAACAGCATTTGAAAGCTTTGTTAACCATAAATTTACTATGGCTATTTTATGCTTTTTTCTGCCTGTTGTTCCAGTCGCACCTGCCGCTGAACCCCGATCACAACCCTAACCAAACCCCCGACCTGGCCTTTAATACGGCTTTGAGTTTCTTAACAAACACCAACCTGCAGGATTACTCGGGCGAATCGGGCGCTACTTATTTTACACAGCATTTCGTATTCATGTTCCTGCATTTTGCAAGCGCGGCCACGGGTATGGCAGCTATGCTGGTGGTATTTAAGGCCATGAAAGATAAGACCACCGATAAGCTTGGCAACTACTGGAATTTCTTTTTGAAATCTATTACCAGGATATTGTTGCCTATAAGCGTTGTAGTAGCTATAATTTTAGCCTTTAACGGCACGCCAACCAGCTACAAGGGAAAAGATACCGTAATAGGTTTACAGGGCGATACCGTACACGTATCGCGCGGCCCTGCTGCAGCCATGATAGCTATTAAGCAGGTAGGTACAAACGGCGGCGGCTGGTTTGGTGTAAACTCGGCGCACCCTTTTGAAAACCCAAATTATACAACAAATATTGCCGAAAATATCAGCATCATCCTTATCCCCATCGCTTTAGTTTTTGCTTTAGGTTTTTACCTGGATAAAAAGAAACTGGCCTGGGTTATTTTCGGGGTGATGACGGTAGGATTTCTACTCATGCTGTACCCATCGGTTAAAGCCGAGATTGGCGGGAACCCAGCCATAGCGCACATGGGCATCAGTCAGCCTGGTGGCTCCATGGAGGGCAAGGAAGTGCGTTTTGGGCCTGCCGCCTCTGCCTATTGGGGTATCACAACTACAGTAACTTCCAACGGATCGGTAAACTCCATGCATGACAGCATGATGCCCATGTCGGGCATGGCGCAGATGTTTGATATGATGATCAACTCCTTTTAAGGAGGTGCTGGCGTAGGCTTCCTTAACTTTTACATATTCATCATTATAGCTGTATTCATATCGGGCTTAATGGTAGGCCGAACCCCTGAGTTTATGGGGCATAAAATTGAGGCCCGCGAAATGAAGATCGCCTCGCTGATCGCTTTGCTGCACCCATTCATTATTTTGGTGGGCACCTCTATCGCGTCATATGTGCTGGTTCATTTCCCAAATGCCAACTGGGCAACCAAGCCATCGGCATGGTTAAATAACCCTGGTTTCCACGGCTTTAGCGAAATGCTGTACCAGTTTGCATCAAGCGCAGCTAACAACGGCTCGGGCTACGCAGGCTTAACCGCCAATAACATATTCTGGAATGTAAGTACAGGATTGGTAATTTTTGTAGGCAGGTTTTTACCTATCATAGGCCCGGTAGCCATTGCAGGCATACTGGCCAACAAAAAATTCGTGCCCGAATCTGCCGGAACATTAAAAACCGATACAGGTACTTTTGGGGTGATGATCTTCGCGGTGATATTTATAGTCGCGGCCTTATCATTCTTCCCTGCACTGGCATTAGGCCCATTAGCCGAACATTTTTCAATCAAATAATTATATAGAATTCAATCATGAAATCTGATCAAAATACATTATTCCAGGGCGATCAAATGAAGGATGCCTTTGTGCAATCCTTCATCAAGCTCGATCCCCGCATCCTGTTCCGCAATCCGGTGATGTTCACTGTGGAGATCGGTACGGTTGTAATGCTTATCGTTACCATATTCTCACTTTCCAATACCGGCCAGGGTAGCTGGGGTTATAACTTCACTATATTTTTAGTGCTGCTGTTAACTGTGCTGTTTGCCAACTTTGCCGAAGCTATTGCCGAAGCACGCGGCAAGGCACAAGCCGAAAGCCTGCGCAAAACCCGTTCAGAAACACCCGCCCGCCTGCTGGTTAATGGCCACGAGCAAACGGTAATGTCATCAGCCTTAAGAAAAGGCGATGTATTCGTTTGCGAAACCAACGATACCATCCCAACCGACGGCGAGATCATTGAAGGTATCGCTACCATTGATGAATCAGCCATCACAGGCGAATCTGCCCCGGTTATCCGCGAGTCGGGTGGTGATAAATCATCAGTAACAGGCGGTACCAAGGTATTGTCGGATAAGATCAAGGTGATGGTGACCACCCAGCCCGGCGAAAGCTTTCTGGATAAGATGATAGCCCTTGTTGAAGGTGCATCACGTCAGAAAACTCCTAACGAAATTGCTTTAACCATACTGCTTGCAGGCTTCACACTCATCTTCGTAATTGTGTGTGTTACTTTAAAGCCTTTTGGCGACTACGCAAATACCCCCATAACTATAGCGGCATTTATCTCACTTTTTGTTTGTTTGATTCCGACGACTATCGGTGGCCTGTTATCGGCCATCGGTATCGCCGGTATGGACAGGGCATTGCGTGCCAACGTGATCACCAAATCGGGCAAGGCGGTTGAAACAGCCGGTGATTTAGATACCTTATTATTAGATAAAACAGGCACCATTACCATAGGTAACCGTAAAGCCACCAACTTTTATCCTACAAAGGGTATAAACGAAACTGATTTTATTACCGCTTGTGTGCTAAGCTCGCTGGCTGATGAAACCCCCGAAGGCAAGTCAATTGTTGAGCTGGGCGAACAAGGTAAAACCCCGGTATCGGTTACAGTGCCGGTTAATTCAGTATTTATAAAATTTACTGCCGAAACCCGCTCCAGCGGGTTGGATACCCCTGCCGGTTTACGCATCCGTAAAGGCGCCTTTGATTCCATCCGTAGTATGGCACATAAAGCAGGTCACGAGTTTCCGGTTGATGTAGAAGAAAATGTAAAAACCATCGCCTCGAACGGTGGCACCCCATTGGTAGTATCGCAAAATGAGCAGATACTGGGCGTGATAGAGCTACAGGATATCATCAAACCCGGCATAGCCGAACGTTTTGAACGCCTGCGCCGCATGGGCGTAAAAACTGTAATGGTTACGGGCGATAACCCGCTTACTGCAAAATTTATTGCTGAAAAAGCCGGTGTGGATGATTTTATTGCCGAGGCCAAGCCCGAAGATAAAATGAATTACATAAAAGCTGAGCAACAGGGCGGCAAGTTGGTAGCCATGATGGGCGACGGTACAAATGATGCCCCCGCTTTAGCACAAGCCGATGTTGGTGTAGCTATGAACAGCGGCACACAAGCCGCCAAAGAAGCAGGTAACATGGTCGACCTGGATAATGACCCTACCAAGCTGATA
>Ga0302230_10002628_pt1 | contig 10545 bp, 16 predicted proteins | sample II_Palsa_N2_1_FD_193523 | JGI IMG/M metagenome (GOLD analysis project Ga0302230, IMG submission 193523) | Peat permafrost microbial communities from Stordalen Mire near Abisko, Sweden - II_Palsa_N2_1 | ecosystem: Environmental > Terrestrial > Soil > Palsa > Peat permafrost | place: Sweden...
CCGCGGCTCTGCTTTCGAACGTTCAGAGCACTCGCGCCAAAAACTGAAGTACTGCAACAGGGGCCACACTCGTAATTTTCCGAAAAGGAAAATATGCCCGCACGGTTACAGACTTTCCAAAATAGCTCCTCGACAGCCAGCCAGCCAGCCAGCCTGCCATGGCCAACTACGCCACACGGTCACAGCCCACTTCACAGCAGCGACCGGCGTCGTCGCGGCTGGCAATGCCACTTGCTAGAACCACTCCCGCACTGAAAAAGGAGCCACTCCGTCGACCGACCGCACCGGCAGCAGCACCAGGAGCAGCGGCGACGACGTCAAAGCTGCCTCGTGTTGCAATGCTTGCTCATCCGTCCAAGCCGGCCAGTGCGCCAGCTGCTGCGACGACACGACGAACCCCCGTGTTTTTCTCGTCCATGGTGCCACAGCAACAGTCAAAGCCACAGACACAGACACAGACACAGACCGCGGTGGCAATGATGGTACACAGCTACAGCTTGCTGTCCTCTGAATTCAGGCCCTGATTTAGGATACCGATGACGGCTTCGAAGAGGAGACCGGCAACCTGGACGCGATCCTCAACTCGAGCTCGAACGACGAGGCATTCGCACGAGGCGCCGTAAAGCAGCAAAAGAGCCAGCAGCACGTCCCCAGCTATGCCCGGCCGACCGTCCAGGCGCAGCGACGAGCCACTGTTGCCCCGAGTGCGCCAGTTCAGCGTGGCGCACCGACAGCCCCTGCTCCACGCAACCAGCCAAATCACGTAAAAACCCAGACCTGAACCGCCCTAATGTACTCATTACGCCCTAACAGGAGGTGATCGAATCGGAAAAGCGCAAATCGATCTACCGCGGAGCCCTCCGCATCCAACCAAAGCGGCTTCGTTTCTCCACCGACGATGGGCAGCCTCTTCCTCAGCAACAGCAACAGTTCCTCTCCGCGCCTTTGCAGGCAGCTGCCTCCTCGCAACAACAGCAGCCTGCTGTGCAGGAACTCAGCCCGTCGTCCCAGCGGCGAATGACACTCTCAAGGATCGACAAAAATATCGACGACTACATGGCACGCAACGCCGCCCCATCCACCAGCAATACGTTTGTGTTTAACACGACCGTCGGCACCTCTTTCCAGGTAGCGTGTCCTTCCTTCATTCTTTAAAATAAAATAAAAATTTTCTAATTAGATGTCTGTTGCAACACCTGGTCGCAAGCCGGTGATGGGCGTGTCATCGACCCCAGCCCGCCAGGAGCGGATCATGTCGGCCAAGAAGATCGGCAACGCACTCGCCGAGCTGCAGCAGTCGCCCTGGATCGGAACAAGCGACAACCGCGAGCAGTACCTTGACCTGATCACGCCGCGCAAGCACGTCCCACTCTCGATCGCGTCCGACACCAATGACACGCAGGACAGCATGGTCACGCCCTTCAAGCCCCACCGCCTCCAGCTCTGCCCCGACAGCTCTCTCAAGGTAACCATAAAAATAATGTAATAAAATGTAGTTATCATTTTGTTTAGACGCCTGTCCAGCAGCCATCGTTCATGCAACCACAACAGCCGAGCTTTGCCAAGCCATCGACCGAGGAGGAGGCCCGTCAACGCGTCATTCAGCTGCAGGAGCAGAGCCGACAGCACTTGGCCCTGCTCCGCGGCATGTTTGAGGAGCGGCAGAAACACATTAGCTTGCTCTCGTCCTCCTCCGCGACCATTCGGCCCAACAACAACTCGATCGCGCAGGAACTGGCCGATCTCGAGGAGATGGAGCAGAAACTGCAGCGAGAACTCGAGGCAGAGCTTCTCAAGCGGCCCACAACGCCGCCGGGCCTGTCGCTCAACAGCAAAACCGTGCCGGTGGAAGAAGAGTATCCGAAGACAAGTAAATACATGTTCTTATTCTATTTTCTAAAAGGACGCCTGGACGGATGCTTGCCAATGCCACCAAACGAGCCCTGTCCCTTAGCGAGGTCAACACGCCGCCCCGCAGCAGTCTCCGCACGCCTTCAGTGGCCGCCAAGAAGAACGGATCGCTGGCCCCCAACCGTCGCCGCAGCCGATCGCCCTCGTCCATTGGCGCGGAGGACGAGGCGGACGACGACGACGACGACGACGATGCCCAGTTTACGTTTTGGAAGAAGCCGGCCGCGATCGGGCAGGAGAACGGCGTGTTTTCCTCGGTCTCAGTTGCGCTCCCTGCCCCCGTCTTGTCCACCTCCCAAACCGCACACAATGCCTTCAGCAATTTTCGTTAGCTAGCCTACTTTTGCTTGCTGTTTGTTTAGTTTGTCCTCTTGGTCTTGCACTTTTGTCGTCCCTTTGAACGCAGCAGACTCAAAAGAAATGCACAAAAACTGCAGAGAAACTAAGGAAATGAGGGTGGGGAGGAACGGTAGCAATTTGTACTTTTTTCTATTTTATTTACTTTCAAATGTCCTTGATCTCGTCAAAGTAGTTTCCTGGCACGAATCCCTCCTGGGCGGGGTTGTCCTCCTTGCGCACTTTCATCCACCCGTCCTGATTCCGCAGCACGAGCACCACGACTTGCTCCACCTCAACGCTGAGCTCGTCTGCCTTGGCGGCCGAATACGCGTACTTTGCCCTGAACCGGATGAGCTTGTCGACCACGACGACGTTGGGCGAGTGCCTGGGGGCAAAGGGTGCAGGCTTGGATGGCTTGGGCGGCAGGGCCTGGTCCGGGGCAGGGCGACCGGCAGACATCGCAGCAGGCACACTGTTGGAGGAGGCCGTGTTGGGCACAACACCCATGCGAGGCGGCGGCTTCTTGGCAACAGGGGGCGCGCTGCCGTTGCTATCGGTCGTGTTGACAGGCGATGGGAGGCGCGACCCCACGCTGGATCCGCCAGCGTTGCTGCCGCTGGAGGAGGAGAAGGGCCCGCTGCCTGCTCCGCCGCCGTTCAGTAGTTGCGCCTCTTTGGGGCTCAGCTGCTGGACGTAGTGCGTAATGACCTCGTCCAGCTTGGAGCGGGTCGTGCTGAAGAGCGGCCGGCGGAAGTGCTCCTGGTTCCAGCACGCCTCCACGAGCTTGTACAGGGCGTCCCGGACAGTGTTTTGGCGTGCGTCGTTGCTCGATTGCATAACGTCGCTGCCCAGAGCGGGGCGGTCGCCGGCCATGACTCGCTCCTGGATGTCGTTCTTCTTGAGTGTGGCCCAGGGCACTTGCCTCGCCAGCGTCTAAAACAACATGAAACAATTGGTCAATAATGTGATCATCATATCGATTTTAAATTTTTCCCACCTCCCAGACACAGATCGAGTAGGCGTACACGTCCGCCTTGCACTCCTCGTCAAAGGGCACCTCGCCTGTCTGCTGTCGCAGCATGGTTCGTGCAAAGACCTCTGGTGGCGCATATCTAAAAATATTCTTTAGCATAATTTTTTCATTCTTCACGCTTACCGATAGGACAGACCAAAGACGTTGAGGAACGTCTGTCCACTGATGGCCACGCTGCTTTCACGCACACGACACACGCCAAAGTCGGTAATGAAGACCTTGTACCGCGGCCCAAACTGCTTTGTCGCCTCGGTCGATGCCCGGTTCTGTCGCTCGATGAGGCAGTTGGGCGTCTTGAGGTCGCGGTGGACGACACCGATGCTGTGGACGGCAGCCATCCCCGCGGCAATATCGAGGGCGATCTCGGCTTGCTGAAGGGCGTTGAGGGGCTCTGTCGGCTTGTTGATGAGCGAGAACAGGTCGCCGCTGGAGAAGAGCGGCATGATGATGCAGCGGGGCATGGAGGTGTAGCCCACGAGGGTGACGATGGTGGGATACATGGACAGGGCCGCCATGGTCGAGATCTCCTGTTCAAACATTTGCTCGTTCTCGCGAGGGGTCATGTCCTGGCGATCGGGCACATGTTTGATCACAACCTACGCAGAAAAATAGGTGAACACTGTTTCATAAATAAAACGATGACTTTTACCTGGTCGCCCTTGAGCTTGAGCTTGGGGTTCTCGCGGACCGACTGGTTCATGAGTGTGCCCGCGTAGATGACACCGCCGCCGCCGTTGGAGAGCTGGTAGTCGACGCGCAGGTCGTGCGTGTAGTCCAGCTGCAGGTAGCCGGGCAGGGCGATCGCAAACTCGGAGATGGTGGTTTGGCCTGTGCGGTCCTGTGGTTGAGGACACTTGGTTAGAAAACTAGAGGGGGGGGGCGAAACGATACCTTGGCTGCGACGACTGACTTTTCAGGGTTGGCGACAGACAGCCCCGTTGTGTTGTTGGCGTAATAGGACGGCGGTGGTGCATTCGCGTTGCCGACCCCAGACCACATTGGCAGCTCAGCAGACGACCCTTTACCGGCCGATCTGTTGTTGCGACGGCGGTAGAACCAGACGGCCAGGAGCACGGCGACGATGAGGGCAACGAGGCCAAACGCAACACCGACACCGATCCCGACGTTGTTGCTTCCGCCACTGATCCCAGCAACGGTGCAGTACGTGCCCGTGTAGCCGCCCGAACAAAGGCACAAAAAGGTGCCCGTTCCGTTGTAAGCCTGCGTGCAAATAGGTAAACAACAGAACAGTAACCCAGTTTACCTCGAGACAAGTGCCCCCGTTCTCGCACGATACATAAGGACACACGCGCAGATCGTTCTGGCACTGGGTCCCCACCACGCCCGGCGGGCACTTGCACGAGAGGGTCCCGCTGGTGTCGACGCACGTCCCGTTGTTCTGGCACGCCGTGTTGGTGGACGGGCACGACGTGGCCTCGACAGAGCAGGTCAACGAGGAGGTCGAGTACTGCAGCGGGCAGGCGCACTGGAAGCCGCCGCCGGACGTGGATGTGCACGTGCCCCCGTTCTCGCAGGGGTTGCTGGCGCATCCGTCGTCAACTGTAAGCCGAATAAAAACAAATTTTATTTTTTTTCGAAGCCTGGATTCGCGTTACCCTGTTGGCAGTACGTGCCGTTGTAGCCCGACGGGCAGTTGCAAGAGTACCCTGAACCCGACGTGGAGTTTACGCAGGTTCCCCCGTTGACGCACGGGTCGGGTGTTGGGCAAGACGTGGACGTGTCGCTGCAAGTTGTACCGGAAAAGCCGATTGGGCAGGTGCAGATGGAGGAGGGGTTGGAGGCATCGCACGTACCGCCGTTGACGCAGACGGGGCATACGACGGCGCAGCAGGTCTGGATGAGGAAGGCGTTGAGGCAGCCCTGCTTGCAATCAGCCTAATAGATTCCCCCTTAGTTCAGCGTTGCAGCCATGCAAACACCACTCACGAGTTCTGACGCGAACGCGATCTCGGCAAAGCATATTTGAAAGCCATCGATTGTAATGCAATAGCCCTCGCAGTAGCTTTCGCACCCGGATTCGGTGTCGCCGTTGGTAATGACGTCCGAGCAACCCAACCCGCACTGTGTTGCGCAGCCAAAAAAAAAAAACAGTTGAAACAACACATGAAACCGGCGCTTTCATTTGGCACGTACGTAGGATGAGTCTGAGGCACAGCCTGACGTCGAGCACATGCTGTTGCAGGTGTCCAGTTGCGACGTGCAGTTATTGGGAAAGGCAGAGCAGGTCGAGGGGCACTGGCCGGCCGCTCGACCTGTCACAACAAGCAGAACCGCCAAGGTCGCCGCGACCACCACCACGGCGGGTTTCATCCTGTCTTTTGAAATGCACCGGTGGGTTAGATCTGGCCGTCCGGAGTGGCAAGTGTGGCACACAGCGGCGAGAGAAAGCCATTGCAGCAGCGGGGGCAGTCAGTTTGGCTTCACGCGATCACCTGGTCACGCTTTCCAATTGGCCAATCAAAATCACCCGATCATTTTTGAAACTTTTAAAACTTTTTTCAAGTTCAACGTCATTGCCAACTCACGGACTGTACAGAAAATTTACTTCACGAACGATGGAAAATGCGCATGGGAACACCGCCGACGGGGTTGAGAACGATCTGGAACTGGCTGGGGACGTAGTCCTTGACAGACTCGACGCGGACCTTTTGGAGGATCTTGGCGAGCATGATCTTTTCCTCTTGGAGGGCAACTAGTAACCAACCGACCAACCAACCAACAAATAAGTAAATCACAAAGAAAGAATACAGATAAAAAAAAACATACACTTTTGGCCAACACAGTTGCGCGATCCGGCCGAAAACGGCAGGAACGAATAGGGGTGGCGGCCGGCCTCGCGTTCGGGGGTCCATCGCTCGGGGTCAAACTTGTCGGCATCGGGGCCCCAGACCTCCTTGGATCGCTGCATGGCGAGGGTGTGGACGACGGCAATGGTACCCTTGGTAATTCGGTGTCCGTCAACCTAAAAAAAAAAAAAAAAAAAAAACAAGCGTTATTTCAAGGATTTTTGTCAGCGGTACCTCGATGTCGTGCTCGAGCTCGCGTCCAAACATCGGCACGCCAGGGTAGATGCGCAGGCCCTCCTTCACGACCATGTCCAGGTACTTCATGTTGGCCAGGTGGTCGAGCGAGACGTAGTCCTCCGTGCCGACGACCTCCTCAATCTCCTCAAACAGCTTTTGCTGGATGTCCTGGTGATGGCCGAGCAGCTGCAGGCACCAGATGGTCGACGAGCCAGTGGTGTCGTGGCCAGCACCCATAAACGTGTTGATCTGGTCAAAGAGGTCCTTGTTGCTAAAGAACGAGCCGTCGGGGCGGGGCGAAGTGAGGATAATGTCCTTTTTTTTTGTCAAGTAGAGTTAGAATGAATTCAATAAAATAAGGCATACCAGGAACGACTTGCGCTTGCCGCTGCTGACAATGTCGGGGTCCTCGGCGATAGCCTGGCGGCGCTTGTCGATGATGGACTTGGTGAGCTTGTTGAGCTCGTTGATGAGGTACTGCATCTCACGGCCAGAGGGGGTCAAGTTGTAAAAGATGCTGTCGATCTGAAGCCAGGGGACTGTGTCACAAGAGGGTTCAGTGAAACTAGGGGACGGTGTCAAAGGCATCCTACAGGTGAATCGGGCCGTTCCATACTCGGCCCCACGCTGGAAACCATCCGTGAAAAACCTGTCGCCGGTGGTCTGGACGTTCATGGACACACCCAGGGCCGTCTCGAGGATGACGTCAAACGCACACATGTTTGTGAGGTTTCCGACGTCCTCGCACACGCTGCCGTTGGGCGTATCGAGGATGTGCTGGACCATGATCGACGACTGCTCGTTCATGACGTCGGCGTAGCCCTTGAGGGCCTCAAAGTGGAACGAGGGCGTGATGGCAGCGCGGTCCATCTTCCACTTTTCGCCGTGCGAGGTCACCAGGCCATCGCCAAAAGCACGGCCAAACACGAGCGAGTAGATGCCGGCGGGCTTGCGGTTGTGCTTTGGGTTTGCTGTTTATATAAGACATATTTAAATAAAAATGGGATGAAAAGAACGTACCAATCACAAGCTTGATAATATCGGGATTGATGATGTGCAGCATGGGGAACGAGCCAACGAGGAGCTGGTAGTAGCCAGTTCCCTTGCCCCAACTGTATTTGTAAAACAGCAATCAGTCGAGAAAACACCGGAAAAAATGCAGACGTACGTGTCGAAAAAGATCGGGAACCACTTCTCGTACTTGGTCCGGTCCAGCAGCTCAAAGTTGCTCTTGAGCAGGACCGTTATAAGGCCACCGACTAACGAGGTGAAGGAACAAAGAAAAACAAATCAATCAGTTGGCTCGATCAAAAATCAATCAAAACACACTAATCGGCAGGTTCACGCGGGGGCCTTTCAACTTGAACAAGTCGCCGGAGTTCTGCGAGCGAGGGTCTGAGTGTCAGTCCTCCTCCCGCCACTCCCCTCTGTTTACCTGCATCACACGGACCCATTGCAGAATGTAGTGCGTCGCAACAACAGCAGCCACGGCCACAACCGTGACTAGCGCAGCCTTGTGCTCCGACAGGAAGAGCACGACCGCGGCAGACGACATGGCTGGTGTGATGGCTGGTGGCGGGTGAACGTAAGCAAACTGGGAAAACTGGGCTGCCCGGGTGACACCTGGGAAGGTGGGAGGTGAAACAACAGGAAGTCATCAAGGTCACGCATCGGGTCAGGTCACGCATCGCCGTCGGAAGCCGAGTGTGTCCCCTAGGCTGCATGTCATATATCTCGATTTTTTTTTTTCGTTTTTTTTTTTCAGTGATTGCAAATCAAACGTGGTTGAACAAAATACAAAATAATGGAACAAGATAATGCGTGCATAGGTGACGATAGAAGAATAACCTAACTAGAAAAAATTTTTTTTCAGTTGCGGCCTGACGGGAAAAACGTCAGGGTAAATCGCTGCGCGTGGGCACCTCGGTGAGGGGGATGTCGGACGGCGACCCGTGGGAAAAGACGTCGGTGACGCTGATGGACGAGTGGCGGCCGAGTTGTGCGAGTGATTTGGGCAGGGGCTCGGCAGAGTCGTTGCCCTCGCCGCTCAGCGGCGATGTGGCGGACGTGGTGCCCTTCTTGTTGGACCTCTTCTTGCCCGCGCGGTAGCTCTGCCAATGCGGAAAAGTTAAGCAATAAGATAGCTTAGACACGACAAGACGGTACCATGAGCATGTTGGTAGCAGAGGGACGCAGTCCGAGCCCACCCTGTTCCTTCTGGGCGTTCAACCACTGCACCGCATTCTCGCCGCCCATGAGACCGGTCGGGCTGGAGAGGTAGCTGCCGAGGAACGCGCTGCTCTTGAGGAACTTTTTGTACGTGTCTGTCTTCATCACAATAAAGACCTAATCGAAATAATTCAATTCAAAATTTGGGTTCCTCGCACTTTACCTTTTTCACGGCATCGGCAAAGATCGTCACCGGGATCTCGTCAGTCTCGCTGCCGTCCATCATCTCGCTGATACTCTCGCGCACCTCGTACTCTATGTTGATCTCCTGCGGCGCGTCGGCCTTGACAAAGCGCTGGTAGATGATGTTGGCCGCGTCGCGCCTTGACTTGGCGCTCGAGTAGTGGCGCTCGGCAAACTCGGTTGCGGCTGGAGGGTTTTCGATGTTTTTAATGATCCACAGCAGCACTGGCTCCTATATTTACCATAGTAGAACAGGCAGTTTTCGACGCACCACAGCTCGACGCAAAACTTTTTAAACTCTTCCGAAAGCACGGGATCGTCGAGCAGGTGGACGAAAAACTTGAGCGATCCGGGCTCGTAGAACTCTTGCTGGATGCTGCTGCCGCTGTGGTCGCCCTCGGAGGACGACAGCTCGGACGAGGATCCGTTCTTGCGCATGATCTGGCTGTTGTACTTTGAATAGAACCTGCAGGAATATCTTTTATCGTATGCCGACAAAGAAACAAAAGGCTTTCGTACGTGAGGACGGTGGGATAGACGACGGTAATGTTAAACATGACAAAGACCATCAACTCCTCCCAGATGAGCGAGGGCACGCTGTACGGGAAGACTTGACCGAGCGCACTGATGACCCTTTTAAACGCGCATTCTGTTAGTTGTGTCGATCGAGGGAACGGCCACGGTACCAGATGATAAAGAGTGGCAGCAAGATAAACATGAGCAGGATGAGCTCGCTCTTGAACGCAAAGGCGTCGCGGACGTGCCACAGCAGGTAGATGAACACGGCCATCCAGACCACGCACAGCCCTCCCATGGTGCCACCAAACACGATGACGTTGCCGTCGCAGCTGTCGGAGAAGCCCAGGTTGTAGTTGTTGTCGCCCACGCGCGTCTGGCCAAAGAGGATGGCCAGCGTAATCAGCAGCACAAACAAAAACACGAAAAAGTAGATGACGAAGAATGACGTCGTCTTGAGCGTCCACTTGTTCCGGAAGATCCAGTTGTTGAGACGCTCCTTGTCGGCCGCCTTGAGGCCGTCATCGTTCAGCCGGAACTTGACCCACAAGAGGTAGCAGCGGTAAAACAGAGGGAAGAACCACCTGGACGTCGCACATGTGTTAAAAAATGGGCCCGCTCTCTTTCGTCCGCAACTTACATGGGGACAAAGAGGCCGCTGATGAGCGCGTCCTGGTAGCACGGCACCACCACATACCCAAACGAAAAGTGCCCAAAGTCAAAGTCGATTACGTCGAAGACCTGTGGCCAAAAACAAGAAATGCAAAAAAAAAAAATTTGTTTCGTGGTTTTGAAACGTGTTTTATGAACGCACCATGTAAATGAACGAGGCAATGGCCGAGCAGACGACCAGTGGCCAGCCACGGCTCTTGATAGGTTCCTGCAGAGAACGGACAGAACGAACGAGAGAGAGAGAGAGAGGCATCAAAACAAACGTTCTTTTCTGTGTGTTTTTTTATGGTTACGAAGTGACGTCTGCTTAGGAAGACCGCCAGGAAGAACGTAAAGTAGACTGCGTAGGCGACCACGGACGGGTACACCGGGGGAAAGTGCTGGTGAGGCGGGAGGCCGTCGCTGCCGTCGCTTCCGCTGTTCGACGACGTCGTGTTGTTGGACATTTTTGCCGAGGGGCCTTTGTTTTTGTTGTGGCGGCGGCACGTTCCGAAAAAGAAAAAGGTGACTGGCAACGGAACTTTGCTCGGTTGCTGGAACTTTGCGCAATGAAATTGCTTTTTTTTTGGGGGGGGGGAGGGGTCGACGGACGGAAGAGGGACGGGGGGCACTGCAGCG
>Ga0302230_10002639_pt1 | contig 10508 bp, 15 predicted proteins | sample II_Palsa_N2_1_FD_193523 | JGI IMG/M metagenome (GOLD analysis project Ga0302230, IMG submission 193523) | Peat permafrost microbial communities from Stordalen Mire near Abisko, Sweden - II_Palsa_N2_1 | ecosystem: Environmental > Terrestrial > Soil > Palsa > Peat permafrost | place: Sweden...
CAGTTGGTGCGCAAGAAGCTCAAGACAAATGAGTATGTAACTATGAGTCGTCCAAAAAAATAATTTTTTTAAACCTGCCAAAAAAAAAGGGACTCGGAGAACATGAACCCATCGCTCAAACGCAAGAAGCTCAAGAAGTTAGATTCATCCGACGACGATGAATGACAGGTACGTAGATATTTGATCTCCGCGGCTCTAAAATTTTTTTTTCATTTTATTTCTTCATGCAGATCCGAGTCCATTAGTCAAAGGACAAGAGGAGAAAAAATAAAAAATTTTTTTTCAAGTTTTGCTTTTCTTTTTTTTTTTTTCTTCCTCCCAGAGTCCCCTCTTCTATATGTACGTGTTCTTTTCCAGTTTTCCTCAATTTCCTGTAATGGCAGAAACAAAGGTGGTTTCGAATTGGTTCCAAAGACGTATCAGAACGGTTTTCCAGAACCGGTCCCAAAGAAGTCGCAAAACCGTTTACCTTAAGTCCGTCCCAAAGCGATCGCAAAACCAAAGCGTTCCCAAAACAGTTTTGATTTTCTGCTGTTGTTGCCTTGACGGAAGCGGCACGCGATGAAACTCGTGCGGGCGTTGTTCGACTACACGGCCGCGACCAGGGAGGAGCTGTCGTTCCGCGAGGGCGACGTCATCACCGTGGTCAAGGAGGGGGCAGAGTGGTGCGTCTCCTCCCTCCCTTTCCCTCCCCGCCCTATTAATCAACAAAGACAACAGGTTGGAGGGTGAGCTCGCGGGCAAGCGAGGGTGGCTCCCCAAAACGTACGTGGAGCCGACGCAGGCCAAGGTCCCGACGAGGGCGGCGGGTCCGCCCCCGGCTCCGCCGACCAGGCCCATGAGCCCCGCCACCACTCCGGCCGCTCCGGCCGCTCCGTCGGGGGCCCGCATCGTCGTGCGGACGGCCAAGGTCGTGGGCTTTGAGAAGCGCCAGGACACGATGACGCGCGGCAACTTTACCCTGTTTATCGTGGCCATCAACGACGGGGCCGCGACCCTCTTCCGTCGTCTGACCGAGTTCCACCAGGTCTGGGCCAAGATCTGCGAGCAGTGCGTGACGGCGCCCCCCACACCTCCGATCAAGGAGACCCTCATGACCAACTACAGCAAGCTCGCGTCCGAGCTGGACCAGTGGCTTGCGCTGCTGCTCACCACGCCCCAGTGGTCGTCCCTCTCGAGTCTCCTCGAGTTTTTTTGCGAGACGCAGCGCGACAGGGCAATGCACAAGAACGCCACGCCAGAGGACAGCAGGGCAGCCGGTCTCCTCGGCGACGTCCCCCGCGACCTCAAGGTCTCCATCTCGCGCACGTTCAAGGTCGCCGACTGGGTCGATCGTCGCTTTGTACAATCAACAATAGCAAAACAAAAAAACTTTTAATTAACAATAATAAATAGGAGTTTGAATTGCACGTCACCCGAGACGGCGTCAAGTACACCATCTATCGCCGGTATAGCGAGTGGCTCGCCCTGCACGTACGTGTCGTTCGCATGAAAGATAATTAGTTCATAAGTTTATTCGCTGATGCAGGAGACGCTGCTGGAGGCGTTCCCGACCGAGGCGGGCAGGGTTCCCGGTGCGGCTCGTGTGATACCGTTCATGCCCGGCAAAAAGATCACAGGACTCAATGGGCAGGAGGTGGCCGACTCGCGCCTGCTTGCGATGCGAGAGTACTTTGACGCGCTGCTGCGGCTGGACACGCGCATCGCCCGGCACTCGTCGGTCGTTGCTTTCTTCTCTAAGCATGCTAAAGATTCAGATCCCCAATTTCTTGTACATACGGCGCAATAACAGACTATGCTAGACGGACTATTTTTTATTTGCAGCAAAGGTGGGAGCGCACAAGTCGCATATCCTCGCGGGCTTGACGTACACGGGGCTCACCTGGGCGAGGTCGGCGCGCTTGAGGGAGCAGTTGTTGCAAAAGATCAGGCCACAGGCGCGGCAGTGGTGCCTGGGCTTGACAAACGAGAACGAGCACGAGCACTTTGTGCACGCCGCCGTGGACTCGTCGCTGGCCCAGGGCGGCCTCGTCTCCTTGCCCATGCCGTCGTGCGTGCGCTTCTCGCCGGACGCGATCTCCTTCGCCTCGTCCCACGTGTGAAACGAGCCCTGGCAGAAGGCGCAAAAGGCCTCGCCCAGCTTGGCCATGGCGTGGCAGCCAGAGACGCAGGCCGCGGTCGTGCTCTTGCAGTAGGCGCAGCGATACTGCAGCCGCTCGCCCTTGGCGCCGTACACCAGCTCGTGCTCCTGGAAGTGCCAACACCAGCTGCACCACGCCTTGACCTTGGCGCCGACAGCGGGCGACGGCTCGCGCGGCAGACTGGTCGGTGGTTCTGCCATGCCCTGGGGGAGGCGCACTTTGTAATATGGCCGACATCGACTCGGTTGCCGCCCTCGGCACAAACACGCCCGCGCTGCCCCTCATCAAGGCGGCCTGCGACAAGCGCCAGGAGCAGTTTGCCTACATGAAAAAGTAGGCTGCCTTGCTCGTTGTTTTACGTCGGCGCTGTTTGCTAATCGACGGAACAACGATAATCTATAAATAACAACATTCAGAGTCCACAAGGGAGGCGTCCACTTTTTCAACACGGTCAAGGTCACGCAGGCCGATATCCAGACCAACTACCCCAACGGCAAGATGCGCAAGCGGTAACGGGGCTTTCTGTGCTGGCGTTTCTAAGGACCTCTGTTCAGATCGGCCGAGTGGTTCTACCTCGGCATAAGCCTGGCGCCGCTCCTCCAGAGCGACTCGGCGGTCGACTTCGTGCGCTCGCTTGCGCTGCTGATGGAAGAGTACGAGTACGAGGTCAGCGACTATGCCCGCCAAAAGATGGTACAACGAACGCTTGCGCGTGGGCCGTGCTAAAACCGCTTGGGGCACAGCGACAAATTTTCAGGAAAACAAAAGAGGAAAACGACCTGTACGCGCCCAATCCGTCCTACCAGGAGACTGGCCAGTACAAGCACCTCCAGACGCCCAACCTTGTACGACTCCCCTTATTTTTATTTTATTTTATTTTAAAAAAAAATACTTCCTTTGTAGCCGTTCGAACTCGACTACCTCCAGGTCGTCTTCTCGCTCTGCGACATTATCGCTGCAGTCTACCAGCGCGTAGCCCTGCTCTCTGAACAGCACCTCTCAACAGCGGCCAACGACGTCGCGTTTGCCGATGCCGTCATTAAACTCGACTCGCGTTTCAAGGTTTCTTTTCTTTCTTTCTTTCTTTTTTTTTTTTTTTTTTTTTTGGTTTCTCTCCGTTTGAAGACTCACTTTTGCCAAAACAGAAAATTATCGCCGCCGTGACCAAGGAGGTGAACGCGATCGCCCGGGACATCATTCGGAACGAGATCACTCTGGTCGATCCGCTGTTTAGGAGCCTCGAAAAGCAGTGGACCGCAGCCACAGACGAACCCGTCGACGGCAACGTATCCGACTAGCGAACGCCAAATAAATAGTCACGGGATGGTGTATTTCTTTTTTTTGCCTTTGTATGCTCGATAAACTGCCAAACGAATGCGTCGAGCTCGTCCTCGCCCATGTCGCTGCGGCGGGCGACGTGACGACGATCGTGCACGTGAGCAAGACCTGCCGCCGCCTGCGCCAGCTTGTGGCCGACCTCGATCGGCTGTGGACGAGGCTGCACGACCGGCTGTACGGTCCCGAGGCCGACGTTGAGGTGGCCGACTGGCTTGCGTCGGAGCAGGCGCCGCTGCCGCCGCTGCCGGACCTGTCCCCTCGCGAGCGCGTCATCCGTCAACGGGTCATCTCCAACGACGTGCAGCGGTGCCTGCAGCGGATGGAGCAGTCGCGGGCCAACATGCCCTTGGCAATGGCACGCATCTCCACCCACCACGGGGCCCTGGCCATCCACGAGCTCAAGGCGACGATGGCACGCGAGCCCCGCACAGGCCACCTCACGCGCAAGTTCTTTGCCGCGCGCGCCCTCGAACGCGTGCGCTCGCGCCTCCTCAGCCGACGGTGGGCAGACCTGCTGCGCAACGCCGACGCACGGCCACTGGAGGAGGGCGCGCTCCTCATCGACCAGTACGTGCACTCGTGGGACGCAGCACCGCGACAAACACGGGCTGCCCTCGATCGGTTCGCTGCCCACGCCCAGGCCGCCATCGCCCGTGCGCGCACCAGCAACGGCCAAGAGCTGACGTTGCGACAGCAACTCGACTGCGTCGTCCAAGTCCTCTTCCAGGACCACCAGGACCACGACGGCGGCGCGGCTGCCTTCAGGGGGGACGCAGACGACTACTACAACAGCGACAACTCGTTCCTGTGCCGTGTGATCGAGCGCCGCCTGGGCATCCCCATCTCCCTCAGCATCCTTTTCGCCGCCGTCGCCCACCGCGTTGGGCTGACCGCGGTCCAGCTCACCAACTTCCCCGGCCACGTCGTCTCGATCGTCGACAGCGCGCACCACAACCCGCCGCTCGTCATCGACGCCTTCCGCCGCGGCAACATCTCCACGCCCGTCGAGTTTGTCTCCCTCTTTTTCGGCGACCAGCCGGTGCTGCTCGACCTGCTCCGGCCAACCCAAAACGTCAACGTGTGGGAGCGCCAGCTACGCAACCTTGTCTCGCGCTCCAGTCCAGACCTGCGGGCGCTCAACCTGATGTCGTACATCCACGAGGGCGACCTGACGATGCTGATGGCGTGGGCGCACCACATGCTGACCGAGCACCCCGAGGACGCCGACCTGGTCGTGCTGCGCTTCGACGAGGAGTTTCGCAGCGGCGCCGTGCCCAACTTTTTGGTCCGGACAGACATCCTCACCCGAGCAAACCACATTCGCGCGTCGTTTGAGCGAGACCCTGTCCGACGGGACCGGCATCACCTCCACAACCAGGGCGGCAACATCAGCCCCGCAGGACCCACGTTTCTGATCGGCCAGATCGTGCGCACAATCAACTCGACCGGCGTCGTGTGCGACAACGCCAACGCCCCCAGCAGCTACGGGATCATCTCGCCCAGTAACCACGAGCCCGTGGTGGTCATGCCACGACTGCTGTCGGCTGTCGAGTCGGCCGAGGAGATCAACAGCGTCGGCGAGCGGCTCCTCCTCGAAAACTCGTTTGTCGGCTACTATTTCGAGTCGTTCCGCCCGGGCGTCGGCTTTGTCCCTAACCGCGTCCTCCAGAATGCTTTTCCAAACCGGATCCTCTTGTCATGAGCAGCATCGTTTTGTCAACTAAAAGAAAGAGAATCACTCTTGCTCCAGCTCGACCAGGACGCCGTTGCAGTCCTTGGGGTGGAGGAAGACCACTGGCTTGCCGTGCGCGCCAATCTTGGGCTCCTCGTTGAGTGCGCGAATCTACAGCCCGCTCGTGTGGTTCAGTCCCAACCACGCCATAAATGATCATCCTAACCTTGGAGGCCTTGAGCCCCGCGAGGGCGGCGTGGATGTCCTTGACCTCGATGCACACGTGGTGGATGCCGCCATCCTTGTTCTTGTCCAGGTAGTTTTTGATGGGGCTCTTGTCGCCGAGCGGGTGCAGCAGCTCCAGCTTGGTGTTGCCCAGGTTGACAAACACTGTCGTGACGCCGTGCTCGGGCAGCGGCTGGGGCGCGCTGCACTTGCCGCCAAAGACGTCGCGGTACAGCGCGACCGCCTTCTCCAGGTTGGGCACGGCGATGGCGACGTGGTTGAGGTGGCCCAGCTCCCACACGGCCTTGGGCTGTGCACCGAGTGTTAGCTACGCAGCAAATTGTTCGCACGTACGGCGGCGGCACCCGCGGCACCGGCGGCTGTGCTCATCAATCGACTCTGTGTGTACCGATGTACCGGTTGCGTTGTTTAGCACCGCCGCAACCCGCATCCCTTCACGTACGGTGATTTGTCGCAGCATTTGTCGTGCAAAAAAAAAAGTCAGATTTTCTTCTTCCTTCTCTTTTTATATTTACAAGGCGCGGCACTGTACAAAAAAAAAATCTCTAAACAATGAATTGATTGGAGCGATGCATCGACGAGTCCGCCATGTAGCGGACGGGGGGCCGCACTGAAGCCTGCCTGTGGTTGTAAAACTGCGCAGGCGGCTGGAACGTCTGATGGAGAGGCCGCTGCTGTTGATAGGGCGGCAGCGGTGGCCGTACAAAAGGCGACGAAACGGGAGCGGCCAAAATAGTCACAGGATCCCACGGCGAAAACAGGGACACCTCACGGCGAACGGGCGCAAGGGTAAACGGTGATCCAAAAGCAAACGGCGACACAATGCTCCCGCAGATCTTATCCTCACTCTCTGGAGACGAGCTTACAGACGATGGCCTGGGAGGGGGAGGGAGGTATTATTAGGTGGCGCAAAATAAAAATAAAAATTTTTTTTTCTTTAAATAAAATACCGCATGGGCGATCGAAGATTCGGGGGCAGCACACACGTGCTAGGGATTGCGTCGTTGGGCGTGAAGGAAGAGAGCATGTCCTCGTCGTCCTCGTGGTGACATGTCGACAGAGTGGGCGAGGGCGCGGCCGAGACTTCCGTCGAAGAAACGGGAGGAGACGCACTCTGTGTCGGCGGTTCCAGAGCCACGGATGGCACCGCCGTGTCGGCCGCAGGCTTTTGTTTGGCAGCAGACTTGTGCTTGCGCCGACGGTGGGTCGACGATGCCCGTGCCTGTGGCTCCGATGATGCAGGCGGCGTTTCCGTAGCCGTAGGCGATGCCACGACAGCAGGCGAGACCTCGGCTCTTTCCAGAGCTTCCTCCACCGGTGGTGCCGTCTGCTTGGCAAGCATGACAATGCCCTCCTCCATGTCCTCAGCCTCGACGTCGCGCGCGAGGACGATTTCCTCGGGCACGACGGCGGACAGCAGCGCCTGGCAGCGCTGGTCCAACAGGGCCAGGAAGCTAGCCGAGCGACTCAGCCCCCCGCCGCTCGCTGACGTCGTGCTTGACGTTGCTGTGGTTGCCCTGGTCGTTGCAGGGGCTTTGTCCTCGGGGCTCTGTCGCGCCGTCCTCTGCCGGTGGAGGAAGAAAAAAAACGAAAGGGTTAGGGTTTTCGCGCCACGGTAGCAGCACGTACGTGGAGGACAATGATGCGCCGGTATGTCAGCAGCAGCAGTGCCGCCATTACGACGAGAAAGACTGCAAGTGGCGGGGTTAGTATTTTGGGCACGAAATCCCCACCTATCGTTTTTCTTTTTTCGCCCACAATGACGTACCGAGCAGACCAACGGCCACGCGGACCGCCAACACGGGGGCCGTTGCCCTGTGGGCCGCGGCGTCCATGGCGGCTGCCTCCAGTCCGTCCATGTCTTGTTTACCTCGGGCAGTGCGGTCGCGGCGACGCCTGGCGGAAGTGGAACGACCGGCGGCGTCTGTCGAGGAAAAAAAAAACAGCCGACCCCCAAAGACATTTTTCTCATTTTTTTTTCAAGTTTTTCTCCGTCCCCAACGCGCTCAAGGCGTGCAGGCCGGTGTCCATGTAGACGCCGTAGTTGACGGCCATCTCTTTGGCAAGTGCATGTAGGGCGTTGCCAGTCGGCGACAGCCGCGGCCAAAAGCCCTCGGGGAATCTGGGCTTAAAGTGGACCTCAAGAAAGGCCGTCTGCGAGCTCAAGCAGGCGCTCTGTTCCTACGTTTGCTGCTGCGTCTAGTGCTGCTGCGTCAAGTGCTCCTGCGCCCGCTTACAACCCGGACCTCAAGTGTGCCAGCCCATCGTGGCCGACGTCAAGGGCCAGGCCAACACGGACAAATACCTTTTAGTCTGTTGTCGTCGTTTCGTTTTCTCAATGCATAAACCATCGCAATCATGACGTTAAAAGGCACCCCTGAATGCGTCCTCGAGGCCCTGGCCGATGGCCTTGTTGGCGGCAGCGGCAGCGTTGCGATCAATCTTTTTTTGCTCCTCATGGTACTTGGCGCAGGCTGACGCCCCCCAAAAAAACGTCAGGCCATAGCAAACGCCCTCAAGATCCAACGTACCAGAGAGGAAGGCCTTGTAGTAGGCAGGGACGGCCTTGTCCGCGATCCACTGGAACCAGCCGGCGTTGGACGAGCCCTTGAGGTCGTCATAGTAGTGGACAAAGAACTGGGTCGATGCGCCGTCGGCCCCGGCCTGGCGCAGCGCCACACCCTCGTACGACTCGGTCACGCGTACGTACGCGGCCTGGACAGGGACGGTGGCGTGCTCGACGGCGCGGAGGGTGAAGGCAAACGTCTTTTGGTCGGGCGAGTCATACTTGTCGCGTTCGAGACAGTAGTCGCGCTGGTTGAACGGCGAGTACAGCTGCATCGCCACGTACCAGCCGTCCTTGCCCTTGTGCTGGAGCAGCGGCACCGGTCGGACGTCCTTGGTGAGCGTGTCCCACCTACGCAAGATAAGTGCGGACATTTTTGACGATTCGGTGGTTCCACGTACTTTGGTCGGTGCTGCAGGTCCAGCAGGACGTTGGCCGCGGTGAGCACGTCCACGTGCACCGACCCAACGGCCTTGTACTCGAACAGGCCCGTCTTGACCTCGCGCTTGAAGAGCTGCATCTCTTTGACTGTTGCGTTTTTTGCACCGTGGGGATTAGAGACGAATCAACGGCCAGCACTGCATACTGCTCGTGCGCACGGGCTCCCAGCCCTCGACCAGCGGCTTGTCCAGGCACCCGACAAGCTCGGCGACCGTCTCCTCGTAGACCACTGACATGTCGTCGACGTCAGCGGCTGTGCCAAAAACGGCCACATGAAACGCACTTTGTTCTGTGGACGATCCGCCGCAATTACTATTTCTCTACATCCCTCTGATCTACACTGGGGGGATCAATGCTGGGGACGGACAGCTGCGTTGGTCAGCTGCTGCCCGAGATAGCTGTGGAGGACGGCCTGCTGCTGCGTCAACAGCACGACCATGTCGTTCAGGAGCTGCGAAAGCTGCTCTTCGAGCCGCAGTGACACGAGCCCAGGCAGGAGCATGAGCGAGAGCACTGCACACCCCAGATGTTAAGAATCGAAAGAATTTTTTTGGTTGGTTTGCTCACCGAAGACGTAGCTCATCCACAGACCAGACCACCACTGGCCGACAAACGCGAGGAACAAAAAGATCGAGACGGTCCGCATGATTTCCCCTGGAGACCTCCGGCGCCACAGAGGCTGATCACCCCACAGGTCGGTCAGGAAGACCTCGCGAACACTCGTCTCGAAGCGGCCGTACACATCGGCCAGGTTGCGCGTGGCCGCCATGTCTTCTTGCCGCTGCTGCTCGGTTCTGCGCGCGAAGAACAGTCGTCAGAAAAGCACCCAAGTAACCGGTGTACTGTGTCTGTCGGAAGGCGGCGTTGCTCTGCTGTAAGGAGCCCTTGTTCGCCTCCCAGACCGACCAGATAAACAGCGCCAGCAGCACGTGCGTGACCACGCTCAAATCGGCATACGCGATCGCCCTGTTCATTCCCGCGATGAGCACGTTACAAGGACAAATATCTGCGTACAGAAACACGACGCCAACCACGGCAAACACGACGGCAGCGTCCACCAGGTGCGACTGTTGCCACGTCAGCGCGCGGTCAAGCCATGCGACCTGGGGCGAGTACGGAGCAAGCGCGTTCTGCCACCTGCATCGAGTGGGTTGTGGGGTGCGGGGAGAGAGAGAGAGGGCCACAGGGGGTTGGCGGTGGCGCTGGCATTGAGCAAGGCGACACAACCAACGTCGATACCTTATTTCTGCCGTTGCCATTTTGTAAAAGTGTCACACCCACAGGGATGGGCAACAAACAAACACGCCCCGGCGACACCGACGACGGCGGAGCGGAGAGCAGCGAGGACGGGGCGGCCGCGAGCCCGCACGGTCGCGTGTGGACCAAGAAGCCGCTGCCGTTTGAGAAGCAGCAGGCGTATCAGGACAAGCTGGCCAAGGCTGCGCACGCGGTACTGGCGGTCCCGTTCTGAAACATCGTGTCTCAGCTCTCCCTTGTTCTTTAGCACTTCAAGGGCCCGCTGGACGACGACCTGTCGCTCATCCTCGAGACCAAGGAGGAGGCCATCTACCTGAGCGGGATGAAGACGGCCCTGCACGGCGCCAAGCTCAACGCCGAGGGCATCACGCACGTCGTCAATGTGTGCGGCGCCGACGTCCAGGTGGGCATGCGCGCGTCCGGGTACAAGGGCGAGCTGCTCATACTCGACATCCGCGACAGCGAGGACTTTCCCATCGACACGTACTTTCAGGAGGCGTTTGATTTCATGCGCAAGCCCCACGAGGAGAGCGTCCTCTTCAACAGGGGGCAACAGGTCAAGATCCTCGTGCACTGCCAGCTGGGCATCTCGCGCAGCCCGACCGTCGTCATCGCCTACCTCATGAAGTTCCACAAGATGAACCTCTGGCAGGCCACCGACAAGACCGCCCAGGGGAGGGGGATCATCTACCCCAACGAGGGCTTCCTGGAGGCGCTGGTCAACATGGCCCACGAGTACAACAAGCTGTAATTGCCCCTTGGAGAGCTTTAGATTTTAATAATTGATATGGGGGGGGGGGGGGGGGGGGGGGGGGGGGGGGGGGGGGGGGGGGGGGGGGGGGGGGGG
>Ga0302230_10002640_pt1 | contig 10505 bp, 4 predicted proteins | sample II_Palsa_N2_1_FD_193523 | JGI IMG/M metagenome (GOLD analysis project Ga0302230, IMG submission 193523) | Peat permafrost microbial communities from Stordalen Mire near Abisko, Sweden - II_Palsa_N2_1 | ecosystem: Environmental > Terrestrial > Soil > Palsa > Peat permafrost | place: Sweden...
CCAAACGTGCTGGAGGTAATCGCTATAATGTCGCAACATTACAGGCTGGTGGCATGGTTGATGACAATGCAGCGGCGCGCCTTTATGTGGACAAGATGTTTGATCAACATAAATTGCAGCTACATTACCAGCTTCAATATGCTTGTCCAGGCATGATCCGGGGAGCAAAAGTGTTCCTTAGACCTCCCGACATTAGAGCTGGCCACGTAAGCATTGATGAATTTGTGCGGCAGGTAGAAGAGAGTGGTGTGATTCATCGTCCTATCCGTCGTTGGATGCTCGACCAGGTATGTCGTCAGCTTGCAGAGTGGAAGAAGTTAGTTCCATTCAGGACACTTGTCGCATTAAATGTTTCTCCTGTGCAACTTATGCTGCCAGAGTTTTCCGTGGAACTTAGATCGTCCATCTCGACGTGGAATATCGATCCAGCAAGCCTTGAGATCGAGATCGCCGAAAATGCAATCACGAATTACGATGAAATTGGAAACAAGATGCGAGAAATCCACGCAATGGGTATTCGTTTTGCGATTAGAGGTTTCGGTATTGGTTTTTCCTCTTTGCAGGATCTATTCCGACTGCCGATTTCTACCGTCAAGATCGATCGCTCGTTTGTGCAGGGTTTAAGTAATGGTGGTGACAGCCTTTTGGTCATCAATGCAATTATTGCGATGGCACACAGCCTCAAAATGCAGGTCATTGCTGAGGGTGTTGAGTACGAAGGTCAGAAATCGATTCTCGAAGAACTCGGGTGTGATGGTATGCAAGGCAGTTTGTTTTCGCATTTTCTTTCCTCAACAGAGCTTACGAAACTGCTTCGTCTCAAGCCGAATCACAAGCAGAATGCAAAAAGAAGAGCTCATCAACACACATAGTGCATGGATATACAGTATGCGTGTCGATAACTAATCCTCATTTCGAATTATGAGTGGTAATTGACCTCCAGGCGACTCGCGGCCAACCACGCGAGATACTCACTAATCCAGCCGGCTAGTAGAAGGCTTACTATGCAGACGATGCACAACAGAAACCAGAAGTGCTTTGCCAGCCAGATGCGCAACCGGGAATAGGACGAGATAGTACCCACATGGTACGTATGAGATCCCGTCTCATAGGAAGAAAACTTTTTGTTCCGCAACAGAGCTATCGAATGTGCGATGTCGCTCGACTGCGAGCGCTCAGGAAATACATTTGCGAACTCATCTACCGCTCCGTCATTCCTGATCTCCAGAAGTACGATCGAACGACCGGCGTAAAACGGAGACTCAATGCCCTGAATCATTAGATCTGGAATTCCTGCACTGTTAGAAGGCTGGCTCTCCTGACCTGTCTCGCCGGTCAATTCCTGCCATGCTCGTTTAAGACTGGACAAGTAGTCGGGGTGCTCTTTTACATGAATGCCGTTTGCGTCCATGCTGACTGGAAGCACCGAATCGAGCGACGCAAATGCGGGCTGATCGTTGATCCCACCAAGGATCATGTAGTCGTGGTCGCTTCGCATCGTCGCTTCTGGGCCAAAGACTTCCACACGCAGTGCAGGGTAGCCCGTCTGCATTCCGCAATGACTCATCAGGTAGAGCAATAGTTCGATCTCCTTCGGAGTGGGTCGGCCAGGCATCACGATGGCTGTCTCCGCAAGGTCTGCCCGCTGCGTGAAAGGGAAGCCTGCGTTCGCGAAGAGCTCGAGATTGGGCATGCTAGCCCAATGGTCCAGGCCCCTTATATCCAGCCATGAGTTCTGCAGAATTGCGCCCTTTAGATTCTCTGTCGGGTTCTGACCCTCTTGATTTGGATTTGAGGGAACGAAGTCGAAGTGGAAGAGAAAGGTATTGCCGAATGGTCTCATGTTGGCCACGGGCAGAAGGATCGAGCGCTGGCGATCAGCGAAATTGGTGCCCCGCAGGAGCGGCGCCTCATTGATCAACAATCCGTTGATGAAGATTCGTAGTGCGGAGCCTGCTGCCAGCGGCAAAGCGTTATAGCGATAGGTGAGCTTCAGGTTCAGGTTCTGGCTCTCTCCGTAATACAAGTCCGGTGGGACGCGGAAGTAGATTGGGATGGGCTTTGACCCGTCCGACTGCATCGCTTGTTCTGAGCTGAAACTCCACAACGAGTTGAGCTTCTCCGTCGTAAGCCAACGGGGCGCGTCGTCGGGATTTCGTGGCGGTGGAAGGACAAAAGCTGAGATTCGTACCGATTCGCCCAGCCGTGGAGCCGCCTCTCCCGGCTGCAGGTGTTCACTGTGCAGCAGCGCAAGGCTACGCGCAACCATCAGTAGTTGCAAATCGCTATCGCCGGCGAGCACGAGCGCACTGCCGTCAGCATCGGATGGATTCCTCTTCACGCTTAGCGAAGGACCCCCGACCGGAATCTGCAGTATGGGCTGCGCCGTGCCCTTATTTGCGAAGACAACGACGTTCCCTGGAGGTATCTGTGGTCCGATCGATACCGAAAAATGCACCGACTTAGAACTTGCGAGAACGCCAAGCCACGATGCCACGATGCCGGCTGCCTGCAACTCTCTCGGACTCGGCGGGGACAGAAAAACGAAAGGAATAGTTGTTGTCGTCTGAAGATCCGCATCGAAGAAAGGAAGTGGAAGCATCCCGAGATCGTTCCTAAAGGGTATGCGATCGCCGGATATCAGTATCCTCGAAGAAGTGCCGATGTTGGCGAGCATCATGGATTTCGTCTGCGATTCCAGTTGCAGAGTTGTCCCGCCCGTAAACTCAAAGGTAATGTCGTTATTCCGAACCAGCAGCTCGGCGGGCAATCGCAGGGAAACAAATGCATGTTCGTCGTCTTGCTGCGCTCGCTCTGGCGCTTTGATCTCACCGACCAGAGTATTGTTCAGCAACACTTTGATTGATCCGCTGTGCGGAAGGATCGAGGGACTAAAGTGATAAACAAGTTCGAGCGTCGCATGCTGCGGAATGAGGTCATGACCAAGGACGAAGCCGACCGAGTAGAACGAATGCGGTCCGTGCATATTGATAATATCCTGCACGCCCATGTCCTTTAGGCTGATCTTTTCGTTCGAAATCGCATAGGAAGGCTCCGGCCCTGGAGGTGAGGTAAAGACGCTCGGCTCAACATTTATGGCGCTTGAGGCGTGGCCGTCTGTCACCGTCTCGTCCAAAGGAACCTGGTATGCGGTCTGAGGCTGTACAGACGACGCGCTCACTGCACCCGGGATCTGCGCCGTTGCGCATAGAGTGTGCGCCAGTAGACAGAATAGAAGAAGCGCTCCCGCCTGGGCCTTTTCTCCAGACAGCCGCCCAGTCGCCGGAGTTTTCTTTTCAGGCAGCAGCCCGCGGAGGACCTGACCGAAACCTGTGAAGGAGAGCCTGATCACCCTCGCTAAGCTGAGCAATGGCCGGTCCTCCTCGATCCCGTCCCGAGATCTGATCCAGGAATCCGCGCGAGAGTATAGTGCACAGGTTAGCGTCTCTTGTTCGGCTATTGTCGCCGCATTGAACCTGAGCCGCAGCTCATCTCCGTTCTTCCCCACAATGTTGGCACCGACATGCGCATCCCCGGTCTGATGCGGAAATAAGATTTGTAGAGCAGCGCCCTTCTCTAGCTCGGCTGAGCCAGTACATGTGAGCGAGGCTCCGCCGACTGACATGTCCGTTGTTACTCCGGAGAGTCGCCTGCCATTAGGAAGATCAAGACGAACCGTGAGCTTTGCAGGAATTCGTACCGAAGTACGGCGCTGCTTTTGTTCATTGGCAACCGCGGCCGCCACACCAAGTATGACCATATTAAATAAGATCCAAATCAGATTGCTCAGGACTGTTCCTGGATGCTGTGGATCCGTGACGATCAACCGGTAGGGCGTAAGACACACGCCAAGCAGGTTGATGGAGAGAAGCCATGTCGTTGGTGCAGCAATGTGTCGGTCGAATCGAGTCTCACTCAGCGTGCTGCCTTTGTCAGTGACGTTGAATTTTCCAAGCTTCGGATTAATGAGTGCAAGCAAAGTAGGCGCGAGGATATAGGGAGCCAATACCGTCTCGTAGATCTCATTCCAGAACGAATGACGATGCTTACCCTGCACTCGCGAGTTGGTAATACTCGATATAACAAGATGTGGCAATGCATACGCCAGAATTGCGACCCAGTAGCCAGGAATAATAGTGCGTCCGAAGATCATGTAAGCCAAGGGTGCGCATAGAAAGATTAGCCGCGGCACAGCATACATAAAATGGAGCATTGCGTTGAAATAGCAGAGCCGTTGCGTGAATTTCATTCCAGAAGCCAGCATCGGGTTATCAGTGCGTAAAATTTGAATCATTCCTCGAGCCCAACGGATGCGTTGTCCCACATGCGCTGAAAGGGTCTCCGTTGCTAGTCCGGCAGCCTGCGGAAGGTTGATGTAAGCCGTGTTCCATCCGTGTTTTTGCATGCGTAACGATGTGTGCGCGTCCTCCGTGACCGTTTCGGTTGCGATGCCCCCCACTTCGTTTAGAGCGGAGCGCCGAAGCACCGCGCATGATCCGCAGAAAAAAGTCGCATTCCACAGATCGTTTCCATCCTGGATGACGCCATAAAAGAGTTCTCCCTCGTTCGGAATGGACTTGTACTGAAGCAGGTTTCGCTCGAACGGGTCTGGTGAATAGAAGAAATGTGGTGTCTGCAGCATCGCTAACTTGCTGTCTGCGAGGAACCAGCCGACGGTAACCTGTAGAAAACTGCGTGTTGGCACATGGTCACAGTCGAAGATCGTTACCAGCGGAGAGCTCATTTGTTTCAGCGCGTGGTTGATGTTGCCCGCCTTGGCGTGGTTATGCTCCTTGCGTGTTACGTAGCCAACTCCTGCCTCCTCGGCGAAGATCCTAAAATCTTCTCGAGTCCCATCATCAAGGATATAAACGTGTAATTTTTCTGGAGGGTAGTCCACATTGATCGCAGCCAACGCGGTATAGCGCACCAGGGAGAGGGGCTCATTGTAGGTAGGAATCAGCACATCGACGTGCGGCCACAAAGATTCGTCAGGCGGGAGAGGGATCGGCTTCCTCCGCAATGGGGCACTTGTCTGCATATAGCCAAGTACCATGACCAGAATGGTGTATGCCTCAGCTGAAATCAGGATCAACATGAGCAGTGCGCTTACGCTCAACCTGTCATTTGACTCGTCGCCAAAGAACTGGAGAATGAGGTGGACCCGCCACCATCCATAGCGCAGGGTGGCAGCCAAAGAGATCAGCATTAGACCGATGGTTACAACCTGCGACTTTTTTTCGCGATTCAGCACCAGGGCAATCACAACACTTATCCCACCAAGCACAGCCTGTTTCGGCCAGCTAAGGTACAGGCTGACAAACTGAAAGAGCAAAAACAGACTGCAACCCGCGACCAAAAGGCGAAACGAGCGCTTTGTCAAAGTCTGCGTACCTGAGAAGGATTCCATTCCCCCTACTCTCTACCACCCTCGCTCATTGTCAATACAACTAAGGACAATCGTTTGGGGCGAAGGCGAAACGGCGCGTGCGCGTAGCTCCATCATTTGGTCACGTAAAGAGATCCTGTAACGCAAAGGGTTGGAGCCGAGGCAACCGACTCGAGAGTGGAAATCTGATTGTATGGACAGAAAATTGTAGACCCTGAACTTGTGGCCCAAAAGTGCTACATCAAAGGTTACCGTCGGGTGTTAACGTCTGCCTAATATATGAAAGTGTCCTAAAGGTGTACCGATGGACGTTTACGGCCCCACGTTGAGTGGATATTATGACTTTCGCCTGGTTGCTGCATCCATTCTCATCGCAATCTTTGCAGCATACGCGGCTCTCGATCTTGCAGGACGGGTGACAGCGGCAAAAGGATTACTACGCCTCACCTGGCTGGGGGGTGGCGCCTGCGCGATGGGAATAGGCATCTGGTCAATGCATTACATAGGCATGGAGGCCTTCCGGCTGCCTGTGCCGGTGCGGTATGACTGGCCGACCGTTGTGCTCTCGATGATAGCGGCTGTTTTTGCCTCTGCCATAGCTCTTTTTGTGGTGAGCCGAAAGACGATGGGGGTCTCGCAGGCAATCCTTGGCAGCCTCCTGATGGGTGGTGGAATTGCCGCGATGCACTATATCGGGATGGAGGCGATGCGGCTGCCTGCGATGTGCAGCTATTCCCGTGGTCTGGTCGCACTTTCTGTAGTCCTCGCGATTCTCATCTCTTTTGTAGCGCTATGGTTGACGTTCGCTATGAGAGGACAAATGGCAACATGGAGTTGGAGAAAGTCCGGGAGTGCATTGGTAATGGGGCTGGCGATACCCACTATGCACTACGTGGGAATGGCTGCCGTCAGATTCATGCCGGCTCCACTGCCCACTTCCGAGCTCAGGCACGCGATAAGCATCTCTCAACTTGGGGTAGACGGGATAGGGCTTGTAACCCTGATGGTGCTGGGGCTGGTAATCCTGATGTCTCTGCTGGGTCGGGAGCTTGAATTGAGCAAACAGCGCTATGCCATGATGGCTGAGATGAGCAATGAACGCGAACGAGCAAAGATTGCCGAAGCAGGGAGCCAGGCGAAGAGCGAGTTTCTCGCGAATATGAGCCACGAAATTCGAACTCCGTTGAACGGAATCATCGGAATGACCGATCTCACGCTGGAGACGGAACTGAATCGAGAGCAACGAGACTATCTCGAAACCGTCAAACTATCCGCAGACGCGTTACTTAATGTGATCAACGACATCCTGGATTTTTCAAAAATCGAAGCAGGCAAGGTAGACCTTGAAGTGATTGACTTCGACCTGTGCGAATGCATCGAAGGGGCACTCAAAACATTGGCATTACGCGCTGATGAGAAGGGGATTGAACTGCTGTGTGAAGTCTCCCATGACCTGTCAGAGATCGTAGTGGGTGATCCCGGAAGACTACGTCAGATCCTGATCAACCTGGTAGGGAACGCTCTAAAATTCACCGCAGAAGGTGAGGTCAGTCTAAAGGTCCAGGCAGATTTGATAGAGGAGAAAGCGGCAACTCTTCACTTCATCGTTTCCGATACGGGAGTGGGTATCGCGCCGGAAAAGCTAAAGGTTATCTTCGACTCGTTCAGTCAGGCCGATACCTCGACGACGCGTGAATTTGGAGGGACCGGACTCGGCCTGACCATCTCCAGGCGCCTGATTGAAATGATGGGTGGACGTATCTGGGTGGAGAGCGAACCGGGTGTGGGCTCCCGTTTCCACTTCACCGTGAGGCTGGGAAGCGCGGTGAAGCGTGAGGTCGTAATCGAGAACACCGCCGGTGCGGCGATTTTGCGTGGAGTCAAAGTTCTGATTGTTGATGACAACCGCACAAATCGACGAATACTGGAAGGCCTTGTGGTCCGATGGGGAATGAATCCGACCACAGCATCCGACGGAGAAAAAGCGTTAATCGAATTATCGGCGGCACGAGAGGCCAGCGAACCATATGGTCTTATCCTGACCGACATGCACATGCCTAAGATGGATGGATTTGGCCTTGTACAACACATCAAAGGAAAGCCAGAGTTATCCACGTCTACGATCATGATGCTTACCTCTGGTGGTCAGCGAGGGGATGCGGCACGTTGCGAAGAACTTGGGATTGCCGCCTACCTGCTGAAGCCGGTCCGCCAATCTGAACTACGAGAGGCCATAGCGCGAGTGTTGAGCGCGAAAGAGCTAGCCGGGGTGGCACCAATGATCACACGATACTCGCTGCAGGAGAACCACGACCCTGCAAAGATTTTGCATGTTCTGCTTGCAGAAGACAATGCAGTCAACCAAAAGCTGGCAATGCGACTGCTCGAGAAGCGAGGTCACCAGGTAACTTTGGCTGCCAACGGGAAAGAAGCGCTGTCGGCCCTAGAGAAAAAATCCTATGATCTGGTCTTGATGGATGTCCAGATGCCGGAGATGGATGGGCTGGAAGCTACGATGCTACTCCGTGAAAAAGAGAAGCTTTCGTTCGGACATCAATCGGTTGTTGCCATGACGGCGCTGGTGATGAAGGGCGATCGAGAAAGATGTATAGCAGCTGGCATGGATGGCTATCTCTCTAAACCGATCCGTCCACAGGAGCTTGACGAAGTGTTGGATAGATATCTGGCTCTGGATCGTGTTGAACATTCGGTTCCGAAGCCCAGCGATTTGCCTGAGGCTTCCGTCTGCGCTGCGGAGCTTCTGGAGCGGATCGATGGAGATCGCGCTTTTCTCTCGGAACTGGTCGAATTATTGCGTGTAGATTATCCAGGACAAATACGAACGGCCAGGGAAGCGATCGCGAAGGGCGATGCCGAGGCATTGCAGCGAGTTGGGCATGCTCTGAAAGGTGCATTGGGAAATCTTGCCGCTCCGATTGCATCGAGGATTGCGGGTGAACTTGAGTCGATGGGGAAAACCGGCAATATTGAATTTGCCGAAATCAAGGTAGTTGCGCTGGAGAAAGAGATGACTCGCGCTATTAAGACATTGGAAGGCTTGTGCCTCGAGGTCGTAAAGTGAAGATTCTCATCGCGGATGATGATTCGATTTCGCGTCGACTGATGGAACGAACTCTTCAGCACAGTGGATACGAAGTTGTTACGGCTGAAGACGGACGGCAGGCAGCGTTTGAATTGTCCAGGGCAGGTGGTCCTCGCCTCGCATTAATCGATTGGATGATGCCTGAACTGGACGGTCCGGGCGTCTGCCGTGAGGTACGGAGCAAGCACGACGATTCGTATACTTACATTTTGCTGCTGACATCGAAGGAGTCGAGTGAAGATGTCGTGAAAGGACTGGAGGCAGGAGCGGATGACTATCTAACGAAGCCATGCCACCCTGCAGAGTTGAAAGCAAGATTACATACCGGGCGGCGTATTCTTCAGCTTGAGGATAAGCTGGTGGAAGCCCGTGAAGAGATGCGCTTCAAGGCAACCCATGACGCGCTGACATCCTTATGGGACAGGGGCGCCATTCTCGCGCTCCTGCAAAGCGAACTGAGCCGGTCAACACGGGAACCCTCTCCGGTATCATTGCTGCTTTGCGACGTCGACCATTTCAAACAGATCAACGACGACCATGGTCATCCGACTGGCGACGAGGTTCTCGTGGAGGTGTCCACACGCCTTCTGGATGCGGTCAGGCCGCATGATGCTGTGGGTCGCTATGGCGGGGAAGAGTTCTTGATTGTCCTGGTCGGCTGCGGTGCAGAACATCTAAAAGAACGCGCTGAACAGGTACGGTCAGCAATCAGTGATTTCCCATTTTCTACGGCAGAGGGGACAATCTCCGTGTCTTTGAGCTTAGGGGCCATTACCATTGAAAGTTGGGATAAATCAATGCTGATTGAACCGTTTCTGAAACAGGTAGATGAAGCGCTTTATCGGGCGAAGGAGTCGGGTCGTAACCGAGCTGTCTTCGCCGGGTCGTTCGTTGCCCTGTGATTGGCGATGTTTCAAGTGTTGATGGTTCCTGGTACGACATCCTGGATTTCTCGGCTACTCGCGATAAACACAGTTCGCAGTTCGATCTCCTATGATCGCCTCAGGGGGGACTTCCTGTTAGCCTCAACACCAGCTACTACTACAACTGTGGACACAGCTTCGCTCCCGCCGGTGGCTCTACCGGAAAGGAGTGGATCTATAACGACTACAGCTCCGGTAGTTCGCTGGGCTGCTACTCGGCGATCCCGCAGTATGATCTCAAAAACCTGCCCGATCGCATCTCTAGCGTTCGTATACCTATCATGCCCAGCTTCGATGCTTCACTGCAGGATAGCTTCCCGCTCATTGAGAAGTCGTATCTCATCTTCCGCATCGACGTCTTCAACATGACCAACAGCGTGCTTTTCCCGGACCCGATGCCAACCCGGCAGACGGAGCTCCGGTGAGATCTGCAACCGGCTGCTACACCGGCTATGGCACCATCAGCCAGACTCAACAGAAGGAGGGGGCAGGGAAGCGAATCCGCATCATTGACCTCTTTCATGGAATAACAGCAATGAGACGCAACTCATTAAAACCAGTTGGAACAGACCGCTCTCTGTACCTCTCATTACACAGATTTTGCTGTTATTGGACCCTACGCACTTCAAACTTCAAGACGGGATCGAACTGCCGACGCCCGCCTTTTGCGGCCATTGATTCTAAATGGTGGCCAGAGACGGCTTGGTCAGTGCTACACACCCCTTTTCGGATACCGACAACCGGGAATCGTGCTGAATCCTCGTCTCAATACCCCGGCTGAGCTGAGCATAAGCCATGATTAAGTGAGGCTTGTTCCTTGGCAAAGCCGTATCCATTTGCGCGGAATCGGTGAGAGCAGCTTCTAGCGTCAGTGGTGACCTTCTTTGAAGTGATGGTGGCCCTTTCGTGGAAGCGAGCCGTGCGACCATGAAAGTGGCCGTCGTATGGGTGGTCGGCAAGAATGAAAGGCGAATACCGACGGGCGTCGCGAGGATTTCCTTGAGTTGGATTAGCGCACTGGACTGAAATATGGGTACTTCCGGCGGTTTAACGCTGCGGACCACAGTTTAGGGTGTCGACCAACGGGTTG
>Ga0302230_10002643_pt1 | contig 10490 bp, 13 predicted proteins | sample II_Palsa_N2_1_FD_193523 | JGI IMG/M metagenome (GOLD analysis project Ga0302230, IMG submission 193523) | Peat permafrost microbial communities from Stordalen Mire near Abisko, Sweden - II_Palsa_N2_1 | ecosystem: Environmental > Terrestrial > Soil > Palsa > Peat permafrost | place: Sweden...
CATCCCCTCCCTCCCCCCGTTCCTCACTCTTTTCCGCTCCCTTTTACTTTCTCTTTGCTTACTGACCTCTCTTTCGCTGACCAGCTCGAAGACCTCTCGACAAAGAAACCAGCACAAATGGACAAGAAGGACCAGCCCGTTTACTCTGACAAGTACAGCGACAGCGAGTTTGAATATAGGTACTTTTGAGGCTGTGCTGCCGTCGTCCTAACTGTTTCCAACTCGGGAAATCTAGGCATGTCTTCATCACAAAGGCCATGGTCGCCAAGATGCCCAAGGATAAACTGCTTTCTGAAGACGAGTGGCGTCAACTTGGTGTCCAGCAATCGCACGGCTGGGAGCACTACATGATTCACACACCAGGTTTGTTCTCTCTCTCTTTTTTTTTTTGTTTTGTGGGTGGAGTCCTTAAAAAAAAATTTTTTTTTTCACCATGCACAGAGCCACACATTCTTCTCTTCCGTCGCGAGCTCGACTATGCACAAAAGTATGGCGACCGACCACGGCCTGCCGGACTGTCTACCCTCCAGTTCAACAAGGAGAACTCTCGTCGTAGCAATACTACTGCGCAGGTACAACCCAAGTACACACTGTCTAAACGTATAACTTAAACTTCTCTTCTCTTCCCTTTTTATGCGCTCAAGATGGCGATGTAATAGCTTTCGAAATTAGGATCCAACCATCCAGTGCAGCGCCGGAATCCTAGCCGATTTTTTACAGCCTTCTGTTTTTGATTAAAAAATAAATGAATAAAAAAAACCCACCCACTATCTATTTTGAAGCTGCTGAACAAGGGATGGGATGAGGGTAGATGATGGTCGCCGTCGTACTCGGAGCGCAACAAAGATCGCTCAAAAAATGAGGAACAGTTGGGTGTCGCACTTTCTGAAATGATGGCCCAAGGTCTCCTGGTGGTCGTCTTGCTTCTCGTCGGTAGGTGTGTTTCTCTTGGCCACACAATAACGAGATGCTTGCAAACTAGGTGCTGCGTTGACGGCGACTGCCAGTGACGTCGTCGAACTGACGGGCTTGACGCTCAAGGTCGAAAAGGCCAAGCCTGTCACGCACACGTATTGAAGAAAAAACATGCTCGTAAGGCTGACTGACAGACTGACTGGCGTAGTATCAAGTACCCGACTGCCCTGACCACGCCCGAGAATATCGGAATGGACGATAAGCTCGCTCTTTCTTTCTCGGTCAAGAACAAGGCTACCGGCGCAACTGTACGCGGGCGGGATCTTCTTTGTTTTTTCTTTCCCCTAATCACTACCGAATCTTCTCAGGTCACGCCGCACCAAGTCTTTGTCCGCCTCGTCAACGCCAAGAATGAGGAAATAGTGTACGCGACGACAAAAGCCGAGGGCGAGAGCAAGTACCAGATCTCCCTTGTACGTTTTCTCATTTCTTTTTTTCTTTTTTCTTTTTGGCCGAGTTGTGGTAAAATCAATCTCTTGTTTTTTGGTAGACACCATCGGACGAGGCCGAGGCCTTTGAACGCAAGTCGGGAGAGTACTCTGTTGAGATCATCCTTGGTGATTCGTCGATCACGCCGCTGCAGTGGACGGCTGCAAAGGTCCATCTGTCCTTCCCCGAGGTCAGCGACACGGTCAAGAACACGGCCTACAGCAGCCTGCCCACGTTTGGCCATGTCTTCCGCGAGCCCGCCAAACGAGCCAGTGCTTTCATGTCGCTCATTTTCACTGCTGCGACTGCTGCTCCGACCGTGCTCTTGCTTCTTCTTGTACGTTTTCCCTCTTGCTTGCTTGATTTCCAACGGCTATGTGCAGTGGGCGTACGTCGGTGCAAACGTGTCCAACTTTTCGGGCAGTCCTCTTCAGCTTCTCTTCCACGCGCTCATCATTGCTATCTTTGTCCTCCTGGGTTGGTACTGGATCAGCCTCACAGTGTTTGAGTTCCTCTCTTACGTCACGCCTGTCAGCATTGCCGCAATCTTTGCCGGCAGTGCTGTCCTCAGCCACATCGCCAAACTACGGTCATAGATAGAGAGCGTAGTGTGTGTACTGTATGTGTCAAGGCCGAATGGAAAAAAACTCGGGACTGAAGAAACAACTGTGGCGACTTTTTTTCTTTCAGTGATCCGAAAAAAACTTCGCCATGTGCATTCTCTTTGTCGCTCTGGACCAGCATCCAGAGTACTCGTTGTACGTGATCGTCAGTCCTCGGCCCGCACTAAGCTAGTTTTTAGCATACTGGCGTCCAATCGGGACGAGTACAAGCTCAGGCCAACTGCTCGAGCTGCCTTCTGGAGTGATCACAGTAAAGGAACGTGCTCGATAATTATTAAACAAACGCGAAAACAGAACATGTCTATGCGGGGAGGGATTTGCGGCACGGCGGGACGTGGCTTGGTGTGTCGAACCGTGGCCACTTTGTACTGCTTTCCAAAAAAAAAAAAAAAGGCGATGTTGCTAAGTGCATTTGTCACCTTGAAGGCGACCTTAACAAACCTGTGGGATGTCGAGGCACAAACACCCGACAATGCGTCCAGTCCGTCCCGAGGCTTCCTGGTGACACAGGCTCTATGCGCTGGTACGTTTGTCCTTTTGTTTCCCCCCAACTCAAATCATTGCCGCAGCGTCTGTCAGTGATATCTCAACTCAGCTTGTTTCCCGTGGACACCAGTTTAACGGATTCAACCTTCTCTATGGCGATTTGCGAGCGTCTCCCATGCCCTCGGTCTACTACTACTCAAACCAGTCTGCTCATCGCCACCTTCCCGTTGAGCAATGTCAACCGCGCAAGCTGGGTCCGGGAATATTTGCACTGAGCAACGCAGAACTGGACACCCCATGGCCCAAACTTGTCTACGGCCGCGACAAGTTCACTGCCATCGTGGAGGCGTCCCCCCAAAGGTCTGAAAATGACTTGATCGAAGACTTGCTGTCGCTGCTGCGGTACTCAGTTGTTGTTTTTTTTTATTTAAAAAATATTTATTCCTAAAAAAAAAAAGTTTTCTTTTTATGCAGAGACAAGACCAAGGTCGAGGACCACAACGTTAAAAAATCAGGAACAAACTGTGTCTGCGTGCCCGACATCATCACAGACGTTGTGGACGCTGGGCCTTACGGGACCAGGACACATACCGTCGTCCTCGTGGACAGGCAAGGTCGCATTCGCCACATCGAGGAGACCTTTGAGGCTTCACCGGATGTGGTCCAGCTTCCCATCGGCCAGGTCCCACTGCCAGTCCCGGGATCCTGGCAAAAAACGGACACAGTGTTGACAGTGACGTAACCATTTTTTTTTTTCATTTCAGTGTGTGGACCCCTTTCTTCGTCTCGAAGGCGTCAGTGCTTGCCTGCAGACCAAGAATATAAGAAGAAGGACGTTTAGTCACTGTACCGACGTAGCTGTAGGGATAAAAAAAGTATACACAGAGGACAGTGTTCTGTTTTTGTTTTTTGTGTTTTGCATTGCCTGCCTACCAACTTTCCCCCCGAAACCCAAAAGGAACTTGCACCAACACAATGGGCACGGCGTCGGACAACACCCCGCTAGGTCGTGATACCGTCTACAGGCCTATGCTGGGCAACAACAGGACTGTCAGCGACAGGTAAGCGCGCGCCTTGACTGTTGATTGACACAAAAATTGCGCGCGCGCCATCGGCAGCTTTCACGGCGCCGACGTATTTGACGACGAGGACGAGGACGATGCCCCACCCCTCGACATGTTGCAAATGGTATTTCGCTTCGCGTTTTGTAGCCGTTTCGCTGACAGAGTGAGGATAAAAAAATCAGGGTGGACAAAGAGGTGGACGCTACAGGGGGCTCTCGGTCGGCAACACTGGCATGTCGTGGCCAAACAACTCGGCCGACCTGGACAAGTTTCTCACCCAAGTACGAGACGATTCCTCTCTGACAGTACTGAGCACATCCCGTGCAGATATACGCCTACTTTGTCGGCAAAGGTCTCTGGACCATCATCCTGGCCAAGCTCTTCAACCTGCTGTATTCGCTCGACTGCTGTATTTCTGTTGAAGGAATTAACGTTTTCTCCTTAGGGTGATCGGCTTTATCGTCGTGTTTACGACATTCCTCGCAGGATGCGTCGACTATCAGGTCATGTTTGCGACGTACGACTTTTATCAGGCGGTCAACATTTCGCGTTTGTCCCAGTAAGCGTTTTTCTCCGGTCCTCCACAACCAACCAACCAACGTACTGCATGTAGGACAAATGCGTTCATTATTATTTGCCTTGTCGTGTTTGCACTCTTCTGGTTTTGGCACGTCCTGCACGTCGTATTGAGCATCAAGGGTCTCATCACCGTGCACAACTTTTACATGCGATCGCTGGGCATTAACGACGTGAGTTTTTTTGTTTTTTTTCCTTCTCTCCCCCAAACACACACACACACACACACTAATCTGTTCTTTCCTACAGAGCGACCTCCCCACAACACGATGGACTGACGTCGTAAGCCGACTCCTGGAAGTCCAACCCGAGGACGATCCTTCCAAGCGTCTTGACCATCAGGGTATCTGCATACTGATCCACTGCAGCTTTTTTTTTTCCTCATCGTCCACACACACACACGCCCTGGCAGATATTGCCAATATTATCATGCGCCGAGAGAACTACCTCATCGCCATGTTCAACGTGGGTGTTATTCGTCTGAGCATTCCAATTTACGGCAGGGTAAAAAAAAATTGCCCTCGCTCCGTGTTCTTACTTTCTAAAAATAAACGCATCAGTGGAAGACGCCGACCGTCCTGACAAAATCGCTCGAGTGGAACATTGACCGCCTCATGAACTATATCTTTGAGGACAACATGATCCGGCCACAGTTCACCAACGAGGCAGCACAAGACGAGCTCGCGCACAGCCTGCGCTGGCGCATGCGCTTCTGGGGTCTGATCAACCTCGTCTTTTCGCCTTTCATTGTCATCATGATGGTACGTTGGGAATTTGTCTTGTCGGGTTCTTGTCGCACAGCTAAAACACATTATTTCTAGGCCATGTACTTTATCTTCCAGTACGGCGAAGAGGTCCATCGCGATCCCGGGGCCCTCGGCGCTCGCCAGTACACACCCTACGCGAGGATGATTTTCCGCGAGTTTAACGAATATCCTCACCTGTTTGAGCGACGCCTCAACTCGAGCTATGAAAAGGCTCGTGACTACATGCGCTTGTTTCCGTACGAAAATACCGCTCTCCTGGCCCGTTTCGTCTCGTTTGTCGCTGGGGCGTTTGCGATCGTCTTGCTCGTACTCTCGTTTATCGACGAAAACATCCTGCTCGACATGGAGATCATCCCGGGTCACAATGTCCTCTGGTTTATCGGTGTCTTCTCTGCCATATATGCTGGTGCACGCTCACTGATCCCGGGTAAAGAAACAAGAAACTTTTTTTTTTTTCCGCGGCTAATAAAATACTATGTGCGCCAGCTGAAACCCTCGTATTCCAACCCGAGAGGCTCATGCGTGCCGTCATCGAAGGAACTCACCATTATCCTCCCCATTGGCACAATCGCCTGCACTCTGACATGGTACCTGTCCCACAGAGAAGAAAGCAAGAATGGTGAATTAATGTTACTGCTGCAGGTGCGTCGTCAATTCTCGCGCCTGTTTGAGTACAAGGTTGTCATCTTTTTGACCGAGATTGTCGGAGTGATTGTGGCACCACTCGTCTTGCTTTTTGCCATGCCCGCGGGCGCCGACGACATCATCCGATTTGTTGCTGAGCACACTGCCAAAAAGAACAAGATTGGCTACGTCTGCTCGTTCTCTCTGTTTGACATCAAGCAGCACGGCAATCCTATGGTACCTATTTCCCCTATTTTCCATAAACGCAAATAATGAGTAATTGTTTGTTTTTTCCTTACCAGTATGGCGTCCCTGCTGCCGCCAACTCGGCCGGTCCCAAGTCGATGTCGCGCTTTGGCAAGATGGAAAAGTCCTTTCTCAACTTCAAGGCCAACAACCCTGACTGGAAGCCCTCGGAGGACGGCGTGGCATACCTGGACAATCTCAATCGCTACCAACAGGCGGCTGCGTCTACCTCGGGTGCGGCGGCCCAAGGGGGTGCGGGGGTGCCCAATGCACACGACCTTGCCGAGTCGACGCTGTTTGTGTCGTCGGTCATCCTAAACTCGACACACTCGGCACCAGCTCGATCGACCCTCAAGGGCAAGGAAAGGGCCTCGGAGACGAACGACTCGACCAACCTGTCAACGCTCACCGGCAACGTCAACGAATCCTTTGTGTCTACGAACGCGAGCAACATGGTCGACACGTATGGCTACAATAACCAAGGCATGATGGCTCTGCTCGAAAGTGTCTACTCAGCGCAGGAGAGCGGCATGGTCTGAACAAAAAAAAAAAATGATTAACCTCCTTTCTGGTATCTTCTGTTGCGTGTAATTTTTTGTTTGTAAACGAGATATTTGTAATCGCGAAAGAAAAAAAAAACACCCTGCTTCTATTACAGTGTCGGAGGAGACGCAGCAAGTGGACCGAACCACCGAGCTAGCAAATTATCGTTGTCCTCCTCCATGCCGAGTTCGGTGCGATAAAAGCGAATGGTCTTGAGCAAAAAAAGGATATAGATGGCCTCGGTCAGGAGCATCGCCATCGCGATCCAAACGAGCGGCATGGATACGGGAGACGACGGCGACGACTTGGTTGGCACAACAGCGCGTGCTCGGTGCTCTTGTCCGAGTTTTTCCTCTAGGAGACGCGTGATGTCTTCATCTTGCTTCAGACGCTCGGTCAGACGATCCTGAGCGCTTGAGAGCCTTGCCTGTTTGCATGTTCTCTTGTAAAGCAAAAATGGTGCAAGGGCTACCAAATACCTGAAAATCCATGGTTTCTTGTGTCACTTTTGACATTTCCGCGCGTAGGCTTGCTCGCTCCTCCTTGAGTTGCTCGCATGTAGAGACGAGGGCCTTCATTTTCCTCTCGGTTTCAGACAACGAGGCCGCAGACAGGGACGTGGCGGCGCCAGGGGATGCGACAGCAGCAGCAGAGAACTTTGGCGGGGGTTTGGCACTGTTGGCGCGGTGTCCATATGGACTCTGCATGCTCATCGCAAACGCTTCCTTCACGGCGGACTTGGGGTACGGCGTGGTAAAGGCCGCATTCGACGACACCGACGACGACATTGTCGATGTCGACGGCGCAAACGTCTGAAATAAAATGTTTCTTATTTATTATGTATTATTTATTGTTGTGCAAACGCAATACCTTGAATGTATCCTTTACGGACGATCCACCAGAGAGATGTCGTGCCTGTTGAGGTGTCGAGAGGGGCTGGCCATTGACATTGGCGGGAGAGTGACGGAACAGGGTGCGTGGGGTGGAGTTGCCAAAATCCAGCCCGTTGCTATGGCCTACAGCCGCCCCGGCTGACGGCGGGGACACTGCGGCGATCGACTTGCCAGGACTGAATAAGGGAGCAAAGAACGACGAGTTGACGCTGGCCGTGGGCGTCTCGGCCAAGTCTGAAATGGTCATCGATATCGAGCGTTCCTCCTCCAGGTCGTGCTGCAGATCTTCGTCCGACTCCATAGTGGCTTTTTCGTGATACGAGGTCGACAGGTCTTGCGCAAACAAAACAGACTGGCTCGGGAGCATGCACAAAGCGTACAAGGGTGCCAGCCGGAGGAAAAAACCGTATCCACGTGGCCATGTCACTGCCATTTTTTGCAGTGTGCGACCATGACCGACGTCGCACAGAAACGCCCGTCTGGAGGCGGCGACGAGGAAGAGAGCAAGGTATTGTTGCGCCTCCCCCCCCCTCGCAACGCCGCACACACAGCTGACTTTTTTTTTTTTTGTTATAAACCAAATACACAGCGTCGGCGCAAGACTCGATGGGGCGATGAAGATGCAAAGGTGTCCATCCCCGGTGTGCCCACTTCGCTGCCTTCCAACATGTCGTCTGCCGAACAAGAGAGCTTTGTTGGTACGTGGTTGCGAGGAGCAAGAAGGAGGTCTGACTTGGGGCTCTTTTTTTTTTTTTGGTAACAGTGCAGTTGAGACTGGAGGAGATCTCGCGCAAACTGCGTACTGGCGATGTTGTCCCGCCAGAGAATGAGCGCTCACCGTCACCCGAGCCCCAGTACGACCGCGACGGCACTCGTCTCAACACACGCGAAAAGCGCTACCGCAAGAAGCTCGAGGAGGAGCGCCAACAGCTGATCGAGCAGGTGGGCTGCTTTTTTTTTTTTTTCGCCCTTTGTGTATTTACACTGTGTTGTTTCTCCTAGGCTGTGAAAAAGGACACGACGGGCGCGTTCAAGCCTCCGGCAGACTACAAGAAGCCAACCAAGTACAAGGAGAAAGTGTACATCCCGCAGAAGGACTTTCCCGAGATCAACTTTATCGGTCAGCTCATTGGCCCTCGCGGCAACACGCTCAAGCGACTCGAGCGCGAGGCCGGAGGAGTCAAGATATTTATTCGCGGCAAGGGCTCCGTGAAAGAGGTATTTTTTTATTTTTATTTGTCTGTTGGTTTGTTTGTTTCTGCATCAAGCTAAGCACATTTCGTGCTCATTTTTCTCATGTTACAGGGCAAGAACCAGCTGCCCCACCCCGACGACAATGACGATCTGCACTGCTTTGTCACGGCTGACAGCGAGGACAAGGTGAGAAAGGCCGTGCAGGCCATCCTTGAGGTCGTCGAGATCGCCAAGTCTGTCCCGGAAGAGCTGAACGAGCGCAAGAAGATGCAGCTGATGGAACTGGCCGCACTGAATGGCACCCTGCGCAGTGACGACAAAATCATCTGTCGAAACTGCGGCGAGATGGGACACCGCGACCGCGAATGTCCAAACACTCGAAACATTACCAACAACACAAAGTGCACCCTCTGTGGTGGCGGAGGCCACTTGCGCCAAGATTGCTTCCTCAACAACAATCCACAGGGCCAGCAGATCGGCCAGATGTACCAGCAACAGGCCTCCGTCATCGTATGTTATATCAAAAACCTGTTTGATAAGGATTACATATAACAAAAATAACACAGGACAACGAGTACCATTCGCTCCTCAAGGAGATTGACGGCAAGGATTCAACTGCAGGTGCTCAAGGCTCGGCCCCTGCCGCCGCCTCCGCCGCCGCCGCCGTCGCCGCTGTCGACTACTCTGCGGTATGTTTTATTTCCCTAAAAAAAGTACCCTTCTTTCTGAGCAATCATTTCCGTCAACAGTGGGCGGCTTATGGTTATCAGGTCCCCGGAGCAGCAGGTACGGGCGCAACTGCAGCCTGGCCAGGGCAAGCTGCCGGAGCCGCCGCAGTCGATCCATATGCAGCGTGGGGAGGCTACGCACAGTATGCCAGCAACTACTACAGTTACGGAGGCGCAGCCGCGCCTGCCACAGGTTACAGCGCAGGTGGAAATGCCTCAGCAGGCGGGTACGCAGCAGCAGCTTACGCTGGCTACGATGGGTACAGCGCAGACGGATCCGTGCCGTACTCACAGCCGCCGCCGCCGCCACCAGACGATGCCCCACCGTCTTGAAAAGGGAAAAAAAGAATTTTTGTTTTTTCACGTCGTTGTAAATATACAGAAGAAAGGGAAAAAAAAAAAGGTTTTGCTCGATCCTATTTTGCTGCGCTTGTGCGTCCCAGAGTCCCGCTACTCGAAGTTGAGGCCGCCGGCGAAGCGAACTGGACGAGCGACTTGAGGACGGTCTTATAGCCTTGTTCCTCTTGAATGGGCCGTTGTGTGGGCACCGGTAAGAGTTCGGCAAAGGCCGCTTGCAGCTTCTTGACCGATCGCGAAAACTCAAATATGTAAGTGGGCCGTCCGTTGCCTTCGAGCAGCAGCAAGATGTCAAAGGCCTGCTGTATGGTCTCGTTGACTTTCTCGTGTATATAGATCAAGTCCACAAAGATGCCCCTTCCGTTTGGCCCATTGTAGATCGCTTCCAGTGCCTGCAGGGTGATACAAGTAATTCTTAGCAAAGAACCCCTATCCGTCTGGCTTACAGGATTTTGTTTATCCAGGATGGGCAACGAGGTCGAGCGACCGTAAATCAGGACGACCTGTGCACAAAAAGAGCACCGGTCTAAGTGAAAAACAACAAAGAACAGACGTTACAAACCTGGTATGCATACTGGTCCCCGTCGACAGCCTTGCGCGCGATCAACTTTTGCGAGACCGTGTCGAGCAGATAGACCACATCCAGGTCGTCGACCTCCGCCGAGCTGGCGCAGTTGACGTCGCTCAGCTTGCGCTCGAGCGCGGCCGCGTCCGATGTGAAGTCGCTCACCCACGCCATCCGGGACCCGAACGTGAGCACGGCCGTCTGGTGATTGGGGTTCATCAGGTTGCGCGCGCGAGCAAACCTGGGTATGAGGGCCCTGATGCTGTTGAGGCGTGATATCCTACTCGGTGGGTCAAAAAAAAAAGGGTCTGGTCTCTTTTTGCTTACTTTGCGTTCAACGTCGTCCCCGACGTGTTGACATCAGAGTCCATCTCCTGGCTCACGTCGACGCAGAACACGGTCAGCACAGGCAGGTCCTCT
>Ga0302230_10002648_pt1 | contig 10469 bp, 7 predicted proteins | sample II_Palsa_N2_1_FD_193523 | JGI IMG/M metagenome (GOLD analysis project Ga0302230, IMG submission 193523) | Peat permafrost microbial communities from Stordalen Mire near Abisko, Sweden - II_Palsa_N2_1 | ecosystem: Environmental > Terrestrial > Soil > Palsa > Peat permafrost | place: Sweden...
CAATGATGTATGGCAGGGCGCTCAGTACGAAGGGTTGGTTGCCGTCGGCGGGACTGAGCAGATTACAAACAGCGAAGGACTCTTTAACTCAATAGGAATTGGGATTGGAGGAGGAAGTGGGGTTACTGTCACTAACTCCATTATGAGTGGTAACCAGGATGGTGCTATTGAAGTTTATGGAACGACTGGACCCAGCACAATCAATAGTTCAACCATGACTGGAAATGCTACGCCAAATCCGCTCGAAGCTACTTTAACTAACTACAGCTCTTACCCTCTGACGGTATCCAATTCGATCATATTGCCTAATCCGGAATATTCATTGCTTTCAACCTATATCGGAACTACAGACGACGGTACAAACGTAAATACCAGTCCGGCATTTACAACGCGAGCAGCTCCGCTGATTATTGTTCCATTTGTCGACGACTACAACAATTTAAGTGTTGCACAGTCTGTAAGTTCACTGGCTCACCAGTACGGATGTACTTTTAGTTATGCGCTGAATACAAAGCTTGTTACTTCTACCGACTGGGCAACGATTTCGTCAATGCAGCAAGCAGGCGACGAAATCGTAGCTCATACGCGAAGCCACTCGGATCTGGCGAATAACAATGTATTTACGATGCAATATACTGGTCCCGCAACCAGTGCAACAATGAGCATCACCAGTACCTCACTTCAAACATTTTTGAATGGATCCTCAACACCAGATCTAAATATTGACATCTCCGATACGTACAATGACATGCTCAATGTTTGCGCTTCCATCAACGCAAATTCGGCATACTCGTGCGTTTTGCAAAACAACCAAGATTACTTTACTCCTGCATTGCTTGCAACTGTTTCGAATATCAATATCGTGCAGGCGTACATGGCGAGTGCAAGCAGCAACTACCTGAACTGGGAGGTTGAGGGGGCCATCTCGGACATTCAAGCAAATATTCCTGGGTACACTGTAAAATCGTTCGCTACACCTTTTACTTCTTCGAACCAGACCGTTGAAAATCAGATTCGTAATGCCGGAGTCGTCGGCAATCGAAATGGGACTCTTGATGCGAACAATCTACCAAATGGCAACTGGCTGCTGTCGAATCTTGATATATACAATATTGGGTCTGTATGGATTCCTTCAGGTTTTGACGCTACGAAGCCGACGTCATCGGCTGCAGCATTGGTCGAAGGCATGGGTGCTGTAGGCGGCGTGATTGGCATCTATGCGCATGGCTACGACGAGTTCCCACTTGCATCGTGGCAGGCACTCTTTCAGAACCTGCAAAGCTTCGGTGCCACTTGCATGACAATGGCGCAGGCAACAGCCTATATAAAACAAAATGGTACCCTGGTTCCGGATGGGACTAATAAAAACTGGGTGCGTTCTGTCCCATTGACACCAAATTTTTCCACTACTGCCTCTTCGCCATCACAGGGAGCCCACGGGCTACAGTGAGTCAGAGAGGGATTGGGATTGATCCGGCGTGGATTTAGCCTCCAGCTGCTTCAACCGGCTGTTCTCCTCGTGGAGTTGTTTCATCTGGTCCACAAATAACGGGGCATCAGGTTCCACCAGGGATGGTTAAATCCGGTGAGACTCAAACACAACGCAGCGACCGCTAGTCAGGAGCGGTCGCTGCGTTGTGTTTGAGTCTGAGATTAGCCAGGGGCAGTTATGGCTTCGCCGTGTTATTCGTCCGATCTCCATCAGGGATGCGGTGTTCTGGGTCGATGGTGACTTCGATGATTTTCTTCGTGGTGGGCAGAGACATATTGTACGTAGCCTTCTGCATCCAGGTTTCAGCGGGCAATTTGATCTTCAAGTCAGTACCGTCCTCGTACCTGACCTGCACCCACACCGGCAGAACGAGTTGACCGTTCTGCTCAATGGTTACGTGCGCTCCCTTGGACGGGTCAGCCGGATCGTTGTACTTCACGTCCTTCGCAACCATGTCCATGGTCCAGTTGTTCTCATACCAACCGCGCCAGAAGTAGCTCAGGTCTTCGCCGCCTTCGCTCTCCATCTCACGGAAAAAATCAGATGGTGTCGGATGTTTGAAGGCCCAGTCGTTAATGTATTTACGGAAGGCGCGATCGAAGATCTCGTGGCCCATGATCTCTTCGCGCAGCAGATAGAGACCCTCTGCTGATTTGAAGTAGGTGATGGGATGACGATACTTTTCACGGATCGCGTCAGCGCGCATCAGAATGGGCGGGGCTTCCGGATCGGCGTTCACCCTGGCAATCTCGTCCGAGGGATAACCGCCGCCGGGAGCGTATTCGCCATCGCGTTTTGGACCCCATACGCCGTGGTTGAACTGGTCGGACTCATATATATCGATGAAGGTGTTGAAGCCCTCGTCCATCCATGCGTCGCGGCGCTCGTTGGACTGCACGGTCATGGGAAACCAGGTGTGGCCGATTTCGTGCGCCGTTACGGTGAAGAGGCCCTTGCCCCTGGAGTTGATTCCGTCGAAGACGAGGCCGGGATACTCCATGCCAGAGGAAAACCCTGCCACGTTGATGCCAGCGGGGTATGGGTAGACATACCAGTCCTGTGAGAAGTGCTCGACGGCATCCTTGAGGTATTCGGTGCAGCGGCCCCAGCCTTCGTCACCAGCCGCTTCAGCAGGGTAGAAGCTCTCTGCGAGTGCGGTCTTTCCTCCGGGGAGATTAATCTTTGCAGCGTCCCAGATGAAGGAGGGCGACGCGGAGAAGACGGCATCGCGCGTGTGGTCCATATGGTAGTGCCAGGTCTGCGTGCCGTCCTGCTTCGGGCGGCTGGCCGGATCGTGGACCTCATCCCTGGTGCGAATGAAGATCGTCCTGCCGCTCGCAGCGGCCTGCTTCAGGCGTTCCTGCTGGGTTTTGGTCAGTACCTCCGCGCCATTCACGAGAGAACCGGTGCCGGCGACGATGTAGTTAGAAGGGACGGTCACATAGAAGTCATAGTTGCCGAACTCGGTATAGAACTCATTGCCGAGAAAGGGCTGCGTGTCCCAGCCGTGAATGTCGTCATAGACAGTCATACGGGGATACCACTGCGCGATATCGTAGATGGGGCCATCCTTTACGTCGCCGACCGACGTCCGTCCGCCCCATGGACCGGGCACGGTGTAGTGGTACCTGATGAGGATTCTGATGCTGGCACCGTGCGGTAACGGCGTGGGCAGACTGATGCGTGCCCGGGTGTCACTGATGACGTACTCGGCCGTTACCGGCTTCGCGCCTTTGACGGTCGACAGCAGTTCCATCGACTCAAAGACCGTGCCTTCGGTGTTGATGTTCTCTGCACGCTGGCGGCTGCCACCGGAGAAAGCACGTGAACGGGCATCGGCGCGGTACGTGTTCTGCTCCACCTGCAGCCACAGGCTGTTGAGTGCCGCAGGGCTATTGTTGGTGTAGGTGATGGTCTCAACGTTGGAGAGCGTCTTAGCCACCGTGTCGATGGTGGCGTGCATCTCGTAGTCGGCTGAGTTCTGCCAGTAAGTCGGGAGGGGAGCGCCGTCGGCACCGCGGTAAGGAGACGTCGGCCCCGGCATGGTGAAGGGCGCAAAGGTCTTCAGCGGGTCATACGTGGCGGAGCGACCGCCGGTATCCGGCACCTGCGGACGGCGGCCTTGCTCCTGAGGGACCTGTGCGGTCATGGTTGCGGCGAAAGCAAAGGCCGCGACTACGGTAAGGGCGCGGCGAGCGGCACACGAATGTGTCATAAGGTCTCCTGCGAGGTAAATGGAATCGGATGTGACTCTATAAAAGCAGGTAGAAATGAATCGGGCAAGCTTCGTATCTATCTGGCGATCGATGAGGTTAGCGAGATCTGAGTTCTCATGCTGCTTCCACTGAGGTTGTAAGCATGCGAAGTAAGTAACGAGAAGCGTAATGGTGCCTATGGCTAAAGACACGATTAAGCCCCATCAGTGGGAGATCTACTCTATAAATGTTTCTTTTCACGCAGACCGAGAGCCTGCTCGACAAAAAAGAACGCGTTCCGCCAATTCTTTAACGGTATGAGGCTTATCGGTCATGTTTTCCTCAAAAAAAGGCATTGCATCGTGACATCTCATTGAGCCACGACGATATCTACTCCCATCTGCCAAATTGCCGGGACGCGGAATGGGGAGCTGGTGGGCGATATACTGTAGTTGTGAGCAAGACTTTTTACATTGAGACGTTTGGCTGCCAGATGAATGCCCATGACTCGGAGAAGGTTGTGGGAACGCTGGAGCAGCAGGGGTATGCGCGCGTGGAGGATGAGGCCGACGCGGGGCTGATCCTGTATAACACCTGCTCGATTCGCGATAAGGCAGAGCAGAAGGTCTTTCATCGGCTGAATGAGTACAAGCGGCTGCAGGGCGAGGGGAAGAAGTTTGCCGTGCTGGGGTGCGTCGCGCAGCAGGAGGGTGAACGGATCTTTGAGAAGGCGCCCTATGTTTCGCTGGTGGCAGGGTCGGCTTCGTACAGGAATCTGCCGGAGATGCTGCGCAGGCTGGAGGCCGGGGAAGAGCGGATTACGGGGCTCGATGACCGGCAGACCGATCTGACGTTTGAGACAGAGTTTACGGCGCGGTCGAATCCGCATCGCGGGTATATCACCATTATTGAAGGCTGCGATAAGTTCTGCGCGTACTGCGTGGTGCCGTATACGCGTGGGAAAGAACGCAGCAGGACTTCGGCGTCGGTGCTGGTCGAGGCGCGCAGGATGGTCGATCTTGGGTATACCGAGATTCAGTTTCTAGGGCAGAATGTGAATTCGTATCGCGATCCTTCGGGGCGGCTCTCGTTTGCGGAGCTGCTGGTGGCGGTGGGGGAGATGGCGGGGATTCGCAGGGTGAGGTTTACGACGTCGCATCCGAGGGACTTTACGCGGGATATTGTGCAGGCGATCGACGACACGCCGACGCTTTGCGACCATATTCATCTGCCGGTGCAGTCGGGTTCGACGGCGGTGCTGAAGGCGATGGCGCGGGAATATACCCGGGAGTGGTATCTGGAGCGGATGAGCTGGATTAAAGCGGCTAAGCGCGATATCAGTATTACCAGCGATATGATTGTCGGGTTTCCGGGTGAGACGGACGCGGATTTTGAAGAGACGATTACGCTGGTCGGCGAGGTGAAGTACGACGCGGTGTTTGCATTCAAATTTTCACCGCGGCCGAATACGCCGGCGGTGACGATGGCGGATAGTATTCCGGATGAGGTGAAGTCGGAGCGGCTGAGGATACTGATGGACCGGCAGAGGGAGATTCAGCGGGAACACTATGGGCGGCACCTGGGGCAGGTGCAGGAGTGTATGGTGGAGAGCTATAACACGGCGCGGAATCAGGTGGTTGGGCGCAGCTCGCAGAACAAGACCGTCAACTTTACGACGGGCCAGCCAGCGGATTCGCATCCGCCGATTGGAAGCTATGTGCCGGTTCGGATTACGCAGACGCTGCCGAACTGTCTGGTGGGAGAGGCGATGCCGGTTGCGTCCGATGCTGCTCCTTTTCTGCCGGTAAACCGCGCTCCGGACTTTGTGGTGCTGAACTGATATGACGGTGACCGCGATACATTCCGAAACACATACGCCTGCACCGGAAGAGGTCGAGATGCAGATTCGCGGCCTGATGATGGACCCGGTGACGAATATGCCGATCGTCGTCCTTAAGGACGTGGGCAGCGATCTGGTGCTGCCGATCTGGGTGGGGATCTTCGAGGCGAATGCGATTGCGCTGGAGCTGGAGAAGACCGCGACGCCGAGGCCGATGACGCATGATCTGCTGCAGAATATGGCTCGGGGGCTGAATGCGGAGGTTCGCAAGGTGGTTGTCTCGGAGCTGCGGGACGATACGTTTTATGCGGTCATCTGGCTGGATCAGAGCGGCGAGACGGTGACGCTGGATGCGCGGCCTTCGGATGCGATTGCGCTGGCGCTGCGGTGGGATTGCCCGATCTATGTGAAGCGCGAGGTGCTGGAGAACTCGAAGCAGGTGGCCAGCGGTACGCAGAATGTGAACGCCGAGGAGATGCGGCGGTGGCTTGAGAATCTGAACGATGACGATATGGGCCGCTATAAGATGTAGCGGTTCTGCTGCTTCCGCTCTCCTACTTTTGAACGAGGATTTCGCTTGAGTCTTGTCCTGACCGTAAAGGGTGGTCTCTTTAGCGGCGTTGCTGCTGTGGAGCAACTGATTGCTTCATCTTCCACTCCTCTTTCCGCGATACGCGATTTTCTTTTGCTACAGCACCCCAGTGCGCTGGGTACGGCGATTCATGCGACGCCGCTGGTTCCGGCGCTGCGTCAGGCTGTGCCTGGGTGCAGGATTGCGGTGGTGGCGAGTGGATTTTCGCTGGATGTCTTTCGCGGTAATCCGGGCGTCGATCTTTTGATCGAGACGCCGAGTCCGATGAAGGATCTGAAGGGCGCGGTGAGGGCTTTGAGGGCGCAGCATCCGTTTCGCGGAGGCGATTACGCTGCGCTGACCTCGACGGGGAATGAGCGGACGAAGGTTCTGGCGCAGGCTGTGTTGTGTGGTGCGGCTACAAGGGTTGGGTTTACCGTTCTGCCGCAGCTTTATCGGGTTCCGCTGGAGTTCGACTGGGCGCAGAGTCAGATTGCCAATAATCTTCGGATCGTCGAGGCGCTGGGGCATCGGACGGGTGCGTTTGAACCGCAGATTTTTTTTAGTGAGGTTGATCGGGCTGCCGCGCAGGAGATTCTTGCCGCCGGTGGGGTGAGGGCGGATCAGCCGGTTGCGATCTTTGTGACGCAGACGAGCGTGACGCAGCGTAAGGGCTGGCGTGAGGAGCGGTTTCAGAGGGCTGCGAGTTTTCTGGTGGAACGGTATGGGGCGCATATCGTCTTTGTCGGCACGGCGGCTGAGTCGGCGGCGATCGAGCAGCTGCGCGGAGGGCTGCCGTTTGCGACGACCAATGTGGCGGGGAAGACGAAGTTGCCGGTGTTGGCTGCGCTGATGAGTTTTGCGAGGATTGGTTTGACGCTGGATACGGGGCCGATGCATATTGGGCGGGCGGTGGGGTTGCCGATGGTGATTATCGCTCCGGCATGGTCACCGCCGGTGGAGTGGCTGCCGGTGGGCGATCCGCGGTTTCGTATTTTGAAGAATGCGGATATGCCGGTCGCGACGCCGGATTACATCATCGATGAGGTGAGCGTGGAGGAGGTTAACACCGCGCTTATGGAATTGATGGGGCGGTAAAGACTGTGTCCTGCCGTACGGGCCTCCTGCGCGGAGGGCGACCACTTCCTGGTGTGTGTACCGGTCGGGGTGGGGTGTAGGTATGGGGCCGAGCGTTGCTCGGTGGGGGAATGATCCCGGCCATCGGCCGGGCCTATGCTGCTTATTTTGTCTCGACCAGTTAAAAGGCGTGTGAACGCACACCCTCCGCGGAGGAGGGCCGTCTGGCAGGACATTTGTCTTTAGCGCTGTGCCAAGGCGTCGAGGTGGGTGAAGAACTCGGGGAAGCTGATGGCGGCGGCTTCGGCTCCGTCGATCTCGGTGTCGCCGGTGGCGCGGAGGGCGGCGATGGAGAAGGCCATGGCGATGCGGTGGTCGGTGCCGGAGTCGATGTGCGCGCCATGGAGGTGCTGGTTACCGGGAATCTCAAGGCCGTCTTCGTGTTCGGTGAGAGTGGCTCCCATGGCGCGGAGGTTTTTGGCGACGAGGGCGATGCGGTCGGACTCTTTGACGCGGAGCTCGCGGGCATCACGGATGGTGATGCCGTCGGTGGTGTAAGGGGCGATGGCGGCGAGGACGGGGAGCTCATCGATGATCTGGGCGGAGAGGGCGCCGCCGATGTGCATGCCGCGGAGACCATTGGGCGAGACGTTGACCTGGACGGTGCCGATGAGTTCGCCGTGCTGCTCTTCGACGTTGAGGATCTTGATTTTTCCGCCGAGGGCGGTGATGACGTCGAGCAGGGAGGCGCGGGTGGGGTTCATGCCGATGCTGTCGAGGACGAGGTTGGAGTCGGGGAAGAGGAGTGCGGCGCAGAGGAAGAAGGCTGCGGAGGAGAGGTCGCCGGGGACGGTGGCGTCGATGGCCTGGAGTTTTTGACCGCCTGGAATGCTTAGCTTTTCATCCGTGCGGGTGAGGGTGGCTCCGAAGGCGCGGAGGGCGTGCTCGGAGTGGTCGCGGGTGCGGATGGATTCGGTGAGGCTGGTGGTTCCCTGGGCCTGGAGGCCGGCGAAGAGGACGGCGGTTTTTACCTGGGCAGAGGGGATGGGGGTGTCGAAGTCGATGGCGTGGAGCGGGCCGCCGTGGATGGTGATGGGGGCGTGGCCTTCGATGAGGTCCATCTTTGCGCCCATCTGGCCGAGGGGCTTGCGGATGCGCTCCATGGGGCGGAGGGTGAGGGAGTGGTCGCCGATGAGCGTGAAGGTGTGGGGGTGGGGAGCGATGAGGCCGGAGAGCATACGCATGGTGGAGCCGGAGTTGCCACAGTCGAGTGGAGCGGATGGCTGCTGGAAGGTGCCGGCGACTCCGGTGATGTCGATGGTTTTGTCGGCGTTGTGGACGACTTTTGCGCCGAGGGCTTCCATGCAGGCGAGGGAGGAGTGTGGGTCGGCACCGGTGGAGAAGTTGGAGAGCCGGGTGGTGCCTTCGGCAAGGCCGGCCAGCATGGCGTAGCGGTGGGAGATGGATTTGTCGCCGGGGAGAGTGAGGGAGCCTTGCAGGTTGCGGGCGGGGCGAATGATTTGGGTGGACATTAGTTTTATTTTAGGGGATAGGATGAGTTGCGGAGAACGAAAGCAAGGGAAGATAACGGCTTTGCTTTAATCACGGTCTATACGTCAGGAAATCTACGCCATGCGTCAGTTCTGGTTTCTCTGCGGCCTCCTTTCTCTTACTCTCTTTGCCGGAGTGCGTCGAACCGATTCGCAGACAAACGCAGGTACTGCTGAAAGTGCGGCGTCTTATCGTCTCAGTGTATCCGTAGATGAAGTCATCCTGACCTTCCACGCAAACGATGCTCACGGGCTTCCAGTCAAGGATCTGAAGGCCGGTGACCTGAGTCTTTTCGATAACGGTAAGCCGCAACACAGGATACTGGCTTTTCAATACCTGGAGAGCCTTCCTATTCGTGCCGGCATCCTTGTGGATACAAGCGAATCCATGGAGCAGGATCTCAACGGCAATCGAGCAATCGCGACCAGATATACACAACGGCTGTTACGGCAGAAGAGCGATCAGGGCTTCGTTATAAAGTTTGGCGCCCTTTCAGAGATTACACAACCCTGGACCAGTGATGCGAATTCCCTTGCTGCGGGCATTCGCAGATCGACCGGATATGGGAGAGGCTCTCTCCACGGTACGGCTCTGTTCGACGCTATCTATGGAGCTTGTCTTAATCAGTTTGCTCATATCGATTACGGGGCAAGTGGAAACTTTATCCTGCTTTTTCCGACGGCGAAGATAATGCCAGCCATTCTTCACTCTGGCAGGCCGTGGATATGTGCCAGCATTCCAGTACAGCCATCTATGCGATTCGGATGGACTCACAAACCGGCTTTTTCTCTCCAGGTTCGAAGATACTGGGCGATTTAGCTGCGGAGAGTGGAGGCCGCGTCTTCCGCGCTGACGGCTCTGAAGCAGGAATGGACGATGATCTGCGCATCATCGAGTCGGATCTCCGCAATCAGTATCGCCTCATTTACAGGCCGTCAGAGCTGATGCACGACGGCTCATTCCATCGCATCGCACTATTGGCCCCGGAGCGTGCAGACACCATCCGCATCCGCTCCGGTTACTACGCCCCAGTGCATTGATTTCGTTTCTCTCGCAGATCGTCTACCGGTGACCGAAATGTGACAAATTGACATCGCTGCGCGGGCGATGTCTACTTGGTTCAGGAAAGATCATGGGTGCCCGCGAGGGCGTAACAGGGAAGCCGGTGTGAGTCCGGCATGGTCCCGCCACTGTAAGCAGGATAAGACTTTCGTGAAGCCACTTGGGATAAGCCAGGGAAGGTTGAGAGTCAGGAGCTGAGAGATTTCTCCACCTGTAAGTCAGGAGACCTACCCAGGATTGATTGGTTATCTTCGCCGCGTGGAAACGGGAAGCGATCGCTCATTCGTCTCTGAGCTGTTGTGCCTCATATCCACTGTTGAGGTTCATTTGCTCGTCTCGAATTCGATCTCGCCATCAGCTCCGGTGCTTACCCGGATAGAATCCGTTTCGAAGCGAGTGGTTCTGTTGGTGGGGCATGGCAGCAGGAATGCTTCGGCGAATCGGGACTTTGAAGAGCTGGTGAGTGGGTATCGGGCGCGCCATCCTGAACTGACGATTGATCATTGCTATCTGGAGCTTGCGGAGCCGGTGCTCGGTGACGCGCTGGATGCGTGTGCGCGGAAGTTTCAGGAAGTGGTGGTGGTTCCGCTGTTTCTTTTTGCGGCGGGGCATACGAAGAATGACATTCCGCTGGCGCTTTCGCTGGTGCGAGAGAAGCATCCTAAGGTAAGGTTCTGCGCG
>Ga0302230_10002649_pt1 | contig 10466 bp, 15 predicted proteins | sample II_Palsa_N2_1_FD_193523 | JGI IMG/M metagenome (GOLD analysis project Ga0302230, IMG submission 193523) | Peat permafrost microbial communities from Stordalen Mire near Abisko, Sweden - II_Palsa_N2_1 | ecosystem: Environmental > Terrestrial > Soil > Palsa > Peat permafrost | place: Sweden...
TTTTCCCCCTTAGGACGAGCCGATGGACGAGTTTTTGGGTGACTTGGGCGATGCCTTGGGCGACTTGGGCACGCCGCTGACGGTGCCAAAGATATTTGAAAAGTACGAGGGCAGCGAGTCGAGGGACGACTTGAGCTCCTGTGGGCTCATCTTCATGTTTGCGGCCATGCCCACGACAAAGCGCTGGTCGTCGAGACTCGAGCGGCGCATCTGGTCGACAATGTCTGCGACGCTGTTGAGCATGACGGTGCGGCGCTCCTGTGGCGACACGGCGTCCTGGTTCTTGAGGCGCTGGTTGGTCAGCGTCTCGACCGTCTCGATCAGGTCCGAGACCGTCATCGAGCGCAGCTTGTCGGCCGACGGCGCGAAGCGCTGGTTGTCCATCTGGGTGGATGACGCCAGCTGCTGCTCCATCAGCGCGTCCACCTGCTCGATCAGCTCCAGCTTCTCCAGCTTGGACGACGTCGCTCGCTGGCTCTCCAGGCGCCCGTCGTGGTTGAGCTTGTTGACGGTGCTCATGACGTCGTTCAGCTGCTGCCGGTTCTCGCGCTCGGCGCTGACCACAAAGCGCTGGCCGTCCATTTGCTTGTTGTGTTGCGTGATCATATCTTAAGCGCAATGAACGACATAAATAAAATAAAATAAAATAAAATAAAAATAGAAATAAAAATAGAAATAAAAATAAATACCAATCAGATCCGACATGCGCCGCTCGACCTTTGCCTGGCTTGTGCGCACGGTGCCCAGTCCGCCGGCTGCCGCGCCATTGAGCGCGTAGGTGCCAAAGGTGGGCACGAGCGACTGCACAATGTCCTGCATGGTCTGCAGCTCGGACAGGTGCTCTGCGGGCGCCGGCGTGGGCGCAGCGATCCAGTACTGCTTCATGAGGTTGACCAGGGCCACCAGGTCGGTGCGCTGGCCGCCCGTGGCGTAGGTCGGGTTGGTGTCGTCCGAGGGCAGCGAGGCCAGCAGCTCGGCAGAGGGGATCAGCTGCAGCGTCGGCGCAGACGGGCCTGTGGACGTGGCGCTGGAGGCGACGGCGCGCAGGTACGTGTCGGCGTCGCCCAGCAGCTTGAGCAGCGGCACAGAGACGGCCTTGTCCAGCGGCTTGTCAGCAGACACGCTCGAGACACGCGAGCGCACCGTCTGCAGGAGGCTCAGCACGTTGAGGTGCGTCAGAAGCAGGAAGGCGACGCGCTGGTCGTCGGTGTTGGACGTGTGGCCTTCCTGTGCCTGTTCATTGCAAGTGGCAAAGGAAATTTAATTTGGGCGAGGGATTCTTTGTTTGTTGTAGTGCAATTAATCTCCCCGTAAGAAAAAAAAGGTGCACAAGAGAAGGGCGACTGTGGCTGCCACAGAGAGTGCCACAGAGACGCAGGCCCACCGCCCACCGCCCACGCACGAAGGCTAATGTAAAATGCCCACGCTCCCTTCATAAAAACAAACACAACCCCCGTGACTCTTTGTTTACCTCGTTGGCAAGACGTGCAAGGGCCGTCTGAAGTGCGTCGAGGGCCCTGTTGCGCGTTGTGTCGAGCTGGGTCTGTGTTGGTTTTGGTTTCGGGCAAGGGGTTAGGAGTGCGTCGAGCGACATAAACAAACATGCAGACGTACATAGACGGACGTGGCTGAAAAGGACGCCGGGGCCTTGAGCACGGCGTCGCGGAGGGTCAGGACCGACTTGGCCAGCAGTGCGTGTGCCGTCTTGAGGAGCATGCGCTCGACCGTCTTGTCGTGTTCGTCCATTTGTGGTCGTCGATGAGGGAGAGAGCCTGGGCAGAGCAAATTAATTGGCGTCGACAATGGAGGACGCGGCCAAGTCGTTTCGCGCACGTTTGGCCCGCTTTGAGCACGAGCCAGCGGTGCTGCTGACGTCGTCGTCGCCGCCGTCGTCCCCCGTGCTCGTCCGGTCCTCATCGTCGCCCTTGAAGACAGCGGCAGCGGCCGTGGTGGCAACACCCAAGAAAAAGGACGTGATCGCCATCCCCGAGACGCCGCCTCGTGTCGCTGTGGCAGCCGTGCCACCACCACCACCACCACCACCACCACAGCAGCAGCAGCAGCAGCAGCAGCAGCAGCAGCTGAGGCGACCGGTGCCCCTCAGCGACGAGGACGAGGACGAGTGGATGGGCAAGTCACAGGCCGGCGACAACAAAAAGGCGGGCAAACAGCAGGTAATTAAGCGTGCCAGGAGGAAGCTGGTGAGCAGCAGCAGCAGCAGCGAGGAGGAAGACGTGGTCGACCTGGTCGATTCGTCGCCAATGTCGTCGTCGTCGCCTCCCGTCGTGAGGAAGACGCTCGTGCAGCGCAACAAGCCACAGCCAGCCGCAGCACGACGCATCCTGCTCGACAGCGACCACGAGGACAGCGCAGCAGACCTGGTCATCACAGGAGCCACAGCACCACCAGCACCACCAGCAGAGGAGGAGGAGGAGGAGGAGGAAAAGCCGCAAGAGGTGTCGATTGTCGACAGCGTCATCGAGCAATGCGAGGGGGTCGCCGAGGGTCTGAGGGCTGCACTGGCGTCCATCAGCGAAGGTGCCCACTCAGCAGCAGGAGAAACGCAGTCGTCCGACTACCTGTCCCTGATCGACCTGAGCCCGTCCAAACAGCCGCCCACGAGCACGAATAAAGCCTCGGCAGAGACAGACCTGATCCTGCAGCAGCCGGCCAACCTCGCGCCCGGCCGGCAGCTCAAGGACTACCAGATGGCGGGGATCAACTGGCTCAACCTGCTGCGCAAGCAAAAGCTGGGCGGGATCCTGGCCGACGAGATGGGCCTGGGCAAGACAGCGCAGGTGATTGCCTTTATCGCCCACTTGCAGGCGACCGGGTCGCTGGGCCCGCACCTGGTTGTCGTGCCGTCGTCCATCCTCGACAACTGGCTGCGCGAGCTCACGATGTGGTGCCCCAGCCTCGTCGTGCAGGTCTACCACGGCTCGCAACAGGCGAGGGCAGAGATACGCAACACCATCTTTTTCAAGCGGCGGGCGTGGGCCACCAACAACGCCAACGGGAACGGGAACGGAAACGGGAACGCTCAAGGGGAGGAGGAGGAGGACGAGGAGGAAGAAGAAGAGGCAGAGGACGACGACGACGACGACGACGACGATGACGACAATGACGATGGCGATGACGAGAACTGGGACGAGGACGGAGACGATAACGGCAAAAACACCAATAGCAAGGACGACAGGGACTCTGGAGCCCGTCAAACGGGCAAGACGCCCTTCAACATCCTGCTCACGACCTACAACCTGGTTGGGTAAGCTCAATACACGCGGACAGAAAAACCCTGTCTGTCTAATAAAAAATACAATACAAAAGAGGGCACAAGGACGATCGCAAGTTCCTGCGCAAGTTCCGCTTTGACAACATGATCCTGGACGAGGGCCACTTTATGAAAAACTTTGAGAGCCAGCGGTACAACAAGCTGATGCGTCTGCGCGCCAAGCACCGTCTGCTCATGACCGGCACGCCGCTGCAGAACGACCTCAACGAGCTCCTGGCCTTGCTGACGTTTATCATGCCCAACCTGTTTCTCAACAGCTCCACAGAGCTGCAGCGCATCTTCAACGTCGGTCGGACCGCCGAGGCCTCGGTCATCAACGACGTACGAAATGGTGCTTGAAACGTTTTGTTAAATTTTTCTTTCATTCTTTTCTGCAGCGCATCCAACGCGCCAAGCGGATCATGGCCCCGTTTGTGCTGCGCCGCCTCAAGAGCCAGGTGGCCAACCAGCTGCCCTCCAAGACGGTGGTCGTTCACAAGTGCGAGCTCGTGCCTGAGCAGCGTCAGGCCTACGACACGTTCCTCGCCGAGTCCAAGCAAAAGCTGAGCAGCGTCGCGAGCCTCAAGAACCAAAAGGCCAAGCAGATGATGAACCACACGCTGTCCTACCTGCGCCAGCTGTCCAACCACCTTTGCCTGCATCGCTGGTTCTACGACGATACAAAGCTGCACAAGATGGCTCGCTTGATCCGCAAGGTACGAAAGTGTATGGCTGTGCTCCTTGATGTTTAGTTGCGCCTTGGGTTCTTTTGTCGTAGGACTCGGCCTACAAGGACACTGACCCGCAGGCCGTGTTTGAAGACATGTCGATCATGAGCGACTTCGAGCTGTCGCGGCTGTGCGAGACGTCGTCGCCGCTCAGGCCGTACGTGATGGACCCAGACCGGCTGTATCTCTCGGGCAAAGTGGCCTATTTGCGCCAGTTGCTTCCACGGCTCAAGTCGGAGGGCCATCGCGTCCTGCTCTTTTCGCAGTTCAAGCTCGTGCTGGACGTCCTCGAGCCCTTTCTCAAGCTGATCGGGCTGTCGTTCCTCCGTCTCGATGGCGACACGGCCGTCCACGAGCGGTAATAATAAAGAAAAGTGTGATATTTACCCACCCATCCCAAAAAAAAAAAAAAAAAAAAAAAATCAAGGCAAGAGAGGATCGATCTGTACAACCGCGACACGAGCATCTTCATGTTTCTGCTGTCGACCAAGGCCGGCGGCGTGGGCATCAACCTGACCTCGGCCGACACGGTGATCCTGCACGACATTGACTTTAACCCGTTCAACGACCGCCAGGCCGAGGACCGCTGCCACCGCGTGGGCCAGACGCGCGACGTGACCATCTACAAGCTCGTGTCGCTGCACACGATCGAGGAGTACATCCTCGAGAACGCCGAGCGCAAGCTGCGGCTGGACCAGGACCTGCAGTCGCACGACACAACCAACGACAAGGCCGTTGCTGCGGCCGGTGCAGAGCTGCTTCGGCAGCACCTGTTGTCGCACCACTCTGCGGCGGCGGTGGCGGCAGCGTCCTCCTCCTCCTCTGCTGCAAACCATTAACAAAGACTCTTGCTGTTTTGGCGCCATTTTTCGAAAGTGCGCAACCCTAAAAAACGGTTTGTAGAGCAGCATCCTTGTTTTTTGATAGAAATCGGGGAAGTTTGTAACTTTGATGGCTCCGTTCGCTTCATGTCGCTCGTTTCGATTACCCACAAAATTTGTTTCATTTTGTCCTGTTATTTGAAAAGCATCGACTTGGATGCGTTCGAAAAGGCGCTCCTGGGTTGGCTGGGCTTAAAAAAGCTGGACTGTGACTGGAACAGCTGCTTGGCGCTGGCGTTGCTGGCGCCGCTGGTGCCGCTCGTGTTGGCGCTGTTGTAGTTGCTGTCGTGCGCGTCGAGACGGGGTATCTTGGATCGATGGCCAACTGCGTCGTTGTTGTTTTCGTGGTCGCTCTCCTTTTCGTGGTCGATGAAGAGCTCGATCTCGTCCGAGGGCGGCGTGAAGATTGGCATTCGGTGCGGGCTGTTGCTGTTGTGCAAGATGGAGGAGGAGGAGGAGGAGGAGTGCAAACTTGTAGAGGACGACGAAGCAGTCCGATGCTGCTGCTTAGCCTCGAGGCGAAGGTGGTGGATCTCAGACTCCTGCTCGCGGTTTCTGCGCAGGGCCAGGTCCAGCATGTGCTGCTTCTGGTCCAGCTGCTGCTGCAGGTCGTTGCGTGCCTTGTTGGCTTTTTGCAGCTCCACCTTCTTGGTGTTGACGTCGTGTTCGAGCGTGATCTTTTGCGAGTACAGAAAGTTGATCAGCTTGGGATCATTCATGGCCAAGCGCAGTCCCTCGAGTGCCTGGGCCTGGCTCACGTCCATCTTGGTCGAGCTATAGTGCATTTAAATAATTAGAATAAAATGTTTTACTTTTGAAGTATTACGCATCGATCGCGTCCAGTCTCTGTGAGGCCACGCTGAGCCTGTGCGAGACCACCGTCAGGTCCTCCTTGAGCTTTTGCCTGTCCTTTAGATCGCTCACCATCTGCTTGTCCTTTGCCGTGGCCTCCTCACGGAGCTTGACCATTGCCTTGCTCGCACTCTGCAGGTCGCGGTCCTGTGCCCCGACACGGATCTTGAGCGCGTTGATCTCCTGCTGGCGGACCTGCAGCACCTGCTCGGACGCGGTCAGGGCACGCTGCAGCTGCGTGTTGCGCTCGCTCGTCTCCTTGTCGTGCGCGTTGATCCGCTCGCTTTGCGCAATCATCTCTTGCATCGCGCCCAGCTGCTGTTCCAGCTCGGTCAGCAGGTTGGTGCACATGGGGCATTGGTTGGGGGCCTGCTGCTGCTGCTGGAAGGCAACCGGTGCTGGTGCCGGTGCTTGTACAGGTGCTCGGATCACTGCCACAGCTGGTGCTGGTGCCACAGCTGGTGCTGGTGCCACAGCTGGCCCTGGTCCTGGCCCTGGTCCTGGGACCGTGGCAACTCGACGGACCTTGGCCTTCTTCTTGAGGACGAGATGCCCGTGGTGGCCGTGCATTTTTACCTTTCACCCTTTTGAAAGAAAAGCGCGCGCAAACCAACCCTGGGGAGTGAGCTTCGTTCATGGAGTTCTCACACATTTGCTCTGTGCTCTTCCTCCCTCTCCCGCCCCTCTCCCTCCCTCTCTCCCCCCCCCCCGTCACGCTGCCTCTCGCTCGCTCGCTCGCTCTCTGTGTCCCTCGCTGCGTCTCCTGTCAGCCACTGTCATCGGCGGGCCCTATTTTCACGCAATCCCAACTTGGTTGTCCTCTTTTTTTTGCCGCTCTCTTTTTTTCTTTGTCAGCGTGCCGTGCCGTGCCGTGCCGTGCCGTTGCTTGTCTGTGAGGCCTCCTGGTCGGCTGGTCGGTGTGTGAGCGTTGCTGTGTGTCGTGGGTGGTGTGAGCCCACTTCTTCCCCCTTTTTTACTTCCCGTGGCTTCTCTCGCAATTCTCTCCATGACCTTTGTTGGGGTTGCCAAGCAGCCTCCTCCTCCTCCTCGTCCTAGTGCCCCTCCCTCTCTCACTCTGACTGACGGCACCGTACGGACAGCCAGAACAGAAAACCCTCCTCCTCGCTTCCGCCAATCCCTGATTGCCCTTTTTTTTTTCTGTAGGTAGATGACGTCTGACGACAGCAGCAACCGTCGCGAGCGCACCCGCCGCCCTGCCGCCACGGCTGCCGCGCTGGCCGTGACGCAGGCCTACACGTCGCCGCAGCCGCTGACGCGCACCGAAGCCAGCAGCAGCAGCACAAGCACAGGCACAGGCACGCACCAGCACAACGGCGACACGGTGCGCTGCATCTGCCAAAAGCGCACGCACAACAAGGACGCGTTGGTGCAGTGCGAAAAGTGCGAGGTGTGGCAGCACTGCGACTGCGTGGGCCTGAGCGCCAACGACGCCGAGCGCATTGCGGCCTACTACTGTGAGCGGTGCAGGCCGGACATGCACGACAGGCTGGGCCACTTCCGCAAGCCAGCCGCAGCAGCAGCAGCAGCGCCCACCCACCAGCAGCAGCAGCAGCAGAGCAAGGCATCGCCGGTCCTCAAGGGCGCCTCCAGTAGCAGCACCAGCAACAACAGCGCAGCCGCAGCCGCCGCGCCCAAACGACGCATGACCATGAACAGCCTCGTGTCTGACTTTGACAGCAGCACCGCCACCAGCACGGCCGAGTCCTCTGGTGCCTCGTCCCCCACGCTGCTGGCCACAGACAACCACAGCAACAACAGCAGCAGCAGCCAAAGCGGCCACCGAGAGGGACCGCCGCCCCACAAGCGCATCCGGACAGAGCTGGAAAAGCTGCTTGACTCGACGCTGATCATGCCGCCGTCGTCGTCGTCGTCGCCACGTGCCCTGCCCCTCTCGGAGGCGGCCATTGGCAGCACGAGCAGCAGCACCAGCAGCCCCAGTGCAAGCAGGCGCATGTCTGCTTCGGGTGGCAGTGGCGCGCCCGTGATCGTCCTCACCTTGGCCGAGGGATCGTCGTCGCCGCTCAAGGGCAACTCAGCATCCTCGGCCACAACGGCAAGACCGAAGAAGCAGCCACCAAAGCAGGAGGACGAGGGGGCAGAGGAAAAGACCACGAAAACCCTCCTCGATCTGGATGCCAATGACGACTCTGAGACCCCGCCCCCCTCAGCCTCTTCGTCTTCCTCGTCGGCCAGGAGGAGAACAAGCGGCGCCAAGCGATCACAGTAACAAATAAATTAATAACGAAAATAAAATTGTAAACATTTAAAATGAAATTTTTTTCAAAACAGTAAAAAGAAGGTCGTCAAGGAGGTCGTCAAGGACGAGGAGGAGGCGGAGGAAGAGGAGGACGGTGAGCCCGCGGCTGAGGACAAGATGGACGTGGATGGTGAACCATCCAAGCCATCGCTATCGCCGTTGTTGCCCTCGGCAACGACCCCTACTGAGGACGACGACCGAAAGAGCAGTAAGGACGAAGTCGACGGGTCCACGGACGCGAGCACCAGGGAGGCCGCTGGCAGCAGCAAGACCAAGGCGTCCGAGGCGGCGACCAAGCCGCCCACGACACGCCACCGCAATCGCACGTTCCACAAGGACATGAGCCTTGCCGACATGCTGCGACGGTCGCGGCTGATGCTCGAGTACCTGGGCCGCAACAAGAAGGACCTGACGCAGCTGTACCAACGGCAGCCTGGCTCGTCGGACGAGTGCATCCAGCAGATCTCGCAGCTCGAGGGGACGTTGCGCAAGTTCCACTCGACGTTTTCAAGGCGGTCCAGCATAACAACGAGCAGCAGCAGCAGCAGCAGCAGCAGCAGTAGCCATCACAACAATGGCAACGATGACGAGCAGGCCCAGCAGCAACAGCAGCACTCGTCGCCTTCACTCAACAGCAACAGCACCCAACATTCCAGTAGCAATAGCACGACCTCTTCAACAACTGCATCGGCACCGCCAGCAGCAGCACCGCCAGCAGCAGCAGCAGCAGCAGCAGCAGCAGCAGCACCTGGTAGTAGTTGTAGCAGCAGGGCACCGCCGTCGTCTTTCAGCATTGTCGTGCACACAAACCCTGTATCGTCCTTGTCTTCGACGTCCACCACCACAACGACAACGGCGCCCTCGCCCTCGTCGATAGGCGTGTTCCACCACCAGCAGCACCAGTACCAACAGCACCAGCAGGCAGTGAGCCAATGATGGACTTTTCTCTGTTTTTTTTTTATGCTTTTGATACTTGGAATATTGTTGTCCTTCCCCACCTTTTGTCGTTCCTCCCACCACCACCACCACCCTCTGATAGATATGATCTTGTAAGCAAAGACAATAAGCAATACGCTTCATTTTGTTTTCTTTTATTTGTCCAAATTCTTTCCAACTTATTTGGGCTCTATTTAATCTGTTCCACGTCGAAGCTGCTCAGAGGCATCGCTTGCTGGCGCCCTCCGCGAGTGACGTTGGCTGTGGCTCGCGTTGTTCTGTATCACGCGGCGCACAAAGAGGATGACGAGCACGGCCAGCAGCCCGTAGACCAGCACGGAGAACACGGCCATCCCGGCGTGGTGCTCGACGATGATGCCGTCGATGCGGTTGCGGCGCACGAGCAGGATGTCGGTGTACCCGTCGCCGTTCAGGTCGGCAAAGACGGGGTTGTGGATGGCCGCGCCCTGGTCGATCATGGACAGCGTCGCGACAGTGTTGCCCAGCGGGTCCACGAGCAGGAGGGCGGTCCAGCCCAGCACGACGATAAGGATGGACTGCGTCTAGAATATAAGAGCAAATTATTTAACAATAGGACTACTCGTATATTATTTTATTATATTTTTTTACTGTGACGGGGGCGTGCGTCTTTGTGGTCATGAGGGACAGCGACGCACGGAAGGCCGAGGGGGACCCCGTGTCCATCGACCACACGGCCGCCTCGGGGATCGAGTTGCGCAGGCTGAGCGTCAGGCCGGAACTGCGCTCGGCCGCAGTGAACCACCACGCGGGCGTCTCGACGTGCCAGTTGACGGCGCCCGTGGGGCCGTACGACGTCAGCTTGCCGTCGCTGACGAGGAACACGCTGTCAAACGTGACGACGCCGAGCTGATCGAGTCTGTTCGCAAGATAATAATTGTACTATCTATTATAAATTATTAGCCACTTACCGGGGCACGGCCAGGGGCGCCACCGCCTCCAGGTTGCGATCGTGCACGCCCCGCAGCTTGCCATAGGACGCGCCCTGCGACTCGACAAAGCGCGACGTCTGGCTGAACAGGTCCTCCAGCACGCCGGCGCCGTCACAGAGCGACCCGTTGAACAGCGGCTCGATGGGCGGGACGCCTGATCGTGCGAGCACGTAGCACGAGCTGCCCTTGGGCACGGCCCCACGGGCGCGGAACACCCTGTCGTCGTTCTCGCCCACGTACGCGGCCACGTAGTCGAGCACGCCGTCGCCGTTGACGTCGACCGACATGGCGGCCTCGCCGTGGGCATCGCCGCCCAGGCGCACGCGGCACAGCGGCTGGCCAGAGTTGAGGTGCAGCACCTCGACGGCGTCGTGCAGGTGCGCAACGACCACGTTGAAGCTGCTCGTGTCGACGGTGCGTGCGGCCGAGTCGGGGAAGAGCGTCTCCTGGAGGGCCTCGAGGCCGCCGCCAGAGAAGCCGAGGGCTAAGGGCGATGTGTGTGTGTGTGTGGGGGGGGGGGGGGGGGGGGGAAATAAACAAAATTATTTT
>Ga0302230_10002665_pt1 | contig 10419 bp, 21 predicted proteins | sample II_Palsa_N2_1_FD_193523 | JGI IMG/M metagenome (GOLD analysis project Ga0302230, IMG submission 193523) | Peat permafrost microbial communities from Stordalen Mire near Abisko, Sweden - II_Palsa_N2_1 | ecosystem: Environmental > Terrestrial > Soil > Palsa > Peat permafrost | place: Sweden...
TTTCATTTCAAAGTGTACCAGCCAAAAAAAAAAAAAAAATGAACAAGAAAAATTATTTGAAAAAAAAATTAAAAATCAGTGGTGTCCACCTCGAGATCCGTCCGATCGGAGAAACGCGTGTGACTGCAGTTGCAGCGCGGTCGCTCGTTTTTCTGGCTCGATTTTAAAGCATTTCTGTGGACAGGAGTCATTAATAATTTTTAAATAAAGAAATCTCTCTTTTCGTGTTGTTACCTCCAAAAAGTCACGGCCGTGCTGAGACAGCTCAAGCCGTTGAGAAGGTGGTGGCAGTGGTGGTGCTATCAGCTGGCCAACATTGTAGATGATCTGGAAGGCATTGTGACCCGACCAGGGAGCCTTGCCCACAATCATCTCCCAGACGCAGCAACCGAGCGCCCAAATGTCTGAACGCTCGGACGGCTGTATGGCGTGAAAGAGTTCGGGGGACATGTAGTTGGGCGTGCCACGGAGATCTTCCATCGATTTGCGTGGTTTTGCAGCCGCGTCCACGTTGGGCAGCTTAAGAAAAAAAAAAAAGCCATTGTAGTTGGATAGAGTTAACTCCATACGGAACGTACACTTTTCTTCACAGCACTGCCAAAGTCGGCCAGCTTGAGTCGTCCGTTCGAGTCGATGAGGATGTTGTCGGGTTTGATGTCGCAGTGAACGACACGGGCACCGTGCAAGTAGACCAGTCCCTCAATGATCTGGTGTGTGTAGGCTTGCAGGATCGATTCCTTGTCGATCGGTCCATCTCGACGCAGAACGGACGCCAGAGAACCCTCGGAGCAGTACTCCATGAACACAGCAACCTCCTTCAACTGAACCTCCATGCCAAGGTACCCGATAATATGGTCGTGCTTCAGGGTCTCGAGCATGCGCATCTCCTCTCCAATCGACTTGAGAATGTCTTTGGTTGAAAAGGAGGCAATGAGAAACTGCAAGTTCGTGGAAAGTACCTTCAGACGTCGAGATGCTGGACATTTGGATCACTTTGACCGCCATGAGCATGCCCGTGTCCAAGTTGATGCACTTGTAGACTTGTCCGTAGGTGCCCGCACCAAGCGAGTTTTTCTACAAGGGATATTATTCTCTTGTCAGGATCTGTGAACGTACGCGCTCCCATCGGAATAAGGACTTGGAAAACATTTTAGAAAGGCTTTGCACATGCGAAGAGTCGTCGTGCTCAGAGAGCACTCGACCGACGACCTTGTTTGCGATATGTTTGTTGTTCAAGTCTTCCTCGAGTGCTTGCACCTCTCGCAGACGTCGTTCTCCCGGGGCAAGTTCCAAAAGCAAGTCGTCAGCACTGGCGAGGGCATCCAAAGACATGGTCGCCAAGGTCTCATCAGGCTCTCGTTCGCTTGGAGTTTTCAGCGATGATCGGCTCCTATACCGAAAGAAATAAAAAAACATGAGCCCCGCATTTCTAGCCATTACTTATTACTCTGAGGTCAGCAGTGAGTTCTCAAAGTCTTGAGGACCTACTTTATCCAGCAGACTTGACAGCAGCATGTGCATTCTGAAAAATTATTATTATTATTATTGTTATTATATGGTCATTAAACTTGGTCGTACGAAGAAAACTGCTCGGGCTCCTGTTGAACGATGGCTTGTTTCACCAGGTCGTTTTCGGTAAAGTTGATAACTAATGAAAATGTTGAAACGACTGGTTTATCGACTACTTGGTTACCTTCAGCTGCCCATTGGCGAGCTTTGTTAAACTCTTGGTAGTGGTTTTGCACATCGCGAACAAATGTGATCCATTTGTGCAGAAACTCGGCCAAATCGCCTTGCTGTGGAAGTAAAATTAGAAGCTGAAAGAGAAAAAAAAAATTTTTTTTTTCTTCCCATACCAAACGTCTGCGTGCATCTCCACGGATAAAGCGCAACACGTCCACAGTGTATCTGCCTGTAAATTCACTAAACTGCGGTACCAAGGTAGCAAATTCACTAAGATTTCGTTCATTAGTTGAAAACATGGTTTGTTTATATCCTTACATTCCAGTATCCAGCGGACCCGGTGTGCCAGGGTGCAAAACTGCAGACGAGGAAGGCGAGATGGGAGTGAGAGTACTTGTCGAACTGGATCGGCTCTGTTAAATAATTTGTAAAAATTAGTGAAAAAGAAAAAAAAAAGAAGAAGGTAAAACTCACAGATGAGGTCGAGTTGGATCGACGACGAGGAACTTGGAAATACATCGACGACGAGACAGGAGATGGAGCAACAATGGGCCTGTGATAAAACTCGGTGAGTACGTTTATTAGTGAAAGCTTTTTCGTACTGTGCAAAAGTCGTCGGATTACTCAAGAGCTTGTTTGCCTGGCGGATCAGCATCCTTGCGAGTGCAACAGCAGCTTTTTTCAGTGACAAGAGATGCTTGTTTACTTTTGGTTCGTGTGCCTTTGATCCTAAAATCAAAATCAAAAAAAAAGAGTAATTTTTTATTTGGGTTATTTTTGATTTTTGCGTTTTAGTTACCAAAAGTGTCTTCCGAGTGCGGCAACAAGTGTCCCATGCTTTTCATAAACTTTTTCTTGGCCATGGCTAGCCCGTGCGAAGTCGGGGCGATCAGTCTAATGAAAAAATATATAGATTAATAAATAAATAGGAACAGGGTAAGACAAATACCGAATGGTATTGTTGGCAATTTGCAGAGGCGTGGGAGACTTGCACAGTTCTTGGGCAATCTCAGGTTTCACAACCGTTTGTCGACTTTTCCAGTTCCACTTGAAGTCGCTGGAGACGAGCAATACATAGTAATCCTGTCGGTCGTGGTTATCTTGGTCCAGGCCCTCGGTTGAGTACGACAGGACGACGCGGAACACACTCAGAATGTCATCCGACTTGTTGTGGAGGTCGTTGGAAACGATGATTTGAAGGCCCTCTTCGGTCGTCACTGGCTCCTGCTTGCTGCGGTCTATCACGATCGAGTGCATAGATTGCTCCAGTTTGTGCGAGATTGCGGCCATATTCTCATCGGATACTCGAAAGTCGATTGCATTCTTTCAAACGCAAAGGCTGGTCAGAAAAAAAAAATTTTTTTTTTCGACAGCATACCTCCAATTGGTTACCCAAGCGCTTCAAACTGCGCAGGATACGACGTGACCGCCAGCGGAACGTCTCCAGAAGTCGCAGGATGTGTCGCATGCTCCCCTTGGGAGTTGTTTCGAGATCTGTTGCAATGGATGACTTTAGCACAAAAAAAGCGCGATGAGGTAAATTCTTCTTGCCTGAATCGTCCAGCTCTTTCGTGATGCGAGTAAACATGTGCTCACATAGATCGCAGAACCCCACGGCTGCTGTGATCTCGCCATGCTTGATCAATGGTGACACCTTGCCCACAAACGACCACTCCTCCTCGAGAAAATCACCTAGCGAGGAAAACGAGTCAGCGAGTGTAAAACTTTAGCACAAAGTACCAATCGAGAAGGATGGCATGTGCCAAGCGGCCTGCCACTTGATGTCGAGCACCTTAAAGTAAATCTCAAAGGTCTTGGCGATGGCTTTCTGCAAGTCTGCGTCGTCCACGGGAGGCGAACCTCCAAGCGACCGCAGGAGCTCGATCACACCGTACTTGTTGTGGGCTGTAGTAGTGGTCATTTCCAAGGACATGTGGATGTCGCGAGCCATTTCAGACGCCTCGTCGAAAGAGGGCTAAAGGACAAACATATTTGTAAAATTCGCCAAAATAAAAAAATAAAAATAAAAAAAATTTTTTTTTGGTCAGTTTACCAGAGAGAGCTGATTATTGTGTTCGATCTTTGGGTTGTAGTTCTTCTCGATCTTCATTTGCAGGTAGACTGTGATGATCGATTGAGCGATCTGTCGAAACTCCAACAAAAGATGGTAGAGCGAAGGCAGTTTGAGGCTCTCAAACTGGGAGGGCGTGCAGTCGTCCTCTTTTAGCCATTGCTCGGCCAGATCGAGAATCTTGCGCAAGAGTCGGAAGCGCCGCTGCTCAAACACAACCGAAATGGTTGCGTTTCGCAGCTCGCGCATAAGAAAGCTCTCGATCGCCGCGAATGAAAAAGGGCCCTTGTTCTGCTCGCTCGTGGGTTGATCACTCTGCTCGCCCTTGGGGATACTATAATGGATTTAAAAAAAAAAAGTGAGTTTTTCTTTTGTTTTTGTGTGTGTGGGGGGAGTAGCTCGCTTTACATCCAGTCTGCAAGGGTGGTGCGATGGGTCGTGATAATCCTGTACAGTTTGAGCCAAGTGCGCAAAACCTCGATCTTGGCGATGGCATCCTCATAGAGACCCGTGTGCTTGCGGAATGCGGCATGGTCTGGGAACAGGCCCGTGACTTCGTCCAAATACAAGAGAAGATCGCGAATGGCATCGCTAACGACCACATACGAGGAGTTTTCCTTGGGGACCCAGTCGACGATAGCTTGGAGGACTTGGGTTGTAAGAAAGAAAGAAAAAAAAATATTAGTTCCTATAATTATCAGTTTATTATGTTCTTATGTACCAGACTCGACGCGCTGACGATCCTGGAAGATCTGGACTTCCATCTCGGATGGCGTGCACCCTTTCAGACGGGCTTGAAGCTCCAGCCACAGCTGCTTGTTATCGAGCTTGCACCTTGAGGTATCTTCCGAGCTGGCCAGTCGGAGCCTGTGGACAGGCGGGCAATGTTTTCAATAATCCATTCAGGGTGGTTTTTTCGAAGGCATTTACTTGTTACGGCGAGGACGCAAGGCTTTGGACTTTCTGAGCTCCTGAAGATGTCCGTAGAAGGCTTTCATCTTTGCCTCTGCCGACTCGGACGTGAGCACGATAGCTCCCGGAGTTGACGGCCGCCTGCTGACCATGCCATCTCCGCCAACCTCTGCGCTGTCGCGATCGCTGATCGCAGTGTCGTCCTCTGCAATGCGCAGGCCCTTGGTTCGCCTGCTCTCCTGCAGCTTTTTCGTCTTGGTCTTCTCACGTTCCTTTCGCAGATTGCTCTTGGCCAGGTGCGACAATGCGTCGTTGCCGTCGCTCTTTGTCCTTGTGATCGGTGCTGCTGCTGCTGCGTAGGGCACTGGCCATGAGAAAACACGTGCACGTGTTTAAGAGTGTGTACCATCGTCGCTGTCGCTCGGTTTGCGCGGCAGCTTTGCGTTGCCTCCGAGTGACAGATTGCTTCGGCCGCCGCCGCCGCTGCTGCTGCCGGATGGTGTGGACGAGCCTGACGGGCCTCCTCCTGGCCCGCCGCTGGTGCGACGCTCGCGGCGCTCGGGTCCGTACAGGCTGTAGATGGGCGGCGAGGTGCCAAAGGGCAGTGCCGCGTCAGAGCGGTCGTCGTCCTCGTGGTGGTAGCCGTGCTCGTCGTCGCCGTCCCCAAAGCCCAGCACGAGATACTCGTTGGGATCCTGCAGCGACCCCTTTGCCCGGCTCCCGTCGATAAAGAGCGGCGTGACCAAGGGCACGCCCGCGCTCAGCCACACGCTCAGCAGCTTGTCGGGCAGATCCTTGCTGGTCGTGACGACAAAGTCGGTCTTGCCGGCAGTGAACGTGGACACGACCTGACCGCTTGCGTTCTGTTTTTTTGTGTTTGTGGGTGGGTAGAGGTCAGTAGGGCGACATCTAGGTGGTCACACGAGGTGTGGACGTCAAACCTTGATTTTCACGCCGAGTCCGTGGTCGTCGGACGGGTTCAGCCCGTACAGGTAAAAGGTCTTGCCCAGGAAGACCTCCGAGCGCGGCGTAGGCGACGGCGGCGCATTGGCAGAGGCAGAGGCCAGCGCAGCCGTCAACAGCGACGTGGAAGACGGGGACGTCGGTCCCGCCATCTGTCCAAAAAAAAAAAAAAAAATGAAAACTTTTTTCGATGAGACCAGCGCCAAAAAAGGTGCTCGATTCGACGCTGATCATGGACTCTGGCGACATTGCATGCCACTTTGGGCCGACGGCCTCAGTCAAGAACGAAAGAACAATGAATCTCCAATTATAAAGTAGTTTCTCATCTTCACAAAGAATCACTTTAACCGACCGTGTATCCACACACCCAGCAAGAGCGCCGAGAGGCTGAAGAGGGCGAGCGAGGGCAGATTGCGCCCGATGGCCTCTTGAATCGACGAGGACGACGAGGACGACGACGACGACGACGATGATGAGACCTTTCGCTGACTTGTTGCAGACCGCTTTGCAGAGCTGACGACGATGCTGGAAGCTGTCGACGTGTCATCGTCGTCACTGGGAAGTTCGGAGAGGGCGCCGAGTAGTGGGGAGCGGCCGGGTGGTTTGCCGTTGATAAACTTGCGCATGTTTGGGAGCCCTCCATTGCTGGGGATCATTGGACAGCCCACCCGCTCGCTCTCCTTGGCAGACTCGCAGTCCAGGTACTCCTTGTAGACCTTCATTTGCTGAAAGATGAACGGTGCCACCTCGGACGGAATACCGTACTCGAGCAGCTCGGCTTCGCTCCGCTCGTCCAGGAGGTCCAGCACATTTGGCACATGTCGAAAGTATTCACGGTACTGCGCAACCACTATGTGGGATTGGCGCGTTAGTCGCCCTGAGCAAGTAAAACCCAACGTTACTTTCGAAAAATTCGGCGACACAGGTGTCGACCACGTCGAGCGCAGAGTCGCCTTCAGCATTTTTCAGAGTCACGTCGATGCCCATGGCCACAAGCATGAAGGCGCACTGGTGATGCCCCGGAAGAAGTGGGTACATATAGTTGAAGACGGACTGGCAAGGGATCTAGACAGCATCCATCGTGAATTCAGAAATGATCGGCCGGCCTTACCTGAAGAGCATGATGCAGTGCGCTGTTGAGCTCATTGTCGACCATGGAGATGTCGCCCAGAGAGTGTGTGAGGATGTACCTAAGCACTGCCATGTGCCCCTGGCTCGCCGCGAGCATCATCGGTGTCCGGCCCTAATTGTCCGATGAACAGTTAAAAAAATACAGCGTTGCCAAGTACCATGCTGTCGGTCCTATCGGTGGATGCCTTCATCTTGTCGAGGTATCGCACAGAGGTGGCATCGCCCTTGAAGCACGACAAATGAAACGGCGTCCGGCCATTCATGTCGGATATGAGACCGTCAATCTTCACCCCACTGGTCAGCTATTTGCTGAGGATGGATCGACAAATAGCTATACGTTTTCCATCTTGAGCAAGTGCTTGATGGCGGCTTGGCGAACATGGTCACAGGCAAAGTGCAGAGCCGAGTACCCAGCATACACCGAGTCGAGGCTCGTCGTGGCGTTGACATCGTCCTGGCAAGAAACGGCGTCATTGCTTATTTCTTCCTTTTTTTTTTCTTTTCTCTCTCTTACTGGCCGCAATCTGTCCAGCCACGCTGTCTTCCCAGTGATGGCCGCCGCATGGAACGGCAGCAGGCCCTAGAGGAAAAGCAGGCATACCAAATTAGCTAGCGTTTCCTGATTTTTTTTTTTTCTCTGGCGAACCTCTGACGAGTACGTGTTGACGAGGTCGTGCAACCGTCCCTTGTCTGCTGCTGCCCTCAACGACTCTTCGCTTGCACTGGACGCCGTATAGAAACTGAGTAGCTCCTCCACCCGGCCGTCGTCCCCGGCTAGCAGAGCCGTGATGACGGCGTCGACCTGCATTGGCGGACTGCAAGCAAGTGAAAAGCACAAGGCCATTTTAGCCGTGTTCAGGGGCCATACCAAACAACGGCTCATCTGGGTGGTTCTGCTGTCGCCGGCAGCGCGTCTGGGACGCCTGTGACGCCGCGGACCATGAGCGGGTCGCCCGAGCTGCGCTGGGAGCCCATTGTGAACCTGCAGCAGCAGCAGCAGCTGCTGCAGCAACTGCAGCAGCAGGCCTATTTTGGCACATCTTTGTTGACCACCTCGTCCACCAAGGCGGGGTCGTCGTTGCCCCGCGGGAACAGCGCCGTCAACACCTTGTCGTCGTCTGGCTCGACGGGGTCGTTCAACAGCATGTCCAGTCCAACAAACAGCCTCGCCAGCAGCGGTGCGAGCGTCGGATCATCCAGCAACAGTGGCACGTTGAAACGGCCGTCTCCAAATCCCGTGTCCGCCCTGAGCTGGGCGCACCGCAAGGTAACCACGAGCCAACCCAATACCAGACTGACAACGAAACAAATAAAATCAGCTCCACACAGTCGTCTACCACGACGACCACCTGTACATCTATGGGGGGATCGACGTCGACCAGGGAACCTGGCTCGAGAGCATTGTCAAACTGCGCATCGGCGATGGCCAAGTTGTGTACGTTTGCCATCCCCTTCGATAACCAAACTAATATTACTCTTGGGTCTCTTTTTTGTTGGGTGGGGGGGGCTCGCAGAGATTACAAGACGACGGGTGTGGGCCCCGGGTTGAGACATTCGTTTGTTGCAGCCGTCGTCAACGGGATAATGTATGTGCACGGTGGTGTAGCAAAGTCGGGACGTGTGTGCCAGGATCTGCACTCTCTCCACCTTGGTACTTTTATGTCCTCGATATATCAATACATTTTTTTTGAAAAAAAATTTTTTTTGATGGGTACATAGCCTCTGGAGTATGGACACGCATTACAATCCACGGTGGTCTGGAGCCTCCAATACGATATGGCCATTCCGTCGTCGTGCACAACAAGTCGCTAGTTATTTTCGGAGGAAGTGACGGCCGCGAGGTGCATTCGTCCGTGTGGATCCTCTCGCTCGAGACCTTCCACTGGGAGAGGGTCCGTCACGGGTCCCACGAGATCATTCCACCACCACGGTTGTACCACAGCAGCGTATCCCTCGGAGGGTCCTTTTTCATCCACGGGGGTTCTTCAAAAGTGGCTCTGGACGGCCAGCAGGCGTTCCTAAAAGACTGCCAAGAGTTCCAGCTCGAGTCTCGCGAATGGCGACCAGTTGAATCCCGAGGCAACAACCCGTCATGCTGCGGCCACACTGCTGCCATCTATCAGGATATGATGGTACTTTTTTTTCCAAAAAAAAAAAAAAGAAACTGTTTGAATTTTTTGACTACAGGTCTTGGTCGGAGGTCACTGGAGCGAGTTTGCCGAGCCAAATGCCCTCTCTTGCTTTAATTTTGTTACAGGCGCATGGTCGCTATCTAGAACATCCCAGCCGGCCCAGTCCGATATAATCTTTACAAGGTATCATGCAAAGGTTGAGCCAGAATGTTTTTTAAACTTTTTTTTTTGGTATATAAGGCGTTTTCAAGCCAGTGTTTTAGTAAACTCGACTTTGTACGTCATCGGTGGAGAGAGCACGAACCCGCGTGAGCAACATGACCTCACAAGGTTTGCAAATAAAAAAAATGTTTTTATACTGATTTTTTTTTCTAGATGTTGCATGAAGCTAAATCTCGCAGCGCTCAGAGGCTCACGGCCAGCTACCATCACCGACAGTACATTCCAACCTGAAGGAATCGTGACACGGACGCCGTCATCCAGAGGCCGATCGTCGTCCACCTCCTTGAATGCCAACAACGCCAATGCCAACAACAGCAACTCGCCGACGTACAAGAGTTCCAACCAGTCAAACAGCATGGTATCATGCTTCATCCTCTGCATGCTTTTTTTTAATTAAAGTATGTGTATTCAGATGACTGCCGGAACGCCACCAATGCCTCCCCTGAACCGCTTGCTCCACAATCGCAGCACCAGTGGCGGAAGTATCAAAGCAGAGTTCATGCGCATGGGTTCTGAGACGGAACTCAACGGCTTTGGTATCGTCAATGGGAACGGAGGCGGACCAAGCGTATACCAGTATCCGTTGATAAGAGGAGTGACTGAAAAGTGTTTTATCAGGTCCGTATCAAGTGCAACATTGGCGACGAAATCCGTCTGATCCAGCTGCCCCGTTCGGTGACATTTGATCGATTGCTCACGACTATCAGCAAGGAGCTCGGCCTGCGCACAGACACCCTCAGTATTCACTACATCGTAAGATAGCGAGGGATTGAAAATATGCATAAAACCTTTTTTTTTTTTTACTCATCCAGGACAATGAAGATGACCGCATCTCTGTCCGAACACAGGGCGACTTGAACGAGGCCATCCTGCAGGCGGACGAAGCATCCACCAGCGCGAGCTTTTCCGACGAGGGCAACGGCATCCTCGACCTCGGCAGAACGGTCACTCTCAAACTGTTCCTCACCAACAAGAATGGCGGCACCGTTGACCGCATGCCTCTCAGTCGCCAGAACAGCAACAGTAGCACGTACGGCAAGTCTGGCGTCGCCATGGTCAATCGCACAAACAGCACGAGCTCCCAGCGCCGACTTTCGCGAACGTTTACAAACGGCTCGGGTACCTCCAATGCGACCGGCGGGAATGGCAACACGAGCCCAGTCACGATCACGAGCCCGGTCGTATCTCGAAAACAAAAGTACGCCACTGCTGCGGTCCGTGATCGAGGTCGGGTTGGAAGCCAGGGCCTGCAGTTCTTCCGAGGTACCAAACCCGAAGAATTTTTTTTTTTTTTTTTTTTTTTGC
>Ga0302230_10002677_pt1 | contig 10404 bp, 12 predicted proteins | sample II_Palsa_N2_1_FD_193523 | JGI IMG/M metagenome (GOLD analysis project Ga0302230, IMG submission 193523) | Peat permafrost microbial communities from Stordalen Mire near Abisko, Sweden - II_Palsa_N2_1 | ecosystem: Environmental > Terrestrial > Soil > Palsa > Peat permafrost | place: Sweden...
CATGGGGGGAGGGAGGGAGGGTTACTGCGCCATTTGGGGCTTGCTGTTCCTTACCCAGGAATCCATCACGTGGCTTGGCGATGGTGGGCTCTGCGATCTCTGCCTTGATGCCACAGAGCACGCTCGTCTGCCCACACCGCACCAGCGCCGAGCCCGCGGCCGTGGCCACCGAGCCGACCACGACCGTCGTCTTGCGGATCCGCGTCAGCCCCCGCCCATCGGGCCGCACGCCCTGCTGCACAAACTTGCGCAGGTACTCGCGAGGGTGCACCTGTCTGAACGCCTCGGGGTTGAACGCAGGCGTTGCAGCAGCAGCAGCAGCAGCAGCAGACGACGACGACGACGAGGAAGACATTCAGGAACGTCAGGGACACGCACTCAGCTCCACGTGGTCACTTCTCAAAATAATCATGGCTGTTGCTGTCAGTGCAGCAAAGCTCGAAGTGGTAATTAGTCCCCCCTTCCTTTGGCGCCCTTGGCTGACCCCCCACCACCACCACCCAACGGGAAAAACAGCTCAAGACAAACGAGGCCAACACGGCCATGACGTTTTGCCTCAACGTGGAGGACCACACGCTGGGGAACGCGCTTCGGCACGTGGTCATCCGCAAGTACGTTTGGCTTGGCGGTTGAGCAGCGACTAACCGTGCTGCCGTCTCTGTAGCCCTGACGTGGACTACTGCGGGTACAGCCTGCCCCATCCCAGTGAGGACAAGATCCACATGCGCATCCAGACGACACAGGGAACGGCCACCGAGGCGATGCGCAAGGGGCTAGACGACCTGCACGACGTGTGCAAGCACATCCTCGGCCTGATTGACGAGCAGTTTGTACGCGGCGCTGTTGCTGTGCTCTTCGTTAAGCAACCAAATAGGGAACGACGGCGTTTGTGCCCGCGATCGCGTTCCCTGCGGGACAACCAGAGGACGCGATGGAAGTGGACGGGGGTGCGGCGGCTGCGGCAAGTGCCGCCCCTGTTGCTGCCTCGCAAACGGACAAGAAGGCGCCCAAAAAAGGGAAAGCAGCAGCAGAGGCAGCAGCAGTACCAAAGAAGGCCGTCAAAGCAGCAAAGGGCAAGGGCAAGGGCAAGGCACCAATGGTGGAAGAGGACGACGACCACGAGGGCGCACAGGAGGACGTTGACGAGTTTGTGAACGAGGGTAAGGGGGGCGACGACGATGACGACGCGATGGACGAGTAGTTTTTTTAGTTTTTGGGGTTGTTGTACGTCTTTATGGTGGTTATGAAAAAACATCATCTAGGACAAACACAAAAAAAAAAACTATAGCATCTCTAGCGGTAGAGGTACTCGGACTGGATGTTGGCGGCGAGCTCGGTCTCCCACTTGTCACCGTTGGCCAAGAGCTTTTCCTTGTTGTACAGGAGCTCCTCGTGCGACTCGGTGGCGTACTCAAAGTTGGGCCCTGTTTATTTTTTGAATTAAAATAAGAAGAAGACGCAGATGGGTGGGATTTCGACATACCCTCGACAATGGCGTCGACGGGGCAGGCTTCTTGGCAGAACCCGCAGAAGATGCACTTTGTCCTGAATAGCGGGGACAGAAAAAGCAACCAAGATTAATTAAAAACATACTAAATAAAAACGTACATGTCAATGTCGTAGCGAGTGGTGCGACGGGATCCGTCCGCACGGGGCTCGGCTTCGATGGTGATGGCCTGGGCGGGGCAGATGGCTTCGCAGAGCTTGCAGGCAATGCATCGCTCCTCTCCTTTTGGAACCAAGGGGGGGAAAAAATATAGTTAATTGAAAGCAATACAAGGAAAAGAAGAAGACGAACCGGTGGGGTAGCGGCGGAGTGCGTGCTCGCCACGGAAGCGCGGGGACAAGTGTCCCTTCTCGTACGGGTAGTGGATCGTGTACGGGGGCTTGAACATGTTCTCGAGTGCGACCCACATGCCACGGCCCAGCTCCGTCAGCAGCAGCACCTGGGCGTTGCGGTCAATGTCGGTGGGGTACATGGCCGGCTTGAGTGGGTCGTAGTCGTCGTGGCCGGGCAGCTCGTTGTTGTGATGGTACTGGGATCCCTCCTGGCCCTCACGAGAGTGCTACGAGGGTAATTAAGCGCAATTAAGCAAAGGATAGCCAACGCATAGCAGCCAGGCGAGACGTACGTGCACTTTCTCCTGGTGCGGGGGCGTCGGTGGCAGTGCACTGGACGACGCGAACCTGACGCGGCCTTTTTTTCGGTGGGAAAAATGCCAGTTAGGACCGGACCCGCCAAAACAGGGGTAAAAAAACCCAAACGCGAAACAGAAGACAGAGGAGCAGGTCCAGGCCACAAAACGTACCGAGCGACGAGGCGGCGGGGGCGGCACGCCGGACCGTTTGCAGCAGCATTTTTTCCACCTGGTTTGAAATAGGGGAGTACGTTGGGTGCGGTCGCCATTTTAAGGCCTTTCTGCCTTTTTTTTTGCTGTGCAAGGCGCTGGGGTTTTGAGCTGGTAGCACTGGGCCATGGGATCCCGAGGACCATGGAATCCCAAGGTTGGGCCGGAGAGAAAACAGCGTCAAATCCAGTGCATCAAATCGATCAGCAAAAAAGACGCGCTTCAAAATCCGAAACACGTTTCGACAGTTTTGACTGCTCGAAAAGAGAGCACTGTGCTGCGGGCGCTTGTTTATGAGAGATGCAAAGAGGCCAGCCAAAAGGGCAGCACGACGCCGGCCCAGAATCGTGACGGTCAGCTGGCCACCAACACGTTACGCAATAGGGTGTTCACTGATTTGGAATGCGGGGCGCCGACGGCACAACCGACGGTTGCGCGCATGCGATCTATAGCGAAAAAAAAAAAATGGGCCGTTCTTTTTGCGGGGTCGTTGTGCCTGAGCGGGGGGTTCTGTGCTGTGTTGTGCGCTGTGTTCTGTGCATGTGCGTGTGTGCGGGGGGGACGCTGCGGCCCCCGCTATGAACACATGTTTCGCTGAACTGAAAAAGTGCTTTTGTTTATTAATTTGCCGCTCATTCCAATGCGTCACCTGAAAAAGTGGAGAGGGAGGGTTCCGGTTTGTCAGCCAGGTTCCCTGCTGTGCCAACCCCACACAGTTGGCCCCATCCGCCTCTGTCGCGCTCTCTCGCTCTCTGCGCCAAGTCGCACGGGATCTCGCTAACCCTTTTTTGTTCCCCGGTAGGTCCTTTTTTTTTCTTCTCGCCTCCCTTTCCCCCTCGCGGAGAAGCGAAAAGAAAGACCGTTGCTTTTTGTCGTTCTGTCGTTGCTGTCTGTGCATCTCCCTTCGTCGCACGCCAACAGCACAGCACAATGACGGCAAAGGCCAGCGAGGTACGGTGCACGTTTCGTCTCCAAACTTGTTTTATCTTATTTTCCCCCACTTTCTCCCCTCCAAAAAAAACCACCTTTTCCCTCTTCTTTTGTTTACTTCTCTCTCCTTTGCTCTGTTATTGCGGTGCTTCCCTGGGCTGTCGGCTGTCAAAAAAAAAAAACAGATAGAGGAATGGTTCGCCTTGCAAGAGGCAGAGACCGGCGGTGGCCTGCCCAGCTATGGCCAGCGACAGACTCTCAACAGGCCCAATAGCACCGGCGCCGGCGCAACGACAATGTTCCGGGGGCCCAACCGCGCCTCGGACAGCGCACCAATGCGGGACATTGATGACATTGACGCGACCCTCGTCAAGGCCCAGAACAACGGAAACGCCAAGTTTGTGCGCTCGCCCCCGCCACGCAACAACAACAGCGAGCAGACCCTCATCGGCTCGGGCCTAGTACACGCCACAAACAGCAGCGACCTCACCCTTGTTGCGGGCAACAACATGCGCTCGGGCCAAACAACGCTCTACCAACGTGACCGCCACGGCGATGTCGACGCAACCCTGTACGATCGCGACGCCAACGCCACCCTCGTTGCTCCCAATCAACGCGGAGGCTGGTGGTACGTGAAAAATAAATCAGCAAAATTTTAAAAAAAAAAACTGAATTATTTCGGAAAAGGCCCATGTTCAACGGTGGCAGTGCGGCCCAAGGCAATGCCAGCTTGAAGCCCCCGCAGCCAGCCAAAGAGCCACGGACATCGGCCGAAATGATGTACGAGAACGACCTCGCCGCGTTCAACCAGCCCACCAAGGTCGGCGGCTTCCAAGACGACGTAAGCCAAACCTCCAATCAGAATAGTCATACTAATTTATTGATTTTATTTGCGACAGCTCGATTTGTTTGCGGGATCAGGTATCGAGCTGTCCAATGAGAACCTCGGCACCGCCAACAAGCCCAACACCCTCGACCTGCTCGGCTACTCCCCCGAGGCCAACGCTGCCATCGACGACTACCTCGTAATTTTTTAAACTGAACAACGACAAGGAAAAAAATAATACTGAATTTAAAAATGACAGGCACGCAAAACCCCCAAGTACTTTGGCTGTCTCTCCCGCCGCCAGCTCGTGATCATCCTCCTCATCCTCGTGCTGATCATTGCCGGCATCCTCCTCGGTGTGCTCATCCCCATCATCGGTAAAAATATTTTTTTTTCTTTTTTCATTGCTCATTTATTATTATGTCATAATGACACAGCGACCCAAATCGCCACCAACGCGTTCGCGGGCGCCCAGCTCAACATCACCACGATGAACATCCTCAACGCGTCCGACACGATTGCGGTGGTGTCGATCCTGGGAACCATCCAGAACACTGCTGCGTTTGGCGGCACGCTCCAGCCGTGCGAACTCAGCGTCGGCGTGGACGCCGACAGCTTTTTCGGCACGCTGCAGTTCCCGTCCATCTCTGTGGGCGCGTACGGCACTGCCGTCCTCAACTTCACCACGGACATGACCGTGAACGACATTGATCTGTTCAAGGCCTTTGGTGCCACGCTGGTTGCCAACGCGACCTTTGTGCTGCTGGTGTCGGGCTCAACCACGCTGGTCTCGGGTGGCCTCGTGCTGCACAACATCCCGCTGCAGCACCAGATCAGCTTCACGGGCATGGACGGGCTCAAGGACACGTACATCTCCCTCTTTGACCTGTCCTCGTCCAACAACACGCACATCAACTTTTTCGTGACGGCAGAGGTCAACAACCCGTCGTCCTTCATGGTTAATATTGGTATCACCGACTTCCTCGTACGTTTGCCCTTGACAAAGAAAGACACGACTCAATTGCCTTTTTTTAAATAAAATTAAAAAATGACGTAGATGGCCTACACGTACGAAGGCCAGCTGGTCGACATCGGTATCGCTCGCAGCCTCGGCAACGTGGAGTTTACAAACAAGGGCATCAACGTGTTCAACCTCCAGGGCAGCATCGAGACCGACTCTGCAACCGGCGACGCCATCGGGGTATAACAGCGCTAGCGTGATGCCTCTCTTTCTGACTCTTTTTGTCGTGTTCCTAGGCCTTGCTCGCGCTGCTCCAGACCTACCTCACAGGCAACTTTGTGGCCGTCTCCACGCGGGTGGCCCCAGGTGGTGTGCAATCTGCCTTGCTGTATGACGCGATGCAGACGATCAACCTGGTCGCGGCCGTGCCCGGTCTGACGGAGCCGCTGATCCAGGACGTGTCCTTTGTTGCCCTCACGATCAACTCGCAGGACAACCAGACGGTGAGCCTCTCGGGCACCGTGGCCATGACGGTGTGGTCCCCGCTGGGCCCCAACACGACCATTACGCTCGAGGCCGTGTCGGTCAACTGCGACATGATCGACCCCGTCACGCAGAACATGATCCTGATCGTGGACGTCCCCACAAGCCAGGAGGTGTCCCAGGTCAGCCAGGGCGACCTGATCATTGCGACGATCGACGTCAGCATCGTGATTGCTGCCGCCGATATCGACCTGTGGATTGGCCTGCCTGCGTTCCTGCACAGCTTCATCACCGAGGCCGTGGTCAATGCCACGCTCAGCGGCACCGGCAACGCACAGCTGTTCGTGGGCCCGCTCGGCAACGTGCCGCTGGTGGACCTGCCCGTCACCGTCCCCACGTCGCTGCGCGGCATGGACAACCTCAACAACAAGCAGGTCACCTCCGTCAGCATGAACAGCTCCACGGCGGACCAGGTCGTGGTGGAAGTCCTCATCGACATCTTCAACCCGTCCGTGGCCGTGATCAGCGTGGGCGACCTCACGATGGACCTGCTCTACAACGGCTCGCACATCGGCCAGCTCTCGTCGCTGAACGTGGCCTTTGCACAGACGTGGAACACGATCTCGTTCACCGGTCTGCTCGACTCGATCTCCCCCGACAACGTTGTCGCCCTCGAGGGCCTGTTCAACAACTACCTGGGCAGCTCATCGAGCATCGTCACGGCCTCGGCTGGAGCCGCCGCCGTCCAGAACATGGTGCTCGCGCTGGGCTTTGTTGGCTTCGAAATGGACGTGGTGCTGCCCCCGATGACGGCGTCGCTCGTCAAGGGCATCTCGTTCCAGTCGGTCTCGCTGGACCCCACCACAGCACCCGACATGGGCATGACGGCAACGGCGACGGTGTCGATCAACAGCCCCCTCGGCAACGCGCCCCTTGTCATCCAGGCGATGGGCATCACTGGCGCAGCGCTCACGGACAGCAGTGGCCTCGCCATCGGTGGCTTCTCGGCCCCCTCGGCCAATGTCAGCTCGCTCGGCGACGAGACGTACCAGACGTTCCTCATGGGCTCGATCGTCGCGACCTCGAGTAAGCTGATAATTTAACGATTGCCCCTTAATAAGTGTGCTTCGTTTTGTCCAGGCCGAAAGAAGAGCACTGCCGCCTTCTTCCAAGAGTTTATCCAGGCCAGCACCGTGGACCTGCACATTGACGGCTTTGCGTCTGCCTCGGCGATCATCCCGATTGGAGACGTCTCGCTGAGCAAGGTGAGCCTTGCAGCCGCCGTCCCGCTCGAAGGCCTCGGTGGCCTCAAGAACGTGACGATCTCGCAGTTTGACCTGAGCACGTCCAACGCGACCGCCATCAACGTGCTCGCCACCGCTGTCATCGTCAACCCCTCGTCTGTGACGGTGCGCCTGGGCGACGTCGCCTTTGACGTGATCTTCCAGGGCGACAAGATGGGCACGCTCATGACCATCGACGCGACCCTCCAGCCGGGCGTCAACTCGCTGGCCATGGCCGGCACGATCAAGCCCGCCCAAGCGGACCTGGTCACGGCCAGCGTGCTCTTCTCGCAGTACATGAACGGCCAGATGGTCAGCATCGTTGCTCAGCCGTCCGCCGATGCCTCCTCGATCCCCCTGATCAACGAGGGCCTGCAGGGGCTGCAGCTCAACACGGTGGTGCCTCTCTACACGCTCCCGCTCGTTCGGTCAATCACCTTCAACGGGCTGTTCCTCGCGCCCAATGACGACTACACGTGCGCGATCGTGGCCAACGTGACCATCCAGCTCAACTCGCCCCTGGGCCCCGACGCGCTCCTGGTGGTTGAGCGCCTCAATCTGACCTCCCTGGACTTGCAAGACGACCTGGGCAACCTCCTGGCCTCTGCCGAGCCTGCCTCGCCCCTCAGCGCCACGGTCCTTGCCACGACCAGCACAACGGTGACCCTCAGCCTCAGCGGCAGCGTCTCTGTCGAGTCCACAAACTTCCCCACGTTCATCCAGTCGTTCATCCAGCAGACCTACGTCACGGTGGCCCTCAGCGGCCTCTCGAACGTGGAGATCCTCACGCCGGCCGGGTCGCTGACGCTGGCCTCCATCCCGATCGAGTCCTCGTCCCCGTTGCTGGCCCTGAACGGCATCCCCAACGTCAAGGTCCAGTCCTTTGACCTGACGTCGTCCACGAGCACGTCCGTCATCTTCAAGCTGATGGTGAACCTGAACAACCCGACCATTGCCAGCGTCGACCTGGGCCAGCTCAACTTTGACCTGTTCTACCTTGGCTCGTACATGGGCTCGGCCACAACCGCCGACTCGTCGTTCGCCGCGGCCTCGCTCGCCTTGGTCCCCAATATCAACAACGTCTACATGATTGGCAGCATCAACCCGGCCGATCAGGCCATTGCTGATAACCTCTTCTCCGACTACGTTGCCGGCATCGTATGGTTTTTTTTTTAAATAATTCCATGAACGCGTATTTAATTTTTTTTTTTTCCAGCCCACTGTTGTGGTTGCCATGGCCTCTACCCCCGCCTCGTCCAACGCACTCATTAACGAGTGCGTCCAGGGCCTTGAGCTGACGGCGTACCTGGGCAACGTTGCCATCGACCTGATCAACAGCATTGAGTTTGAGGCGCTCGCCCTGGACGCCCTCAGCGACACGCTCGTCGCCATGAACGCCACCGTTCAGATCGGCATTTCGTCCCCGTTGGGCAACGCCACCCTCGAGGCCACCGAGCTGCTTTCCAACCTGACCCTGTTGGACGCCAACAACAACGTGCTCGGCTCTGTCGTACCCTCCGCTATCATCCTCGATTCCAGTGCCACCCACATTCACGCACAGCTCTCTGGCCTGCTCAACGTGGCCAGCGTCGTGTTCATGGGCGACCTGATCCACTCGTTTGTCAACTCGCCCTTCGTCGGCATGCGCATCGTTGGCACGGCCCGCGTCTCGGCCAACACGAGTGCCATTGGAGAGATCGTCCTGAACGGCATCGTAATTGACCAGAATGTGACCCTGGCCGGTCTCGACGGCATCCCGGACGTGACCGTGACGGCCTTCTCCCTGCTGGGCTCGACCGCCACGCAGATCGTGCCCGTGCTGTCCGTCTCCTTCCCCAACCCCACGGTCGTGACGATGAACATGGGCCAGCTGTTCATGGACGTGTTCTTCAGCGGCACCCAGATCGGCTCTGTCTCTGCGGCCAGCGCCCAGCTGAGCCAGGGAACAAGCACCTTTGACCTGTCTGGCGTCATCTCCATTGCGCCTGGCAACCTGGGCCTGGCCAGCCAGCTCTTCTCCAACTACCTCACCGGTGTGTCCACGCCCATCCAGGCCAAGGCCTCCAACCCCGCCTCGTCCATCACCATCGTCAACGCGGGCCTTCAGGGCGTGGTCCTGTCCACCGACTTGCCCGGCACAACGGCTCCTCTGGTCACCGGCATCGCCTTCACCGATCTTTCCCTCACACCCCTGTCTGATACAACCGTCGCCATGACCGCATCGATTGTCGCATCGATTGATTCGCCCCTGGGCTCGCTGGCCCCGCTGACCATCAACTCGCTCGACCTGGGCCAGGTCACGTTGGCCAACGGGGAGCTCGTTGTGTTTGGCACGCTTGATGCGTCCAACACGGTCGTGGGCGCGTCCAACAACAGCCAGGCACAGGCAACGGTCAGTGGCACCATGACGGTCTCGGATGCGGCCACGTTCATCGGCATCATGCAGGCCTTTGTGCAGACCCAAGCGGGCAGCCAGATCGCGCTCGACTCGCCCGCGTCCAACATTGTGGCCACGCTCTCGATTGGTCAGGTCAGCCTCACGAGTGTTGCTGTGAACCCACCGCCGTCGTCCCTGCCCGGTCTGGGCGGCCTCACCGATAACTCTGTGACCGCCTTCAGCCTTGCCTCGTCCACCGCGAGTGAGATCGTCGCCGTCACGACCTTGCAGCTCAACAACCCCTCGTTCGTGTCGGTTGCCCTGGGCGCCACGGCCTTTGACATCTACTACAATGGTGCGTTCATGGGCCACTTTGTGTCCGCGGCCGACACGGCCCTTGTCCCCGGCTCCAACCTGATCACGCTCAGCGGCACTATCACCCCTGCGGCCTCTGATCTCCCCACGGCCAGCGGCCTCTTTGGCGCCTACGTCAACCAGCAGCCCTCGGGTGTCCAGGCCGTTGCCCCGGCCGACGCAAACGGCAACCAGCTCATCAACGGCGGCCTTCAGGGCCTGATCATCAACACGACGCTCCCCGGAGCTCCCAACCCCCTGATCTCTGGCCTGACCTACCAGGCGCTCAGCCTCACGCCCCTGTCCAATAGTGCGATCGATCTCAGTGCCGACGTGACTGTTTTGGTGGACTCGCCCCTGGGCAGTGCAGCTCCCATGACCGTCAATGGGCTCTCGCTCGGCAGCGTTGTTCTGACCAACAGCAACGGCGACAGCATCGGTTCACTCACCCCGAGTCTCTCGGTTCTGTCGTCCAACAACGCCCAGATCGTCACGAGCATGGGCGGTGTCGTTGTGGCCAGCACGCAGGCCCAGCAGGACGCGTTCAGTGCGCTCATGGCCCAGATGGTGTCGCTGCCCAGCACGACCGTGGGCCTGACCGCCACCGCAACTGCCCAAGTGACCCTGTCCATTGGCAACATCACCTTGGCCAACGTCCTTGTCAACGTGCCCTCGTCTGAACTCACGGGCCTTAACAACCTGCCTGGTGTCCAGGTCACGTCCTTCTCCCTCGGTGCCTCCAACGCGACCACCATTGTGGCCAACGTCGACGTCCAGTTTGTTAACCCGTCTGTCGTGTCGATGCAGCTCGGCGCGCTCAACTTTGACGTTTTCTTTGAGGG
>Ga0302230_10002680_pt1 | contig 10400 bp, 5 predicted proteins | sample II_Palsa_N2_1_FD_193523 | JGI IMG/M metagenome (GOLD analysis project Ga0302230, IMG submission 193523) | Peat permafrost microbial communities from Stordalen Mire near Abisko, Sweden - II_Palsa_N2_1 | ecosystem: Environmental > Terrestrial > Soil > Palsa > Peat permafrost | place: Sweden...
GAGACGCGGTTTGCGGTCGATTTGGTCAGTTTGGGCCATGGTGGTCTGAGGAATATCGGTTATGACGTCGGACGAAGCAGGAGCGGCGAGCGCCGCGGCGGGCATCGTCGTGTGATCTGAGGAAGCAGTTGCAGGGGCATCGATCCAATGCCGTTCCGGTTCGAACGGATAGGTCGGTAGCGAAACACGGTGGCCAGCTTCGGCCTGGACGATCTTCCAGTCCGGCGTGACGCCGTTCAGCCACAGCCGGCCGGTTGCTTCGGCGAGGACTGAAAGCTCACGGTCGCGCATGGCAAAGTCAGGCAGTGAGGCAATCGCGCCCAGATGCCGGTCCTTGGGCAATCCCTGCATGACAAAGGTCGACAGTGTCCGGCCGGGGCCGATTTCGAGCAGCAGAGGTTTGCCCTCGGCAGTCACCGTGGTCAGCGCGTCATTGAAGCGCACTACATTGCGGCAATGACTGGCCCAGTAATGTCCCGGCACCGGCTGATCCATCGACGCCCACTGTCCGGTCACCGACGATACGTACGGGATCTTCGGCCTTGCGAAAGAAATGCTATCCGCAAGTTTCGCGAGATCTTCGACGACGCCGGACATCATGCGCGAGTGGAAGGCATGAGACGTATGCAGCCGTCGATGTTCGATATCGCCCGCTTTCAGCGTGGCCTCGAAAGCCTCGATCGCGGCGAAGGGGCCCGCCACGACGCTGAGCGATGGCGCGTTGACTGCAGCCAGATCGACATCAGCGGGCAGAAGGGGCACGAGGTCCGTCTCGGACAGGCGTACCACCAGCATCGCGCCTGGTTCGGCCGACTGCATGAGCGCGCCACGCTTCGCGATCAGGTACAGCGCATCCTCGAAGGTGATCGCTTCGGCGACGCAGGCTGCGACCAGTTCGCCGATGCTGTGACCGATCATGGCCGTCGGCTTGATGCCGCGCGACATCCACAGTTGCGCCAGCGCGTATTCGACCAGGAACAGGGCCGGCTGCGCGTAGAGCGTCGAACGGATGGGGTGCGGGGTATCGTCGCCTTCCGGGGACTCGCTTAACAACAGAGTGCGGATATCGAGGCCGACATGCGGAGCCAGCGCTTCGGCACCCTTATCGATCCACTGGCGATAGACCGGCTCGGTGCGATAAAGCGCTTGTCCCATGCCCGGGTACTGCGCGCCCTGGCCAGGAAACATGAACACAACCGGAGGCGTGCCTTGAGGGGCCTGTGCTTCGATTGCGCCTTTGACGAGCCGGGCCTGAGCCTGGTCGAGACTGTCGGCGATAACGACGGCGCGGTGCGCGAAGGCACGGCGACCTGTCTGCAGCGTCGCGGCCACGTTGGCGAGCGAGACACCGGGGTTGGCGACCAGATGTTCGGCGAGATTAGCCTTAGCGCGTTCGAGCGCTGCCGCGCTCCGTGCCGAGAGCGGCAAAATCTGCAGCGCGTCTTGTGGCTTTTCCTGCGGCTCGCATGCGGCGTCGACACGGTGGGGCGCTTCTTCCAGCACCACGTGCACATTCGTACCGCCGACGCCGAAGGAACTCACGCCGGCGCGACGCGGCGTCGCGCCGGCAGCCCATGCATTCGCGCCAACGTTAAAGAAGAACGGGCTGTTAGTGAGGTCGATGCCTGGATTGGGTGAACGGAAATGCAGGAGCGGCGGCAAGACCCGGTCACGCAGGGCGAGCGACGCCGCGATGAAGCCCGTTACGCCGGCGGCCGCGTCGAGGTGTCCGACATTGGCCTTCGCCGAGCCGAGGGCGCAGAACTGTCCGCCTTCGACACCGCCCAGGCGAAATGCCTGTACCAGGCCGGCGAATTCGATCGGGTCACCGAGCGGCGTCGCCGTACCATGAGCTTCGATATAGCCAATGGAGGCCGCATCGATGCCGGCCTCGGCGTGCGCGATCGCAATGGCGCGAGCCTGGGCATCGACGCTAGGCGCCGTGAAACCGACCTTGTCGGAGCCGTCGTTGTTGATGCCGACACCACGGATCACGGCATAGATCGGATCCTCGTCGGCGATGGCGTCCTCGAGACGTTTCAGCAGGACCACGCCGGCGCCGCTGCCGAACACCGTGCCCTTGGCCGCGGCATCGAACGGGCGGCACACGCCATCGGGCGCGCCCATCCCACCTTCTTCATAGTAGTAGCCGCGCTTTTGCGGGAAGGTGATCGACACACCGCCGGCCAGTGCCATGTCACAGCGTCCCGAGCGAAGGTTCTCTACGGCGAGGCCAATCGCAGTCAACGAGGTCGAGCACGCCGTCTGTACCGACAGGGCAGGCCCCTTGAGACCGAGCTTGTACGCGGTGCGGGTGGCGACGAAATCACCGGCCCCGACCAGCTTTTGATACTCGCCGATCTGGAACTGGCTCGTGAACTCGTCGATGACGCCTCGGTCCGTCAGCACATGCTTGAGGAAGTAGGTATTCATCGTCGTGCCGGCGAACACCCCGACGGCGCCAGCGATCGTCGCCGGATCGTAGCCGGCATCTTCGAACGCCTCCCAGGCAATCTCGAGGAACAGGCGCTGCTGGGGGTCGGTCAGCGCTGCTTCACGCGCCAGCATCCCAAAGAAGCCTGCATCGAAGCGGTCGACGTTCGGAAGTATCGGCCGTGCCTTGACATAACTTTCGTCGCGGCGCGAAGCGTCGTCGAAACTGTCTTCCAGTTCCGCGACGTCGAAATGGGTGATGCAGTCGCGCCCCGCGAGGATGTTGGCCCAGAACTCGGAGACATTGCGCGCGCCTGGAAACCGTCCAGACATGCCGATGACGGCGATAGCCCCACCCTGGACGTCCCGGCGTTGCCGGATTGCCTCATGCTTCACCGCCCCGAGGGTGGTGCGCAGGTGCGCGGCCAGCGCCTCAACATTGGGATGGCGAAACAGATCCACGAGCGCCATCTTCGCCGCCACATCGCGCGCGATGATGGCGTGCGCCCGCATCAGATCCAGCGAGCGCAGTCCAAGGTCGAAGAAGTTCGCGCGGCGATCGACAGGGTGGCCGAGGAATCCCTCGAACACGGCCGCCAGCTTCCCGGCGACATCGTCGTCGACCTGCTGTGCTGCAGCCGATGCCGCGGCATGCGCGTCGGCCTGGGCGAGCTCCTCGAGCAACGCTTTGCGGTTGACCTTGCCATTCGGCGTGAGAGGAAAGGCCGACAGGACACGCAATTCCGTCGGCACCATATAGTCGGGCAATGCGGTCTTGAGATAAGCGCGGAGTCCGGCGAGGAAAACGTCGGCAACCGCCGCATCGGCCTTCACGAAGCCGGCGATGGACTTTCCTCTGCGGCCATCGAATGCCGCCACGGCCGCATCGGCTACGCCGGGAGCCGCGCGCAGCGCATGTTCGATTTCATCGAGTTCGATACGTTTGCCGGCGATCTTGATCTGCCGATCGTTGCGACCCAGGAAATCAATGGCCCCGTCCGGGCGCCGGCGCACCAGGTCACCGGTGCGATAGAGCTTGCCGCTGGGACTGAAGACGTCGTCGACGAATTTCTCCGCGCTCAGTTCGGGGCGATTGAGGTAGCCGAGCGCTACGCCGTCACCGCCCACGACGAGCTCACCGACTTCTCCCTCGACAACCGGTACCAGCTTCTCGTCCACGATATAGACGCGCGTGCCCGCGATGGCATCGCCGATCGGAATGGCGTCGCCATTTGCCAAAGCCTCGGTGCCGCGCGGAATGCGGTAGCAGCAGGAGAAGGTCGTGTTTTCAGTCGGGCCGTAGCCATTGACGATCTGCAGCGCGGGATGAACCTCCATCACCTTGCGGATATGGACGGGCGACAGCACGTCGCCGCCGGTCAGCGCCTCCTTGAGCGGAAGAAAGGCTTCCGGCCGATAGTCGGCGAGCGCATTGAAGAGGCCGGCGGTGAACCAGGCGCTCGTCGCGCCAAGTCGCGCAATTTCAGAAGCGATCGTGTCGAGCGAAGGCTGAACCTCGTTGATGATCGCAGCGCACCCGCCGTTCAGCAGCGGACCCCAGATCTCCAGCGTGCTTGCATCGAAAGCGAGCGGCGCCAGGTTGAGGAAGCGTGTCTGCGGCGACAGCTCAGCGAAGCTCTGGCCATGCACGAGGCGCAGAATCGCGCGGTGCGGCACGATCACGCCCTTGGGTTTGCCGGTCGAGCCGGAGGTGTACATGATGTAGGCAGGGTTGTCGCGGCCGGAAGCCTGGAGCGGAGCGGGATCCGCGCTCTCCGCCGACGCAACGATATCCGCCAGATCGACCGCAACGCCATTCAGATCGCCAACGCTGGCGAGCGCCGACCCTTCTGCGATGATGAGCTTGGGCGAGCAATCGGCAACGATGAAATCGAGCTGTGCCCGGGGATAGGCCGGGTCCAGCGGCACATAGACGGCTCCGACACGCAGGATCGCCAGCATCAGGGCCAGCGTGTCGCGACTGCGTGGAACCATGATGGCGCAACGCTCGCCTCGCTCCAGTCCCATGCGGGACAGGACGGTGGCGAGGCGCGCCGAGCGTTCGCCGAGGTCGGCATAACGCTCTTCACCCGTTGCGTCGATCACAGCAAGATGATTGCGAAACTCCGCACATACGGCCTCGAAGCACGCTGCTACACCAGGTAAATGACCTGCAGCCCCGTTCGGCAAGTCGCCTGGATAGTTGTCTCTGTGTGACATTTGCCGCTCTCTAATAATTTAGATGAAGGCCTTGTACTGTGCTACGCCTGGCCATTAGCGCGCAGCTAGCGCACATAACGGCGGCCGGTCCCGGCAGGCGCAAGCAGCACGAGGCTCTCTGCACCTGACCCGTGTCTCAAACGCGAAAGATGCTGTAAGTGAAAGTTAATCTTTCGCGGAGCACCTATCCGTACGCCTTCGCACACACGAGTGATGCAACAGCACATCAGCTTGATGAGATTGCGTGTTCAGAGCGTGTCAAGCGCTTGCGCTAAAGCCTGGAATCTGACGCGAGAACAGACCGCACGCCGTTGAAGCAGACGCCGTCCGTCAATTCATTTCGACAATCGACCAGTCCGTGCTTCGGGCCGCTACCGCTCCCGCGCAGGTTGAACTCGATGACAGGGCGCAGATGCGCCACTGGGTCGCTTCCTCCGCCTCGCCGCCGACAAAGCGCGGTGCCGTGTCGCCGCGGATGGATAGGTCGAACTCGAAATGGGCCGGTGGCAGGGTAAAGCCGGTGCCGAGCGCCTTCAGGCAGGCTTCTTTGCGCGCCCAGCTTTCGAAGAAGACCTCTTGCTGTTCTGCATCCGGTAACGCGCTGAATTCCGCGCACTCCTGGATGGAGAACACTTCGAGCGGCACACACTCCTCGATCGGGCGAACGTTTTCTACATCGATGCCGACCTCGAAGCCGTTCGAGATTGCGAGCGCTGCCGCATTCTCACTGTGGCTGAGGTTGAAGCAGACCGTCCAACCCGCAGGCTGGATGTTGCAAAAAGGTTTGCCGTCAGGACCATAGTCAAGGGCAACCTGCCGCGGTGATAACCCGAGATAGCGGCTGAGGAGCTGCCTGAGTTCGCCTCGACCTGCTACGTAGCGACGGCGATGCCGTGCGAAGCGGAATTTGTCGGCGCGCTCGCGCTCCTGCGTCGACAGCAAGGCCCAGTGCCGATCGAAATCGTCACCGCAGACATCGAGATCCCACTGCCAGACATGCACTTCCTGTGCAGAGGGCGGTGTGAGGAGAGAAGAGGACATTGAAAAACCTGGATTCGACTGACAGCGACACGCATGCGTCGCGGCGCACAGGACAGCAAACCGGCGTTCAGGAGGACGCCGGCCTTATCACGCGCCCTTCGGCGCCTCTTTGGATTCGCGTTTTCGCGAATCGTGCCGCCAGAGTTCAACGAACTGGCGTAAGGACGCTCTCGAAGGCAGCGCGATGCTTCTTCTATTACTGCAGCTGCGCGAACGAAGGTGAAGGCTTAGCTGACCGTGTCGGCCTGACGCATGCGCGGCAGCAACCGGTCGAACTCACGCTTCACGAGGCCGTAGCATTCGCATGCACGCGATTCCAGCGCCTTGCGGTCGAGAACCTTGATATGGCCACGGCTGTGATGGATCAGGCCGTCGTCATGCAGCTTGCCCGCTGCTTCGGTGATGCCCTCGCGGCGTACGCCGAGCATGTCCGCGATCAGTTGCTGCGTGACGGTCAGCTCATTCGAGGCGACGCGATCGATCTCGATCAGCAGCCAGCGGCACAGCTGTTTGTTGAGCGAGTGATGGCGGTTGCATGCAGCGGTCTGTGCGACTTGCGTGAGCAGAGCATGCATATAGAGCATCAGCAGGCGGCGCAGAAAGTCGGAGCGCGCGAATTGCTGGCTGAGCGCTTGCGCGGTCATGCGGTAAGCGAAACCGGCGCTTTGCACCTGCACGCGGTTAGGCATGGTCTCGCCGCCCGTCAATACCGGAACGCCCGTCATGCCTTCGCGTCCGACTGCGGCGATCTCAACCGAGCTGCCGTCTTCCATCGTCGACAACATTGAAATGATGGCGGTAGTCGGAAAATAAACGTGATGAATACGTTGTCCTGAATCGCACAGAAGCTGTTCGGTACGCAGATGGACGAGTTCGAGGTGAGGGGCGATGGCTTGCCAGTCATGGGAGGGCAATGCGCCAAGCAAATGATTGCCGTGCAGATCGGATTGAAGCGTAAGCATGATTCGGTCCTCGCGTGGAGCCGCGTGAGGCAGCTCCTTGTTTTTTCTACCCGTCTCTGCATCCGTCTTGCGTTGCCGCCTGGCGAGCGGTCATGGATCTGCAGTGCGGGCCCCGTATGGCTGTTGCGCGCCAGCGTTGTTTTTGGGTTATGTACATCGGCGCTGGTGTTGCGCTTCTCATTTAGCGAGGACTGTGCCAGCTCGTCCGGAATGAGCACTGGTGCGACGCAGCGAAGAGGTCAATGAGGGTTTGCGCTGCAAAATGTGCGTTTTTGTTTCAATTTTGTACCAGGGCCCCCCCTGGTCATGCCCGTGCCGGGAGCATTTGTTTTTGACGCAAGTCGTTGATCGGATTGCGTTAGTTTGTGTCGGACAGGCGGCGGAGCAAGGCGAACCGACGCCGAAATGCTAGCTGGGCGGGGACCATGCACCGCCGTCCAAGATGACTCAGAAATGATTCACATGTGGTTAGCGGATTGCGTGGGCTGACGCACGGAAGTGGTTTTTGATGGCAGGTTCGATGTCGACGCAACCTTCTCGAGCCGTCTACAACGAAATGCGTAGAGTGAGGCTCTATGCGCGCTGTGGGGCAGTTAGGGTATCCACCGGATTGCGCCAGCGATAAAAAAACGGCGCTTCAGTATTAATTCTGCATACCTCGAGCTCAAGTGCGGCATCTGTATCGTTCGCGTTAACCGACACCTGCTGAATCGTTCGTGAACCGTTCGGTGACGCGATGGAACGCGTGCGAACAGGCTTGTCCAGTTGACGGATTGCGAAGTGCCGCGAGCATCACGTCATGCGTGCGTGGGCCGAAGCGATGTGCGCAGATGAAGTCGACGAATCGTCCGGGACAGTCGGCGGCGCACATGCGCTGCGTGATGTTGTGTTTGTGTTCGGCTGATGCGTGACGCAAGTTGGACCACGCGATTTTCGATGCAATCTTGACTCCTGAGTCGTTGAGGCAGACATGCCGAGGTTGTGCCTGCAACGACTTGCTGTTGTCATAGATCAGGTGTAGTTCGAGGCCGTTCTGTCCTTCCCGGTTGTTCGCATTTAACTGCTTGTGACGTCTTATCGTCGGTGCGCTTGCGCACCGAGTTTGAAAGGAGCGTCGGCGTACCTTGAGTGCATGGCAATGACCAGGTCCTGTCGAGTAAATCGCAGGAGGGGATCACAATGAACTGGAAAACGCTCGAATTCGAGCAGTGCACGGTACGAGAGTTGTATCTGATCATGCGTGCGCGCAGCGCCGTATTCGTCGTCGAACAGTCGCACCTGTGTCTCGACGCCGACGGCCGCGACGAATGCGCGTTGCACATTTTCGCGGCCGAAGATATGTCTCACGCGATGCCAATCATGGCTTACGCGCGGATTCGGCGCGCCGACGCGAAGCATCCGCAAGTGCTGCTCGACAAGGTTTTGACAAGCCCCGCGAGGCGCGGCGACGGCACCGCCGAGGAGCTGATCGAGCGGGTTCTATGGGCGACCGCAGAGCGCTGGCCGGGAATCCTCGTGCGAGTGACTGCGCCGGTAGGCATGCGCGCCTTCTACGAGCAGTTTGGCTTTCGCAAGGTGGAAGGGCCGTTTCTCGACCATGGCGCGCTATCTGTCGGGTTGACGTGCCGCACGCGCAACGTCCGCGCGCCGTTGGCCTTTGCAAGGCGCGAGCGCAGCATCATGTCGGGCGCGGGTACGTTCGAGAATCTCTGAGCACGGCGGGGTGGCGCCGCGAATCGCGGTGTGCTGCCGGAGATAGCATCCATTCGCGAGTCGTCTGTCAGCGAAGAATGTTAATTATTTCGGTATTCTAATCGTTATCCATGGGTGGACGGCAATGGCGTCGGTACGTCTTTCCGGGTTCGGGGCCCATGAACTCGTACAGACAGATCGACTCCGCCGGGCCCACGAGGCAGTGTGTGGGTACGAACAGAGGCGGGCCGCCTGAGCATGCTCCAATCAAGCTGTCACGCCTATTGTGTCGGATTCAATCGGGGTCGCGGGGGCTCTGAGGGTGTGCATTGGAGAGGCTCGAATGAATGATCTTGATTTGAACGAATTTACATCGCCGGTTACGCAGCACGCGCTGGCACGTGAGGCTATGGAAGACTGCGTCGTCCAGCCCGTGATTCTGGCGGGTGGCTCAGGCACGCGGCTGTGGCCGCTGTCGCGCGAGCAAAGCCCCAAGCAGCTGATCAACCTGTTCGGCGACGAGTCGCTGCTCGAATCGACGGTTCATCGGCTCGAGCGCCTCTTTGCCGGCGAGCGTCAGTCTCAGGGGGCAGCGCGTTTCCAACGGGCTGCGCCGATCGTCGTATGCGGCGGCGATCTGCAACTGGCCACGCTCGAGCGGCTCAAGCGCTGCGGCGGCGCACCTCGTGTCCTCGTCGAACCATCGCCGCGTAATACCGCGCCGGCATTGACGCTCGCCGCGCTTGCCGCCCAGGCCGATCTGCCGGATGGACCGGACCCCGTACTCATCGTTGTACCGGCCGACCATCTGATTGCGGACAACGCGGCGTTCGTCGCGGCTCTCGCGCAAGCAGTGCTGCATGCCGCACAGGGCGCAATCGTGACGCTGGGCGTACCGCCCGAGCGGCCGGAAACAGGCTACGGCTATATCCGGATCGGCGCGCCGGTCGGGCTGCAGGGGGCGTGCGCGATCGATGGCTTCGTCGAGAAGCCGGATCGGGAACTGGCCGGACGCTACGTCGAGAGCGGCGGGTACTGGTGGAATAGCGGCATTTTCGTGGTGCGCGCGTCGGTGTGGCTAGCCGCCATCGCGCGGTGCCGCCCCTTGATCGCGTCGACGTGCGCGGAGTCGTTTGCGCGGGCGTCGCTCGACAGCACAGGCGCACGCCAGTTCGATCAGGCGGCCTTCGCCGCCTGTCCTTCGGATTCGATCGACTATGCGGTGATGGAACAGGTCGGCGCCGAAGCGGGCCTGCCCGGCGTCGTCGTGCCGCTTGTCGCAGGCTGGTCCGACGTCGGCGCCTGGGATGCGGTCTGGGAGGCGTCCGGCAAGGACGCCGATGGCAACGTCGCCCGCGGCCGGGTGCTGTTCGAAGGCTCGAGCGACAGTTTCGCCCATTCGGATGGCCGGCTGGTCGCATGCGTCGGCCTGACGGGCGTGGTGGTGGTCGAAACCGCCGATGCGGTGCTGGTCGCCGCCAAGGACCGCGTCCAGGACGTGCGCGCGATTGTCAGCCGTCTCAAGGCAGAGCGCGGCTCGGAAGTGCAGGAGCACCGCAAGGTCCAGCGGCCGTGGGGTTTCTACGATTCGATCGACCGCGGCGAGCGCTTTCAGGTGAAGCGCATCGTGGTGCAGCCGGGCGGCCGTCTGTCGCTGCAGATGCATCATCATCGCGCCGAACATTGGGTGGTCGTGCGCGGCACGGCACGCGTCACGCGCGGCGAAGAGACTTTCCTGCTGTCGGAGAACCAGTCGACCTATATTCCGCTCGGCGTGACGCACCGGCTCGAGAATCCAGGCAAGACCCCGCTCGAAATCATCGAGGTGCAATCGGGCGGCTATCTCGGCGAGGACGATATCGTGCGCTTCGACGATCAATATGGCCGCGCCCCGGAGGCGGCACATGAGATTAGCGACACTTCCGGTCGCTGAAGCGTCCACGGCCGAAGCCAGGTTGTGCGCTGTCGGACACAAGGTGTTGTAGATCCGCCAATCGACGACGCTGCGTGCGTCGTCGCACGATGCAATCTGCGAGGCTCGCGCACGCTTAT
>Ga0302230_10002696_pt1 | contig 10362 bp, 10 predicted proteins | sample II_Palsa_N2_1_FD_193523 | JGI IMG/M metagenome (GOLD analysis project Ga0302230, IMG submission 193523) | Peat permafrost microbial communities from Stordalen Mire near Abisko, Sweden - II_Palsa_N2_1 | ecosystem: Environmental > Terrestrial > Soil > Palsa > Peat permafrost | place: Sweden...
TTCCCTTTTTTTTTTTTTCCGTCTCTTGCAGGGTTAACCGGGCCCCGACACCCAATGACCCCGTACCTGCCCGCAACAACCGTGTACAGTTCAGCGTCGTCCACTTTGGAACCGTCCCCGTTTGTTGTCGTCAGTGCCGGAGCCGTTGGCGTTCTGTCCCAGTTACCGCAGCACATCAACTTGTCGTCGTTGGCGTCCACAAACACAGTGGCCACGGCGGCAGCTGTCGCGGCGGCGACCGTTGTGGCCTCGTCAGCCATGGTAGCGGCAGCACCGCAACAGCCAGCAGCAACCTCAGCACCCCTCCAACTACCAGCAGAAAAGTCTTCCAGTATGCCGCCTCAAACAGTACGTTCATTCGCGTCTCCTCCTCCGCTAACCTCGCCTTTTCTCCGTGCAGACGTCCGCCAGTTCCCAAGCAGCAGTACAACAGCCACAACAATTGCATCTGCCACAACAGCAGCAAAATTTCGTCGCAGTTGCGGTGCCACACTCGTCCGTGGGCGAACAACCTGCGATGGATGCCCTCGTCAACGCAGCTCTTGCGGCCTTGCCGCTCCCCATGATCAGCAAACCTGTTGCTGCGACGGTATCTGTCTCGCCTCCAGTGCCAAGGCCCGTGGCAGCTCTGACCGTGGAACAAGATGTGCCCCCAAAGGCGATGGTCTCCGTTCCAAAGCCTGTACCGATTGCACCAGCAAAGCCTCCAGCAGCAGCAGCAGCAGCAGCAGCAGTACCGCCAAAGCCCATCGTGACAGTACAGCCAAAGCCCGCCCCGGCGACGGACAGCAACAAAAGGAGACGATCGCTCGAAGAGAGCGAGCCCATCGTCGACGACGACGACGACTTGGCGCCCGACGGAAACGACAATGGCGAAATCCAATGCATCTGCGGCTACAGTATGGAAAAAAGCAAGTAATATACGTTTTTTAGTAATAAAAAAAATTTATTCGCAGGCGATGACGACGGATTCACAATCCAGTGTGACAAATGCGGCGTGTGGCAGCACGCGGTGTGCATGCAAATTGCCCCCAGCAACGTCCCAGACCAGTACTACTGCCAAAAGTGCTCGCCCAGGCCAGTCGACAAGCTTGCCGCCCAAAACGCCCAGCGCTCCCGTAAAACCAAGGAGCGCGCGCGCGACCGGAGACGAGAGCGGCGGCAACAGCAAGCCAAGGAGGCGGCGGCAGCCAAGCATTCGGGCAGCAGTCATCGTCCGACTGTGGCCAGCGTCGATTCGGAAAACTCGATGGAGTCGGATGCACCCACGTTCTCCGCGGCCCTGGCTACGGCGACGACGTTGAACCCGGCCCACGCGGCACCAGCACCTCTGAGCCACAGCGCAGCCCAGCTAGCAGTGCCGTCGTCTCGGTTATCGAGCTCGTCCAACCTGCAGCAACAGCAGCAGCAGCCGCCGCAGCAGCAGCAGCAGCACTTTGGCCAATCGCCAGCGGCGTCGTCGCGCACGGCATCGGCCAACCGAACAGTCAGCTTTTCCGACGATGCTGCGGCGAAAAAGGCGCTGACCCGAGAGGAGCTCAAGCTTCAGCAGACCATGCACTTGTTCCAAAAGATGGAGAAGCAAGAGATTCGCAGGAAAAAGGCTGCCGAGGCCACGGTCACCGAGCACTCGCCCTCTGTCCCGTCCACGCCTATCCTGTCGGCCACAGACAAGACTGGTTCTTTGTCGTTCACGACCACCACCACGACCACGACCTATGCTAGCCATCAACATCAGCACCATTCGTCGACCTCGACCTCCTTCAACAGCACCAAGGAGCACCATCACCACCACGGCAGCCACAGCCACAACCACAGAGCTAGCAGCAGCAGCAACAACAGCAGGCGTCGGCTCCCCGAGGTTGCTCCCGAGGAAGAGTCTGGCAAGCGCTCTCGTTCCCCTTCGCCACCGCCCAGTTTGTCGACGTCGTCTTCATCCGCGGCCAAGCGCAGCCGCGGCGGCAGCCTTTCCTCATCAACTCCTCGCTCGTCCCTGCCGTCCTCGCCTGTTCCCCGCGACCGCTCCAGGGCCATTGTGCGCAAGCCTAGTGTGCCCCACCTGGCGATTCAAAACAGGCCCACCGACATGCCGTCTCTCTTCTCACCACTCTCGAGGAGGACGTCCGCGTCAAGATCACCCAGCCCGATGAACAGCCCGTCCGACGCCAACGCGTGCTTTGCGGACGACGATCGTGGGACACCGATCAAAGGCAAGAAGGCGTGGATACTCAAGGCGTTTATGGACAGCAGCAACACCAATGGAAACGACAAGGTACCTTTGTTTTCTTTCTTTTTCTTTTTTGGAATAAATATATTGACTGAGGATCTCTTGTTCTTCATAGATGGACGGAATTTCGGTCAAGGCAGAGCCCTCCGGATCCACTGCCGTTGTGGCCGATGCCGTCGGGCTCTCGCCGGCGCTGCCCGCCAAGTTTTTGATGAAGAAAAAGTTCCTCGAACCGGCACGCTTGGGCTTTGAGGGCATGGCCGTGTCCGCCAACGGTGTCTCGCCTACGCTCAACGGCTCCTCGTCGCTTGGCAGTGATGCAGACGCCATGCACGGCATCAGCAGCAGCAACGGCTCGGTTGCGGATGCAACAGGATCGGCTGCCTCGGCGACAACCGCATTACCGGCTCCGATCGTTCCTCGGCCGCTGCCCCCTCTGCCGAAATCCAAGGTCGAGTACGACGTCCTCGAGATGGTGGCCCTGATCACGGACGAGATGCTCGAGGCCGATGCTCCTGCGGTTCCGACCCCTGCGCCCGCACTCGTGACGCCCGCCCCTTCTGCTTCTCAAGATCCAGCGCCGAGTCCTTTTGTGCCGCCAATGTCGAACGTGCCGTTTTCGCCTCCACCGCGGTTCATGCCAGCGCCCTTTGAGCACCAGCAGCCACATTCCGCGCTGCCGTCCTTTGACTCGCCACCGAGCAAGCCTACGCAGCTGACGATCCCGTTGCCCGACCCGTTCTCGCTCCTCCCCACGACGACGGCGATAACGCCTCCATCGGTGCCCGGGTTCAACGTGTCGTTTTCAACCTCTACGACGGCGACGACGAGTGTGGCTCCTGCTGCCTTCGAGACCTCTGCGGCACCCGTTACTGCACCAGCCCCGATCCCGGCTGAGCCTGCTCCGGCATCGGCGCCGGCACCCGTGCCCATGGTGGAGGTCAGCAAGACCAAGTTGTCCCTCAGTGACTACCGCAAGATGCGAGCCACGACAACGACGTCCTCTGCCACTGCCGCGGACGCCCCAAATAGCAATCCTCCTCCCCCCACCCCTACTGCGACCCCCCAAGCCACTGCGTGAGCCCCCTAAATCCACTGTGTAAATACAAAACCAGCAACCCTCTCAAAAAAAAAAAACTGCTTATTTTTTTCTTCTTCTTCTTCTTCAAATATGACTATTTTTTACTATCCTTTTTGTCTTCCTCTCTTCTCCCCCTCCTCCTCATCCCCCTCGCTGTGATGTGCTGTATGTATTTCTTGTACGATGTGCGATGCCATTCGATGCTTATCAACAATCTTTTTTGAGACTCAGAACGAGCTGGTGGGCTCGAAGAAGGCAGAGAAGAAGGCTCCCATCAATCACGTTCGCCCGTCGCCGATCCTTGAAACTCGTGTCACCGACGTTACTGATGCAAGAGGATCGCGCCGAAAGCGGTCATCGCACGGAAATTTTCGTTTGACTGTGAAAACGGCAAAAACTACTCCACCGCCGTGCGCTTTTCTCCTCTCCCCTTACTCAGTAGACCCTACCTGCGCAGTATCGCCTACTGTACTTGCCACCTCTCTGTGTACTGCCTGCTGGGGAGGAGGGGGAGGTGAACAATCTAACCAGACACACGTTGGCATGATTGCGCCATCAAACAGCCCTTTCCCATTTGTCAACAAACGCAGACGGAGCAGCACCAACTGGATGGACAACGCTGCCGGGCTGATCATCTACCGAGTCCAGAACCCGCCCGAGTTTTTGCTTCTGCACGATACGTATTCTAATAACAAGCACTGGTCTCCGCCCAAAGGGTAAACGCCCACTTCCCCCGCCTTCCCTTTCCTTCCCTCGTTAAAACCCTGGTGGCTCAACTAGACATGTCCTGCCCAAGGAAGACGATCTAAAGTGTGCTCTGCGTGAGACCCAGGAGCTAATAGGACTGTCCTCGCGCGACCTGCACGTCGAGCCCAACTTCCAGCGCGAAATCCGCTACATTGCCACCGACACCGACCGTCCCAAGCGTGTCGTGTACTACCTCGCGCAGATCAGCGACCATGGACGCATTGTGCCCTCGAGCGAGGGGCTGCGACACGACTGGCTGCCGCTGCAGCTGGCGTGCGACAAGGTCATCTACCGATCCATGCAGGAGACCCTCAAGGCTGCCCTCGAGGCCGTGGAGAAGAGCCTCCAGCAGGCCAGACACCGTCTCGGCACGGTGGCCGTGTCAAACAACATCCCCATTGGACAGATGGACCCGCACCACCAGAGCCACAGCCACGGAGGACACGGACACAGCCACAACCACAACCAGCCGCAACAGCAGCCTGCCTCGCCACGCATGGGTATCCCTCTTTCTCTCTTCCTCTCTGATGCAACAGACTGACAACCACCTGGACCACATTAGACCGTCCCTTTCGATCGAGCTCGCGCGATGGCACCACTAGCGGCGGCGGCGGCGGCGGCGGCGGCGGCGCCATCACCAGTGCACCCACCGTCTCCCTCAGTGCAAACGCTGGTATGAACCCCTCTGCCTCTAGCGGACAACGGCGAGAGCCCCGTGAAGACCGCTTCGGCAGCGGAAACAACAGTTCCTCGGTGTCATCCTCTTCTCTCAACGAGCTCTTTGCTGTTGGCGGCAGTGGCTCTGCCAAAGCCCCGCGTGTAGGCAAAGAGCGTGCGATCGCTGCAGAGGGTCCCTCATCGCTGGCGCCACGCAATGCGCTCGACAACCCACTCTACAAGACCAAGCTTTGCGAAGTATTCCACCCCACCCTTTCTTTTTCAGTATTGATAAACTTGCCATTTTCCTTTAGACCTTCCTAAAGGAGGGGTCGTGCACATACGGCAGCAAGTGCATCTTTGCCCATGGTGACGGTGAACTACGCCTCCGCCCCGCCGCGCCCTCGCAGTCCCAAACGTCGACAGCCACTCCCTTGCCTCCGATGCTGCACAGCGCCACTGATGACTACCCTGCGTTCCCCGCCCAGTCTGCTGCGCCAGCGGTGGCGGTGCTACCGGCGACGCCAGCAGGATCGCCTGCTTTGGCCGCTGACCCAACCCTCCATCCAAAGTACAAGACGATCATGTGCGAGCGTCTCAAGGAGACGGGCCAGTGCAGGGTAATATTTTAAGTACAGGAAGGTTGACAAATTTTACTGAATGCGAAAGCAGTTTGGTGAAAAATGCCATTTTGCTCACAGTGAAGAGGAGCTTCGCAAGCTCCCGCCAAGGAGCAGCAACATCAACATCGAGCGGGAGGCCCGCGAGCCACCTCGCGGAGAGCCTCGGGGCGAACCACGAGAATCGTACAAGAGCTGGAACCGCGGCGGATCTACGGCCGACACGTGGCGAAGCCCCTCGACTATCCCGCCCTTTGAGGGCAGTGGCAGCGGCAGCGCGTCGTCGTCTCCCCCTGGCCCTCGTTACGAACACAGTGAAGCAACGCAGAACCTCATGCCGTCCTATGTGCGCAACAAGCCACCGCAACCCCCCTCGCAGCCTCAACAGGCCCCCCAGGGCGGCGACGATCGCTTCAAGGAAACAGGTGAAGCCGTGCGCAAACCCAACGCGTACAAGCCGCCGCACGTAAAACGTGCCGAGGAGTCTGTTTCTTTGAGCGAAATCCGCGAAGTATTGTCCAAGCCGATCATGTACGTTTATTTTATCTTTTTTGTTTCTTTAAAAAAAAAAAAACTTTTTTCCAGACCGGGCGTGTCTGGCGTGCGCAACAGTGCGAGTGAGTCAGATTTCAACAAGCCCTCCAAACTGGACCTGATTGAGCAGGACCTCGCCAAGATCTTTGCGACCTCGCAAGACGAGACCACCGAAACCAAAGCTGTAATTTTTATTTTCTTTTTTTCATTGCTATTTTCTTCACTCACAGTAATGCCAACACCAGCTCATCCAATTCGAGATCAAGAGCAACCTGCCCAAGAACCAGGTCTTCCTCGTGGTCGTGCCCGCCCTCTTCCAGGGCGACGACATCATCGGCAAGCTCAAGAAGCGTGGCAAGCTGGTCAAAAAGCTCATTGACAACCGCAACGACCAGCTGCTGCTGCTCCGCTCGTGGGAGACCTACTACAACCGCCGCTCGTCGACGTCGCCGGCCCTTCCCTCGCAGGTCCTGCACGTCGTCAAGGAGCTGTACGAGCAGGACCTGGTGGAGGAGGACGTGTTCCTTGCGTGGTGGAGCGATCTCTCGCTGGCAGCCTCGCCCTCGTCCCCTTTCCGAGCCAAGATCCAACCGTTCATCAAGTGGCTCGAGACCGCCGACGAGGACGACTGATCGATACAGTAGCAGTAGGACGACAAAAAGAAGCCAACGCCTGTACAGAAAAGAGGACTGTTTTTCAATGTTCCAAACGCAGGTCCTTCTGACGTTGCTTGCGGCGACTGCTGTGGCCACGTTGGCCCTCAGCAGCGGCAACGTGGCCTCGCCCCACCCCGGAGGCGGCACCGCTGCCGTGATCCGCCCCGCTGCCGAGCTGCTGCGCGACATGTTTGCCGACCCCAAGTACATGATGCTCTTTGTGGACGCACCAAAGAAGCAGAGCGACGTCGATGCCGACAAGGCGACCGTGGTATGAAGAACGTGAGGCTAAGCTTTTGGGGGGAGCTGACGAGACACCCACAAAACAGCCAGAAGAGCGGAGGATGCAGCTGACGGCGCCCACGGGGGAGAGCTACGTGTGCGACCTGCCACTGATCGACAACAGCGGCAGTGGCTCGCACGCTGATGGCCAAGGTGCTGATTCAACAAAGGTACAAGGGGCTAGCTGTTTCTTGTGCTCTAAGATCGTCCACAGCAATCCCCGGTGATCAAGGTGGCGGACCTGCTCGAGCCCATGCGCGCCCAGTGTCTGTACAAGTTTGCGGGTTGGTGGATCTACGAGTTTTGCTTTGGTCAGCATATCCGCCAGTTCCACGAAGTGCGTGTCTCCCTTGGTCCTTCCCCTTTGTACCTAATCCCCGCGTTCCACCACAGGAACCGGACAAGAACGTCCCGCGCGTCCAGTACATGCTCGGTCACTACCAATCGCTGACGGCGCAGAGCGACGACGAGCGCAACAGGCAGCAGCAGCAGCAGCAGAGCGATGGCTCCCAGCTGTACTTTTCGCAAGAGTACCGGGATGGGACCGTGTGCGACGTGACCGGCGAGGCGCGTTCGACCGAGGTGCGCTTCCAGTGCAGCCCCAACACGCAGGACCAGATCCTGTTTCTCAAGGAGACGACCACGTGCAAGTACCTGATGGTGATCAGCACGCCACGGCTCTGCCACCATCCAGACTTTAAGACGGCCGAGACGGCCGCGTACCCGATCCAGTGCTATCAGCTTCTCGTACGAGTCTCTTTTAAATTTTCTACACGTTTGCTGATATTCACTGCAAAGGATGACGACGCATGGCAAAAGCACGACGAAGAGAGGAAGGCCAGTGCAGCCAGTGCACCCAAGCAGCAACAGCAACACTCCCCGCAAATCTTTGGCCTCCATTTGGACGAGCACGACATTCCTGCCGCCCACGCACAGCAGCAGCAGCAACAGCAACAGCCGCAAGGGGGAATCCCGATCGAATTATTGCAGCAACTCCAACAACAGCTTCCTCAGATCATCGAACAGCAGCAACAGCAGCAGCAACAGCAGCAGCAACAGCAGGAAAAGCAGCAGCCGCAACAGGAACTGTCGAGAAAGAAAAAGGTGGAGAGCGCCGCAAAGGCCAAGGAGCCGGTTGATTCCGAAAAGTACATCATTTATCATCATTTGTCTTATTAAATACTATTGTTTTCAAGGGACGAGAAGCTGCTCAAAATCCTCAAAAAGGTGCAAAAGCAACTCGAGGAGGAAATCGATGCAGCGTTCATGGACGACGAACAGGGCCCCGCCGTGGAGGGGATCGAAATTTTCATTACGGACGAGGACGGTGAACTAGTCATCGTCGAAGAACACGACGAAGAGGAACAAGAGGGGGAGACGACGACGGCGTCACCGCCCTCACAGCCCCTCGGCGCCAAGGACGAACTCTGAAAGAAAGAAAAAAAAGGATTGTCTTTTTGTACATGCTCGCGAACGTAGTAGTTTTATCCGGTTGTTTCTCATCATTACACAGAGTAACAAACAAACACTATTAGCCCTTCACTGCTGCTGCTTGGGATGTTTGGGCAAGCCAAGTGCCTGGCACGTAGCGCCGCATTTGTGAGTCTCGAAGAACGTGTCGATGCCGTTGGCGCCGAGATCGGTGGGGCCAAATGCAGAGTCGACCGAGTGGAACGAAGGACGTGTGAAGGCAAAGTGCTGGTTAGCAAGGGTGCCCTGGACGTCGACGAGGATGATGCGCTTGCTAAAGTACTCGTACGAGAAGTGGGACAGGGCCTGGGCAAAGTCGTTGTGCGGGGAAGTGGACACACTGCCGGCGTTGTCGTTGTACTTGTCCCATGCGCCCTCGAGAAGCGGCTCGATCGTCCAGTAGCGCCAGTCGGACGTGGTGTTGTCGCGTACCACCTCGATGTCGATGTACTCGCACGAAAGTCCACCACCACCTAGGACGCCTGTGGATCGAACCTTGTTCATGAACCCGATGGCGGCTTGCTTGGCGAGGAGCTGGATGCGGACCAAGTCCCTGGCGATGGCCTTGAGCGCCTCGTCGCGGTTCTTGTACGGCAGGTTTGCATCGACAAGCTTCCTGAGGACGTACTTTTTCATGTCGCTCTTCACGAGGCAATAGAAGACGAGAGAACGACCACCGCGGGCAAAGGGATCGCTCTTGAGCTTGACCTCCTTGACGACGGCGTCGGCGAACGCAACGTCGGCCTCAGGACCTCGGGCGATTGCTGTCAAAGGGTTGGCCAAGGAGACGCTGATGTGCTCGAGCTTGGTCCAGGCCTTCCAGCCTCTGGTGCCCGTCCAGTCCGGCGGGCTCAGATCAATCGACACCAACTGGTCCTGGGGGCTGAGAAAGCCGACGGTCTCCTCGCGTTCGGCCTCCTCGTTGTCCTCCTCCTTGGATTCAGACCAGCCAGCCGAAAGAGAGGCAGCCGAAAGAGAGGCAGCAAGTCCATCGAAGGCCGACGATGACCGTTCACTGTACCTGGCAATGTTTGAAGATGACGCCGTGGGTTTCCCGCCCGCTGGCATGGGTGGAATTTGAAACGGTGGCGAGCCTCGCGGAGGCGGCTGTTGAGCTTGCTGCTGCTGAGATGGTGGTGGAGGCGGTGGAGGTGGTGATGGCTGAGAAAACGATTGCGCCGGTCGGGGTGGGGCGGGCGCCGCCGCTGATGGGGCCGCTGATGGGGCCATTGGAGGAACCACTGGGGCGGCTTGTTCTTTCTTCCTCTTGCTCTCCTCCTCAGGAGGGTTGATGGGCTGGGCTTGAATTATCACAGGCGGGGCGTCTTCCTTTTTCTTGTCCTTTCTTGCTGCTAGTGCTGCCGAAGCTGGTGCCGGGGCTGGTGCCGATGCTGCCAGTGCTCGTGCCCGCGCGGGTGATGACGGTGCTGGTGCAGAGGCCTTTTTCTTCTTGCTTTTCTCATTGCTGGCTCTGCGATCGAACAGATTGCTTGACTTGTCCTTTGAACGGAAAATGATGAATAAATTCGTACTTTTTATGCGTGTTACCTCGAGATCGTCGAGAAGCATAGGTTGAAGTTTCAAGTCCTCTTGCGCACTTGGTTGCATGAGCGCTTCGGCCACACGTGAATCAGATTCAGCTGCAGAGGCACTGTCCTCATCATCATCGTCCTTTGCAGTGAAGGCTACAGCTGCACCACCGCCACCGCCACCGCCACCGCCGCCGCCACCGCTATATCCACTAGGTGCCCCAGGCTCGAGGTCATCATTATTGCGGGGCATCTCGAGGCGATCCATTTCAAACATGGCATCAGAAACCGTTCGATCTGCCTTCGCAGACGGCTTGGGCTTCTCGTCGACGTACTCGATCTCCTTGGTGGTGAATGCCTCATTGAGGAAGAAGACGGTGCTGGCGAGGATGAGAAGAACCTCGATCGCGAAGAAGAATGCGACAATGCCAGCGTCACTGCCGAGGTTTTGTGCCCTTTGATTGCTACGCAGAAAAAAGGAAGACTTTTAATCAGAAAATAATAATGAATTATATACTATTGCACGTCCACGACAACAAAGTAGATCGAGATGCCGAGA
>Ga0302230_10002706_pt1 | contig 10337 bp, 7 predicted proteins | sample II_Palsa_N2_1_FD_193523 | JGI IMG/M metagenome (GOLD analysis project Ga0302230, IMG submission 193523) | Peat permafrost microbial communities from Stordalen Mire near Abisko, Sweden - II_Palsa_N2_1 | ecosystem: Environmental > Terrestrial > Soil > Palsa > Peat permafrost | place: Sweden...
AAAAACAACCCCCCCCCCCCCCAAAAAAAAAAAAAAAAAATTTTTTTTGTATTTGTTTGTTTGGAATAAAGAGCTTACACCACGCCCAACCGAATGATTAGCCGGTTACCAGGGCGAACGCACACCACTCCCGGCAGCCGACTGGTTGTGGAACTATGTCCAGCCTCGTCAGGTTTCGAGGAATATACCCTGACTCCCTGAGCACCAGCGGCGCGCGTTGGAGACGCTGCTCGCCAGCAGTCAGGATTTTTTCTACCAGTGCCGCCAAGCAGGCCACTTTGCATCCGCATGCCCTCAACACGCTCAGCCAGTGGCGACAGGCACGCTACGCGTCGTCGTTGCTGTCGGACATCCCACTCTGCGACGAGTGCTATACCACGGTCAACATCAACGGTATCCCGCTCGACTTTGCTGGCAACTCGCGGCAACCGAGAACGATCCAACGTGAACCTTGCTTCCGATGTGCGCGGATATCGCACTTAGCGTCCGAGTTGCTACTTTCTCTGGGTGAACACTTGCTTTCGCTTTGACGAACATCACATTTCGCGGTGGACTGCTACGCCACTACCGATGTCAATATTGATGGCCGCCCCTTGGACTAGAGCACTCGCCCAATCTCGATGGTTTCAGCGAGAAGGAACTGAACGGAATCTTGGTGAATTTCTAAAAATGTAAACGAGTCCTTTTTTTTGGTATAAAAATAGAAAATAAATAAATAATTTTTAAATAGATGTCACTGGCACTCTACTTAAGGACGTTGCTTTCGAGACAATGCGTCTATTGAGTTCTATGGCAGGGTATAGAAAAAACATGTTCCATACAGAAAAGAACTTTCGTTGTTTCCTGCGAACGAAATCGTCCATTTCTCTTTGGAATTATGGAGGAAAAGTGCTCATCTCTAAATAGTTACGGAGGAAACGTGCGTATTTCTTTGGAACTACGGTGGAATCGTGCGTATCTCCAAATAATTATGGAGGAATCATGCGGATCTCTGAAGAGTTGGAGAGATCGTGGGAAAGTACGGCTGCAACTCAAGGGGGACAGCAATGTACACTGGTAGGACCTATTTTCATGTTCAATTGCTGATGTAATTTTTTTAACCATTGATCGTTGTGTCTGTTCTCCTCACCGCTGCCGTTGTGGTCCTCCTGGCTTTCCTTGCTTTTAGGAAAGTGGCTGTTCCACACTAACTTCCTCTCTTCATGTTCAGCGCGAGGGGCTGTCGTGTTGTATCCTGAAACACCCCTGCAACGCGCTCGAAGGCTCAACGGGCTCTTTCGTTAAAAACATTGTTCAAGACCTTATGAAAGTCATTGACAAGGAACGATTGGCACGCCAGTTTTGTAATTTCTGAGCAAGAGTTTTCTCATTGCAGTCGATTTGTGGAGGTAAGTCCGTATTTATAGATAGTTATGGATGGTAAGTGCGTATCTCGAAAGAGTTGCGGAAAGAAAGTGCGTATCTCGACAGAGATGAGGAGGGCGAGTGCATATTTCTTATGAGTTACGGAGGTCGAGTTCCTATTTCAAAAGTCCGTTATTTTGATGGCAAGGCTTAAAGGCTTTTGTCCCCTGTGATAAACTATGGAGGACTCGCCATCCATCTTCTTGTTCTTGCATGTGTTCTTGTCTTCTTGCTCTTGTCTTTTTTATACTACTCGGACTCAAAAAACAAAAGAAAGAAGTTTGCTAGTCAGGTTGACCCAGCATGTAGGACGTCTTGAGCTCGGGCGAAAAGGTTTTGGACGCTAAGGCGATTGATATCCATCGCCAACGCACCCGCCTCATGGCTCTTGCGGCGACGATTGTTTTGGTTGTGGTGATGATGCGCTTGCTCCATTTGACCGGGTAATTGCATGAGCCCTCCAGGGGGTGTCTTGGGGGCCACGGAGCGAGGCGGTGGCATCAGACGCGGGTCCATAATTTCCGTGTCACGGCGCATGTTTTGCGCCGTCGTCTCGTACGCCGACCGGAGGAATGCAGAACTGTTGAAAAGTGTCTTTTCGGCCGATCTACCGTCGGCCGTGTTGCCGTGCGTCTGGTACCACATCATATTGCCCTTGTTGGCTTTGGGAGCGGCTGTGTTTTGCGGTGCGATACCGGCACTGGTGTTGGACGAGGCAAACCCGCCCATGGGAACCCCCATCATGTTTTGAACAGGACCGGATTTCAAGCTGCGTTCCAGTTGGGTTGGTACCAACAGGGTTTGGTGAATGTTGCCACCGTTGACAGACTAAAGAATCCCTTGAATCCCGACTCCTTCTTTTTGGACTGCTCCACATGCGCCTCGATCTGAAGCCCGCCATTGAAATTTCCTGCGGCCAACTGCTGCAGGTTCGCCACCTAGGCAGGCGGCGTGAATCCCTCAGGCAGTGTCTAGTCTGAAAAGGAAGGGGCATTGGTCGTTAGAGGACTTCACCCTTCGAGGATTTTGAGGGTTGCCGCTCTTTTGAACGAAGCCGCGACCCAGTTTTAAAGTTTGGCCTTCACATGGCTGTGAGAGACCGACTACTACAGCTTTTCCTCGAAAACAACAGGATCGTGCCGCCCACCCGACTGAACTTCAAGCTTGGCAGGATCGTCTTTGAAAGTGTTATCTGAAGTGGACTGGTGGTTCCTTTACCACAGACACTCTTTTCTCGATTTCATCATTGTCTTTGTACTGTCAGTTTTATTATTCCTGTTCTTTAACAAAAGTGACACAAGCGGCAGCCGTTAATAGAGTTCGTCGAGCAGACATAAACATAGGGAATGATCGCTGCGTGCAAGTTTAGAAGATGAACGTTACACAGCCACTCATTAACCAGAGGGGCACTAAACTCTGGACCTTCAAGTTGAATGCTCTAATGATTGAGGAAAGAAAAATTACTATGAGAAGGAGGACCAGTCTGTGCGAACGATCTCACGGGCAGCCTTGGCAAAGCCGCCCTCGTCAATCTGGCCGTTGTTCCATTTGCGAACAAGGTCGTGGTGAGCGCTGCAGAGGAACGAGCACGAGCCAAGCGCGCCTGATGGGCAGCCTACACGAAGAATGGTTGTGCGATAGAGGTCAGCGGTCTCGATTACGCCGTTGAGGTTGTCGCCAAAGATTTCATGTACGGCGCCCAGTGCGTCGCCCTTTAGACGTTGGGGCTCGATATCGGTGCGTTCGATTTGCACGTCCGTGTTGATCGCATGCTCAGTCGCCTTGTTGAGCACGGTTTGCACGTTGTCGACGATGCTGCTTGCTTGGGAGGCGACGTCGACGAGACCACTGAGGGCGCTGGCGATGTCGGGGAGTGGAATGCCCACGATACGCACGCCCACTTGCACTGCGCTGAGTACAATGCAAGTCACCTTCAGGGCCATGCTGAGCCGTGCCACGGTCACCTTGCATTTGACATCCTTGATTGGCTGTGCTTTGGCATTGACGGGCGGGTGGATCAGCTGCTCTTTGTCGAGGGAAAACTCGCACAGTGGCAGCAGTTGAAACTTCTTGAAGGCGAGACGCTCCACTTGGTCGACAATCTTGGTGACCCACGCAGATGGCTTGTCTTGTGGGGTGAGAATGAATAGTGCAGGGTAATTACACTCATCGACGTTGCGCGCGACGTTCAAGAATGCAGTCTCTAGGAACTCGAAGCGCTCCAAAAGGCTGGCGTATTGTTCGACCTTCATTTCGGGAGCATTGGTCTCGATCGATGGCTGCGAAATTACACCGGCCCGTACGAGCAGCTGTTGGGGTGAAACCGGCCTCTTGCGTGGACAGAGTGTTTTCCCCTCGTTGAGAACAGAGACCATCGCGACAACAGTCGGCATGCACGTCGACGACCCACAAGTACACTCGAGTAGTTCACTTGCCTGCACGCCTGGACTGAGGGCTATGCAGTCACGGCAAACGTCGACAATGTGAGCCAGTAGAGCCATCCCGTCAGCACGTCCATCGTCGAACGGGCGAACACGAATCGTGACGCGTCCTCCGGGTCCGGCGAAATCAGGCTCAGAGCGCACCGTACCGAGAGTACTGCCTTCAATGAACATGCCCCCATCATGCCAGACGATTTCCTGGTGGATGGACTTGTTGAGACGGCTGAGGATGCGCGTGATGAGGTGCGATGGAAGCACGTCCACCGAGAAAATGCGGCACAATTCAACCGTTCCAGGTGGATGAGTCTGCGGCCACTGATCAAAGAAGTCTGGGGGGATTTCCTTGCTGAGGAGCGACGGGATGACAAGGAAATCGTCGCGGTACTTGTAGCATATGTCGTAGTGGCAGAGGAGTTTTATGAGTTCATCCTGGTGTTTGACAGTAGTAGGGTCGTTCCAGGCTGTGGACAAGTTGCGAAGGCGAAGATATCCGGGGATCGAGTTCATGAAAAGGCCGTGCCCAGGTCTAAATAGTTCACCGATGGCCTTCTGGGTCAAGAAGGTGGGCGAAAGAACGACCAAGTCAGACACTTTTGGCTGGAAAACAATTTGGCCCCAGGCGTCCAGCTGTTGAAGAGCATCGGATACAACAATCTCGTCGTACCGCACTTGAGCAACGACGTCCTTTAGCCTGACAAAGGGAGCGGTTTCTTTGTTGAATTCCTTCAAGCACTTCTCGATCAGTACTACTGACTCCGATATGAGAAGGCCATTGCCAGCAATTGCGCCGATGTTGCTGGAAAGGACCGAGTTGACGTTGTCGAGGCCCATAAAGTGCGCAGTGCCGGACATTTCCACAATACAGAGTGGCCAAGTCAACCCAGCGTTCGCTGCTGTGTTGAGCACATAATCTTCCCGCTGTTTTCCAGCTTGACTAGCCCTGGGCTGATCTTGACTGTTGAGACGGTCAATGTGTGTACCGACGACAATGATGACAGCCCGAGCAAGTGCGGCCTCCTTCGGAGGAGGCAGGGCCGTGCGCAAAGAACGGAACCAAAAAAGAAGGGCGTCTGATTCCTTGCTTCCTATCCGACGCACGTCCCACAGAACGAGGTAAACGGCCTGGTCATTAAGGAAGTGGTGGTGGCTATTGTAGTACTCTTCCTGACCCGCGAAGTCCCATGCGATGATGTTAACATCGTGCTTTTGCACATCTGTGAGAGAGAACGAGCGCACATCGACCCCATGAGTCGCCACATTGAAGAGGGTATGGTTGATGCGGTTACGAATTATTTCGGCCACAGACTTGTCGGATACTTGAAATGAGACAGAAATGCCCTTAGGTTCTTGCAATATAAAATTACTGCCTTTGGAGAGCAAGGTCCATCCCTTCGAAAATTGGACTTGCACCTCCTTCTGCCCAAAGAGCGACGATGACACGAGACGCAGCAAATTGCCTTGGAGATGAAGAGACTTGCTCCCTTCGGTATAAACAATTGGTTGTAACAGGTTCAATAGGGTCGTCTTCCCTGCATGTTGGTACCCAACCACGAGAAGCTTCACCCGACGAAGGTTGACAGCATTCGTCAGCTTGGCAAAATATTTAACGACCCCATTCAAGCCCGTGTGCAGGATATCCACTGGAACTTGACCAAGGACACCATTCGGCTTGAACGACGAGGTAGAGTTGCTGAACAAACAAGTTAGCGGCAGCACAACCTCACGGAAGCGTACTCAGCAATAATTTTCGTTAATGTTAAGAATCCGTTTCTCTGGAACTGCTCAACTACAGCTTCCGCAAGTAGTTGGGCATCCACGCTGTTGCCTGGGAAGTTTCAGGTCGCATTAGGTCCTATTCTGAGTAGGGTGCCATACCGACGTTCAATTCTCTGAGAGATTTGCTCATTTTGATTAACTCCGCAACAGCCTGGGCGCCGTTGTTTCCTATTTCATTTCCTGAGACGAAATTGGAGTCACATCATCTGTTCTGTCAACCAGACATACCTGCAATGTTCAGGTCCGTAAGTTTTACGTTCTTCTTGAGTGCGTCACACAAAGCCATAGCGCCCTTTGCAGTAATCTTGTTATCTGGGAACATGCGAGCGCGAACGTGAGCATGACGTGAAACAGTGCCAGTACTTGCAACATGGAGGCTTGTCAACGAGTCGTTTGACACCAGGAGTCCAACAAGGGACCGAACGCCCTCGTCGCCAATCGCATTTCCTATAATAATGGTGAATGTGTAATATTAAAATGAAGGAAGGTACCAGAAAGTCGCAGCTTCTTGATAACCACATTCGTTGTCAAAGCTTCGGCTATGCTAGATGTGCCCTCAGGACCGATCTCGTTGCCTGTATTTCACAGCATTAATCCGCGATTGTCACAGGCCGTACAAAATAAGTCCAACGATGTCAGGCTCTTATTCACTTTGAGAGCCTTGGCGATGGCTTTTGCACCCTGAACGGCAACGTAGTTTGGACCATAGACGCTGATACTGATCGCATGCTTGCCTAAAATTATCAGATATTAGGTCCCAATGTTAAGTTATTGGTTAATGATACTTCGCCCAATTCTGATAGTTTCAAGACTATTGTTCAGCTGAAGGGCGGCTGCAAGTATTTTGGCTCCATCATCACCGATTGCATTGTTGAAGAGACTCAGTGTTTTGAGTGTCTTATTGGCTTGCAACATGTGGGCAAGCATTGTGGCGCCGTGGTCACCAATCGGAAATCCTGGACGGAAAAATGCACGTCAACTCACTAAAATACCCGGGTTTACCATGGAGATGCAGTGCTGAAACTGTGCTATTAGCACAAACAGCATTGGAGAGGGCCGCCACACCATCTGCAATATGAGGAGCGCCCGTTCGAAGTCCAATGGTAACTATCTTGCACGACTGGTTTGTCCTGAGAGCCTCCGAAAACGCGGCAACTTCGTTCTTGTCCATGTCACCAACTCGCACGACTTCCTTTTTACTTCCAATTAGCACTTCAGCGGCTTGCATTGCAGTGAGATTCTTGGTTGGCGCCAGATGATATTCTGCAAAATCAGAAGCAAAAGCGGCTTCGTTATTGACATACAACACGTTATCCACCTGATGTACACGTATATGTTATTAGTTCAAGAAAAGGGAGAGGTACGCACCAAAAAGTCCATGCTTTCGCGGATGTTGATGTTTTGCAGGGAAGACGTCTTAAACCAACCGATAAAACCGAGGCGGTCGCACATATTCGTAATCTCCTCGTCCGAAACGACGATTCGATCTTCGAGGTCGCACTAATAGACGCCGTTGTCAGCATGGCAAACATAGTCTATATGAGTTTTTACCTTGTGCGCGATGAGAAGGCAGGGCGTTCCACTGGCATGCCGTTGCATATCTTCCATCCAACGCCCACTGACATTCTGAAAGGACTTGTAGTCTGTGAGGTCGAATCCGAGAACAATAGCTTGCACGCCCCGGTAGTATGCCTGCTGGGTGGTAAGAATAGGGTTGTTTCTGCTTACTTTACGTACTGAAGTTATCGTCCGAAACCGTTCTTGTCCAGCTGTGTCCCAAAGCTGCAGTTTGACTCGCCTTCCACCTCGCTCTACCGTCTTATTGTTGAAGTCGATACCAATCTACACACGGGTGTCACGACAGACTTGTTTTCTTCTATTCATGAAAGTAGGAACGCACAGTTGTAATGCCCGAGTGAATGAGGTTGTCTGCGTATCGAAGAATAAAAGACGACTTTGCCCCAACGCCGGAGTCGCCAATAAACAGAATCTTTAAAAGGAGGTCGTACTGTTTCTGTATTGCCCACCTCAGAGTCATCAGAACAACAACACGAGCAAAACGCAGCTTGCCTTGGCGTCCTTGGACTTGTCCTCTTGTGCAGCCGCTTCTTCGTTGTCAGTCTCCATTTTCCACCGAAACTGACACGGCACGGGTAAATTAGACAGATTTACCCGTGCAACTCAAAATCTATTTTTAGACCAGTTCGCTGACATGGCCCTTGTTGCCGCAAGCGCTGTCGCTGGCGCCGTCGTCATCGGCGGTGCGGCTGTGGTCGTTGCTCCAGTAGTCATTAGTGCCGCGGGTTTTGGCGCAGCTGGTGTCACTGCTGGATCACTGGCCGCAGCAGCCCAGTCGGCCATATATGGTGGTGCTATCGCATCAGGATCGACCTTTGCTCTCCTCCAGTCTGCTGGTGCCGCGGGGGTTGGCGTCGCTGGAATGGCAACAGCGGCTGGTGTGGGCGCAGCCGCTGGTGCTGGTGTAGGTGCTGCCGCCGGAGCTGCTGCAAGTACTACCGTCGGCGCGGGCGTTCTCTCGTACGCAAGTGCAATGATCGGCAGTGCTGTTGCAGCGACTGGACCCGCGCTCTCCGCTGCTGCTGCCTCGGTGGGAACAATGGCCACTTCAGCAACAGTCGTGTCTGCAACTGCAGCTGCAGGTTCAGCAGTGGTATCGACGGCTGGTGCAGTGGCACCTTACTTACCATTTGTTGCCGACCTATTTTAATCATGCCGGCACATTGTAACGTGTACTTTATACTGTGTTTACATCGATGGTTCGACAGGTGATACACTCAATGTCAGAAAAAACTGTACATTCGCACTATCCAAAGTTTGATTATTTTCTTCGGTCTCCGTACAGTTTGTTTTTTAGTTCATGGTGCGCCCCCCAATTAAGCCTGTCGAGACATCGAGTGAGGAGTCTGGCAGTTGAGTCGGCCTTCCCAGAGTAAAGCATCTGAGCCGGTTAGTGCCGGGAATGTTGATGGTGCCGATGGACAAATATTCGAACCTCGACTTAGCCTCCGCAATTTCAAAGAGTTGCGCACTTGACCTCTGTAATTTTTCGGAGATGCGCACATAACCTCCGTAATTATTCGGAGATGCGCACTAAGTGACCGTGGTTCTTCAGAAATAAGCACTTGGCATCCTTAACTTGCTGGAAATACGTACGTTTCCTCCCATGCGAGTTTAGGATAATGCAAGGTTTGCGAATTATTTCTTTCCAACCATTTTAATTTTACGGTATTTTTACTCGCATCAGCTAATAGGCGTTTATTCCGGAATCGTTCTTCATGAACGCAAGACCGGAAGCCGAAAGGCCCATTAGTACGTTCAACTTTCCGTTTCTTTTTTTCGGGTTAGGGAGGGTCTTCTGTTAATCATGGTTCCCTTTTCTGTTTGTCATGTTCTGTTTGCGCGCGTGCTGTTGTCTTCTGCTGCTTTGCTCTCGTGTCCCTTCTCCTGATGTGCTCTCGTGTCCCTTCTCCTGCTGTGCTGTGCGTGCATCGTCCTCTTCTCTCCCTGCTGAACACACGCCCCTTCTTCTTCTGCACGTCCTCTCGCGCTCTGGGTGTGCACGTCATCGACGGACCCAACTCATTACTCCACTCCCTCGCGCTCTCTCTGGCGCACGCCACATCGTTCCATCGACTTCTCTTTGTGTGGTCTCACTGGGTCGTTCTGTCGCCTTCCCCGTCCAATCGCTCCAACGAACTGAGTTCATCAGGCACTCCGATTTCTTTCTTCTTTCTTTCTTTCTTTCTTTCTTTCTTTCTTTCTTTCTTTCTCTTCAGTTCTTCATCACTGGCGCAGTCGACTAAGATTTGGCGAGGTTACTAACCGACGCTCTCCTAGTGACGATGGCGACAACTACGTCTCTTCTCACAGGGCAGTCGAGTGCTGCTGCTGCTGGTGCTCGTCGCGCCTTGCAATCCATCAAGGCGCGGAGCACCGTCGCGACGTCGACAAAGGCCGAAGCGGACGCGAATAAGAAGCGATGGACGCACGGGATGAACTTGCCGCCCCCGGGCGTCTCCGTCGTGGCCTTCCCGGGCCCGTGGGTGAGCAAGGATGCGTGCGTGGCCGCGCTGGCCGAGCGCGGGATCGACTACGACGGCGAGAAGAACCTCGCTATCGAGCGCAGCACCGGCGAGGTGCTCGTGTGCAGTTTTGACACGGAGCGCGGGTCCGCGCCGCACAACGACATCACCGAGTTGTACGGGCGGTATGGGCCCCAGGGCGTCCTGCGCCTCAGCCCTGCGGAGAGGTCGAATGTGGATCTACCACAACCCATGTTCCAGTAATGCAACTCTTGGAGGGCGACTTGCACTGGAAGGAGAGGCCCTCCCAGCCAGCCCACTTCGCCACTTTGTCGGCCGAGGGCAGCTGGACCTTTGCCCAGCCGGTCGCGCAATCGGCCCTGGCGGGGCTCGCCGACGATGACTGCGCCGCGCGACGCTGGGCCAGGTGCGGCGATGGTGACTGGGCAGGTTGGGTCTGGCGTGCGACCGTGGCGATGGGCTCGTGGTGAACGTGCGGGCATCGTCTTGGGCGGTGTTGAGCGAATGTAAATGGGGCAGGCCGCGCACGCCAATGATCTCGGCCAGCACGCCATTCGTGGTCGACGTGGCTTTGGCGGGGTCCCGTGCGTTCTGTGTCGCTTCGGCCGCTGAGTTCACGGACTCGCAGGTCGTACAGCGCTGCAAGGCGCAG
>Ga0302230_10002714_pt1 | contig 10315 bp, 8 predicted proteins | sample II_Palsa_N2_1_FD_193523 | JGI IMG/M metagenome (GOLD analysis project Ga0302230, IMG submission 193523) | Peat permafrost microbial communities from Stordalen Mire near Abisko, Sweden - II_Palsa_N2_1 | ecosystem: Environmental > Terrestrial > Soil > Palsa > Peat permafrost | place: Sweden...
ATTAAAAAGATCTAATTACACGAATTTAGCGGGCTACATTCACCAAATAGGTGAAATTGAAGTGTTCCATTCGAAATTTGTACTTGTGAACTATCCTACCAACTCCATCATCTTCAAAATACTATCCACATATTCCCGGTCGTTGGCCAGGCGCGGTACTTTGTGCTGGCCGCCTAATTTGCCTCTTTCTTTCAACCAGTTAAAAAATGTGCCTTCGGGAGCACGGCGTACCATGGGGCGGCGCAGGGCCATATCCTTAAAACGCTTGGCATCATAATCGGAGTTGATGCGGCGCAGGGTTTCATCAAGCAGGTCAATAAAACGCTCAAACTCGGCTGGCTTTTGTTCAAACTCTATTATCCATTCATGCGCGCCACATTCGTCGCCATTAAAATATACCGGCGCGGCAGTATAATCGCGAATAATGGCACCGGTTTGGCTACAGGCTTCGGCTAAGGCGCGCTCGGCATTATCAATGATCAATTCTTCGCCAAAAGCGTTAATAAAATGTTTTGTTCGCCCGGTAATTTGAATGCGAAAAGGCGAAAGCGATGTAAAGCGCACGGTATCACCTATCATATAGCGCCATAAACCCGCGTTGGTACTAATGATGAGCGCGTAGTTTTTGCCCGGTTCCACTTCATCAAGCGTTAAAGTACGCGGATTGTCATCATTCAAATGCTCCAGCGGCAAAAACTCGTAAAACATACCATAATCCAGCATCAGCAGCATATCGTCGGAATCATAACTATCCTGTATCCCGAAGAATCCCTCAGAGGCATTATAAGTTTCCAGGTAGTACATATCATCCTTGGGGATGAGCTTTTTAAACTGCTCGCGGTAGGGTGTAAAATTTACCGCGCCATGAAAATAAAGTTCCAGGTTGGGCCATACTTCCAGCAGGTTGCTTTTGCCGGTAATTTCCAGTATTCGTTTAAATAACAAGATATTCCAGGTAGGCACACCGCTGATGCTGGTAACATTAACATCTTTAGTGGCGTAGGCCATTTTTTCTATCTTTTCCTCAAAGTTCTCTATCAGGGCTATATCCAGGTGCGGGGTGCGATAAAACTCGGCCCAAAGCGGCAGGTTTTTCATAATAACCGCCGAAAGATCGCCAAAGGAAGCATCGGGGTGCAATTGGTTCACCTGGTTGCTGCCACCCAGCGTAAGGCTTTTACCGGTAAATATGCGGGCATTGGGGCGGTTATTAAAATAAAGGGAGAGCATATCCTTGCCGCCCTTTAAATGGCACTCTTCCAATGATTCTTCGCTCACCGGGATGAACTTGCTCCTGTCGCTGGTAGTGCCCGATGATTTGGCAAACCACCTGATGCCCGAGTGCCATAGCACATTTTGCTCGCCTTTGAGCATGCGCTCTATATAGGGTTTAAGCGTATCGTAATTTTGTATGGGTACACGCTGCTTAAACTGGCTAAGCGTACTGATGGTTTTATACTGGTATTTTTTACCCCACTCTGTTTGTTCGGCACCTGATATTAATTGCTCAAACCACTCCTCCTGTACTTCATTCGGGTATTTTTTAAAAAGCTCTATCTGGTGTATACGCTTTTTCATGAACCAGGTAAAAACAGAGTTAAAAATTTCCATAGGCTATTATATAGCGAAGGTTTTACGTTTAAGCACAAAATTGGCCCCGAGATAAACCTTACGCACCATTTCATTGGCTGCAAGTACCTCCGGTACGCCCGATTCCAGTATTTTACCCTCAAACAGCAAGTAAGCACGATCGGTTATCGAAAGCGTTTCCTGTACGTTGTGGTCGGTTATCAAAATGCCTATGTTACGGTGCTTTAGTTTGGCTACCATGGCCTGTATCTCTTCCACGGCAATTGGGTCAACCCCGGCGAAGGGCTCATCCAACAAAATAAAGTTGGGTTCGGCAGCCAGGGCGCGGGCTATCTCGGTACGGCGTCGTTCACCACCTGATAGCAGGTCGCCACGGCCTTTGCGCACTTTATGCAAGCCAAATTCATCTATCAGCTCTTCCAGTTTCTCTTTTTGCCGTTCTTTGGTCATGGTGCCCATTTCCAGTACCGCTTTGATGTTATCCTCGACAGACAGCTTTCGAAAAATAGATGCTTCCTGTGCTAAATAACCTATGCCCTTTTGCGCGCGGCGATACATTGGGTCGCCGGTAATATCCACGTTATCCAGCAATATGGTGCCTTCGTTGGGTTTTATCAAGCCTACTATCATGTAGAATGAGGTTGTTTTACCCGCGCCATTCGGCCCAAGTAAACCTACTATCTCGCCTTGCGCAACCTCAAAGGATACATCGTTAACAACTGTACGCTGTTTGTATTTTTTTAATAGATGTTCTGCTTTTAAAATCATGTAGCCCCCTCTAAATCTCCCCCGGCAGGGGAGACTTTTATAATATTTATGTAGAGCCCTCCCTACCGGAGAGGGTTGGGAGGGGCTTAAACCCTCATTCCCTTTATATTTAATTGTATAGAACGTTTATCGCGCCAAATATTTTCCTCAATACTATAACAAATATCAAAAGGTTTATCTTTTTTTATTTTGTCCAGGTATTCGCCGTGGTTAAATGCAATGCAATCAAACAGTTGCGATCCGGGCTGCATTACCGTCATTTTTATATGGTTACTGCCAACCAGGCCCGCGTTGCCGCTAACATACACATTTTTAGTAAGGAAAACAGGCGACATATTCTCCGGCCCGAAAGGCGCAAACTGATTCAATATCCTAAAAAATTTGGGTTCTATTTGTTTCAGCGTTAATTCAGCGTCAATGCGGATCTGCTGGATCAATTGTTCCGGGGTGATGCTGGCGCTAACCACTTCTTCAAAGCGGATAATGAACGCCTCCACATTCTCCGGCGGCATGGTTAATCCCGCGGCATATTTGTGCCCGCCAAACTGCGTGAGCAGGTCGCTGCAGCCGCACAGCGCTTCGTACAGGTCATAACCCAGAACCGAGCGTGCCGAGCCTGCCACATGCCCGTTGGAGCGCGTGAGCACTACCGTTGGCCGGTAATATTTTTCGGTAAGGCGCGATGCCACAATGCCAATCACACCCTTATGCCAGTTCTCATTGAAAACTACGGTTGATTTACGGCCAATAAGCACTTCATCATTATCTATCATGCCCAAAGCCTCATCGGTTATGGATAGATCATGGCCCTTGCGCTCGGTATTTTTAATATTGATGAGCTCACCTTTTTCTTTGGCATTGCTTTCATTGCAGGCTATCAGCAGTTCTACGGCATGGCGGGCATCGTCAATACGCCCGGCGGCGTTAATACGCGGGCCAAGCAAAAAAACAATGTCGGATATAGTATAGTTGGTGCTTTTTCCTGCTACTTCCATCAGTGTTTTAACGCCTATGCAGGGATTGTTATTGAGTTTATGCAGGCCATAATAGGCCAATACACGGTTTTCGCCTGTAATATGTACAATATCGCAGGCAATGCTAATGGCCACCAGGTCGAAATAACAGCTGACCTCTTCAAAGGGAATGTTATTTTTTTCGGCAAAGGCCTGTATCAGCTTAAAACCTATGCCGCAGCCCGATAATTCTTTATATGGATATTCACAGTCGGCGCGTTTGGGATCAAGCACCGCAACCGCGTTTGGCAATTCGTCGCCGGGGGTATGGTGATCGCAAATAATAAAATCAATGCCCTTTTCATTGGCATACGCAATTTTATCGACTGATTTTATGCCACAATCCAAAGCGATAATTAATGTGAAACCATTTTCAAAAGCATAGTCAATTCCCTGGGTGGATATGCCGTAGCCCTCTTTATACCTATCAGGGATATAATACTCCAGGTAGCGGTGATATTTTTTAAAAAATCCATATACAACTGATACGGCCGTGGTGCCATCCACATCATAATCACCATAAATGAGTACCTTTTCATTGGTTTTGATGGCTTCTTCAATACGGTCAATGGCCTTTTCCATATCCTGCATCAGGAAAGGATCGTGCAGATGGCGATGATCAGGGCGGAAGAAGTATTTGGCATCGTCGAAATTATTAATACCCCTATGTATGAGCAGGGTGCTTAAAACGGCATCAATTTTTAAGGCGGCGGCTAATTCGCTTATGGTTTCTTCATCCGTATTTTCCCGTATCGCCCACCGTTTTTGCATATCTTTGTCGCTTAAAACAGTAAATATAGAGAAAATGTGCAGGTTTCGGATGTGCAGATTCCAAATGTGCAGATGTGCGAATATGCAGATGTGCAGATGAAAATCAAACATTCAGTTTTTTAATATCTGCATATTCGCACATCTGCATATCTACACATCACATAAAATATTCATTATGCAAATTTTTCCATTAGGCGAAGGCTCATACTCGGTTGACGGTACTAAGAAATTTATCCCTTTCGACCCGCAAACAGATAACGCGAAGGACAGGCCCGGTTCCTTGTTCATCCATGTTAATCCCTTTTTAGTAAAAACCGGTAATGAGCTGATCCTGTTTGATACCGGCCTCGGCTTTAAAGATACGCGCGATGAATTGCTGTTGCACCATAACATCCGCAACGCGGGCTTTGACCCGGCTGAGGTTACCCTGGTATTAATGTCGCACCTGCATTACGATCATTCCGGCGGATTGGTAGTGGAGCGCAACGGTAAGCTGGAGCCAAGTTTCCCCAAAGCAACCCATGTAGTACAAAAACAGGAATGGGAAACAGCGCTTTCGGGCGCATCATCATCTTATCATAAAGAAATTTTCGAGGCATTGCAGGGTGCCTGCAACTTTAGGTTTGTGGAAGGTTCGGGCGAGTTTCAACCCGGCATTAAATATGAACTATCAGGCGGCCATTGTCCCTTTCACCAGGTATTTTGGGTGGAGGATAATGGCGATAAATGTTTTTTTGGTGGCGATGAACTGCCGGAGCCGGAACAACTGATCAGAAAATTTATTGCTAAGTACGATTATGATGGCCGCAAAGCCATGCAGCTGCGTGAAGAATACGGTAAAAAAGCGGCATCGGAAGGCTGGACCTGCTTATTCTATCATGCGAAATCAATAACTGCGGGAAAGGTGGTTTATGCCGATGAGCACTTTACGGTTTTGCCGGCTTAAACTTCTTTTTCTATCTCAAACATTTCCTTTATCTTCTCCACGCTTAGTGGTTTGGAGATAAAGCTTTTCACAAGCGGATAGGAGCGCGCCTTATTAATATCATTGCTGAAAACTGATGAAGAAATGATATAAATTTTACTTTTGCCCAGGGGGTCGATATTTAAACGTTTGTATTCGTCTAAAAACTCCCAACCATTCATAATAGGCATATTAATATCGAGCAAAATATAATCCGGTAATTTATTAGGATCTTTCTTTTGAATGCCTACCAGTTGATCTATAGCAAATTTCCCATTAAGGCAAGCCATAATCTCGGTAGTTAATAATGCTTTCTTTATTAATTTTATGGAAATAAAGTTGTTTATTTCGTCATCATCCACCAATAAAATACTTACAGACCGACTATTATTATTCATGAGTTTTAGTTTCGTAATCGTTATACGTAACAATAAAATAAAAGGTTATATTCCCAGAAGTTGTAAATTGTAAAAAATGTTCGTAATTGGTGAATAAATGTAGGCATAAATATGCTGAAAAAGATTTTTCAACTAAAATTCATAATCACGCTCAATTTTACATATCCTAACCTTGTATTGCGCGTACCATTTTTCGCGCCCCTGCTTTTGCGCCACCAGGTGCCGGGTGTTAGCCTTCCAGTTTTTTATAGCTTCTAATGAACTCCAGTAGGATATGGTAATGCCTATCTCGTTCCGCGCCGATTCAATCCCCAAATAACCTTCCTGTTGTTTGGCCAGCGCATCCATTTCGGCAGCCATATCGCCATAACCATTGTCGCCCTCGGTACGCAGCGAAGTAAAGATAACGGCATAATACGGGGGTTGAGGTGTTTGAGCGATGGCCCCCTCCAAATCTCTCCCAGCAGGGGAGACTTTTTTATCGTCGTCATTTTTATATGCCATATTTAAGCCCCCCCTTCCGGGTAGGGTTGGGCTACGTTCCGTATTCCGGGGTTGTTACTTCACTTTCTTCAAACTCGTAATCTGTTAATGGCGGGCATGAGCAAATCAATGTTCTGTCGCCATAAGTATCATTAACCCTGCCAACTGAAGGCCAGAACTTGTAAGCCGCTACATAAGGCAGCGGGAAGGCCGCTTTTTGGCGGGTATACGGATGCTCCCACTCGTTTGCGGTAATTACAGCTACGGTATGCGGCGAATTTTTTAAAGGGTTATTAATTTTGTCTGATAGCCCTTTTTCAACATCGTCAATCTCGTGGCGAATGGCTATCATGGCATCGCAAAAGCGGTCCAATTCATGTTTGGGTTCCGATTCTGTTGGCTCAACCATCACCGTACCCGCAACCGGGAACGAAACAGTTGGCGCGTGGAAACCATAATCCATTAAACGCTTGGCAATATCGGTAACCTCGATGCCGAAGTTTTTGAAAGAGCGGCAATCCAATATCATTTCATGCGCGCAGCGGCCGTGCGCGCCGGTGTATAATACCGGGTAGTGGTGTTGCAAACGTTGTTTAATATAGTTGGCATTCAGTATGGCATAGCGGGTAGCATTGGTTAAACCATCGCCGCCCATCATGGCTATATAAGCGTGTGATATGATGAGGATAGAAGCCGAACCCCATGGCGCGGATGATACCGCGTGGATGGATTTGCCTTTATCAATATCAACCACCGCGTGCCCAGGTAAAAACGGAACCAGGTGCTTAGCCACACCAATAGGGCCCATACCCGGGCCGCCACCGCCATGCGGAATGCAAAAGGTTTTATGTAAATTCAGGTGGCAAACATCGGCGCCGATATTGGCCGGACTTGTTAGCCCCACCTGCGCGTTCATATTAGCGCCATCCATATAAACCTGGCCGCCATTTTCGTGGATGATCTGACAGATCTCAATTATCGATTCCTCAAAAACGCCGTGTGTGGATGGATAAGTTACCATCAGGCACGAAAGATCATTTTTATATTGTTCGGCTTTGGCTTTCAGATCGGCAACATCAATATTGCCGTTATCATCGCATCTTACAACCACAATTTTCATACCTGCCATAGCAGCAGATGCCGGGTTGGTGCCATGTGCCGATGAAGGGATCAAAGCGATATGACGATGGCCCTCGCCACGATCCTCATGGAAGGCGCGAATAACCATCAGTCCCGCGTACTCGCCCTGTGCCCCTGCGTTCGGCTGCAGGCTCATGGCCGCGAAGCCGGTGATCTCGCTTAACCAGTTGTTCAGCTCATCAAACAGCTGCATGTAACCACCGGTTTGGTCGGCTGGCGCGAAGGGGTGCATTTTGCTGAACTCCGCCCAGGTAACGGGTACCATTTCGGTAGTGGCGTTCAGTTTCATGGTGCAGGAGCCTAAAGCGATCATGGAATGGCAAAGCGAAAGATCTTTTGCCTCTAATGATTTGATATAACGCAGCATTTCATGCTCTGAATGATGCGAGTTGAATAATGGATGCGATAAATAAGCCGATGTACGTTGCAGATTGGCCGGGATAACGGTTTGTATATTCGTTCTCAGCTCATCAAAATTCACATCGTTCAAGGTTTTGCCCTTTACCTTGGCAAAAAAGCGAACCAGTGTTTTAATATCTTCCGGCGAAGTGGTTTCATCAACAGCGATAGTAGCAACCGAATCCTTATAGCTCAGGTTCATTTCGTTGTTGATGGCTTCGGAATGTATAGGGTTTACCAGTACGCCGAGATCAAACTTAACGGTATCGAAATAAGCTTGGTTCAATTGCTCGTAACCTAATTCCTTTAAAGAATTTGCCAATAATACGGTTAAGCCGTGAATACGCTCCGCTATCAGCTTTAGGCCTTTCGGGCCATGATAAACAGCATACATACCGGCCATAATAGCGAGCAATGCCTGCGCGGTACAAATATTGGAGGTCGCTTTATCGCGGCGGATATGCTGCTCGCGGGTTTGCAGCGCCATGCGCAGGGCGTAGTTGCCGGCGCTATCGATAGTTACACCGATGATGCGGCCGGGGATGGATCTTTTATATTCTTCTTTAGTGGCAAAAAACGCGGCATGCGGGCCGCCGAAACCCATCGGTACGCCAAAACGCTGGCTGCATCCAACTACAATATCGGCACCCCATTCGCCCGGAGGGGTTAACAGCACCAGGCTCATCAGGTCGGCAACTACGGTTAGTTTAATGCCTTTTTCATGCGCCTTAGCGGCATAATTGGCATAATTATATACGGCGCCATCACCTGCGGGATATTGAACTATCGCGCCAAACATCTGGTCGGTTAGTTCAACACTGCGGTGATCGCCTATCTGCAACTCTATACCATAAGGCTCAGAGCGTGTTTTTAAAATATCAATGGTTTGCGGAAAAAGCTCCTGCGATACAAAAAACACGTTGGCTTTTTGATTTTTGCGCAGGCTGTATTGCATAAACATAGCTTCGGCGGCTGCGGTGCCTTCATCCAGTAAGGATGCATTGGCAATTTCCATCCCGGTAAGGTCGATCACCATGGTTTGGAAGTTTAGCAGTGCCTGTAAACGGCCTTGCGCAATTTCGGCCTGGTAAGGGGTGTATTGGGTGTACCAGCCGGGGTTTTCCAAAATATTGCGCTGTATTACACCCGGAACTATTACATCATAATAACCCTGCCCTATAAATGATTTAAAAACCTTGTTTTTTGAGGCAGTTTGTTTCAGCGCGTTCAAATAATCGAACTCGCTTTTGGCCGCAGGCAAATTAAGCGGCTTTTTTAGCCTGATGCGGGCCGGAACCGTTTGGTCTATCAGTTCATCGAGCGTACTTACGCCAATGGTTTTTAACATCTGCGCGGTATCGGCCTGGTTAGGGGCTATGTGCCGCGACTGGAATTTTTCCTGGTAATCTATGTTCAATTTCATGCGAATTCTGGAGGGCAGTTAATTATTGGCAAAGGTACAATTTTAGGCAATGAGTAACAATTAGCTAATAACATATTGACAATGGTTTTACAAGGTTTTTATTACCAGTTAAAAACATTTAATTTAGCCTTTATAAACCTATAGCGTTGCTTACCAATAGACCTGCTTATTTATTTTTGCTGGCTTTTTGCTGCCTTACCGGGGCGATTGCGAAAGCAGCCGAACACAGGTTAATATAGCCCTGATCCTTTTACAGGCCGATATGCCCAATATCATCACCCCCAATAACTATGGCATTAACGATTACTGGCAGATCAATGGCATTGAAAGCTATCCAAACGCCGAGGTGCAGGTATTTACCCGTTACGGCCAAAAAGTATTTGAATCAAAGGGCTATACCAAACCTTTCGACGGTACGTATAACGGGCAAAAATTGCCCGTTATACGTATTATTATATTATTAACCTTAACAATAAATGTAATTTGCTTTCGGGGAGCTTAACTATTATCCGTTAGCCAATTGCTTTAAATATAACTGTATGGTATTTTCCAGGCCGTAATATAGGGCGTCGGTTATCAGGGCATGGCCTATGCTTACTTCCAGCAGGCCGGGGATGTTACCGGCAAAATATTTGAGGTTTTGCAAATCGAGATCGTGCCCGGCATTAATACCCAGGCCCAGCTTTTGCGCAAGTTCAGCCGCCTGTACGTATGGGGCGATAGCTTGCTCGCGGCCTTTATGATAATGGCTGGCGTAGGCTTCGGTGTATAGCTCAATACGGTCGGTGCCGGTTTCGGCGGCGCCTTCAACCATTTCGGCAACGGGGTCTACAAATATCGATACCCTTATACCCGCTCCTTTAAATATGGCGATGATGTATTTTAAATAATCGTGGTTGGCAATGGTATCCCAGCCATGGTTGGAGGTGATTTGCCCCAGCACATCGGGCACCAGGGTAACCTGTTCGGGTTTATTGGCCAGCACCAGGTCAATAAATTTTTGCTCCTGGCAATTGCCTTCAATATTAAATTCGGTGGTAACTATTTTCTTTAGCTCAAACACATCATTGTACCTGATGTGCCTTTCATCGGGGCGGGGATGCACGGTTATGCCCTGCGCGCCAAAACGTTCACAATCTTTGGCTACCTGTATCAGGTTGGGGTTGTTGCCGCCGCGCGAATTACGCAGCGTCGCAATTTTATTTATGTTGACGGATAAACGGGTCATTTTAAGCTATACTTTTACCGGGTAAATATCAATAATACTTTACTAATAGCTGAAACAATTTTATGTTTGATTTATTTACACATCATATATGAAAAAAATATTAAAATACTTATCGCTTTGCTTATTACTATGCTTTTG
>Ga0302230_10002719_pt1 | contig 10309 bp, 14 predicted proteins | sample II_Palsa_N2_1_FD_193523 | JGI IMG/M metagenome (GOLD analysis project Ga0302230, IMG submission 193523) | Peat permafrost microbial communities from Stordalen Mire near Abisko, Sweden - II_Palsa_N2_1 | ecosystem: Environmental > Terrestrial > Soil > Palsa > Peat permafrost | place: Sweden...
ATCCATGGGTTACACACTTGTTGAAATGTTGTCACCCTCCACGTGGTCTCGATTGCGGTCTGCCTCGTTTGTCCTGGTCCACAGCAGGACGGCCACCACCAAGACACCGATCGCCAAGGCCGCCAAGGCCACCAAGAAAGCGATCGCACCACCGATTGCAACGACGAGGGATCGACGTGCCGCCGCCATCGCCGCCACCGCTGCCGCCGCCGCCGCCAAGGCCAACAAGCGCAAAGTGTTGCCCGGGACCAACTCGCCCAACGCGCACCTGTTCACGCCCTCCGTCGACGCCAAGCTGGTCGCGCTGTTTCGTGCCCACAAGGAGGCGAGGTGTTCGCAGCTGTGGCTGCACGTTACGCATGACATGATGACCAAGTTCCCCAAGCTCGACCTGACGTTGAGCATGCTCAAGTCCCGCCTCGAGTATCTCAAAGCCAAGTCGCGGGCCGAGGACGGCAGGGAGCTGGTCCCGAACAGCAAGAACCTCCACTGGAGCCCCGATATGGACGCGATGCTGAGGAGGCTCATGGTCAAGTACCCCAAGTTCACCAAAGACCGCTTTGGCCTGGTGACCACCGAGATGCGAAAGGCGCTGCCTGGCCTGCCCTTCCGTCCCACGTCGTTGTCGGCGCGCGCCTACTTTTTGGAAAAAAAGGAGCCAAAGAAGGAGGTGGACGAGGAGGAGAAGGAGGTGGCCCTCGGGTGGACAAAGGCGAGCCTGGAACAACTGAAGGAGCTCGTGAAACTGCACGGGAGGGACTGGATCCGCATCGGGAAAATCATGGGCAAAGACCGCATCATGCTCAGGAGGATCTACACCGAGCACGTCGCGTTTATAAAGGAGCGAGAGTGGACGCCCGAGGACTTTCGGCGCAGGCTGCAGATGGTCAAGCTGTACGGGCTAGACCTCAAGAGGATTCTGCTCGAGGAGGCCAAGCTGGACGGCAAGCAGGTGCCGTCAGAGGCTGCGTCGGATCCCGCGCAGGCATGATCTCAGGAATTGTACAGCAAACATACAACAACAAAGGGGGGTCACGCTCTCATTTAGTAAATAATGTGGTAACGGAAGTGTTTTTGCAGTCTGTTTGCGTTGACGCCGACCTTCATACGCCAGTCCTGCTTGCGGCGCAGGAACACGGTCATGTCGCGCTGGGCGAGAGTGGGCTCGTTGTTCCAGCCAAGCGCCTTGTAGCTGCTCATGAGGTTGATCAGCACAGACTCGCGCGTCTCGGCGGGGCGGAACTTTTGCTTGTAGTAGCGCAAGAGGGTGCGGCTGCCGAGGCGCATGCCCGACGGCAGGATGAGTTCGTCCGTCACGTCGTGGATAATGAGGGCCCTGCGAACCAAAAAAAAAAAAAAAAAAATTAAAAAATTAGTGTTGTTATTTCTAATCAGACTCATACTGGCTGTTGTCCTCGGGCAGGTCGTCCTCGTCCTTGCCCTCGACATAGTCGGGGTAACTGGATCGGAAGTCGTAAAAGTCGCTGACTTCAAGCTCGGCGTCGCCCTCGTACAGCAGTTTGCAGTGCCCCTTGTCGGTCTGTTCTCGTGGAATGTTTAGAATAAAATGCATCGTAGTTCCAATAAAATACCATGTGCTTTTGCACAGACTCCATCGTCCAGAAGACCTTGTTGCAAAACAGACAGCAGTTGCCCACGCTGATCTTCTCGCCCAGGTAGCGCACGAGGCCGGGCAGATCGACGAGGTACTCGAGGTCGGGGATGAAAAAGCTGTGCTTTTTCGTAATGTGCTCGACATTTCTGCGTAGCAGCATTTTTAGCAACTTTATTGAGGCACAGCCCAAGCGTACGCGTCAAAGCTCTCGGATACGTGCGCGCAAAAGATGCAGTCGAGCGGGGAAAGAAACTTGGCATTGGCAATCTTGTCATCGGCAAAGTCCAGCTCGCTCTGTGTTCCGTCGCGAAGGTGCGCGTTCTTGGCCTCGTTCTCCTCCTCGTCCTCGTCCGCGATCACGACGCCCTTGGCCAGCTGCGACGCGAGCATGTCGACCGTGGATGACTTTGCCGTTGCGTCGCTCGGGGTCTCTGTCTCTGGCTGCTTTTGCTGGAGCGACTCCCACGTGACGATCGGCTGCTGCTCGACCTGCTGCTCCTTAAGAAGCTGCTGCTGCTCCTGCTCCTTGGCCACGGCCTTGTCCTTCTTGGTGGTCCCGCTGGCCACGTTATCCTTGTGCTTTTTCGAGTTGACGTGGTTCTCGTACGAGTTTTGCGTGGCAAAGCTCTTTCCGCAGGCCTCGCAGTAGCCCGTGTACTTTGCCTTGGCGTCCTCGGCCGCGTCGCGCTGCTGCTGCGCCGCCACGCGGTTGGCAAAGTCGGTCTCGCTCACGGGCTTCATGTCGGCCACCTTGCGCTTGAGGTTGTACCGGTGCCACTCGGTCTTGTAGTGCAGCCGCTGCCCGTCCGCGGTGGCAAAGCCCACGCCGCACGTCACGCACGTAAATATGTTGGACGACATCCGCTGGCAACTGACAAGGGAGAACAAAGGAAAAGTAAACGCGCAACCGAGGTTACCTAACGAGAGCCACGTGGCGGATGACGCAATGACTCACTCGCGACACTTCCGGAAAAAATGTTTGCCAGCCGGCTTCTTCTGCTTCGTCGTCCTTCCGCCGTTCGCTTGGCGGCCGCAGCCCGCTTGACGCCGTCGGTTGCGACGCACAGGGCCCCTGTCGTGGCTTGGGCGATGCAGCAGCCACAGCAGCGCTTTTCCTATGCGACCACGGCAAAGGTACAACCGTCACTCCCACGTGGGGCCACTGACCCTGTTCTTTTTACGCAAGGGGAAGGAGGAGAAGGAGGGCCAGGCGGACAGCAGCAGCAGCAGCGGCAAGACTCAAACCGGTGGTGGTGAGGCCAAACAAGAGGACACGTCCAAAAAAGGGGATGATGCCAAAAAGAGCACCAGCTCCCCGAAAGACGGGTTCCTGGGCGGCGCGGCCGAGGACCTGCTCAAGTCGTCTGCCAACGTGCGCTACTCTGGGTTTGTGCCCAGACACGCACGGTTAGCGATGCGTCAGCAGCGGGAGGTGGCCGCAGAGGCCCTGCGCAAAAAGATGGAGGCAGAAAAGGTCGAGGCCAACCCCGAGTGCGTTGGCTCCTGTGCTGTGCACGTGTGTGTCTCCTACTAATGATGATAATGCAGCGCGGGAACGGGCATCGTCATGCACAAGGACAGCGCCTGGAAGGAGACGTGGAACAAGTTCAAGGACAACAGCGGCTTTGCGCAGCGCTTGGCCGACCTGCAGTCGCGCTACGAGGACAGCGACAACCTGTTTGTGCACTACATGAAGCGCATCCAGGACTCTGTCAGTACGTCGTCGGTCCCTCGTATTCATTTAAAAAAGATAATTAAAAAAAAAATATTTTTTTTTTATCCAGCCTCCATCTTTGCCGAGAACGAGCAGGCCCAAACCGTCAAGCAGATCAAGCACATTGACCCGTACTTTGACCTGGACGTGTTTATCAAGGACATGCACGAGTTTATCATCCCCGAGTTTATCGAGGGCTACCTCGGCGGCGATCGCAAGGCGCTCAAGACGTGGTGCTCCGAGGGCGTAAATAATAGCTTGCTATTTTTCCTGTACTGATTTGCTTGGGATTGGGCAGTGCTACAACGTCGTGACACACAAGCTCGACGAGATCGAGAAGATGGAGGCCGTGGTCCAGTACAAGATCTTGGACCTGCGAAACGTCGAGCTGGCCATGGCGCAGCTTGTGGACGACAAGCCCATCCTGCTCGTGACCTGCCAGGCCCAGCAGGTGCTCAACCTGCGCGACAAGTCGGGCAAGCTCATCGAGGGCAAGGAGGACGACGTGACCTCGGTCATCTACATCTTTGCCATGCTCAAGAACTCGCCCGCCATGCAGGACCCCCTCACAAACGGATGGAAGGTCACAGAGTTTGTGTCGCAGGGTGGCAACAGCGTGTGGTAGTCGAAAGAAACAGTAGGATGGTATGGTAGACGTTAGTTGTTTTCAAGTGCAGTCACCTTGCTCTTTTAAATTTTGTAATAACCCATAGGGGTTTTATAAAAAAAAAAAAATTCTCATTTTGAGGTATTTTAGTTTGAACTGGCAGTGAAGAAGCGCTCGGGTGGGTCCAGTGCGTCCTCTATGGCGGCCGTGGTGGTGAGCCACGGCTGCTGTAACAACTCCTTGACAGAGGCGCGCTGGGCGGGCTCGACCACGAGCGTTCTCTGGACCATGAGGATTGCGCCCGCAGACATGTCGTCGGGGAAGACGAGGCTGCCGCAGCTCCTGCGCATGTGCGCGGCCGCGTCGGCGGGCGTCATGCCCTCGACCATGAACGGGTACGAGCCAGAGATCATGAGGAAGAGCACGATGCCCAGCGACCACACGTCCGTGGGCGGGCCAAAGTAGCTGCGCTCCTTGCTCAGCACCTCGGGGGCCGCGTACTCGAGCGTGCCGCAAAAGGTCTTCATCAGCCCTGCCACGCCCTCGTACGAGTTGCCCAGGCCGAAATCAATCACCTTGACGTCGCCGTTCTTTGTGATCATGACGTTCTCCATCTTGAGGTCGCGGTGCACGATGCGCAGGCTGTGGCAGTACTCGATCGCCAGCAGCAGCTTGCGGAACAGGTACCGCGCAACGTTCTCTGGCAGGCGGCCTTCCTTGGCACCAAACACAAAGTCGTCCAGCGTCTCGCCCTCAATGTACTCGAGCACCATGTACGTCTCGTCCTTGGTCGTGACCACGTCGTGCAGCTTGTTGATGTGCTGGTGGTCCAGCACACGCAAAAGGGCGATCTCACGCGCCAAGCGGTCCATGTACGGCTGGTCCTCGTGGTCGTTCTTGATGCACTTGATCGCGACCTTGTTGTTGGTCGTCGCGTGGTGGCCCAGTCGCACCTCGGCGTACCCGCCCGCGCCCACGGTGGCGCCTAGCCGGTAGTTGCCAATGAGGGGCGCAACCTTGCTATCTGGCGACGTGCTTGTCCGCTTTGGCAGCAGGCCAGAGACAGTCTTGATCCAGTCCTGGCGCTCCTCCGCGTCCTTGGCTTGCAGGAAAAAGTCCCTGCAAGAAAAAACAATAACAAATAAATAGACGTTTGAAATTGTGGGCCCATACTTTGCGGCGGTGAGGATCAAAAAGCAATTCTTGCGGTGGAATGTCTCATCGGGCAAGACCGACACCTTGACAACGTCGTTCAAGTTCATTACGCCTTTCCAGGATCCTGCCATGAGCTCGGCCTAATTTTTTTTTGGTTGCAAAAAAAGTTGAATGGATAAGTACTAAAACAGAAACATACGGGGCTGTCAAAGTAGTAGAGCGAGTCCTTGGTCAGAACGATCAGGCGGGACTTCCAGTTGTTGCGGATCTCGTCCTTCTTCACGAGGTAGCCCTTCTTGACTGGGTCCTTGAACAGCGCGTTATTCTTGGTCGGTTTCTAGCAGAAATGGCTCAGTACGCAACTGCGCAGCATTTGTTACCTTGGAACGCATAGACGAAAAGCCGAAGAAGGGCTGGCGAACAACAGCGACGATGCGAGACGAGTCGGCGACGAAACTGCTCTGGTACTCGATGGGCGACTCGCCTGCTTGGAGCAACGCATCGACATCCAGCGGGGAGTTTGTCACAGGCACAGGCGAGTCCTTGTACGGTGCGCTCGAGGCTGCCGCCGCGGGGGGAGCCGTCATCGTTGGGGCTGGGCCAGCCGTGGCTAGATATATAAAAATAGTGAGTGTTTCTTCTTCTTCGGGCACCGTTGTCTTACCGACAAAGAGCTTGCCAATGGCGGTGCGACGCTTGCTGGGCGGGGTCATGGCCATCTTGTGCGAATCGTCGAGCAGAGGAGCGAGGGCCAGCGGGTTGGCAGGCTCGTTGGCGGTGGAGTTTGACCGAGGCCGCCCGCCGCTTCCACCCTTGTCGTCCGAGCTGCCGGTGCTGCCGCTTCGGTTCTTGCCAACACGGCTGTCATCGACAGAAAGCAGGCTTATAAAGGAATGAACATGAATAAAATGGTTAGATAATTGTAACAGTACGTTGTGCGAGTGGGCGTCATGGGCTCCGCGGCCGCTTCAGAGGACGACTTGAGGGGCGCGGTCGTGGCGGTGTCGTCGACACCACTGCCGCTGCTGGTAAAGGTGTCAAACACTGCGGGTACGCCCTTCTTGAACGGCGAGGCGATGCGCATCGAGAGCGAGATGTTGCGCTTGATCTTTTCCAGCGTCGCGTTCTTGGACAGGAGCATGGGGACAGACTCGGCGTGTTCGAGCTTGGGATCCTTGTTGAGGATGTTGTTTGACGAACGAGCCTGGCGGTTGGCGATGCCTCGGTGCTTTTTTAGCAAGAGCGTGTCAATAAATTAAATAAAAACTAAAGAAACGTACCAGAATGCTCTTTCTCGTTGCCTCAGACACGCTGTGAAAGATCTTTGAATCGACGTTCTTGCGCGTGTACACAAGCGACTTGGCGTCGATGGTGGACGCAAGTTGATCGCCCCTCAGTGGGTTTCCGTTGTTGATCTCGTGCAACTCGTACTCGCTGATGTCCAGCGTTCCGACCTTTTTGGTGAGCCTCCTTATTAAATCTAGCAGGACAATCATAAGAAGGGCAAAACGATAAAGATAAGGATCATACCATCGACGGTGGTTGTGCTGTGTGCACCGATGCGCGTGATCTGGTCGCGGTCGGTTTCGCTGTTGATGACCCCGACCACAAAGATAAACTCGTGCTTTGCCTTCTTGCGCTGTGCGGCAGGTGAGCTTTCGACGCTGCTGCTCGCCTCAGAGGACGACGAGCTGGATGCGTCGGCGCCGGTGAGCGCGAGAGCAGGCGGAGTGGACGTCGCGGGTGTTTCTGTGGGGGATATGATGTAAAACTTGGCCAGAGGCGGCTTGGCGAGGGTGGCAGTGTTGAGCTTTGACGGCTTTTTACTAGATGCGGCGGCGGCAGCGGCAGCATAAAAAGTGGATTTTGAGGAAGGAGTGGACACTGCGGGCGCAGGGAGAGAAAAGTCGTCCTTGGACGGCAACTCTGGTCGGGCATGGTTCCACGGTGGAGACGAGCTGGGCGATGCGCTTGGCAAGTCCTCTAATAAATGAGAAGATTAAGAATAAAACTAGTTCAGGTCAAACACGTACGTTCACCGGCATCGATGCTGCTGGAGCGATTGGGAGGTGTGAGGACACTAGACTGGTCCTTTAACGGCATGACCGACTCGGTCGGTGTTGTTAGGCTTTCCTCATCTGACTCGCGATCCTCTGCATCGTCGTCGTCATCGTCGTCGTCGTCGTCGTCGTCGTCGTCGTCATCGTCGCTCACAGCCACAGGCTGGGAAAGTTTCGATGTCGAGAGAGCAGGTCTTGTGGACGCTGGCGGCGCGAACGGGGACGACAGAGTCAACGACGCGGAGGGGGGTGGGCTCGGCAGTGCGGCAACAGCAGGTTTAGCGACGGTTGGACTGACACCTGCAGACGACGTCGTTGAGGACGCCGCAGGAGAGGGACCGACTGCCTCGCGGATCTCCTTGAAAAAGTCTTCCCATGCATCGTTGCCGCCAGAGGGGGACGCGGGCAAGTCCACGGCAGGCACCGTTGGAGCGGTGGCAGAAATGGCAGGACGAGCAACCGTAGGTGGAACGGGGGCGGTGGTCGAAGCGGGCGTGCTCATGGCCGACGAGGTTGCAGAGGAGCTCGAGTCGTCCGATACGGGCAGGGGCATTTGTATTGACAGGGCCATCGTCGTCGTGGTTGACGGTTTCGAAGCAGGCGGCGGCGTCGTCGTGGCGGCGGCAGAGGCAGATGGACTAGGGTTTCTACAATCCAAATATTATTTTATTCCTTTGCTGGTATTATATTTTTACCCAGCAATGTCGCGGATCTCCTTGAAAAAATCGTCCCAGTCGTCGTCCTCCTTGGCTGGCACAGGTGGCGGTGTTGCTAATGCTGTCACGGGCTTCTCGACGGCGACGGCTGGTTTAGGAGTTACTGGCACGGCTGCTGCTCGAGCTACCGGTACGGTTGCAGAGGCGGGTGTGCTCGCTGCTGACGACGATGCAGAGCTGTCTTCTTCCTCGGACGACTCGGAAACGGCCACAGGGGGGACTCGCAGCTGAGGGGTTGACCTCGCCACGGGAGCGGTTGATTTTGATGCCGCAACATTTGACAAGGCAGCGGTGCGGATCTCGTTGGACATTTCGGCTGCTTTCCTCGTGGGCTCTTCCGTTGTTGTTGGGGAAGGCGCGACTAATTCTGATGCTGCTACGGTCACGGGGGGTGATATGGCAGCAGGTGAAGCAACAACAACCGGTGCTGTTAAGATCACAGGTGACGTGAGAGCTTCGGGTGCAGTTGCAGCCACAGGTGTAACAGCGGGTATAGGTGACGCCACAGCGGGTATAGGTGACGCCACAGCGGGTATAGGTGACGCCACAGCGGGTATAGGTGACGCCACAGCAGGTGAAATTACAGCCACAGGCGAGGCGACTACGGCAGGTGCCTCAGCGACTGGCGATTGTACTATCGTCGGGGGCGTAGCTGGCGAGATAACTGCAGCGGTAGGGGTCACTTGCACAGCTGTCTCCTCGGTGGCGGTGGTGGGTACTTGTGCAGCGACGTTTGAGGACTGTTTTGCTAGCCGTGTGCGTGTTGGCGAGCTCGGTGGGGCCGGGCCAGTTGGCGTCGTGGGCGAGTTGAACTTGGCCGCCAGCATTGCTACCTTTTGCGACGAAGCCGAGGTTGTGAGCGGGGATACGATTGGCCTGGCCTTGGAGCTCGCTGCGGATGAGGGTGACGCCACGGTCGGCGAGTTGAGTTTGGCAACCAGGTTGGCAACGGCGGGCCTGCCGGGAATTGGCACTCGGGTCGAGGGCGACGGGGCGACAGGCGAGGTCCGCGAAGTCGGCGAGACCACCTTGGTCACGATCGGAGGCAGCAGTGGCGGCTTCTTGCTCGCAAGGGCTGTGTCGACAGTGAGCTGTGCAGGTTCCTCTTCCTTGGCGGGCTTGGGCTCCTCGGCGGGCTTGGGCTCCTCGGCGGGCTTGGGCTCCTCGGCGGGCATTGACAATTTCGGCTCTTCCCTTGCCTCGACGACTTCGACTGCCTTGGTCTCGATTACTTCAGCAGGCCCAGGCACACGTTCTTCGGGCGGTTGGCACACTTCCTCGGTTTTGGGCTCCGGCTCATCCTTAACAGCAACGGGGACCTCCTCCTCCGCGGTTTTAGTCGGCTCCTCCTCAATCGATTTTAGTGGCTGCGCCTCGATCTCGACAGGCTTTGGCAGCTCGACAACCACTTGCTCAGAACCAAATTTAAGACCACTGCATTATCGTGGTTAGATTAAAAAATAAATACCGAAACATACTCTGATCGGACGAGCGTCATGAACGCATCCCACTCGTCGTCCTCGTCATCTTTTGACGGCTCCTCGTGAGCACCACCCGTCGAGGGTGGTGGTGTCGGCGAGGGCAGGATCATCGGGGCCGTTGCATGAATGGGCGTGATCGACGCCGACGACGAGCTCGACTCGGGGGCATCGTCGCTGTCTTCATCATAGCGAATCTTCTTTGAAAAGGTGACCTTCCTGTCCGTCTTGGGCGAGTTGGCGTCCTTTTTCGACAGCGCAGACTTTGGCATCGGTTTGACCGGCGCTGGCGGTGCCTCATCCATTGGCCTGACAATGAAAACTTTGAGTTGTGTTTTTTTATTTCATTTTGTTACGATGGTGCAGAGCTCCCAGCGCGGATGTCCTTGAAAAAGCTCTCCCACTCATCATCGTCCACCGATGCAATGGCCACTGTTGGCGATGGTGCTACCACTGCCGGTGCTGCAGCAGCCGCAACTGGTGAAGACGATGTTTCGACAGCAACAACCGGCTTGATGTGGGGCTTTGCTGGGGCAGATGCGGTAAACATTGACGCTGCAAACAACGACCCTGTCGGTCCACTCGGCGTCGCGTTCGTGGGCGTTGCGTTCGTGGGCGTCTGGGCTGCTGAGGACGTCGTCGACGACGACTGCGACATGAACGACTCGGCGTCCGCATCGTCCTCGTCCTCCTCCTGCACCGCGACGGGTTTCCTCGCAGCTGTAGTCACTTTCAGTGCAGGAGCAGCTGTTGTTGCTGTCGAGGTTGCAGCTGGCGGTGGCGGCGGGGTCGAACCAGCACTGCTGGAACTGGGCCTGCGTTGGGGGATCATCAACACTTGCTCTTTAATCAAGGGTGCGTACGCAGAAGCGGGCACGCCTGCTGCCTCGCGGATCTCCTTGAAAAAGTCTTCCCAGTCGTCGTCGTCGTCGTCGTCCTTGCCGCCTCCGCTGCTGTTGGCAGC
>Ga0302230_10002728_pt1 | contig 10278 bp, 20 predicted proteins | sample II_Palsa_N2_1_FD_193523 | JGI IMG/M metagenome (GOLD analysis project Ga0302230, IMG submission 193523) | Peat permafrost microbial communities from Stordalen Mire near Abisko, Sweden - II_Palsa_N2_1 | ecosystem: Environmental > Terrestrial > Soil > Palsa > Peat permafrost | place: Sweden...
CACAGCCCGGACAGCCCGGAGGCATGCCGCCAAACCCTCTGATCAACCTGCCAGCCATCTTTAGTCAGGCCGCTCAGGCCGTCCAACAGGCCGCTACTGCTGCCCAGATCGCGTCTGTAAATGCAGATGCCGCCCCACCAGCGGCTGCCCCGCCAGCAAACCCCGACATAGCCAACGCCCTTCAGGCGATTTCGGTGCATCTGAACAGTGCGTCGAAGATGGAATTTCCTTAAATTAAACCCGTGTTGCATGCAGGCCTTACTGGCCATCAAGCCCTGCAGAATTCCGGCGCGGTTCAGCAGGCGATGCAGGCACTCGCCGGAACGTTCAACTTATTGAGCACGCAAAACCTGGGCGGCGCTGCTGGGTCCGCTCAGCCAAACGTCGAACCAGCACCGACCGCTTCTTCTGCGCCTGCTGAGGCCACTGCGAGTGCCGCTGCGACTGAAGAGCCCTACAATATCGATGACATTGTCCTCGATGACGACGTCGAGGGCGAGCAGATGGACGTGGATGTTGGCGGCTCATCCTCGGCCTCTGTTGCTCTGCCTGATCTACCAGCACACTCGCTTACCGGTGTTGCCTCGACCGAGTCGTGGATCGCCGGCCTTCCCGAGGTGCCTTACTTTCTTTGTTGAACCATGTTGAAGTATTTTCTTATTGCCAGGCCGAGCGCGCTATGTGGGGCCAAACCCTCGCCCAGGACAAGGCCACGATGCAACAGCAACCGCAGGCACAACAGGCCCCGTTCAGCGACTTTTACGAACTGTCGCATAGCGTCGCCGACCGCCGCAACAAGCGCAAGCACTACCAGACGGCCACGTCCGATCCCAGTGCACTGTTCCAACAGCTCGTGCAGGACTCTGCTCGCTCGTCTGGCGTTGCTTTGCCTGCCGGCTTCTTCGAGATAGCTCAACAGCAGGGTCTCCCGGCCCAGATGGCCTCGCGTGCACAGCAAGATGCGGCGCAACGCCTTGCTCGTCTGCAAAATTTGTAGATGAATATTTTTTTTCTTTTTCATCGTTCCACTACCAAAAAATCCTACAAAAATATTTTCAAAAAAAAAAAAAAAGGTGTTTGGGAAAAGAAAATCGAGGGTGGCCAGATCCGGCTCTTTACAATTGGTTGAAGCCCACGCTCTTCTTCGCAGTTGATGACTTTTCTACTCGATGATCTTGGTGACGACACCGGTGCCGACGGTCTTGCCACCCTCGCGGACGGTGAAACGGAGACCGCTCTCGACGGGGACGGGGACGTTGAGCTCGATGTTGACCTCGACGTTGTCACCAGGCATGACGATGGTCTTGTCGCCGGTGAGGGTGATGTCGGCGGTGACATCCGATGTGCGGAGGAAGAGCTGGGGTCGGTAGTGGTTTGTGAAAGGGGTGTGGCGGCCACCCTCGTCCTTGGTGCGGACGTAGAGCGTGCTTCCAAACTTCTTGTGGGCTTTGATGCTGCCGGGGGCGCAGAGAACCTGGCCACGCTTGACCTCCTCACGCTTGATCGAGCGGAGCAGGGCACCCATGTTGTCGCCGGCCTGGCCGCGGTCGAGCTGCTTGTGGAACTACAACAACAACAAAAGAAAAGAAAAAAACAGTCAGTAAAAAGGGGGACGCTTTGCTCTCCGCTCTACCATCTCAACACCGGTGACGGTCGTGTGCATGTCAGAGCCGTAGCCGATAATGTCGACTTCGTCACCCTTGTTGACGACACCGCGCTCAACACGTCCGGTGACGACGGTGCCACGGCCGGCAATCGAGAAGACGTCCTCAATGCTCATGAGGAAGGGTTTGTCGAGCTCACGCTTGGGCGTGGGGATGTGGTTGTCGACGGCGTCCATCAGCTTGACGATGGACTGCTCACCGAGCTCGGGGTTGGTGTCGTTGAGGGCGCACAGAGCCGAACCGATGATCACGGGCAGGTTGTCGCCGTCGTAGCCGTACTGGGTGAGGACCTGACCAAATCGCACACATGATATAAAACCTCGCAATAAAAACCATCCAAAAAAAAACCAAAAAAAAAAAAAAAAAACCAAAAAAAAAAAAAAAAAACTACCTCACGCATCTCCATCTCGACAAGATCGAGCATCTCCTTGTCAACAGCGTCGGCCTTGTTGATGTAGCAGACGAGGTGGTCGACACCGACCTGCTTGGCAAGAAGCAAGTGCTCACGGGTCTGGGGCATCTGACCGTCAGTGGCGGCAACGACCTGAATCAGGTGACGTAACATTTAATCATTAAAAAAAAAAAATTATGAAACGCACCAGGATTGCACCGTCCATCTGAGCAGCACCCGTAATCATGTTTTTGATGTAATCTGCGTGGCCAGGGCAGTCGACGTGGGCATAGTGGCGGTTCTCTGCAAACAGATGTGTTAAACACGAGCCATCATTGCGCCTCATACCAGTCTCGTACTCGACGTGCGCCGAGTTGATGGTGATACCACGCTGACGCTCCTCGGGCGATGAGTCGATCGAGTCATAGGCGCGGTACTGAGCCTTGCCCTTCTTGGCGAGGATCTTGGTGATGGCGGCCGTGAGCGAGGTCTTGCCGTGGTCGACGTGCCCGATCGTGCCGACGTTGACGTGCGGCTTGGAGCGGTTGTACTCGGACATCATGCGCTGGGTCTGGACACCTGTTTGCGCGCAGAGTGCGTTAGCCAGAGGCTCCAGCGAGTGCAGTTAGCGTACCGATGGTCTGAGCGACACGGGTCTTGGTAGCAGCAGCCACGATCTACGGCGGGGGTCAGTAAAAAACAGCAACGGGCTACCGTACGGGCGACAGGCGAGCACCAGCGACTGAGGACAACAAGGCGGCAGGGCAGGGCAAAGCAACGCGTGCGAGAGAGGAGAGGAGAGAAGGAAAAAAAAGTTAGTCCAAGGGCTCCACGTGGTTGCAGCTTTCTCGCCCGCACCCGTCACCATAAAGCCCCCCCCTTCCCTTCGTTGCCCTTTCTTTTTCACAACCCTGGTTCCTTGCCCTTTCTGTCTCTCTCTCTCTCCCTCCCTCCCTCCCTCCCTCCCTTCCCTTCCCTCATGCTGTCCCTCTCTCATACTCGACCGAAGAAGCGAGGCCATGATTTTTGATAAAGTGTGTCCCCCAGCAGCATGTCTGGCGTTGACTCCAAGAGCGAGGGGCGACGGCAACAGGAGCTGCAGAAGCAGCGCGACAAGCAGCGCGAGGAGATTGAGCGGATGAAGGAGAAGATCATCAAGGACACGTCGGTGAGCGTGGGCAACGACCGCTTCACGGTGCAGACGGACGACTTGGCCACGGCACTGGCCAAGGACACGGTCGGCCTCGTGTCGCTCAAGGACTTCCAGGCCAAGCAGCGCGACCTGGAGGCGCGGAGAGCGGCAGAGATCGCGGGGCAGACGGAGCGTGCAGCACAGGAGCAGGCGGCGGCGGCAGCAGCAGCAGCAGAGCGGAAGAAGGCTGGCCTGGCCAAGAAGACAACCGCGCAGAAGAAGGCGCTCTCGTTCAGCATGGATGACGAGGAGCAGCAGGAGGGATCGACCGGCAGTGGTGGCGACGAGCCGCCAGCGAAAAAGTTCAAGGTCGGCAAGAACCCGAACGTGGACACGAGCTTCCTGCCTGACCGCGACCGCGAGCTGGAAGAACAGCGCGAGCGCGAGAGGTTGGCGCTCGAATGGCGCGACAAGCAGGAGCAGATCAAGCAGGACGAGATCGAGGTCACGTTTTCGTTCTGGGACGGGTCTGGCCACCGTGCGTCGGTTCGCTGTCGCAAGGGCGAGACGATCGCGACGTTTTTGGACCGCGCAAAGTAAGGAAGCCGGCAGGGGGTGCTGAAATAATTTATCATCTTTTTCAGGCAGCAGTTCCCCGAGATTAAGAACGGCTCTGTCGACAACCTGATCTACATCAAGGAGGACTTGATCATCCCGCATTACTACACGTTTTACGACTTTATCGTCAACAAGGTACGCGGTTCAACGGTCTCGGTCTTATATTGATTTGTTTGCGCGTAGACGCGAGGCAAGTCTGGCCCCCTCTTCCACTTTGACGTGCACGAGGACATTCGTCTCGTGGCGGATGCCCGCGTCGAGCGCGACGAGTCTCACGCCGGCAAGGTCTGCGAGCGCCGATGGTACGAACGAAACAAGCACATCTTCCCTGCGAGCCGATGGGAGGTGTACGACCCCGAGAAGGACTACGGCAAGTACACTATCGGCGATTCGAGCAAAACAGTGTAGCATAGCATAGCATGTAATACGCACATCCTTTTTGATTGGGTCAATACATTCAACAACAACAACAAAAAACTCTTTTCACACAGTCTCATCTTTGGGGATCAGCGGTCGAAAGCTTGGCCAGCTTGCTTTCCATGACTTCCATCCTGCACAGCGCCCTCGATTGGATCAAACGAAGGAACAGGTAAACGTACATGAATGCATTGTCGGGGGACGTGTCGTATCGCCTCTTGAGCTCGCGGTACTTGCTCAAAAAATACAACGCTTCCAGCTCCTTGACGATGTAGTTTCCCTGCTGGATGGCCTGCTGGATCTGCAGCGGGTCCGTCAGGTCGCGCTTCTTGACGAACGCTGCATGCAGTCGTGTCTTGAAGTGATCGTAGCCCTGTGGGTAGTCCCGTCCCATCCAAAGCAGCTGCACTTGTTGTTAGACAGCGAAAGCAAACAGCAGCACGAGCGAATGCATCGAAGCATCAGCATGTACCGTCTTGTAGAGCTGCCTGACCTGCGTCTGCATTTGGGATGGCGAGGGAGTGGCAAACTGCGCCATCCACGTGGGCACACTTTTGTTTTGCCTGCGACAACCGACAGCGCGGATGCTGCGACCAAAGAAGGTGGTGTTCAAGAAGCGCTGGGCCCTGCTGCGCGACAGCTTCTCCAAGCTGCTGAGCCTGACCGAGTTCCACGCGACCGCTAGCACCTTGCTTGCGTACGTTACTTTTTAGGGGGGGGGGTGGAGGCTTGCCACTGTGGCGCTGACAATCACTCTCATGGACCCCCCCATGTAAAACAGCGACGTGTACGACGTTTGCAACGCCCTGCCCACGCCATTTGACGACAACCTGTTTGCCGAGCTGCAAAACCTCTTCCAAGAGCATGTTGAGGCCACGCGCACTGTACAAACAAAGCCCAAACTGACGACTGACGTTTGAACACTACGCGCACACACAGTTGATGCTCAGCCACGACAACGTCCTCGTCTTCTATGGCCAGCACTGGGACCGGTTCAAGCTAGGTGCCACCTGCATTGACGAGGTGTGCAGGTACCTCAACAAGCGGCTCGAGGCTCCCGGGAAGGGCGAACCACTGCGGTCGCAGCTGCAGGTCAAGAACGTCACTGTCTTTGCGGTTCGTTTTGCTCAAATGCTAAGCCACTGACACTCGTCTTGTTTGCGCACAGGCCGCAATGCACCTATGGAAAGTCCACATGATCGACGAGGTCAAAGAGAAGCACAGCAACCGCATCATGTACCAGGTCTTTGAGGAGATCCGACGTGATCGTGACGGCGAGCGGGCCGACATGTCTGCCGTCGCCAAGGTCGTGCAGTCGCTCAGTATGCTCCCATTACTGTACCACGATGATTCAAAAAAAAAAAAAACGCACGAAAATTAGGCTCGGTGAGCGAGTTTGGACCCCAGGGCAAGGCAACGGTGTTTGAGAGCGAGTTTGAGCAGCCGTTGGTCGCGTTCACCAGGACGTACTATTCACGTGAGGCGGCCAACCTGATCTCGACTCTGTCAATGTCGGACTACATGCGCAAGGTTCCCCCCTTTCTTTTTGCTCTGTATTAACTGCCACCGCTTGACGATAGGTTGACAAATTCCTCACAGAAGAGTCCACACGAGCAAACGGGTGGGGTGCAGTCCTCTCGACCGACTCGAGTGTGCAAAACAAGGTAGTGAGCGAGTGCGAACAGCAGATGATTGCAAAGCACACCGAGCGTTTCTACACCGAGTGCCGCCGTCTCGTCGAGAACGAGTTGACCGAGGGTACGATTTTTATTCGTTTGGTGGCATTCGGTGACTCTAAACTGCGGATCTTAGACTTGTCAAGGATGTACCAGTTACTCTCTCGCATCCCCGACGTGTTCAAGCCCATGCTCAAGGTCATCGAAGACTATGTCGTTGAGATTGGTTTGAAGGCGGTCGAGAGCCTTGGTGAGCAAGCCGTAAAGGTAGGGGAGCACGCAAACTGTGCTCTACTTGACAGCTCCATTTTATTGCAGGAACCGGAAGAGTACGTCAACGCACTATTGAAGGTGCACGGCAACTTTACGGGCATGGTCGACAAGGCGGTCCGTGGCGACCACATGTTCACTGCGTCGATCGACATGGCGTTCCGAATTATCGTCAACGACGCGAAACGGCACCCGAGCGTCAAGGGCGCCGAGTTGATTGCGCGTTACTGCGATGTCGTCCTCAAGAAGAGCGTAAAAACAATAACCGACTTGGAGCAGGACGAGAAGCTCAATAAAGGCGTATGTTGTTGTTGTTGTTTCCTTCCCCCAAAGTACAAACACGAATCTCCTGCAGATCCTCTTGTTCAAATACGTCGATGACAAGGACCTCTTCCAAAAATTCTACTCGCGACTCATGGCCCGTCGCCTCATCTTTGCCAGTTCAGCCTCGGACGAAGCCGAATCCAACATGATTGCCAAACTAAAGGTACCTATTCGTACGATGGATCTCTACTGAATCTTGGCCAAAAGAGTGCCTGCGGAATAGAATACACCACCAAACTGCAGCGCATGTTTACCGATGTAAATATCAGCAAGGAGCTGGTCGAGAACTTTCGCGGGACGATTGAAAACAAGAATGAACGTAAGGGCATGCAAGCGTCAATATTTACATTTTTTTTTTCCGGCTTAGCGGAGCTCAACGTGATTGTACTGACGGCTGGTGCGTGGCCACTGACCCAGTCCTCCATCACAGGGCAGATCGTTCCTATCGAGGTAATTGTTTTGTTTTTGTTTTGTTTTTTGTTTTCCGTCTTTCTTAAATAAGTTTTATCAAGCTCGAGAGATCAATCACAGCCTTCCAGCAGTTCTACAACAAAAGGTTCAACGGACGTAAGCTGACGTGGCTCTACCATTTGTCCCGTGGGGACGTCAAAGTCAATTACCTCAAGAAGCGCTACGAGTTGCAGCTGTCGTACTTCCAGACGTGCGTCCTTTTGTGCTTCAACCAGGGTGTGTCGTTTACCTTGGGCGAGCTCGTGCAGCAGACGCAGCTCGCAGAGGTGGAGCTCGTACGCATTATAAAGTCGTTCCTCGAGATCAAGCTCTTCCTGGTGTCTGACAGCGATCTCAGCGCCACAAGCGTGGTCAAACTCAACATGGACTTTTCCAAGTATACCTGCTCCTATTTGTTCAATATTTTGACGTGCTGTTGCAGCAAGCGAACCAAGATCAAGGTCACGGGGGCGGTGCTGGGTGAAACCAAGGAGGAGATTCAACAGACGCACAAGCAGGTCGACGTCGACCGCCTTCTGTACTTACAGGCTCTGATCGTCCGTATCATGAAGACACGCAAGCACCTCGGCCACAACCAGCTGGTGGAGCAGACCATCCGCGAGGCCTCGTCGCGCTTTGCCCCGTCCATCCCCATGATCAAAAAGGTTATCGAGGGCCTGATCGAGAAGGCCTACGTCGAGCGGGACGAAAACAACCACGATGAGTACCTCTATATGGCGTAGAGGCTATCGACAAAGTCTCCCCCCCCCTTTTTGCTGTATAATATATCTTGGCATTAACATATCTACGTGTGGCACTTTGAGTGAATCGGCTGGAACTTGCCAGTTTGCGAGTGGAAGACTCGGTGGAGCGGCGGCAAAAACTTGTGCTTTTGCGAGTCGTAGCTGAGCAGGAGCTTGCATGATTCACACGGCGCAGAGAACAGGTCGCGATAGGACGCGAGCCAAGCCTGCATGCAAGAACTAAAAATCACACCAAAAGGGAAACAGAGCCACGCACAATCAGCTTTGGAAGGAACTCGGTGGGACTGGTCGCGAGCTTGAGCTCGTGAAAGTAGGTGCTCGTGGTCACCGTCAGTCTTTGATAGACAAGGTGGTCAGAGAGTTCGTGTGCCTGCTTGTTCTAGTTTGCAAACAGTTGAGTACACGCGCTGCGACAAAAGAAAAAAGCTCATGCGAAACCTTTTCGGCTGGCCCAAACACGACCAGATCATCCAGGATCCAGCCTGCAAGGCGTCCGACATCGGCAGCTCGCACGGGGATGACGGCCCGGAGGACGCTGCTGATTTGGATCACGATGGCGATCAGAACAGACGAGTTGGTGGATTGGACCTGCACTTGGCTCAGTGTCACACCCGTGTGCTTGTTGCAGACGCGCACGGCGTCGATGACGGCGTTGCTGTCGACAATCATCTCGGTGGGCGCCGACGTCAGCTGCGAGTTGACGATGGCGGTCGTCAGCGGCGACGACATCGAGCCCAGGAACTTGGCCGACGACTTGGCCACGTCGACTGCGTCTGTCCGTTGCCGCTTGATCTGCTGCAGCGTCTCCATCGCGACCGGGTTGACGGCGGCGTTGATCTCGTTCTTTCTGTCGTTTGTGCGAGTGTTACCGGGGGGGAGGGGGGAACAAAAAACACATGGGATGTACAGTTGATCGGTCACGGTGATGCCCGCGCCAAAGTCGTCCAGCTTGACCGCGAGAGCCCGTATTTGCTGATGACTCGCCTGGAGCTGCTTGATGTCGGTGGCGTAGGCCTCTGCGGGCGACTTCCCTGCCTCTGTTTATTTTCCTTTCCACGATCAGCAAAACACCCAAAACAGGCGGCTACGAGAGAGACATACGCGTTGCCTTGATGATGTTTTCAAACAGCAATGCCGTCCTAGCTCGCGCTTCCAGCATCTGTATATTAAACGATGTCCTTTTATTTAACACCAAACACTAGGGGGAGGGTGGGATCCGCTACCGTGTGGATGGACTCGTCAAAGAGGCTCAGCTGCGCCTCCATCTCGGCCTCGGTCCTCGCTCCTTCCATTCTGCCAGAAAAAAACTGTCATCCATTTCATCAAGTATCCCTACCATGGGCCTCCAAACCATCCTGAAAAAGCTGCGGCAAAAGGAGAAGGAGATGCGGCTGCTGATGCTGTACGTCCTCGCCACAACGAGGCCACTGCTGAATGTATTTTTTTTTGGGGGGGGGCAGTGGGCTGGACAATGCGGGCAAGACGACCATCTTGAAGAGAATAAACGGTGAGAATGTGGACGAGATTGCGCCAACGCTGGGATTCAACATAAAGACGATCGAGCATCGCGAGTACGCCACGCACGCTTTTGTTTAGGATGCTGCTGACCAGAGCGCACTGTCAATTGCAGGTACAAGCTAAACATCTGGGATGTGGGCGGCCAGAAATCCATCCGCTCGTACTGGCGCAACTACTTTGAGCAGACGGATGGGCTCGTATGGGTGGTGGATTCAACCGACACATCTCGTCTCAACGACTGCAAGCAGGAGCTGCACTCGCTTTTGATGGAGGAGGTGCGTTTTAGTAATCTTAAAAAATATTTTCCCCATATTCCTTGTTTGCAGAGGCTAGCCGGTGCATCACTGCTCGTGTTTGCAAACAAACAGGATGTCCAAGGAGCAGTCAGTCTCGATACGATCAGCCAGGTAAGCTCGCAAATTAAAATCATCTTTAAAATTTTTTTTGAAAAAAAAAATAAATTAATTTTATCGATCAAGGCACTCGACCTCGACTGCATCAAGACACACCATTGGACCGTCCTCCCATGCAGTGCCATCACTGGCCTCAACCTCCTGCCTGGCGTTGACTGGATCGTCGAGGACATCTCGAGCAGGATATACCTGAGCAGTTGAAAATAAAATATGATGCTTCTTAAAATCCGAGCGGCTTGTCAAACACGTAACTCGGATCGCTCTCATCCGCGCGGCACGACAATATCGTCCGCGGTCGGTGGCAGCACGCCATATTCACACAGTGAGCATCCCTGGGTTGGAGCTCAGTTATTTTTACACGACTTGGTCGCAGCGGCTCAATGGCAGACGCTCTTATGAACCAGGTATATTGCGATGTGGGGGGTGGAGGGGTGGCGTGGCGTGGGTGCAGGTGTGGGCGCGCGGAGGGGAGCGACAGGAATCAGCGCAATCATTAGAACGAATCACACATGACGTTGTTGTCAGCCCCTAGTTTATGTGCTAACGGACACGTGGGGGGGGGGGGGGCGGCGGGGCGGGGGGGGGGGGGGGGGGGGGGGGCCGCGGCGGGGGGGCGGGGGGGGGGGGCGGGGGCGGAGGTG
>Ga0302230_10002739_pt1 | contig 10249 bp, 14 predicted proteins | sample II_Palsa_N2_1_FD_193523 | JGI IMG/M metagenome (GOLD analysis project Ga0302230, IMG submission 193523) | Peat permafrost microbial communities from Stordalen Mire near Abisko, Sweden - II_Palsa_N2_1 | ecosystem: Environmental > Terrestrial > Soil > Palsa > Peat permafrost | place: Sweden...
GCGCAACCTGGACGGGGTCGTAACCGCTCAGGTCGGCGGCTGCGGTAGTGGGCTGCTGCTGCTCCATCGTTGCTTCGACGGAAGGCATTTGTTCGGTCAACTGTCGGCTCAAAAGTGGCATGATTTTCTTTGGTGACATCACTCCACTATTCTCCTTCCTTTCCATCCAATTTCCCACTTTAATCCACGTCGTCTCATTAAAACTGCTCGCTTCTGGCATTGGTTGTGTAATCAAAGCAAAAAAAAAGATACACAAAATGAAATAAAGAGGGAGGAAGGTAAATCAGCAGAAATCACCAGAGGTCTTTTTTTGTTTTGTTGGCTTAAAGGTTTGGCTCGTTTTTGTTAGTTTGCTGCCGCAGCCGGGGCCGATGCGGGGCTGGCGTTGAGCTTGGCCTTCAAAGCAGCGGACTACCCAAACAATGCACATTGGATAAACAATATTTTTTTTTTCTTCTTCAGTACCTGGTCAAAGAACTTTTTCTTCTCGTCATCGTTGAGGCTCTTCCATTTTGCCGCGACCTTCTTGGCAACATCAGGGACCTTGTCGGTGGCTAATGAATTACAAAAGAAAAAAAAAATAACAAAAAATTAAGAATTTATTAAATTAAAAAAAATTTTTTAAACCTACCCAGCTTCAGCTCCTTGAAGTTGTCCACAAAGAAAATGTTGTATGCTGACAAAGCGCGGGGTTGGCTCACCTTCTTGAGCTTCTTTGTCTTCTCAATGGCCAGGGCCTGCATTGATGATAATGAATCTCATGTAGTTTCGTTTGCACTTATATATACCTTGGCATCCAAGGATGCCTTCTGCACAATGGAGTGGATGGAGCTAAAAGACTTGGCAAAGTCTCCCGTGACGTGGTGGGTGGCGCGAGCATTAATTTCCTGTTGTGCAACGATGTCAAAATTTTCAATTTGCTTCGTTCCATTCAAAGTAGCGTACGGCCTTTGCAGTCCCGTCCAGTTGCTCCCAGAGATCGTTGATCTCGGAGAGAGTCTTGCGCGTGGAGCTCAAGGAGGCCGTCTCGACGTTGTGCAGCTGCAAAAAAAAAAAATTATTTTTTTTTTTTTGATTTTTCATGGACAGATAATTTTGTTGCATACGTTGTCCAGAGCAAACAAAGCGAACCCGCCAGCAGTGCGCTTCTGCAAAGGCAGATGCGGCACGTGCGTCAGACTGATGAACACTTGGGCCAAAAGCATACCTGAGTGGGGATCACGGGCTTGACGCTACCGTGCACTTTCTTGACGGGCGAAATCTTCTTCTTAGGCGCAGCCTTCTTGATAGACGGACCACCAGCAGTCGCGAGCGAGCGCGACACGACTGTATACATTTTTTCAGTACAGTCCGTGATTTTGGCGGGCTTCCCGATCCCCGATCCCGACACCCAAATTTCGACTGCTCTTTCTCACTCTCCCACTCGCTCTCGCATGCGCCAGTTCTCCTCGCAACAAGCAGGCGTGGCACCGCCGCCAGTCAGCCTTTTCTCTTCCCCTCACTTTAACGGTCCGCTGGCAATGCAGATAACTTTGTTCTCTCTTTTTTTGTATTCGCTCCCCACCTTCCACACCAGCCTTCCGTTCCGTCCAGTGTTCAGCGTCACACCGCTCCCCCCCTCCCCGGTTTCTGCGTACCCGACGTCGACGGCTTCGGGACAGCGCGAACCGTCAGCACACTCGCAGCAGCACAACGAAGCATCGCTTTGGACTGTGTTGAACGAAAGTGCCGTAACTAATGTTTCGGGGGCGCAATGACGGTGATGTCATGGCCACGTGGATTTTTGCCAGGTCAGCCGAATCAGGCCACTCGAGCATGGGCGGTCCCGTGGGTCGCGTGTTTTTTTCTTTCCCCCCGCCCCGCCCCGCCCCAGCCCCAGCCCCATGGACGCGACCGACCTGCGCCGATGGCGTCTCAAGGTGTGTGAGGGCCGGCAGACGTGGCACTACCTGCGGACGGACGCCGAGGTGGCTGCGTGGCCGCAAACGACCGCTGACAAGCACCATTTGGACCTGCTCGAGCACAGCACGGCCAGCGGGACCGACAGGACGGCGATCGATGCCGTGCGCCACGCCTTTGCCTTTGCGCAGTCGACGCTGACAGCCGACGGGCACTGGGCCGGCGATTACGGCGGCCCGCTGTTCCTCATGCCCGGCTGGGTCATCTCGTGCTACGTCACTGGGGCCATGGGCAGCCTCACGGCCGAGATGCGGCTGGAGATGAAGCGGTACCTGTTCAACCAGGTCAAGGCGCAGGGCGGATGGGGCCTGCACATCGAGGGCAAAGAGACCATGTTTGGCACGGCGCTCAACTATGTCGTGCTGCGGCTGTTGGGCGTGCCAGCCGACGAGCCACGGATGGTGCAAGCGCGTGCCTGGGTCCACTCGCACGGCGGCGCAACCTACATTCCGGCCTGGGGCAAGTTCTGGCTCGCGGTGCTCAATGTGTACGCGTGGGAGGGCATGAACCCGCTCTCGCCAGAGACCTGGGTGCTGCCGTACGCGCTGCCGATCCACCCGGGCAGATACTGGTGCCACTGCAGACAGGTCTACCTGCCCATGAGCTACATCTACGGCGCACGCATCGCCGCTCCTGCAACGGACCCGCTCGTGACGGCTCTCAGACAAGAGCTGTACCCGGAGCCGTACGAGGCGATCGATTGGCCCGCCGCGCGGAACAAGTGCGCAGAGCCAGACAACTATTGTCCGCACACGCTCCTCTGCAACGCCCTCTTTGGTACCCATTACGTGGAGTATAACTTGTTAAATATAAATAATACATAATGAAGGCATCCTGTCGGCGTACGAAGCAGTACACTCGACCTGGCTGCGACAGTACGCGATGGGCGTCGTGGCCGAGCACGTCCGCGCCGACGATCGGTTCACCAAGTGCCTCAGCATCGGGCCCGTGTCCAAGGTCATGAACATGATCGTGGCCTGGCACCTCGACGGGCCCCAGTCCGACTACTTTCGCCAGCACGTGGACCGTCTGGCCGACTACGTGTGGATGGGCAGCGACGGCATGCGCATGAACGGCACCAACGGATCGCAGCTGTGGGACACGGCGTTCATGGTCCAGGCCTTTCTCGAGAGCGGCCTCGGCGAGGAGGAGCAGTACAGAGCAAGCTTACAGAAGACCCTCGCGTTTCTCGACCTCACTCAGGTGTTTTTTTTCTTTTTCCCCTTTTTTTTCTACTTTCTTCTAACCTCTTGTTCTATAGATCAAGGACAACGTTCCCGAGCACGAAAAGTACTATCGGCACATCTCCAAGGGCGGGTTCCCGTTCTCGACGCGCGACTGCGGCTGGATCGTGGCCGACTGCACCGCCGAGGGGCTCAAGGCGGTGCTGTACCTGCAGAGCCTGGGCGGGATCGTGCCCTTGATCCCCAAGGAGCGGCTGTTTGATTGCGTCAACGTCCTCCTGTCCATGCAGAACGCAGACGGCGGCTACGGCTCGTACGAGGCCACGCGCGGCCCGGCCTGGATCGAGGCGCTCAACCCGTCCGAGGTCTTTAGCGACATCATGATCGAGTACAGCTACGTCGAGCTCACGTCGGCGGCATTGCAGGGCATCAAGCTCTTCCAGAAGCAGTATCCCGATCACCGCAAGGACGAGATCGAGTACGTCCATTGCCGACTATTAAATTCTAATTATTTTTTTTTTTGCAGTGCCATCGTCCCAAAGGCCATGAACTATATCAAGGACCAGCAGAGGGCCGATGGCTCGTGGTACGCACAATTTTCAGTTCTCTTCGCTTTACGTGTGTAAACTTGTATTACTTTTTTGTAGGTTTGGATCGTGGGGAATCTGCTTCACGTACGGCGCCTGGTTTGGACTCGAGGCCCTGGCCCTCGTGGGCGAGTACTACGACAACAGTGAGGCTGCCCGTAAGGCGTGCGACTTTCTCGTGGGCCACTGCATGCCCGATGGCGCCTGGGGCGAGTCCTTTGAGGCGTGCCTGAGCAAGCAGTTTGTGTTCCATCCGCAAAAGTCGCAGGTGACCATGACCGCGTGGGCCCTCATGGCCCTGATGGCCGCCAAGTTCCCCGACGTTTCCAAGCTTGAGCCCGGCGTCCGTCTCCTGATCGCTCGGCAGCAAAGCGACGGAAGTTGGCCGCAAGAGTCCATCACGGGCGTTTTCAACAAGACATGCATGATCTCGTACCCAAACTACCAGCAGATCTTTCCCATGTGGGCGCTCAGCCGCTTTTCCCAGTACACTCGTAAATAATTTTCTTTTCAATGTAAAATGTTTTACGTATTGCGAAAACGTGAAAAAACAGCATGGCAGAAGGGGGAAGAGAGATACACGCACACTGATCTGGAGATGGAAATGAGAGGGGAAAATATAAACCCGGGAGAAGTTGTCCGAGGTATTAAAAAATGGGTTGACTGAAGGGTAGGGGGGAGGGGGAATGGCACAAAACTTCGCGTATCATGCAAAAGTCAAGAAAGGGGGGGAAAAAAAAAGGAAAATTATTTTTCGAAGAAATTTTTTGGTCACTCGGCCTCCTTGAGCTCCTTTAGCAGGCTGGACGTGGAGGACTTACGGCCCATGCTTCGCTTGAGGGTCTTCTTGCGGGCGGCCGATGTCGATCCGAGGGAGCTAGCGACGCTGACGGCGGGTGCGGCGGGACGCGGTTTCGAGGCTTGGCCACCAGCGTCGATTTCACCCGAGGTAAAGTAGAGCATGCGCTCACTATTAATAAAAAGACAATGCTTTTAATAAACAGCAGGGTTTCAACTGAAAAGGGCTTTTACCGGAAGGAGAGCATGTCTGGGTTGACCCGCTGCTTTTGACGGATCTTGACACGGACGGTGGTGGAGTTGGTTGCGACGAGCTGCAGCTGGCGCAGCCAGTCGGGGATGCCTCCAGCGCCGTTCGGGCCGATCTCAGCAGCCCGCTTGAGGTAGCCGAGCTTTTGCGACTCTTCCTTTTCCTTGTTCAGACGCTTTTTCAGCATGAGGACCTCGAGCTCCATGTCGTAGCGAGTCTTGCGGCGGCCCGAAGGGGCAGCGAGAGGCTCCACCGGTGGCAACTCGGGCATGGGTTCAGGGGCGGGGAGAGTGAGCACGGGGACGGCAACGACCGGCGTTCCGAGGCCCTCGAATGCGCCTAAAAGTGAAAAAATAAAATTAAAAAATGAGACAATTTGAGACAGCCGGTTTATACTCTTAAACTTGAGGATCTCCTCCTCGAGACACATGCGCTCGGTGGTCTCGTTGATAAGCTGATCGCGGAGGAAGAGGATCTCCTCGCGGGCCGACTTCATGTCCTCGGCGTCGTTGCGGTTTGCCTTGAGCTTTTCGTGCAGGCCCTTGAGCTCGGCGAGGCGTACCTTGAGCTGCCTGACCTGATCCACGGTCTCTTCGATGTCTCCCGAAGCAAGCAAGGCCTCGAGACGCTGGCGCTCGACGGTGTCGGCAAGGTGTGCGCGCAGCTCCTCGTCATCCGCAGCAGAGCCTCCGTCAGCGAGCTGCCTGTTGAGCAGGTCGACTTCCAGGTCAAGCTCCCTAACCTTTGCCTCGGCTTCTTTCTGGCGCTGCGCAATGGGCTGTGTAAGTCTTGCCTCCAGTTCGCGCACACGCTGCACATGAACCTTGATGTGCTCCTTGAGCTGCGGAATAATAATGATAGTGGTTTCTTTTTCAGGAGGAAAAAAAAATTATTTTCGTTCGTACTGCTGCGGCCTGCTGCTGCACGTATGGGTCCCACGGTGGGTCCAGGTAGGTGGCCTGTGTGTTGTGGTCAATGTAGTAGACGCCGATTTCTGCATCGACGGCCTCGTCCCAGCCGTAGGGAAGCTCGCCTTGCTTGACCTTGAAGATGTCGTGCTCACGGCTGTTCCACGTACGCGGGTCGACCCAGGACGTGATCTTCTCGGTGTCGTTCACAAAGTAAATCTGCTTGCCCTTGTACGCCTTGGACCACTGCGGCGGCATTGGGCCGAGCTCCTCCTCGGTCTCGTAAAATTTCTACGCGGAAAAAAAAAGAAAAAAGGTTGCAACACAAACTGGAGACGGGCGGCAAGACGCTTCTTACCCTGCCGACACGGCGTTCAAACCATTCGGGGAACAGCTCGAGCATGGACTTGCCGTTGTCGATAGAGACGATACTGCCAGGTGTGTTCTTATCACCCTTTACAAACTGAGAGAGGGAGAAAGGCTTTATCAGCGGCCAAACGCAGGGCAAAACACAACGCTTACCTGGTTCGTCGGCGAGGCCGAGGCCGAGGCCGTTGTGGGCGCCGACTTGAGCGACATGTCGTCCTGCAGCAGCAACCAACACGCGGAAATCAGTTGCTGAAACAGACATAAAACGGGCGTTTCAAGTTTGGCAGAGGTAGTGAAACGCAACAAGCAAACCCGCGCTGCGGCGGCGCACCACAGCACACTATCACAGCACAAAAAACAGACAGGCCACCGCTGGGCCACACCCGTTCCACAAAGAAGGGCGGCGACATTCCGAGCACGAGAAAATTGGCTGTTCCCTCACGCCCCCTTGATAAGTTGGCTTGATTTCTCCGACTGCGGCAGGAGCGTCGGCAGCGGGCACAGAGCAACTGCCTGCCTGGTCACGCCCCGGCGGTGTTCTGTGCCGCGGAGAAAGAACAGACTTCGGAAGGATTTAAAACGCAAATGGTTCGTTAGGAGAACGTGCAAAGATCACTGGGGCACACACATTGAAAATGATGCCCAGTTGGCGCCTTTTTTTTGGCGGTGGATTTCAAGGATTTGGGCCCTCCCTTTCCCACTCACTGCTGCTCTCTCGCGCTCTCTCGCGCTCTCGCTCTCTTGTTGAGCCCGTGTTGCCTCCTGTTTTTCAGGAATCCTCTCCGAGCCCTCTTGTGTACTCGCCACTGAATCGCACGTGTCTGTCTTGATGTTCTTCCAGATGCAAAGGACCCTCTGTGCAATAACCTCTAGTCGTCGTCTATTGCCGCTGCTGCCTTCGCTGCCATCACCCTTTAAACCAACAACTCTAACAGCAACCGTTTATAACCTATCAACAAGGTGAGCCCCCCCTTTTTTTGCCATCCGTTTGCTTACAAAGACACCCACCAGCACCATGTCGCACCACAGCCAGAGCGAAGGAGCGGGCAAGGAGAACGAGAAGGTCGACCTGAAGAAGGTCCGCAAGGTGACGATCATCGGCAGCGGCCCCAGCGGGTACGTGCCCGCCCCCTTTTGTTATATTATTTCACACATTGCTGTTTTTTTTTTTTTTTTTTGGCATCGATAGCCACACCGCTGCCATCTACACGTCGCGCGCCAACCTGGAGCCGCTTATGTTTGAGGGCTTCCTCGCGGGCGGTGTTGCTGCTGGCGGCCAGCTCACGACCACGACCGACATCGAGAACTTTCCGGGCTTCCCCGAGGGCGTCAACGGCGCCGACCTCACGACCAAGTTCCGCGAGCAGTCGCTGCGCTTTGGCACCGACATTGTCACCGAGACCATCTCCAAGGTCGACTTCCGCGCCAAGCCGTTCAAGCTCTGGTGCGAGGGCAAGGAGTCTGAGGAGCCCGTGCTGAGCGAGAGTGTACGGCGAACCTGATGTCACTCGTGCGAGCTGATGGAGCAAAAAAACAAATAAACAACAATGTAGGTTATCATCTCGACCGGCGCCACCGCCAAGCGCCTCAACCTGCCCGGCGAGGACCTGTACTGGCAGAACGGCATCTCGGCGTGTGCCGTCTGCGACGGAGCGCTCCCTCTCTTCCGCAAGAAGCCCCTGATGGTCATCGGTGGCGGCGACTCGGCCGCCGAGGAGGCCTCGTTCCTGACAAAGTACGGCTCCAAGGTGTACGTGGTCGTGCGCCGCGACCAGCTGCGCGCGTCCAAGGTCATGCAGGACCGCCTGCTCAAGAACCCCAAGATCGAGCTCGTGTGGAACACGGTCCCGCTCGAGGCCGTCGGCAACAGCTCCAACGGCCTGCTCACGGGTGTCAAGGTGAAGAACGTCAACACAGGCGAGACCCAGTTGATCGAGGTGGCTGGCCTCTTCTACGCCATCGGGCACGTCCCCAACACGCAGTTCCTCAACAACCAGGTCAAGCTCGATCAGGACGGCTACATCGTCGTCCAGCAGGGCACCACCAAAACCAGCGTCGACGGTGTCTTTGCCTCGGGCGACGTCGCCGACAAGCACTACCGCCAGGCCATCACTGCCGCTGGTACAGGCTGCATGGCTGCCCTCGACGCAGAGCATTTCCTCCAGGAGCACCCTTCTTTGTAAATAAAAAAAGATATGCAAGCAACCCCCAAGAGAGATTATTACAGCTGGATATTTCGGCTGTTCAGATGTTTGGCCCTTTTTGCTCTACACGGATTTTTTTTTATTTACAGGAGGAAGAAAGAGGAGAGGGAGAAAAGGGTGACTTGCCCAAGTCGGATGAAAACGAAAGAAAGAAAGAAAATATATCATTATCAGACCCACTTAAGAGGACTTGGTGAAGAGCTTTGAGATGCCCTTCTTGAGCGAGCTAAAGGTGTTCTTGCGTCGCTTGTAGGTGTCGACATAGCTGATCTGCTTGCTGTTGAACGAGCCGGGACGGCGCTTGCGCACAAACTCGACAGCGTCCAGGGGCTCCATGCCGTACTCGGTCAGGGCGATGGCAACCATGACGGGGGCGCGGCCAAGGCCAGCGACGCAATGCACGGCGACCGCGGGACGCGACTCCTCAGGCTCGGTCATGCACTCGTCCGTGATCGTCAGCCATTTCTTGACGATTTCAGCGGGCGGGGCCTCACCGTCCTTAAAAGGGAGATCGTGGACCTGCAAAAACAAAAAAACAAAAAATATTCAGTCTTTCAATATTTTTTTTTTCTGATCTTTTTCTTGTGGTACCTGGATGCCGACATACTGCAGACGCTCGGACGAGTAGGGGGACTCGCAGAGGCGGACAATGTGCTTGACGTTGTTCTTGGCAAACTCGCCGATGTAGGCGTCGAGGTTGCGGTCGGTGGGACAGTCGCAGATGACAAAGTTCAGGCCGACGGTGCCAGAGATGATCGAGACCTTGTCACCAAGCGAGGCAGTGAGCGAGAGCTGGCCGTTCATACCGCGGCGAACCGAGCCAGACGACGAGGCGGAAGAACCAGTCTTTGACAGGGCCAGCGGGGGTGCAGGCATCGTCGTGCGGGTCGGCGTGGTAACCGTAGTAGTAGTCATGATGATGATGATGATAGATTGGATAGGAAGGATAAAGAGAGATGGGGAGAAAAAAGTCTAGACTTGGATGTATAGTGATACAGGTACGCTTTAGGCGAAATGATAGTAGTACAGCGCTAGGAAGGAAGAAGAAAAAATCAGTATGCAGTAGATCGAACGGACGACGACGACCGACGAAAGGGAGAATACGAGAGAGAAAGGAAAGAAAAGAGGTGATGGGCAAGACTCGCTTTAACCCCAATTAGCCACCGTCGTCGAGGTGCTAAGGAAAAAAAAAAAAGCCACGAGGTTAGTTGCCACGTTGGCGCATTAGGCGGGGAGGAAATAAAAAAGGGTTACCTGGGCAAAGCAGAAATAGAACAGCACTAGCCCCAGTTGTGTACAAAGACGTCCAACCCTTTTCTTGAAAAGGTAGGACGCTTGCAGGGATTGGGCGGGGTAGGTCTGAAGGAAACCGAGATTTGACCGTTGGATAAGAAGAAAGACGAACGGGATACGCTTCTTCTTAGAGAACGGGTGGACGTTGAAAATGCGCCGCGCTGGTTTTTGGGGGGGTGTCGGGGGTGTCGCTTACGTTGTCAGAGAGGCTCAACGTAGGGTGGGGATGTGTAGTCGGCTTTTTTTTTTTTGCAGGGCAAAAAGAGAGACGCTGCTGCAGATGCTCCTGCTGCTCCTTGGGTGTCGGCTTCTCGGTGGTGTTTCCAACTGTGCAAAAGAAAAAAAAAAACGTGGCCGGGTTGGTGATGTCGAGCAATAGCGCCAAAAGGTCACAAGTCCAAGGGGAAAAAAAGGCAAAAAATCCTGTCCGAGTCTTGGGGGCCCCTTCCACCGCCCACTCACAGAGAAAAGGCGTGTGTGTAGCTAGACAGCAAAACAACGGCAAACAGTAAAACGTGGCACCGTTTGCGCACGCAACCGCAGAACGACCATTTGAATGAAGTGTGTGACCAAAAAAACGACCATGTGGACTTTCACACTTTGACAACAAACCAGAGAGCAAGAGCGTCCGAGGTGGGAGAGAGCGGGGGGAAGGGGAAGGGGGGGGGAGCGCGAGAGACAGAGGGAGGCTCTGGTT